>Ga0114999_10000100_pt1 | contig 114329 bp, 107 predicted proteins | sample ArcticOcean_MG_C_3_FD_89820 | JGI IMG/M metagenome (GOLD analysis project Ga0114999, IMG submission 89820) | Marine microbial communities from western Arctic Ocean - ArcticOcean_MG_CB8_126 | ecosystem: Environmental > Aquatic > Marine > Oceanic | place: Arctic Ocean: Canada Basin | collected...
CACACCGCAGCCCACACCGCAGCCAACACCGCAGCGCACCACGCACACTCAACGCCGACCCTGGATCGCAGCAGCAGTGGCTCTCACATCAGTGGCCGCGTTGGTCATGCTCGCCCTGGCACCGCAATGGTCGCCGTGGCCAACCTCGCCGACTGCCTCTGATGAATTCGACATGGCCGCCGTCGCCAAAACGCCCAGCTCGTCGTCTCAACTGGCCATGTCCGACACCGCAACCGCGTCAGGTGCCTCCGAAGGCGGTTTCGGCCCCAGTGCAACCAACGTCCCGAAACCACCAAACGAACTACTCTTCAATTCCACTCCCGACAACGCCGAAGTCGGCCAAATCCTCTCAGCCATCGACACATCCGGAGACCAAGCGGTTGTCGTCCGACTGACGGTCGTCGACATCCAACAAGGTCTCACTTCACTCAGACTGCTGCTGCAAAAACACGAAATCGCCTCCGTCGACCTCCCAGCAGACACCGCCCGCAGGAATACCGGCGACAGCCAACCGGCCGGCAAATCACTCGCCCAAGGCGGACAACTCGTCAGCGTCGTCGTCCAGGCCTCTTCCGAACAAATGTCCCAGGCAATGGCCGAGTTGAGGCGGGAAGTGGTCTCGGAAATGCACCTCGCCGGAACACTCCAAATCGCAACACTTCAGACGGCTCCCGGAGGACGACAGGCTCTCGCACAACTCCAAGCCTTCGGCAAAGGCCGCGTCGCCACACGCCTTGTCAGATCCGCTCCAGCAGCCAGCCGGCCAAGCCCCACTCGATCAACCAGAAAATCCAAAACCCGACCCGGATCTCTCGCCGCTTTCGGAGCCAGAAAGCAACCGGCTCTGGCCTCGGCTCAGGTCCGACTCGATCTGCCACCGGAACTGATGCAACGAGTCACCATGGTCCGTGTCGAAGACGGCAAGCGAGACGCAATCCAGCCAAATGCAAAATCCGACTCACAGCCAGACAAGGCCGGTAGTCGGATCAAGAGACACGTCCAAGTCGTCTTCGTGCTGGTCGGCACCACGCCAAAACCGTCGCCCCAGCCAACGGATCCCGACGGAGCGGCCTAGAACCAGGCACGGGAATCGAGTCCGAAGCCGAACCCAAAACTAGTCGTCCAGCGGGATCGGCCACAACAGGCCGGCCGAGAATCCGCCGTCGACTCGCACCACCTGACCGGTCATGAACGCCGAAGCCTCGGCCGCCAAAAACACCGCTGCACCCACCAGGTCCTCGACCTCGCCCAACCGACGAAGCGGGGTGTTCGCCAATCCCCACTCCCGCATCACCGGGTCCGACCACAACGTGTTTGTCATGTCGGTCAGGATGAAGCCCGGAGCAATCGTGTTCACACGCACTCCGTGCTCGCCCCACTCGGCTGCCAACGATCGAGTCATCATCACCAGCCCCGCCTTGCTCATCGCATACGGAGCCACTCCCTTTAGCGGAGCATAAGTGTTCAACGAATCGACGTTGATGATCGTGCCCGATTCCTGAGCGATCATCTGGCGGCCGGCGGCCTGAGCGATCAGGAAGGCGCCTTTGAGATTGATGTCGAGAATAAAATCGTAGTCCTCCTCGGTCACCAACTCGACTCGCTTCCGACGGTTCACACCCGCCACGTTCAGCAGAACGTCGATCCGACCAAACTCACTCACAACCTCCTCGACCAACCGCGCGATGTCGGCCGGCTTCGACACGTCACAGACAATCCCCAACACACGACTGTCGACCTCAGCGGCGATCTCGGACACAGTCGCCTCGAGCGTCTCGGCATCACGGCCGGTCACAACTACCAACGCGCCACGCCGAGCAAACCCGGCAGCCATCTCCCTGCCAATCCCGCGGCTGCCGCCCGATACGACCGTCACCCGGTCGGCAATCGAAAACAACGGGTCGGGAGAAATCGATTCAGACATGCGTAACGTCGCTCCTCTCCAAGCCGACGCGAACTGCCAACAAGGGACTGGCTCACCGCCAAAGGCGGGTGCCTGTCCCGACTCAATCACCAAACCCAGCCGATTCAGTCCTGAGGCACGTAGGGCAACAAACCCATGAACCGAGCTCGCAACACCGCTCGACGGACCGCTCGCTGGTACTTCGCACAGCAACCCGTGCGGCGTCGCGACAACATGTGACCGTTGCGGTTAACCATCGAACGCAATGTCTTCACGTCCTTGTAGTCGACGTAAATCGGTCGAGGCGAATTGTCGCACCCGTCGGGACAGAATCGACACGTCAGCTTACGCTGCTGACGAGCCTTGCGCTTTCGCGCCTTGCGGATCTCGGTGCGGGACTTGGTTCTGACCATCGGTCTCTCGTCCTTCTTGCGTACCAGCCGTGGATCGGATTCGGGATCGAAACCGACGCGAATCAACAAGCCAGACCAATGGGGCCCGAAGTGAGTCGCGGACTGAGGGAATCCCCCATTATGCGGACCCCCTCGCCAGCTTTCAACCTTTACCGATCACCGATCTCCACCAGATCCGCCACCGCGCAGCCGACCGGAACACAATCGGACCAAAACCGATCCCAATATCAGACCACCAGCCGATCCCGCTGCATCGGCCGCAAAGTCCTTCCACTCGGCCGTGCGGTGAAGGACTGGGATCATCTGAGTCCACTCGTCCAGAGCCCCGTAGACCAGGACCACGGCCCAGAGCCTCAACGACGCCAACACACTCAACCGACCACGATCGGCAACCGACCCGACCAGAAAAACCGAAAGACCGAAATACGCGCCCAAGTGCAACCACGTGTCCGACACGTTCGTCGGAACAACATCCGGAGGATTCGGCATGTGCGTCCCCACACACATCGACACCCAGTAACCGGCCGTCACCAATCGAATCAACCGCACCTGCCACATCGGTAATGCCGGGCACGCAACGCCAACCACAAGTTCGCTCAACACTCGGTCTCGTACAACGTTTCAAGACGGTACTCGGGATGACTCTCCAGATACGACGCAATTCGATCCGACCTCGAAAACGCCTCGGGCAGAAAATCCAACGCCTGCTGCAGCCGGTCGTTCGACTCGGCACAACTGAACCTCAAGAACCCATCCCCCGCTTCACCAAAACACTCACCACCCAAACACGCGACACCAAACTCCTCGTCCGCACCCTCGAGCAAGTACATCGCCAACCCGTGACTACGGATCCCCAACCGGTTGCAGATCGGCATCACGTTCGGGAAGACGTAAAACGTCGCCTTGGGATCGAGAGAATGGACGCCGTCGATCGCGTTGAGCCCCTCGGTCAACAACATCACCTTGTCGCGAAACTCGTTCATCACACCGTCCCGCTCGGCGTGGTCGTTCACCAATGCAGCGGCTCCTGCAAGTTGCACCAACGGTGGAGTGCACGAAAGCGATGTGTTGATCATCTTGCCGATCGAATCGGCAATCCGCTCCGAAGTCACCGCAAAACCCAACCGCCAACCGCTCATGCTGTACGACTTGCTGAACGTGTACGCCGCCACGCACTGGTCCAGCATCCCCGGCTGCTCGAGCAACGAACAGTGACGACCCTCCCAGACCATGTGACAGTACGGCTCGTCAGAAAATACCGCGATCTCTTTGCCTCGAACCAAATCCGCAATCGCCACCAGGTCCTCCTGGGTCGTCACACCACCGGTTGGGTTGTGAGGCGAATTGAGAAAAATGGCCTTGGGCTGCGGATCGTCCGCCAGAAAACTCTCGATCGCCGACACCTCGGGCCGAAAACCACTCGACTGCCGCAACCCAGTCAGCACCGCTCGAGCACCTCGACGCTCGATGTTGGGGATGTAGGTCGGGAAAAACGGACTGAACACCAACACGCCGTCGCCAGGGTTCAGAAACGCCTCGCAAAAGAACTGCTCGAAAACCTTCGCGCCCGGTCCGGCCACGATGTTGGCCGAAGTCGCCGGGATCCGGAATTCGTCGGAAACGAACTGCGCCGCCGCCTCGCGGAAAGCCGGGATCCCCGGAGAGGGACAGTAGTGCGACTGGTTGTCCTCGATCGCAACCACACCGGCCGACTTCGCCGATGCCGTGCTGTCGAATGGACTGTCGCCGATCTCCAACTCGACAACGTCCTTCCCCGCAGCAATCAACTGCTTGGCCACCGCCAGAACAGTGAACGCGGTCTCGACCGACAGGGTCTTGGCAAACTGGCTGAGCGCAACGGCCACGTCGAATTCTCCTGGTCCCCGTTCGGTTTTGTCCGCCAAGACCAACTTGGCCGACTACTTGGTCGCAATCGCCTGAGCCAACGGACGCAGGATCTGCTCGACCACGAAAGCGTCAAGCAACTCCTCGCACTGGACTCGTAACTCCTTCAACGTCTCCTCGAACGACGCGTCCGCCTCCAGGCTCCCGTACTGACGGACCGTGAAGTACACGCTGATCAACTCGTCCGGGAAGTCCCCCTTGCGGACCTGGTACGCGTTGGTCCGCGTCTCGATCATCAACCTCGCCTGCCGACGACACGTCTCGTCCAAACTCAACGTGATCGCCGGCTCGTAGTTCAAGACCTCCGACCCCGACATCTCCATCAACCCCTCCAACATCACCAGCGTTCCCAACGCCTCGGCCACCAACGCGTCGTGGTTGCCGCTGTAGGAGAAATCGAAACCCATCATGTAGTCCAATGCCTCGCAGTCCAACGGACTGACCGAAAGCATGTACGGCACCTGCTGCAACACCAACAGGTGCTGCTCGAGCGATTCGTCCAGATCGTCCGGGTTCACATGCCCACTGTTGATCCGACGGGGCTCGATCGAAAGCCACCGCTGCTGGCCCTGGTCCTTGTCCTCCTCGAGCACAAAGTCGCCATTGTCTCGTGTGTAGAAATTCCGCATCGTCGGATACGACTTCTGAACCCGCTCCAAGAACCCCAGCACTGTCTCCCGGTTGTTCGGAAGAGCCATCTCGGTGCTCAAGTTCATGTTGCTGTAGAATTCGTCCGCCAGCGAACTGTAGGCATGCATGATCGAGAGGAACCTCGAATGAGACTACCGCGGCATGAGTCACAGAGTGAGCCGTTGACCGAGACACCCCCTCGGGTGCCGAATGAGACAGGATCAGCGGTCGTGAGTGACGTATTATAGAGGTCGCCGTGCAGACGGTCAAAGACCATCGCCAACACCTCAGTCCAACTCTCTCACCAATATCAGAACTCATGAACGACCCCCGATGCGACCTGCTGCTCTCCGTCTTCCCCACATCCCTGGGCTGGTTCGGACTGCTCGGAGACGGACAGTCGGTTCACCAGGTCGAAATCGGTCACGACTCGGCCGCCTCGCTGAGACATCGTGTCGCAAATCGCTCGGCTCGAGAATCGGATTGGGATCCCGAGCTGAGAGCCCGGATGGAAGACTTTGCGGCCGGAGAACGAATCGACTTCGACGACGTGGCACTCGTCCTGCCGCCGATGACCACGTTCCGGTTTCAGGTGATGAACCTCGTCCGAGGAATCGGGTACGGACAGACGGCCAGCTATGGCGAGGTGGCCAAACGGATCGGACGAGCCCGAGCCGCTCGTGCCGTCGGGACCGCAATGGCCAATAACCCCGTCCCAATCCTCGTCCCCTGCCACCGAGTTGTCGCTGCCTCCGGCAAACTCGGCGGCTTCTCCGCACCACAAGGAACTCGACTGAAAAAACGACTGCTCAATCTCGAAGCCAATGCGGCCAACTAAAAAGCCAGGTCGAAAACTGGCCAAGAAGACCGGTGGCAACCAGTCCAGAGCAGGGGTACAATCACACGCGATTACCCGGCCAGAGACACCCCAACTGCCAACTCGACATGTCACTCTCCTCGGTTCGACCCGACGCCAGCGAACTGGTGTTTCACCTGTTTCGGCGATCGGTGCATCCCGAACTGGTTGATGTGAGAGCCGAAGCCGAGATCTGGCACGACAAATACTCGGTCTCGCTCAACATCTGCGACACCGGACACATGGTGTCACTGCGAGTCCGAGGCGAGACGGTCACCGAAGTCACCTCGGCACGACAGCACCCTCTGCCTCAAACTCACCAACTCATCGAAGATCGCATCCGAGGCAGTCAGCACGAATCGTTCGAGTTCGACAACGGCATCAAGTACTTCGCCAGCTACCAACTCGAACAACTCGACCCGGAAATCTTCCTCAACGTGCACCAGGAACTGCTCTCCGACAGCCTCACCGCCGCCGTCGCCTTCACCTTCCCCACCACCGGCCGCTTCGACCCGCCACCGCTGTCACTGATCACCAGCGACAACTGGACCGACAGCCTGCTCATCAACGCCTTTCACACCTTCCCCAAAAGCGGCGCCATCATCAAAACTCAGTCCCTGTTCGAATTCTAAACTTCGCCCCCGCCGCCCCGCCCCAATCACCCCGCCAAGTCAAAAACCAACAGCTCATCCCGGTTCTTCACCAACAACTTCGACCCCACCAGCACCGGATGAGCCCACGTCGCCGATTCCGATACGTGGTACTTCGCCAACTCCCGGTACCCACCCGGATCAGCTGCCACCACCAGCAGGTTGCCATCGGTCGTCAACACCAGCAATACGCCGCCGGCAGCAACAATCGCGGCGTTCTCGGCCAGCCGACCTGTGGTCGTCCAGTCCACCTCGCCGGTCGCCGGATCCGCACAGAACAACTGGCCACGACGCCTGTGAGTCATCCCGAACACCCGGCCGCCAACCAGCACGGGACTGCTCATGTACATCGAAATCTCCCGGTTCTTCCACCTCGACTCGGCCCGCAACCGACCGCCGCGAGACCTCACCTCCAACCACTCCGTCGGACGGTTGTAACCGCCCACGATCACGCCGCGACCAACCACCAGCGGTGTGACACTGTTTTGGTCGAACTGAGTGGAAAACGGCTCGCGCCACAGGATCGTGCCTGTCGCCGGATCCAACCCCAGGTGGAACTTCTGCGACTGAGTCACCAGGTGCCGCTTGCCGGCGACGGTCAGAAGCACCGCTGACGCATAGGCCGGACCATCCTCAGTCCACCGCCACGCCAACTGTCCACTGGCCAGGTCAAACCCACACAACGCTCCGTCGTCGTGGCCACCCACGTGAACAATCACCCGACCATCGACTACGATCGGTGAGGCAGCATGGCCGTACAATGGCGATGTCAGCCGATGACGCTGACTGAACTCGTGACTCCAAACCCTGCGACCGCTCGACGTGTCCCAACAACTCAGGATCCCACTGATCCCAAACGTTACCAACCGGCCTCCGACCAGGACCGGAGTCGATTTTGGACCGGCTCCATGATCCCGAGCCACCGGTTCGACCTTGTACTTGGCCCGGTACCCGACCTTCCACAACTCACGACCCGTCGCCAAATCCAATCCCCGCACCACCTCCCGATCGCCCTCACGGGACATCTGGTACACACGACCCGAATGCACCACCGGAGACGAATGGCCCGCACCGACCCGCTTTCCCCAGGCACGACGCAACGACTCGGGCCACTCGGCCGGTAACCCCGACCCGTCCGCCACGCCGTCTCGAGACGTTCCACGCCACTGAGACCATTCGGAAGCCACGGCCTGGCCACAACTCACCAACACGACCGTCCATGCGATCAGCACACCAACAACAACCCGCATCGCACTGTCCCTCCTTGGCTCCCGGGTCAGTGTAACATCCCCCTCCGGGAACAGTATGGCCAGAACACAGCCTCAAGAAACCGACGCATCGACGACCACCCCTGCACTTGGGCACGGTTAAACCAACTGCTAGAATCCCACCAGACAGGGCCATTGCACGGGTCGGATGCCAAGACATGACTTCCCAAGCACCAGACCAGGCACCGCTGTCGCATGTGACCGATCAGGTCGTCCAGACCTACAGCCAGATCGGCACCATCAACCACCTCGACCAGCCACCGCTGCCCAACAGCGATGCCGTGACCGCGATCACGCTGGACCTGATCGAGATCATCTACCCCGGCTACCAACGTCGCCAAACTCTCCACTCCAGCGACGCCGCCGAACATGTCTCCGAACTGCTCGATCGACTCCACGTCCAACTCACACAGCAAATCGCCCGAGCCATCCAGTACGAACAGGCCCTGACCGACTTGACCGACTTGACCGACTCGGACGACCCCGCCAGGGATTCAGCCGATTCGTACGAGACCGACGAGATGTTCATTGATCAGGCACGTGACAAGGCGGTCACAGCACTCGCTTCGCTGCCGGAACTTCGCGACCTGCTCGCCACAGACGTCCAGGCCGCCTTCGACGGCGACCCCGCCGCTCGAGGACTCGATGAAGTCATCCTCTGCTACCCCGGACTCCAGGCCATCACCGTTCACCGACTCGCTCACCAACTCCACCAACTCGACATTCCCTTCATCCCGAGAATGATGGCCGAGTGGTCGCACAGCCGGACCGGGATCGATATCCACCCCGGTGCCAAAATCGGACCGTCGTTCTTTATCGATCACGGAACCGGTGTCGTCATCGGAGAAACCACCGAAATCCACTCGCACGTCAAACTCTACCAGGGCGTCACACTCGGAGCTCTCTCGTTCCCAAAGGACGACAGCGGGAAACTTGTTCGAGGAGAAAAACGACACCCGACAATCCAAGACGGGGTCGTGATCTACGCCAATGCCACCGTGCTCGGCGGCAAGACCACCGTCGGTGCCCACTCGGTCATCGGAGCCAGCGTGTCGCTGACACAAAGCGTTCCACCCAATACCGTCGTGACGATCGAGACGCCTGAACTGAAGTTCCGCGAAACCCGCAACTAGGCACTCGCACGGTAAGCCGACCCGCCGGATCGCTCGTCCAACAATCGAGACACCAACGCCTCGACCTGGGAAGCCAGTCGCTCCTGGCTGTCCAGCAAACTCGAAACGGACTCGGCATGAGCCGACTCGTGGGCCTCGAAACGACGAGTCAACTCGTCGAACTTCGCCGACATCTCGTCGCGACGGCCCGTCTCAACATCCGAACTCAAGTCGGCACCAACAGTACCACCGTAAATCGTCTCCAACGCCGCTTCCACAACCGTCGACGCCGCACGACGTGTCGTCTCGGCACTCTCGGCCACCAACGTCATGTCCCGATCCAACTGATCCAACAGCTCCGACAACGGCTGCTCGACCAAACTCGAAACCGACTCGGAGACTCCACCATCCGACCGCCAGGTGAACGCAAAGGGACCCACCACGATCACGTCGCCGTCGGTCAATACCCACGTGTCGCACTCGCGACCGTTGATCAGCAACGCCGGATCGGCCGAAAGCGACTCGATCCAGGCACGACCACCATCCTCATGAACCTGGCTGTGGACTGCCGGCATACCGACTCCACCCAAGCGGACATCACACTCCGGAGCCGATCCCAATACCAGGCGACCCTCCACCAGCGGACGGAATGGCTGACCAGTGCGACCACGCTGGATCTCTAAACCGCTGACACGACTCCCCGTATTCCGATTCTCACGCGACATCTGATTCCTGACTCCTATTCACCACTCGCCAGACCACCACACCTCTTGATTCGTCAACTCCCGGGCCACGACATGAACCAATCACACACCCAGTCCAACTCGGTCAATCAACTCATGTCCGGAACGACAATCTGGGCAATCCAGGTGGCATGAGCTGACATGAACTGACATGAACTGGCATGAATTGACCTGAAACGGCTTCTGGCGGCCGTTGGAGAGAACCTCTGCAGAGAGACCCTGTTGCACGGCTTCAACATGCCCAAGCAACCCGCTAGACTGCCAACGCGTTCGATACCCGACCTGCTGCGCCGGACCGAATCCGAAATGGCCGACCCGCTCCCCACCACCAGCGACGTCGTCGTCATCGGCGGAGGCGTCGCGGGTCTGAGTACCGCGATGCAGTTGGCCGCTCGAGGAGCCTCGGTCACGCTGCTCGAACGCGAACGCCTGGGCAACGGCTCAACCGGCCGAGCCGCCGGACTGCTCGGGCAACTCCGAGGCACACGTGCGGCGACGAAAATGCTGATGGACGGTGTGGAGATCGTCGCCGAACTGGAGAAGCGTGCCGGCGTCGAGATCTTCGTGCAGACTGGTTCGTTGCGTGTGGCCGAGACCGAGGAGCGAGCCGGGGAGATCCGCGACCTGGTCAAGATGGGTCGAGGGATCGGTTTTGACATCGATCACCTGGATCTCGACGAGGTCGCCGAGCGGTTGCCCTACATGCGGACCGACGACCTCCTGGACGCCTGCTACTGTCCCACCGATGGCCACATTCAGCCGGCCGAACTGGTCGCCGCTTACCTGAAAGTCGGCCGCGAGCACGGGGTCGTCTACCGCTCAGGTTGCCCGGTCCGCGGTCTCGAGTTCTCCGACGGCCACGTCCAGAGCGTTGTCACCGACCAGGGGACAATCTCGACCAACGTGGTGATCAACGCCGCGGGGCCATGGTCCTACCTGGTCGCCGACCTGGCAGACACCCCTCTGCAGACCGCCGCCCTGGGCCACGTCTACCTGACCACCCGTCCCGACGAAAACCACCCGGTCGATCGACTCAGCCCGGCCACCCGTAACCGGCACCTGAGACTTTACTCTCGCCCTGAGTCCGGTGGCCTGATCGTGGGCATGTACGGTGCCGATGCGGTGCAGCACGACATGCGGTCTCTTCCCGACGACTTCGACATGTCGGCACTCTCGGTTCGTGCCGACGATCTCCACGTGGCCCTGCTGATCGACGCCACGAAGCGGAGATTCCCGTGGATCGACGAACGCACCCCGATGACCATCACCCGTGGGATCATGACCTTCACACCCGATGGCAAGCCCTTCTGCGGCAAGCGGCCCGACATCGACGGCCTGTTTCACTGCTCGGGGTTCTGTGGGCATGGGATCGTGCAGAGCCCGGCGATCGGCGTGATCATGGCCGACCTCGTCCTCAACGGACAGACCGACTACGACATCGAGGCCATCCACGCCGACCGGTTCTTCGAGCACCCCCAACTGCAAAGCCGATCCGAAATCGAGGCGGCCTGTTACCAGATGCAGGCAGGATACTACGGACGGATCGAGGACGGTGGCGGAGGTGGTCTCGAGGAGAACTCCGAAAACGGATCGACGGCATGAGTTTCCTGGTCCTGGTTCCAACCAAGCGGGTGCCCGACACGGACGGGGTGATTCGAGTCGCCCCCGATGGAGTCGGCATCGACACCGCGAACCTCTCGTTCCTCATCAACCCCTTCGATGCAATCGCCGTCGAGGGAGCATTGCAGCTGCGCGAGCGACGTGACGACGTCGAGGTGGTCGTGGTGGGAATCGGGGGAGAAGCGTACCAGGACGAACTGCGGACGGCGTTGGCGATGGGAGCTGACCGGGCGATCCGGATCGAGGCCCCCGAGCCGTTGGATCCGTGGAATGTCGCGGGCATCCTGGCCGAACTGGTCCGCCAACTCGAACCGCAACTGGTCCTGATGGGTAAACAGGCTGTCGATGACGATTCGGCCCAGGCCGGACAGTTCCTGGCCGCACGCCTGGGCTGGCCCCAGGCCACCTTCGCTTCGCAAATCGATGATTCCGACCACGGTGCCGACGTGGCCCGCGAAACCGATCACGGAATCGAGACCATCTCGATCGATTGGCCGGCCGTGATTACCGTCGATCTCCGGCTCAATGAACCCCGCTACGCCTCGCTGCCGGGGATCATCGCCGCACGGGGCAAGCCGATCCAGGAAATGACACTCGACGAGTTGGGAGTCGAGATCGAACCTCGGGTCGAATTGGTCGGGCTCGAACAGGTCTCCTCGCAGCGGGAGGGCCGACGGCTCGAAAACGTCTCCGAACTCCTGGAATGTCTCAAAGAAAACACCGAACTGTTCTAGACACCTCACATTCACCTGCAAAACACCCGACGGATCCCCCCCGATGCACGTGCTGGTACTGGCTGAGCATGACGGCGAACGGTTGCGGGCTGGGACGGCCGCTGCGGTGGGCTTCGCCAGGGAACTGGCCGACGGTGAGGACGATCAAGTCACCTGCCTGGTGCTGGGGGACTCGGTCGACGCGGTGGCTGACGACGCATCAACCCTCGCACCGGTGCTGCTGGGCTCGCATGCTGACTTGGCCGCACCACTGGCGGACCGCTGGGCCGAGGTGACTGCCGCGGTCGTGCGATCCGAATCAATCGACATCCTCCTGGGCGCCAGTTCCACGTTCGCCCGCGACATCCTCGGCCGAGCCGGAGGCCTGCTCGGTGGAGCCATGGCCAGCGACGTGACTGGGTTTCGACGCGATGCGGGTCGCCTGGTCTGGCAACGGCCGATCTACGCCGGAGCGGTGACCGCCAGCATCGTCCTGCACGGGAAGCCGCTGATCGTCACCGTGCGACCCACCGTTGCCGAAGCACCACAACGGGATCCGCTGCCCGCCTCGATCACCCCGATCGAGATCGACCCGCTCCACCTGTCGACATCAACCCGTCACCGGGGACTCGATGGACGTCCCAGTCACCGACCCGATGTCACTGAAGCCCGGGTGGTGGTCTCCGGTGGTCGGGGACTCAAGACAACCGAGGACTTCGAACGACTGGTGGGAGGATTGGCCGATCGGTTCGATGGAGCCACCGGCAGTTCCCGCGCACTGGTCGATGCCGGGCTGACACCCAACGACCTGCAGGTCGGCCAGACCGGAAAGGTCGTGGCCCCGGAACTCTACATCGCCGTGGGCATCTCAGGAGCCGTCCAACATCTGGCCGGCATGAAGAACTCACGAGTGATCGTCGCGATCAACTCCGACCCCCACGCACCCATCTTCGAAGTCGCCGACTACGGGATCGTCGGCGACCTGTATGACGTCGTGCCTGAAATGATTCAACAACTCGATGCCAACTGAGACACTCACACGAGAGATCTTCCGTAACATCGGCACCGGGCCGAAGGCGATCTTCTACGCGTTGGCAATCCTCGCGGGCCTGGTTGCCGTCACAACCGCGTGGTCGCGAATCCGCCGCTGGAAATCCGGACGAGCAGGCGAGCCTCGCAACACGGTGGGACAACTCGTGCGGGCCATCCTCTCGCGAGTGCTGACCCAGTCCACGCTCGGCAAGACCCGACCGAACGCTTCGCGCGTCCACCGCTACCTGTTCGGCGGATTCGCCGTGCTGACCCTCGGCACTATCCTGATTGCCGTCGAACACGTCGCCGCCCTGCTGGCCGGACGCACGGCCGACAACCCGGTTTTTCACAAGGGCCTGTACTACGCGATCTACGAACCGGTGATGGAACTTGCGGGGCTGGCCGTGATCTTCGGAGCAGGCTGGTTCCTGCTCAGGCGACGCCGGGCGGACTCCTCGATTGACCATCGATGGTCCGATTGGCTGGTGCTGGGCGGGTTGCTGTTCCTGGGGGCCAGTGGATTCCTGGTCGAAGGTCTGCGGATCATCGAGGCCCAGAGTCCTGGACGCTGGGTATCGTTTGTTGGAGCCACTGTCGCCTGGTGCCTCGAGGCGGTGGGAGTCCATCGCGCGGTCGCGGTCGGCCTGCACCAAGTCACCTGGTGGCTGCACGCGGTGGTTGCCCTGGGACTGTTGGCCGCAGTGCCCTCGACCCGGCTGTGGCACGCCGTGGCCGGCAGCGTGCTGCTGGCCAGCCACCCACAGCGGACAGCGGGAACAATGATCCCGGTGAGTATCGAGGAGGTCGAGGCGACCGGGATCTACGGGACCAGCCAACTGGAACACCTGGCCATCCGGCAACTCGTCTCGCTCGAGGCGTGTGTCTCGTGTGGACGTTGCCAGGACGAGTGCCCCGCCCATGCCGCCGGCAAGCCGCTCTCGCCTCGAGACGTCGTCCAGGACCTGGCCAGGCAATTGCCCGGGATCGGCTCGGGCAACGCTCCGGTGCTCGCTGGAGAAGTGGTCTCCGAGGAGACCCTCTGGTCGTGTACGACCTGCTCGGCCTGTGTCGAAGTCTGCCCACTCGGCGTTGATCCCCTCGAGTTGATCCTCGGCATGCGACGGCACCTTGTCGGGTCCGGAGCAGTGCGGGGTCCGGCGGCCACCGCGCTCCAGAAACTCGGCCGCTCGGGCAACCCCTGGGGCCTGCCTGCCGGGGAACGGATGGACTGGGCCGAGGGACTCGATGTCCCAACCGTCGAACAGCAACCCGACTTCGATGTGCTCTACTGGGTCGGCTGCGCCGCAGCCTACGATCGACAATCCCGCAAAACCGCTCGAGCCATGGTCCGGCTGCTGCAGGCCGCCGGGGTGCGGTTCGCCGTGCTGGGAGAGCGAGAACGCTGCACCGGCGAATCGGCACGGCGGATGGGCGAGGAGTTCGTGTTCGCCGAACTCGCCGCCGCCAACGTCGAGGAACTCCAACGGCATGGGGTCACCCGGATCGTCACGCACTGCCCCCATTGCCTCAACAGTCTCAAGCACGACTACCCCGACGCCGGAGGACACTACGAGGTGGTGCACCACAGCGAGTTCCTCTCCGAACTGGTCGCCGAGGGTCGATTGAAAGTGGATCGGTCGGCGACCGAACCGGTCACCTTCCACGATCCCTGCTACCTCGCTCGAGTCAACGGAATCGTCGACGCACCCCGCGAAGTCCTGGAAGCCACCGGAGCCCAACTGGACGAACTCCCTCGCAACGGCTGCCGCACGGCCTGCTGTGGAGGAGGAGGAGGCCGCATGTGGCTGGACGATGGCCCGGACGAGCGCGTGGGGCGTGACCGCATCCAGGAGATCTCTGCGGCGGGAGCCACAACCGTGGTTGTGGCATGCCCCTTCTGCCGGACAATGATCGGCGATGGCCTGGCGACGGACGGTCCGGACGTCAACATCGTCGACCTGGCCGAAGTGCTGGTCGAATCTCTCGAGAAATCGGTTGAATGAACAGTCCCGCATTAACCGCGACGGTTCCCCGCAGCCGGCTGACGGCCTGGCTGGCCAGGGCCCCGGATCCTGTGTTCACGCTGTTCGTGATCTTCGTGTCCTTCTCCACCTATTTCTGCATGTACGCCTTCCGTAAGCCGTTTTCCGCGGTCAGCTACCAGGGACTGAAATTCCTGGGCGGTGAGGTTGATCTGAAAACGGCCTTCGTCGTCAGCCAGATCATCGGTTACGTGCTCTCAAAGATCATCGGGATCAAGGTCTGTCCGGAAATCGGTCGTCAGAGACGGGCACAGGGCCTCGTGTTGATGATCCTCCTGGCCGAACTGTCCCTGCTGTTCTTCGCCATCTTGCCCAACAACCTCAAGGTCGTGGCCATCTTCTTTAACGGGCTGCCACTGGGCATGGTCTGGGGCCTGGTCGTACTGTATCTCGAGGGCCGACGGACATCCGAGATGCTGCTGGCGGGACTCAGCTGCGCTTACATCGTCGCCAGCGGGGCCGTCAAGGACATCGGTCTCTGGTTGATGTCGAGCTTCCAGGTCGATCAGTTCTGGATGCCCTGTGCCACGGGACTCTGCTTCCTGCCCCTCTTCCTGGGATCGGTCTGGCTCCTCAACCAACTGCCGCAACCCGACGCGGCTGATATCGAGGCTCGTGTCGAACGGACAACGATGGGCGGCTCGCAACGGTGGCAGTTCTTTCGGCAGTTTCTCCCGGAGATGATCCTCCTTTCGACCGTCTATTTCTTTCTCACCGCCTACCGGGATTTCCGAGACAACTTCGGCAAGGAGATCTTCGAGAGCCTGGGTTACAGCGAGAAACCAGCCATTTTCACACGGAGCGAACTCTGGGTCGCTTTTGGAGTGATGGCGGCCCTGGCCGGGCTGAACCTGATCCGGGACAACCGCCGGGGACTCTACGCCGCCTTCGTGATCATGACCTTTGGCGTATTCCTGCTGGGTGCCGGGACCATCCTCTGGGATCTCAAGCTTGTCAGCGGGCTGACCTGGATGATCCTGACCGGCCTGGGTGCCTACCTGACATATGTCCCCTTCGGTTCGGTGCTCTTTGATCGTCTGATTGCTTCAACCCGTGCCGTGGGCACGGCCGTGTTTGCCGTCTACGTGGCCGATGCCGTCGGCTACAGCGGTGCCATCACCGTGCTCCTGGGCAAGGACCTGATGGCCGGCGACATGGACCGTATCGATTTCTTCCGCCTCCTGACCTACTTCATGTCAGCACTGGGCGTGATCCTGCTGATCCTGTCCTGCGGCTTCCTGATGAAGCGTCACACTCATTACCCGACCGGCGAACTGAGTGCCATTCCGCCCGAGTCCAACTGATGCCGAATATCTCCACACTCGAACACGAACAGATCCTGGACCTGGCCACACGGCGCCCACGTCCGGGTTCTCGAAGGCCTGGTCTTCCTCTCGCTGGCCGAAGAACCGCCGACCTTCGATCCCGCCGCCGCGCTGCTGGGACCGGCAGCCCGGCCCCAGGGTTTTGAACGGGCGCAGGTGGCAAAAATCGTGGATTATGACGTCGCGGCCAACTGGAAGATCGTCTGGGAGAATAACCGCGAGTGTTATCACTGCAACGTGAACCATCCCCAGTACATCCAGGCCAACTTTGACCACTACAACGACGATGACACGACACCCAGGATCCAGGCCGCCATCGACGACGCGTCTTTGCGGAGCCAGGAGAAATGGACCGCCAGTGGCCTGGCGGTGACACACACGCAGACGGGCATGACATCGTTCCCCGCCTGCGACTCCAACGGCTGGTTCTCGGCCAACCGCACTCCCCTCGACGGATACCTCAGCGAGACCATGGACGGTCGACAGGTCGCCCCGTTGATGGGCGATTACAGCGATCCCGATGTGGGTACGCTAAGAATGCGGACGATGCCCAACTTCTGGAACCACTCCAGCTGCGATCACGCTGTCAGCACGCGGCTGCTGCCCGTCGGACCCGGCCGGACCCGGATCCAGGTCACCTGGCTGGTCGCCGCCGGAGCCGAGGAAGGCCGCGACTACCACCTCGACGAGATCATGCCCTTCTGGCAACTGACCTCCGAACAGGACTGGACGATCTGCGAGAGTGTCCAACGGGGAGTCACCTCCAGCCGGTACACTCCCGGACCGTTTTCCAAGCACAAGGAATACAACGTCGACGCCCTGGTCAACTGGTACCTGGACCGCCTGACCACCGGGGAGATCAGCCCATCGTGACTCACCCCGAGACGGCTGGCATCGTGATCGTTGGTGGCGGGGCCGTCGGCTGCGGCGTGGCCCACAGCCTGGCTGCCGCCGGATTCGACGACATCCTGCTGATCGAAAAGGAGCCCTCGCTCGCCGCGGTGACCACCTCGCAGGCCGCCGGACTCGTCGGACAGGTCCGCAATTCACTCGACCGCACCCGGTTGGCCATGTGGTCGGTCGAGACCTTCTCGGAGCTCGAGTCCGGTGACACGGCCCGGCCCGGCTGGCGACAGGTCGGGTCGCTGCGAGTGGCCCTCTGCGAGGAACGTGTCGAGGAGTTCCGGCGAATGCAGGCCGTGGCCGACGAGGCCGGTCTCGAGACACGGTTCCTGGACAATCACGAGGCGTCCACGCTCTGGCCGGCGATGAGTTTCGAGCAGGTTCACGGCGTGCTGTGGTGTCCGACCGACGGCTACCTGCAGCCCAGCGACCTGGCAATGGCCTACGTCGCCCGGGCCCGGCAGGCGGGCGTTCGCTTTCAGACCGGGACAGCGGTGAAGAGGATTCTCGTCGCAGACGACCGGGTCGTTGGCGTCGAGACCTCCCGCGGACGGATCTCGAGTCCGATGGTCATCAACGCGGCCGGAGCCAACGCCTGGCACCTGGCCCGTTCGGTCGGACTCGAACTGCCAATCGTTCCGGTACGGCATGAGTTCTTCGTGACCGTAGCGGCCGAGGGATTGAACCCTGACCTGCCGGTAATCCGCATCCCCGACATCACGCTCTACCTCCGCGCCGAAACCGACGCGCTGCTGTGTGGTGGCTGGGAACCGGCCAGCCTGTCACTGGATCCACGCGAGTTTCCCGCCGACGGACAGCCGCCACCGGTCCGCGAGGACTGGGACGTGCTGGCCACCTTCGCCGAACAACTGGCCCCGCAGTTCCCACAGGTGTCGCAACTGGGCATCCGCAGCGTCTTCCGTGGCTGGCCCACCTTCACACCCGACGGCCGGTTTATCATCGGCGAAAGCAACCAGGTCAGAGGCTTCGTGATGGCCGGCGGCTGCAACGCACACGGCGTGTCGGGATCGGCGGGAATCGGACGGCACGTCGTCGAGTCACTCGGAGACAACCCATCCGAATACGTCACAAGCCTCAGCCCGGATCGTTTTGCCGACGCCGAATGGGACTGGGCTGATGCGGCTGAACAGGCCCGCGGCGTGTACGAGCAGTACTACGCGATCGACCACTAGCCGACTGCCGTTTAGCCGGTAACGGCCAGCATCCGTCGGGCGCATTCCTGGTCGCGTTCCTTGGCGGCCAACTCGGCATCCGTAGTGGGAACGCGTTTCGAGGATTCCGCGAGCAATTCCTCGGCGGCCTGGCGATCGATCTCGTCAAGGCCCTGGGCTCGGTCGGTCAACAGCGTCACCGTGCCTGCCTTCACCTGTACGAATCCACCCTCGATGAAGTACTTCGACGTCTCACCATCGGGCAACGACACCGTCAACACGCCGTACCCCAAGCGACCAACAACCGGTGCACGGCCCGGCAGAACTCCAGCCTGACCGTCGTACAACGGAAACTGCAACGAACCGACCTCGGCATCCACCAACGTCGTCTCGGGTGTCACCAGCACCAACCGTAATGAACTCTCTGCCACGGTCCCCTAGGCCTCCTTTTCCATCTGTTCGGCCTGCTCGGCAGCTTCTTCGATGCCACCCACGTACAGGAACGCCGCCTCGGGCAAATGATCCCACTTGCCAGAACACAACTCCTCGAAACTCCGGATCGTCTCCTCCAACGGAGTGATCTTGCCCGGCTTGCCCAGGAACGCCTCGGCGACCAGGAACGGCTGAGACAAGAAACGCTCGATCCGCCGGGCACGATGCACCACCTGCTTGTCCGACTCGGCCAGCTCATCCACTCCAAGAATCGCGATGATGTCCTGCAGTTCGCGGTACCGCTGAAGGATCTGCTGCACCTCACGGGCTACAGCGTAATGTCGCTCGCCGACGTACTGAGGATCCAGGACGCGGCTCGATGAGGCCAACGGGTCAATCGCCGGGTAAATCCCCTTCTCCGAAATGCTCCGCTCCAGGTAAATGAAAGCGTCCAGGTGAGCGAACGCGGTCGCCGGAGCCGGGTCCGTCGGATCGTCGGCCGGCACGTAAACCGCCTGCACACTGGTGATCGCACCACGCTTCGTCGATGTGATCCGCTCCTGAAGTTCGCCCAGCTCCGTGCCCAATGTCGGCTGGTAACCCACCGCCGATGGCATCCGACCCAACAGGGCCGAGACTTCACTGCCGGCCTGAGAGAACCGGAAGATGTTGTCGACGAACAACAGCGTGTCCGTGCCCGTCGTGTCGCGAAACCACTCGGCCATCGTCAATGCCGACAAGGCCACCCGCAACCGGGCACCCGGAGGTTCGTTCATCTGGCCAAAGACCATGCAGGTCTGCTCGATCACCGAACGATCCGTTTGACCAATCTTAGTCTCCTGCATTTCCAACCACAGATCGTTCCCCTCGCGGGTCCGCTCACCCACTCCGGCAAACACCGAGTACCCACCATGAGCACTGGCGATCCGAGCAATCAACTCGGTCAGGATCACCGTCTTGCCCAAACCCGCACCGCCAAACAACCCGGCCTTGCCGCCTCGGACAAATGGAGTCAATAGATCGACAACCTTGATGCCCGTCTCGAAGATCTCCGTCTTCGAACTCAAATCCTCGAGCGGCGGAGCATGCCGGTGAATCGGCCACCTCTCCTCAGTCTCGACAGGTCCGCGACCGTCGACCGTCTCGCCCAGCACGTTGAACACTCGACCCAGCGTCTCCTTGCCGACAGGCACCGACAACGGAGCACCCGTGTCCAACACCTCCATGCCGCGGACCATGCCGTCGGTGCTGCCCAGTGCCACGCAGCGGACGCGGCTGCCGCCGAGATGCTGCTGCACCTCACCCGTCAGCTTGACCGTCAGCCCCTTCACCTCCGCGTCGATCTTCAACGCGTTGTAGATCGCGGGCAGCTGCCCCTCGGGGAATTCGGCGTCGAATGTCGAGCCGATGATCTGGGTCACTCGACCCACGGTTTGTTCGGTTGCCGTTGCCATCAAATCCTCTCCTGTGCGTGATTCCACGCCTGCGTTTTCGTTGCTGGTTTGCCTGGTTGTGCGTGTTGCCTCTGACTGTCCACGTCGGTCGGTCGACTATTCCAATGCCGCCGCACCTCCAATGATCTCGCTCAACTCGGATGTGATCTGAGTCTGACGCGCTCGGTTGTACTGCATCGACAGCGTGTCGATCATCTCGCCGGCGTTCTCCGTCGCACCCTTCATCGCAACCATCCGGAAGATCTGCTCGCTGACCGCCGCGTCGAGAAAACACTTGAACAATCGAGCCTTGAACGACGCCGGGACAATCTCCTCGAGTATCTCGCCGGCCGAAGGCAGGAACTCGTAATCGACCGAACCGACACCACCCGCTGTCCCGGAATCCTCGACGCCGGACGATGCAGAGTCTTCCTTGCCAGACGATTCACTCTCGTCCAATGTACCGACCGGTAGCAGGGTCTCGATCGTCGCCGATTGCCGCGAACTGGATTCAAATCGGGTGTAAACGACGTCCAGCCGGTCGAGATCGCCGGCGATGTAAGCAGTGATGTACCGACTGGCCAACTCGTCGACTTCGCCAAACGTCGGCTTGTCTTCAAAATGAGTGTACTCGTGGTCGACCGACTCGCCCTGGAACCTCAGGAACGACAATCCCCGCTTCCCCGACACCTCAACCGACACGTCACGTCCCTCATCCCGCAACTGCTTCAATCGCGGAATCGCCTGCCGAAGCACTCCACCGTTGTAACCACCGCACAAACCGCGATTACTCGTCAGCACCAACACGCCACACTTCTGCTGATTCTCACGGGTTTCGAGCAGCGGATGAGAAAACGACTGAGCCGCTCCCGAGAGGTCCGATACGATCTCGGCAATCTTCCGAGTGTACGCAGCCGCCTCGGTCGCGCGATCCATCGCCTTCTTGAACCGCGCCGTCGCAATCAACTCCATCGTTCGCGTGATCTTGCGAACATTCCGGACCGCCTTCAGGCGTTTGACAATCGCTCGGGCTTTGGCCATCGCTTGAGCCGCTTCCACTCAGGGGACTTGGGACAGGAGGATCAGTTCGAGTCGCACGGACCGGATCGCTCCGGTCCCAATTACTTCAGGATTCGGAATCTTCGCCAGCCGCAGCGGTCGCAACCGCTTCCGTCTCGGACACATCGTCGGCCGAGCCGCCGGCCGCCAATTGAGTTTTGAACTCATCGAGAGCAGCTCGCAATTGTTCGACCATCTCGTCGTCCAACTCGGCCTTCTCGATCAACGCATCGCGGACCTCCGACTTCTGCTCACGCATGAACGTCAACATCTCTCGCTCGGTCTTCGCCACATCAGACACCTCGATGTCGTCGAAATACCCGTTCGTGCCGGCATAAATGCTGATCACCTGGTCGGCCACGTGCAGAGGCTGGTACTGGGCCTGCTTGAGCACTTCAACCATGCGGTAACCGCGGTCCAGTTGAGCCTGGGTGGCCTTGTCGAGTTCGGTGCCCAGCTGGGCAAATGCCTCGAGTTCCCGGAAAGCGGCCAGGTCCAATCGCAACGAACCGGCGATCTTCTTCATCGCCTTGTTCTGAGCGTTACCGCCCACCCGCGAGACACTGATGCCGACGTTGATCGCCGGACGGACTCCCGAAAAGAACAAGTCGGGCTCGAGATAGATCTGGCCGTCGGTGATCGAAATCACGTTCGTCGGAATGTAGGCCGACACCTCGCCTTCCAATGTCTCGATGATCGGCAAAGCCGTCATCGAGCCGCCACCAAGCTCATCGCTCAGCTTGCTGGCACGCTCGAGCAACCGGCTGTGACAATAGAAAATGTCGCCCGGGAATGCCTCGCGGCCCGGAGGACGTCGCATCAACAACGACAGTTGACGGTAGGCGATCGCCTGTTTCGAAAGATCATCGTAGACGACCAGGGCGTGCTTGCCCTGGTACATGAAGTACTCGGCCAACGCCGCACCCGCATACGGAGCGATGTACTGCACCGGTGCCGGATCGGCACTCGAGGATGAGATCACACAGGTGTAATCCATCGCACCATGCTCGGTCAGCACGTCGATCACCGTCGCCATCGTGCTCGCCCGCTGCCCGCAACCCACGTAGATACAGAAGACGTCGCCGCCCTTCTGGTTCAGGATCGTATCGATCGCGATGGCCGTCTTGCCCGTCTTGCGGTCGCCAATGATCAGTTCGCGCTGGCCACGCCCGATCGGAGTCATCGCGTCAACTGGCTTGATGCCCGTCTGAAGCGGTTCGGTCACCGGCTGCCGAGCGGCGACGCCCGGAGCCGGAGTCTCCAGTGGGCGGGTCTCGGTTGTGACGATCGGGCCCTTGCCGTCCAACGGGTTCCCCAGCGGATCGACCACGCGACCGATCATCTGCTCACCCACCGGCACACTCAGCAACGCACCTGTCGTACGCACCTCGTCACCCTCGGCAATCGCGAGATAGTCTCCAAGGATGATGATCCCGACCGAGTTCTCCTCGAGATTGAAAACCATCCCGCGGCTGCCAGTGGAAAACTCGACCATCTCGCCAGACATCGCACCCGAAAGTCCATGGCAACGAGCAATGCCGTCACCGACCTCCAGAACGCGGCCCGTCTCGGCCGTTTCCATCGTTCCGCGAAAATCTTCAATCTCCTGCTGGATGACTGAAGCGATCTCGTCCGCCTTGAATTTCATGAAGACTCCTCTCACGCAACCGGTCCCGCAACTGCTTGATGCGGGTCCGCAGCGAACTGTCGTACACGGTATTTTCGACCTGGATCACCAGCCCGCCGATCAACTTCGCATCGACTCGGGTTTCCAGGATCGGAGTGAATGAGAATGCCGATTCAAGTTGAACTCGAATCGACTCGAGTGTTTCGTCGTCCAGAGGATGTGAACTGCTCACCTGGACCACCTTGCGACCAGCACGCTGGTCTTCGATCAATCGGGCCTCGTCAAGCACAAGAGGTATCAGATCCAGCCGTTCGTGACGGGCCAGAGTCGACAGGAAACTGGTCAGGATCGGCGAACCGACCGGACCAACCACTCGCTCGATCAATGCCACCTTCTGGTCGCGACCGACTGCCATGCCGATCAGGATCAAGTGGAATTCAGGATGAGCCTTCAGTACGTCGTCCAAGAAGGATGCCAACTCCTCGAGAGTCTCACCGACCCCCGCGGTGGCAGCCGCATCGACCAACGCCGTGGCATAGACACGAGCAACCGCTCGCGCCGATGGATCGTCCATCACGCTGCTGATCCGAATCTCACTGTCCTGGCCGTCGGCCATCTCTCTCCTCTCGTCTCGTCTCGTCTCGTCTCGCTCAGGCTCAGTCAGCCCCCGACGTCACCTCGGACAATGCCTCGGCAATCAGCCTCTGCTGATCGGCCGCGTCGAGCGACCGGCCGAGTACGTGCTCGGTGGCCGAAGCAACCTGGGTGGCGACCTGGTCGAAGAGGTCCTTGAGTGCATGGTCGCGAGCCCGTTCGATGTCGCCGAGTGCCCGATCCCGAGTCGCTTCGGCTTCGCTCTGAGCCGCTGCCATGATCTCGGTCTTGGTGTGCTCGGCGTCCCGACGTGCCTCGGCCAGGATCTCCTTGACCTCCTCTTGGACCCCCGCCAACTTCGCCTCGTGATCCGACAGCATCGTCGCCGCCTGCTCACGTGCCCGCTCGGCACTGGCAATGTCCTCGCGGATCCCCGACTCACGCTTATCCAAACCCTCGGAAATCGGGCCCCAGGCAAACTTGTACAGCAGGCCACACAGCCCGATGAACACGATCACCGTGTAGGTCGCCAGGCCGATCGAGAACGACGACACGTCCTCGGTCACACCCTTGTGACCGACGTGAGCATGTGAAGCCCCGTCGGATTCGCCATGCGAATCGGACTCCACCTGGTGAGGTTCCGCACCCGTTGGCGCAGTGTCAGCCGCATCGGCGACCGACCATGTCGATACCGCCGCTGCAACCATCACGGCGAAGAAAGCTCTGCTTAACACCTTGACACCTCGTTTATTGATCGAGTTCGCCTCGAGACGACCCGGTCCCGGCCTAGGCACCCCAGCCGTCCGGGGTCATGGTCGAGCAGATATACAGCGCGTAGAAGACAAAGCCTTCGATCAACGCTGCGGCGATGATCATCGCCGTCTGGATGCTGCCGGCCACCTCGGGCTGCCGAGCCATGCCGTCCAGAGCCGAACCGGCCAGACGACCGATCCCGTACGCTCCACCAATGGTCACCAACCCGGCACCAAATGCACCGGAAAACGTCGTGCCTCCATCTGCAGCCCAAACGGGGCTGGCCAACATCAGCACGGCAAACGCCACGGCGACAATTCCACCTATTCTACTCACGGTCTCATCTCCTGGGTAAAAACCTCGATGGCCCAAAATCGGACCACGACTGAACAACAAGTATCCGACTGGCTACTCCAATCACTCTTCACGACTAATGCTCGTGGACCGCCGATCCTATGAACAGGGCCGACAGAAACGTGAACACGTACGCCTGAAGAAACGACACAAACAATTCCAAACAGCTGAACAGAATCGATCCCACCACACTGATGCTCGCCGCGATCGGCCAACTGCCCGACCCCGATTCGCTCGCCGTCACCGCCATGCCGAGAATCCCCAGCAAGACCAGGTGACCGGCCACCATGTTGGCCAGCAAACGAATCGAAAGCACCACGTGACGGATCAGGTTGCTGGCAATCTCGATTACGAAAATTACCAGCACGATCACCAACTTCAACGGCAACATCCAACCCGGCATGTCGATGTGCAACACGTAGTTCTTGAAATACCCCACCACGCCCAATTCACGCATCCCCGCCAACAACCCGGTCAACAGGATCACCATCGCCAAAGCAAACGTCGTGCCCCAAGCACTCGTCGGTGTGCCCATAAACGGCACCAGGCCCATCAGGTTGCAGCCAAGAATGAAGAAGAACGTGGTCCACAACAACGGCACAAACCGGTCGGCGTGGTGGTGGCCGATCGCCGGACGTGCCACCTCGTCGCGAATGTAGACCAGCGTGGCTTCGAGAAAATTGTGCAGGCGACCACTGACCGGCTCGCCACTTCGCATCCGCTTCGCCATCCGAGCGAACAAGGCCACAAGTGCAATCGCAATCAGCAACTGCAGGATCATGAACTTCGAAATGCAAAAACCCGTGTCGTGACCGCCGCCAGGATACAACGCCCCGGGTGTTCCGAACGGCTGAGGGATCAGGATCTTGCCGTCCAGCTCGTGCGAGAAATCTGACAACGTCGCGTCGGGATGCTGCTGGACCAGCCAGCCCGGTACGTCGTCCATCGTCTTCACGTCGGCCGTCAGGCTGCCGGGAATCTCGAAGTAGTACGAGTCCTTTATGTGAAATACAGCACTGGCCATCGGTTACGCCTCAGCCTCCACAGTCTGCCGGGCCTGAAGAACCTGGAGGATCCGGACAACAAGCACCGTCTCGGTCGCCAGGCAACCCAGGAAATAGACAACGAACCAGCCAAAGACACCGGCGTCAAACAATTGTCGGTTGATGCGGCTGATGGCAAAACCAATCATCAGCGGGACCATCGTCCGCAACAGGATACTGCCGAACAGACCGGCGACCGCGTTTTGAGTCCCATGAGTGCGTTCTGTGAGGAACAGAGCGAAAATGGCCGCCAAGCCACAAACGAATGCGGCGATCGAAACAGCCGCCAAGCCGGACAGGCCCGATGCCGAATGAGCCAGACTGCCGGACAGCGGCAGGCTGAACAGCAACAGCGCAACGATCAGCAGAGCTCCGCCCCGAGCAGTACTCGGCAGCAAACTCGAACTCGCAGCAGATTGTGAGCAAGCAACCGATCCGATGCTTGGCCCGTTGGCTGGCCCGTTCACTGGTGTGCCTCTTCCCCGTGTTCCTTCGTCTCGTCCGGCACCTCCGTCGCCCGACTCGACGTGTGTCTCGTCTTCTCGTCCGCCCGCGTCATCATCAACAGGTGCTGTATCCCACATACCAGGCCGAATCCAAAACCGACGAGAGCCAGGTAACCGGTGCCCCATCGCTGATCAAGCCAGTCGCCCAGTAAACCGGGCAGGACAATCTCCATCACCACCGTCGTCACCCGGGAAATCCACTTCATCGCCTCGACCATCGGAGGTCGCTCATCGGCTGATGAACCGGGCACTGTTTTCTTCCCTTCGATCCCTAACTCGACGCGACACCTGCGGCGAACACCCCGTGCCGAGACCCGACAGTGGCCGTCAGTTTATTGAGCGTCCTCAAGGTTGTCAAAGCTGCGAGAAACCACTTTCCCCACGTTCTCGAAACTGGTGCCGCCGGTTCCCAGCTTCGAGGACCCCAACTCCTCACTCGACAACCGACTCACCACATCATTCCCAACCAACCTCATTCCTGCCAAATGCCCGTTTCGGTTGAATCGAAACTTTTCTTCATGGTAGAAACAGTTGGCAACTCGCCTCGTGGCGATCCCAGCGGACACGGACGGCCGCACAACTGTATTGGTTTTCCTCAGTTCGTTCGGCGACGAGGAAGTGGCCCAATGGTGAGGCACGGCAACGGCCAATTGACTCGACCTCGAAATAGGACAACCCGCAAGTCGTTGCGGGAAATGACCCGCAAGGAACTCGCTCGACTGGCTCAACGACAATTCAGATCCCCGGTTGGCACCCGATGCGGAAGTCCGAGTTGGTCGACGCTCTGCAGCAGGCAGCACTCCAAACCTGAAGACTCCGAAAAACAACTCGAGACAATACTGTGAAACCTAGCGCCAACCCGACCGTCGGCATCGCCAGAGCTACAGCCGATCTGCTGATCGCACTACCGGTCAGCTCACGCTGGATCTCCGTTCGATGGAATGTCTCGTCCAAGATGCTCACCCGGGCTCAATCCGCCTTGGGTAGCAACTGGCACCGGGCACGAGCGGTGCTGAGACTGGTGAAGATCACCGAGGAACCCGAGGGTCCGACGTACGAGTCGCGGGTCCGAGACGTGGACGTCGAGATCGAAACGGGCGAATGCTGTATGGAAGTCGACCGAGTCGGACTGCCGTATCGCATCCAACTCGGATTCACCGTCCCAAGTCACTCCGACTTCTTTGTCCTCTCGCACTCCGACCCCGTCACCACGCCACGCGGACCGCAATGCGACAACTCGATCGCCAACAACACCGGATCGCCTGGCTCGAGTCCGGCCAACCACCAGCACGACAACGACCCACTGCCCCTGGAAGTCCACACCGACCTGGTTATCTACGGGCACACCGCCCCCGAAACACTCATTGAACTCGAACACAAGTCGGTCAAGGCCGGACGCGACGGACGCTTTGAACTTCGACTCCCACTCGAAAATGGACGGCAGTTCGTCCCGGCCAGCGCCACCGCCGCAGACCTCTCCAGCAAACGAAACGTCGCACTCTCGGTCGAAAGACATCTCAAACTGCTCGACCCCGAACCCATTTGAATGATCCCACTGACTGATCCCACCAATCTTGCCTCTTGTCCGACGCGGAAATCAGGTATAGGATCAGACTACCGAGTCGCCTTGGTGACTCGGCAGGCCTTTGCCAACCCGGGCACGATTTTGTTGACCCTACAAGCATGACCCCGGAGACCTTCCACGGACGGCCGCGTGTATATCCAAGCCTCACGGCTCGGCTCACACAACCCGGACGGGTGGTCCCCACCTGATTCTTACGGGTCCAAACAAGAACCCGCTCGGGATTCTCTTGGTGAAGGCCTCTTTCTTTTAACTCGCTTCCCTTTTGGCCTCCAACACCTAATCTGACGTCATGACCGGGCTGTTTGAAAAGGCCGAAACGGCCAACCTGGATCGTGCACGGCCCCTGGCAGCACGCATGAGACCCAGGTCTCTCGACGAATTCGTCGGGCAACAACACTTCCTCGGACCCGGACAACTGCTCCGGCGTATCCTCGACGCCGATCGACTCAGCTCCGCCATCTTCTACGGACCGCCAGGGACAGGGAAGACGTCACTCGCCGAATTGATCGCCGGCCAAACACAGTGCGTCTTCGAACGACTCAATGCGGCTGCCGCCGGAGTCAAGGAGCTGCGAGAATTGCTCGAGTCGGCTCGAGACCGACTGGCGACCGGAGGACGACACACGCTGCTGTTCGTCGACGAACTGCACCACTTCAATCGCACCCAACAAGATGTGCTGCTGCCCGACGTCGAAAGTGGAGTCATCCGCCTGATCGGTGCCACCACCGCCAACCCCTTCTTCTCGCTCGTCTCACCCCTCGTCTCAAGAAGCCAGATCTTCGAATTCCAACCGCTGCAACCAACCGACATCCGACAACTGCTCGACCGAGCACTCACCGATACCGAACACGGACTCGGTCGATTCGAGGTCACCGCTAGCGACGAAGCGCTGGAGTTCCTCGCCGAAGTGGCCGACGGCGACGCACGACGAGCACTCAATGCACTGGAAATCGGCGTCTTCTCGATTGCTTCGATCGCTTCGAATACCTCAACCGCCCAAGACAACTCACGCGTTCTTGAACTGGACGTTGCCGAGGAATCCGTGCAGAAGAAGGCGGTACGTTACGACGACGACATGCACTACGACGCGTCGAGTGCGTTGATCAAGAGCCTTCGGGGCAGCGACCCCGATGCGGCCATCTACTGGCTGGCCCGCATGCTCGAGGCAGGCGAAGATCCCAGGTTCCTCGCGCGTCGGCTCGTGATCCTGGCGTCCGAGGACATCGGCAACGCCGACCCGCAGGCCCTGGTGTTGGCCAACGCTGCGGCTCAGGCGACCGAACGAGTCGGGATGCCCGAGTGCCGCATCATCCTCGCTCAGGCCACCTGCTACCTCGCCCTGGCACCCAAGTCCAACGCCTCGTACATCGCCATCGACCGAGCCCTCCAGGACGTCCGCACCAAGTCCGTCCTGCCCGTCCCCAAACACCTCAAGGACTCGCACTACCCTGGAGCCGGACAGCTCGAACACGGTACCGACTACGTCTACGCTCACGATGGCAACGACGGCTGGGTCGATCAGGACTACCTCGGAGTCGATCGGACGTACTACGAACCGACCGACCGAGGCCACGAAGCCCAAATGAAACAACGACTCGAAGAACTGAAGACTCGCCGAGAAACTGATCCGCCTGCTGCAAACTAACCGCCAAACACCGCCGTCTCCAACCCGCACAGATCCCGGACCCGCTCGGCAATCGCCTCGAGCTCAACGTCACCAAGCCGAGTCACAAAACTCTCGGCCGGCGGACGCGCCACGGTGTACACCTGCACCAACTTCAATGTCCCACCACTCGATACGATCTCATTCAACCGCTCGCAATACGCATCGATCTCCGACTCCGACACCGCTTCACCATCAACCCGCATGAACAGACTCTGGATCACCACCGGCCACTTCCGAGCCGCCAATGCGATGTTCTCGAGCACCCGAGCAAACGGAACCACCGTCCGCTCAATCAACTGGTAATACGCCTCGGTCCCCGCCTCGAGCTTCGCCCAGATCTCACCGTTGTGACGACACAGAGTCTCGAGTCCCGCCGCGACAGCCGGCCGATGGAACATGCTGGCATTGCTGATCAACACCAGCCGCGAAGACTCGGCTCCACACCCGTCCTTCACCTCCGCCACCCGCTCGACAATCTCGTCAAAGTTTCGGTAAGTCGTCGGTTCGCCGTCGCCGGAGAAGGCGATGTCGTTGAGCCGCCTCAGCTCGCCAGGAACGTCGGCGAAACTGGGGTCGTCCCAGATCGACCCGTCGCTCACCAGACCCAGTAACGACTCGAGTTCCGCGGTGACCGCATCGAGTTCGACAAAACGGGTCTCGGCCTGGCTCGTCCGATCGACCTGGCAGTAGATGCAGTCGAAGTTGCAGATCTTGTCGGGGTTGAGATTGATGCCAAGCGAGAGTCCGTGACTGCGTCGCGAGAGCACCGGGTAGACGAACCGATTCTCGTGAAACGTCCGCGGGTGATGACGGTGTTGCTCCAACGCACTCATCGGGCCACTCCGAGTCTAGACTTCCTTCGAGTCGATCCAGGTCATCATCCGACGCAGCTCCAGGCCAACCGTTTCGATCGGATGGTCCCGCAGCTCGCGTCGCTTGGCCCGGAACGTTGGCTGCTTGGCCTTGTTCTCGAGAATCCACTCCAAGGCAAACTGCCCGTTCTGGATCTCCTCCAGAATTCGCTTCATCTCGGCCCTGGTCTCGTCGGTCACAATCCGCGGACCGCGAGTGTAGTCGCCATACTCGGCCGTGTTCGACACGCTGTATCGCATGTAGTTCAGACCGCCCTGGTAAAACAGGTCGACGATCAACTTCAACTCGTGCATGCACTCGAAATACGCCATCTCGGGCTGGTAACCCGCTTCGACCAACGTATCGAAAGCCGCCGACACCAGAGCACTGACTCCACCACACAGCACCGCCTGCTCACCAAACAGATCCGTCTCGGTCTCCTCGGCAAACGTCGTCTCAATCACTCCGCCTCGCGTGCCACCAATGCCCTTGGAATAGGCCAGCGCCAACTGACGCGACTCGTCCGACGCTCCGGGCAACAACGCAATCAGCGACGGAACACCGCCGCCGTTCTCGTACTCGATCCGTACCAGGTGACCCGGCCCCTTCGGAGCCACCAGCGCCGCGTCGACACCCTCGGGCGGCACCACCTGGCCGAAATGGATGTTGAAACCATGAGAACACAGCAGCACGTTGCCGGGCTCGAGATTCGGCTCGATCTGCTCGCGAAACACATCCGCCTGCACTTCGTCAGGCAACAGGATGTTGACCAGATCACCCGCCCGTGTCGCATCCTCGATCGTCATCGGCTCGAAACCATGCTCGACCGCCAGGTCGTAGTTCGGACTGCCCGGCCGCTGGCCCACAATGACGTTCAAACCGCTGTCCCGGAGATTCTGAGCCTGGGCGTGGCCCTGGCTGCCGTAACCGAGTATGGCAATCGTCTTGTCCTTCAGCAGCGACAGATCCGCGTCGTCCTCGTAGTAAATCTTGGCAGCCATGTGTTGAAATCTCTTTGATGTCTTGGATGAAGAAATGGTTCTGTGGTGCGTTCTGATTTCAGCTGGACTCCGACTCCGACTCCGACTCCGACTCGGTCTCGTCCATGTCGCCAGCCAGTTGCTCGGACGACTCCTCGGACTCCTCGTCCTGATCGGCTCGCAACAAGGCCACTCGCCCGGTGCGGACCATCTCGATGATCCCGTAAGGCCGCACCAGATCGATAAACGACTCGAGCTTCCGTTCCTGCCCGGAAATCTCGACCATCACGTGACCGCGGCTGACATCGACAATCTTCCCGCGAAAGATCTCGACCAGTTCCCGGATCTCGCCTCGGCTGCCGTTGCCCGTCCCCGTCGTGACGCCGCTGTTGGTGCTGACCTTGATCAGCATCAGATCCCGCTCGACGAAGTTGCAGTTCGAAAAATTGAGCACCTTGACGACGGTGACGATCTTCTCGAGCTGCTTGCGGACCTGATCGAGGACATGTCCGTCACCGTTGACGACAAACGTCACCCGAGAAAACTCGGGGTTCTCGGTCTCACCCACCGCCAAGCTGTCGATGTTGAAGGCGCGTGAGGCGAGCATCCCGGAAATGTGCGCGAGCACACCGGGCTGGTTAGTGACCAGAGCCGAAAGCACGTGTCTCATGAATTCTGTCCGCCTGCAATCGAGTCGCCACTCGCAAATCAACGACTGGCGAAAAGTCGCCAAAAGCTGAGCATTGGGGAACGTTTCAGTGTAAGGAAGCAGCCGAACGTGGGAAAGCATGGCAGACGCCGAACCCGATTCACGCCATTCAATAGAAACCCCGCCAAAGACACCGCCAGCCGGATGCAGCACGACACCACAACCCCTTCGATTCCAGCAGTCACCCAACTTGACACGAGCCTGCTCGAGGTGTTGGATTGCCAAGCATCGGTGATGACACCAGCGTTGGGCAGGCAACAGAGAGTCGAGAGCATGTCGAAAGTCTGGCGATACGCGGTCCACGACGCGCCTCGTGTGAAATCACTCTCGAACGAACTCGGTGTACCAGCACTGGTGGCTCAGGTGCTGTTGGCTCGAGGTGTCGAGTCGGCCGAGACGGCTCGTGAGTTCCTTTCGGCACGACTCACCGATCTCCACGACCCCTCACTGCTGCCGGGAATCGACGAGGCGGCCGATCGGGTTGTCGCGGCGATCGCCGACAAACGCCTGATCACCATCTACGGAGACTACGACGTCGACGGAGTCACCGGCACCAGCCTGCTGTGGCATTGCCTGACCCTGGCCGGAGCCACGGTCGACTACATGATCCCCGATCGACTCAACGACGGCTACGGCCTGAATCCCAGTGCCATCCAGACCATGGCCGATCAGGACTCAACCCGACTCATCATCTCGGTCGACTGCGGCATCGCCAGTATCGAGGAAGCTCGATTGGCGGCCGAGTTGAACATGGAACTGATCATCACCGACCACCACACGATTGGCGAATCACTACCGGCGGCAGCCGTGCTGGTTCATCCCAGATTGCCCGGCAGCGACTACCCCTTCGGTGACCTCTGCGGAGCCGCTGTCGCCTTCAAGCTGGCCTGGGCCATCTGCCAACGCCTGGGCGACGGCCGACGTGCCTCACCGAAAATGAAGGAATTCCTGCTCTCGGCCGTCGGCCTGGCAGCCATCGGAACCATCTCGGACGTGATGCCTCTACTGGGCGAAAACCGCGTGCTGGTCCGCTTCGGACTGGCTGGCCTGCCCGGCCGAGCCAGCGTCGGACTCAAGGCACTGCTCGACGTCTCGGACAAACAGCCTCCGCTCGAAGCCGAAGACATCGCGTTCGCGATCGGGCCGCGAATCAACGCCGCCGGCCGCCTGCAACAGGCCCGCCTGGCTGTCGAACTGCTGACCACCTCCGACCCGCAAAAAGCCCGGCAACTGGCCACTCACCTCGATAAACTCAACAAGGATCGCCGCAGCCTGGAAACTCGCATCTTCAAACAGGCCAAGAAACAGGTGGCCGAACATCCCGAATGGGAAGACGCAGCAGCACTGGTGCTGGCCAGCAACGACTGGCACGCCGGTGTCATCGGCATCGTCGCCAATCGCGTCGCTGAAGAATTCGAAAAACCCGCCGTGCTGCTGGCCCTCTCGGCCATGGAAGGCACCGGACGTGGCTCGGGACGCTCGTTCGCCGGCTTCGATCTCTACTCCGGTATCGCCGCCTGCTCGGAATACCTGACCACCTTCGGAGGACACCACGCCGCGGCCGGGGTCTCGATTCGCTCGGACAACGTCGCACCCTTTCGCGAAGCATTCAACAACTACGTCGCCGAACATCACTCCGTCAACGATCAGGACCTCGAACTCCGAGTCGATGCCGAAGTGACTCTCGCCGACCTCAGTCGCAAAGCCGTTATCGCACTCGATACACTCAGCCCGTTCGGACAAGGCAACCCCAGACCAAGGTTCTCGGCCACCGGAGTCGAACTCGCCGAAGATCCCAAGACGATGGGCGAAGGAGACCAACACCTCAGACTCTCTCTGAAAAACGGCAACCGACCACTCAAGGCCGTGGCCTTCGGCCGAGGCGAATGGGCCGAACCGATTCGCACCGCACAAGGGCCACTCTCGATCTGCTTCGAACCGATGATCAATCGCTGGAAAGGCCGGGAATCGGTGGAATTGAGACTGATCGACTGGAAGTGCGGGGCAGGGATCGACTGATCCACTCGTAATGCGGCCGTTGCGACAACTATCGATTCGATCAAGATGGTCACAACCTGAGAAAAGACCACCGACTGGGCTGAACCAACCCGTGTCAGAATGACGATTTGTCGTAAGGACAGAAGACCCCGGTTCCTTCGACAATCCACACACACTCGGCCCCCCGCCCCGGCCGCCGCAGCCGCCCCTCGACTCACCCAGGCCCAAACGATGTCGTTGTTGCTCGAAGAGATCCGCAAAAGTTACCCGGAACCCGACGGCGGGCGGCTGCCGGTGCTCGAGATCGAACGGTTCGAGTTGGCTCGTGGCGAGCAGATGGCCTTGGTCGGAGCCAGCGGTGGCGGAAAGACGACGCTGTTGAATGTCATCTCGGGCATCACGACCCCCGATTCCGGCCGCGTCGTGATCGACGACAACCTGGTTTCGGAAATGCCCGAACCGATCCGAGACCGGTTCCGAGCAGAACGGATCGGGTTCGTGTTCCAGACATTCAACCTGCTGCCGGCGTTCACGGCATTGGAGAACGTGTTGTTGGGGATGAGTTTTTCTCGAGGCCAAGTCGACCGCGGACGGGCTCTGGAACTGCTCGACAACGTCGGACTCGGCAATCGACTCAACCACCGACCCGGCCAACTCTCGGTCGGCGAACAGCAACGAGTCGCTGTCGCGCGGGCCCTGTCGAACCGGCCGTCGCTCTTGCTGGCCGACGAACCGACAGCCAATGTCGACCTGGCCAACCAGCAGATAATCCTCGACCTCATCCGCTCCGCCTGCACCACCGACAACGTCGCTCTGCTGCTGGTCACCCACTCGAGCGATGTCGCCGGGCAATTCGACCGAATCGAACAACTGAGCGACTTCAACACCGCGGTGGCGACTGCCGGGGAGACGACGCCATGAACCTGGGTTCGATCGCCATCAAGAGCGTCCGGCAACGGGCCCTGGCCAGTGCGCTGACATCACTGTCAGTCGCACTCGGGGTCATGCTGATGATCGTCGTGCTGGTGGCCAATGGCATGGTCGAACGTATGTTCGTCCAGACCGCCACCGGTTACGACCTGATCATCGGCCCCAAGGGCAGCCAGCTCGAACTCGTACTCACCAGTATCTACCGCATCGGAGTCGCCGGGGAACCGCTGCCGTACCGGTTCTACCGCGAACTGGTCTCCGACGACTCAAACCGGATCGCCGAGGCCGTCCCGATCACGATGGGCGATGTGACACAACACGGAGGCTTCCCCATCCTGGGGACCACTCCGGGCTACTTCGCACTGCCCTACATGCACGAATCCGACGGGACTCCGCGACGGTTCCAGATCCGTACCAACAGCCTCGACAAACAACACTCCGGCGAAGGACTAATCCGAAACCCCTTCGACGCAGCCATCGGAGCCATCGTCGCTCGACACAACGGCTGGGACATCGGCACCAAGTTGAAACTCGTCCACGGTGGCTCCGATGGACACGTGCACGACGAAGAATTCACCGTCACCGGTGTGCTCGCCGCCACCGGAACTCCCAACGATCGAACCGTCTTCGTACACATCGATGGCTTCTACATGATCTCCGGACACGAAAAACCACTCTCCGAAGCCATCGCTCGCGAACTCGAGTTCTTTGGGAACATCAGCGACGAGTCGCGGAAAGCTCTCGAAGCGGAAAAGAACACGTCCGGACACAGTCACGGACCGGTTCCTGAAGCCCAGAAGGAAGTCACGGCCATCCTGGTCAACATCGGTGGCGACGTCGGTGTCCAGGTGCTGGCCGAAAGCCGGTTGATGGGCCGGATCAACGAGGGCGTGCAGGCTCAGGCCGTCAAACCGATCGTTCAGATCGATCGCATGATGCAGACTTTAGTCGGACCCATCCGCACACTGCTGTTGGGACTGACCGCCTTGATCATCGCCGTCTCGGGCATCGGCATCTTTGTCAGCATCTACAACTCGATGGCCGACCGCAAAAAGGAAATCGCGATCATGCGTGCCCTCGGTGCACGCCGCGGAACCGTGCTGGCAGTCATCCTCGCCGAATCGACACTGCTGTGCGTCGCCGGAGGACTCGGCGGCTTCCTGCTCGCTCACCTGATGATCCTCGCCGCCGCACCCATGGTCGCCGACTACGGACTGGTCGTCGATCCGTGGACCTTCGCCTGGGGAGAACTCATGTTGCTGCCCGTGCTGATCGGCTTCGCTTCACTCGTCGGCTTCGTACCCGGTATGACCGCCTACCGCACCGACGTGGCACAGACATTGAGTGACTGAATCCGAACGTGATATGATGAAAGACCTCGAGGAACAGGTCTCATGGCACAATCGCTTCCGACAACATCGCAGACCACACAACCCGACTTCGTCTACCGCCCGATCCCGGCCTCGGCTCCGCTGGCTGCCGGGGCCGGAGCACTGGCGTCGCTGGGACCGGTCTGGCACTTCGCCGAAGGCATCAGCCCGATGTCGATCGTGGCCTGGACCTTCGTCTGCCTGGCCGCCGGAATGCTCGGGCTGATGACTCTGCTCAGGATCCGGAAAACCGAAGGAGCCTTCAGTGGTACCAAGACGGCAGCGACCGGAGTCGTCCTGGGCGGTGTCGCCGCATTGGCCAATATCGCAGTGGCCGCTCTGCTCGTCAGCACCGAAGTGCCCGATGGATACCGAGACGTTAACTTCACCGCCGATATCTCCCAAAAAGGACTCGGAGAGAATCAGTCGCTCCATCCCGATGTCGCTGGATTGAACGGCAAACCCGTCTACCTGCGGGGCTTCATGTACCGAGGCAAACAACGCGTTGGACTCAACAGCTTCGTCATTGTCAAAGACAATCAGCAATGCTGCTTCGGGAGACAACCCAACCAGTCGGACATGGTCGAAGTGTTCCTGCCACCCGGTGAAACCTTCGACCTCGAACTCGGGCTGACCGGAGTCGCCGGGACGTTTCGAACCACCAATATCCGTTCTCAGAGCGATCTGCAGCTCCGGCCGATCTATAAGATCGAAGCCGACTTCTGCAAACGCGCCAAGGTGGACTTCTGATGCAGACGCACAACACCCACCTCGCCACCACTGTCGCACTCTGCTGCCTGCTCGCCAACTCGGGCTGCAACAACCAGGGTGATGCCGGATACCGCGAAGTGACCGCCGCAGATGTCGACAACCCGATCACCACAACTCTCGACAACAACCCCACACCACAACCCACACCAGCCCCTCCGTCGCCACCACTTCCAACAGGCAATCCTGCCGAAATCGATCCGATTACCGCTTCGGCGATAGATCCCCCAGCCATGCCCACAGCCGATCCGGAAACCGTCACCGAACCGGTCAACCCGCTCCGCCCCACGCTCCCCGAAGACCGAACCGGCCGACAGCCCCAACCACCGGGCCAACCTCTCTCACAACCAACCACCCCGGCCAAACCTCGCGAGATCATGTTGCTGGTCAAGGAACGATCCTTTCAGGTCGTCGGACCCGACAAGGCTCTGCGAGTCTCCTACGACGACTTCGATCTGCTCAAGGTGCTCAACATGGACCCCGTGCCGCCCACAGCACCCGCTCGGATGCCCGGATGGCTCAAACAACTCGATGGCAAACGGATCCGCGTTCGCGGATTCATGTATCCGACGTTCCAGGATCCGGTCGAAGTGTTCGTCCTGGCTCGCGACAACCAGATCTGCTGCTTTGGTCGCAACCCGAAGATCTACGACCTGGTCAAAGTCGCTCTCCGCAAGGGAGTCACATCACCCTACATCCAGAACCGACCGTTCGACGTCGTCGGACGGTTCCATATCGCCAACACGATCCAGGACGGTAGACTGTTGTACAGCATCGACGACGCAATCGTTGTCGATCGTTGAGCGTCCGGCGTTCAACTTGTCCGACACTCGGGCGTGTCCCACCGGAGACCAATGTCATGACTCTGAAACGCACCCTCCCCGCCACCATTGCACTCGCCGTCGTTGCTCTGTCGACGCTCCTGACAGCACCCGCCTCGGCCGACGCCGTCTGCCGGCTTTGCCCCTTCTGCGCCGCCCCCTCGCTGACTCTCGCCGAACAACTCTCCCAAGCCGACGCCGCGGCACTTGTGATCTGGGCCGATGCGAAGAAGGCTCGAGAAGTCGATGGGAAGCGGTTGCCATCCGAGACGACGTACGAGATCCGTGAGGTGATTCGGAACGGGCGTGGAGCGGTCAAGACAGGTCAGCAAGTCCGACTGTCCCGGTTCCGATCGGGTAAGAAAGGCGACATGTTCCTACTCCTGGGGAGTCGGGCGACTCGAGTCGAATGGGGCAGCCCGCTGCCGGTCTCCGAGACCAGCTACCAGTACATCGTCCAGGCACCCTCGCCCGAAGCCGCAGCCGCCAAACGACTGGCCTACTTCATCAAGTTCCTCGAATACCCCGACCGGCAGATCTCAGACGACGCCTATGCCGAATTCGCCAACGCACCCTACAAGGACATCGCCGCCGTCAGCAATCTGCTCCCACGCGAAAAAGTCGCCCACTGGATCCGCAACGCCGAAACACCCCAAACTCGTATGGGTCTCTACGGACTGCTGCTGGGACTCTCGGGCAACGCCAATGACGCCAAACTCATGCAACAAATGATCTCGACTCCCTCCGAAGAATTTCGCCTGGGGATCGATGGAGTCATGTCCGGATACCTGCTTTTGGCCGGAGAAAAAGGACTGCCGCTGATCGAACAACTCAAACTCAAGAACCTCTACCTCGTCGACTCGGATGGCAACATCCTGAAAGATGCCAAGGGACGCAAGAAACTGGTGCCCTTCAGCGAAACCTACGCCGCAATGCAGGCTCTGAGATTCATGTGGAGCTACGCCGACGGACGGATTGCCAAGCCCAGGTTGAGACAATCGATGAGAATCCTGCTCGAACGGCCGGAACTGGCCGACCTGGTGATCGCCGATCTCGCTCGCTGGAAAGACTGGAGCATCCACGATCGACTGATGACCATGTACGACGACAAGGCCTTCAATGTCCCCGCCATCAAACGAGCCGTCGTCCGCTACATGCTCGCCTGCTCCAAGGATCTCCCCAAAAACGACGCTAACGGCGACGCAACCAGCACCGCCAGCACGCTTCCCAAGCACGTCCAAGACGCCATGACACACCTCGCAGTGCTCAGAAAACGAGACCCCAAGACCGTCATGGACGCCGAACGCTTCTTCTTTCTCAAGTAAACCCCGCCTTCCCCCGTCCCGCCCTGAACCTCTCGCGTCGCCCTGCAGCATGTTCGACCCTGAACCGATCCACCAGGCGCTTCGAGAATTCGAACTCGACGGCTGGCTGCTTTACGACTTCCGCAACAGCAACGTGCTGGCCCGCCGAGTCCTCGGACTCGACGGCGAACACGCGGGCAGTCGACGTTGGGCGTGTTGCCTGAGACACGATGGGCCGCCCCGGAAACTGGTGCACCGTATCGAAAGCGGAGCACTCGACAGGATCCCCGGCGAAACACGCGTCTACCTGGCCTGGCAGGAATTCGAAGCCGGACTCGCCTGGCTGCTCGAAGGACTCGGAACCGTCGCCACCGAGTACGCTCAACGAGCCGGCAACCCGTACGTGTCACGCATCGATGCCGGGACCATCGAACTCGTCCGAGAATCCGTCGGGCAGGTCGTCTCGTCCGGGGACCTCGTCCAGAGATTCGAAGCGACCTGGGACCAACACCAGGCGGATATGCACTTTCAGGCCGAGACCATTACCACCTCGGCCTTCGACATGGCCTGGCACGCCATCGCCGCGGCCACCGCTGACGGGGGCCGGATCTCCGAAACCGACGTCCAGCAACTGATCATGGATCACTATCGCAAACACCAGGCCGTGACCTATCACCCACCCATCGTTGCCCGCGATTCGCACTCGGGGAACCCGCACTACGAAACCGGCACCGGGTCCGACACCGAGATCCGACAAGACGACCTCGTGCTGATCGACCAATGGTGCAAACTCGATCAACCACGGAGCGTCTACAGCGACCTGACACGGATGGGATTCGTGGGGACCGAAGTGCCCGAATCGTACGCCGACGTGTTTTCGATCGTCGCACGTGCCCGCGACGCCGCAATCCAATGCGTCACCGATGCGTTTGCCCAGGACCGACTGCTACAGGGGTTCGAAGTCGATCAGGCCTGCCGCGATGTGATCGATGCGGCCGGTTACGGCGACGCCTACATCCACCGCACCGGACACAGCATCGGGCAGGAAGTCCACGGCAACGGAGCCAACATGGACAACCTCGAAACTCATGAACTCCGTCGAGTCATGAGCAATACGTGCTTCTCGATCGAACCGGGTATCTACCTTCCGGAATTCGGAATCCGCAGCGAAGTCAACGTGTACGTCGATGACGCCCGTACCGTGCACGTCACCGGCGGACCGTGCCAAACCGAAATCGTCGCCGTCCTGGGACTGGTGTGACCGGGAACGCGGACCCAGCAGGTGCTTGCCCGTGGGCGACTCGAAGACCGCATCCGTCGCGACGGTTGATTCCCGCGAATCGTCCCAAACCGCCGAGCAGCGGCGACGACGAATCCTCCACCACCGCAATGTCCTCTTCGCCTGCTCGGTCGTCGTCCTGCTGGCCCTGTCGCTGAAGACTCGAACCGACCAGCGGATCGAATTGGCCTGGTTGCCTGGCATCCCGATGCCCGAAACGTGTGCCAGTCGCAGCATGTTCGACGTCGAGTGCCCCGGCTGTGGGCTGACCCGCAGTTTCATCGCGATGGCTGCGGGAGACTTTCCCGACGCCTTCCAACTCAATCGCACCGGCTGGATGCTGGCCTGCGCGATGGGGATCCAGTTCCCCTACCGGCTGTTCCTGCTCCACCACCTCAAGACCCACGGCCTGCCCGAACCGGTCCCGGAGTGGTTGAAACTTACCTTCTCGTGGACACTGATCGCAGCCCTGATCGGCAACTGGCTGCTGAAGATCCTGGCAATCTGACGCGACGGTAGGGAATTACTTCGCCGCGGCCTTCGCCCTGGCCTCCTCGGCCTTGGACACCGCCGGATTCGGCGTGGCGTCGCCGGTCTCTTGGTTCAGAATCCAGCGAACCGCGTTCTCGGTCGACTTCAACACCACCTTGTTCGTCCAGGTCGCCCCGTTGTGGCCGAGGTTGGAGTAATAGATCTTTCCCTGGCCCCACTCGCGACACCAGGCCACCGGCACGTGATAGGGCCGCTTCGGATTGCACTTGGACATGTTCAGGCTCATCAACACCCGCACATTCTTCGGCACCCAGTTGACGTACTGGTAAATCTCGTCCTTGATCTGGAACTCCTTGCCGAATGGCTTCATCGCCGGGTGCGACGTATCGTGAACACTGATCGTGACCGTGGTGCCGGCTCCCCATGGATGACCGTTGAACGTCCCCCCGGCAATCTCCTGGTACCACTTGTGCCTGGGATTCTTGGTGCGGTAGGTGTCCGTCGCCGAGTGGAACCCCATGTAACCGTGGCCCTTGGTCTTCAGCCACTTGTTGACGAAGTAGTCGCGGTCCTTGTCGGTGATCGGCAGCACACCGGTCGTGTAGAACATCACGATCTGGTACTTCTGCAGGTTGGCCGCGGTGAAGTCCGCCTGGCAATCCTGGGTACAGTCGACGGTGAACAGCTTGGTCTGCTGTCCCAGCTGGGTCATGGCGATTTCGGCCGGAGCCAGTTGATTCGCCCTGCGATTAACCGATCCGTGTCGGAATCCCTTGCTCTGCGTGACAAACAACACGCGAGCGGGCTCGGCAGCCTGCAACGTCAGTCCCGCCAGAAACAACACCGCCAGGCCCAACCCGCACCGCAGCCTCCACCGCAACCAATTCACATGCGACATCATCACTGTTCGACTCCCTGTAGTTGTCATTTCTTGATTTGTTTCAACGTCCCGCCAATCTGGCGGTGGACCTCGGCAGTGTTGCGAACCACCAACACGTGGAAGTTGGGATAGTAACGAATCGTGCCTTTCCCACTGCGGACGTCCCAACTGTCCGGTGCAATTGTATCCTGGATCAGCGAGATCAACTCGCCGGCCGCCCGTTCGTCGGCCGGGCCGGCCAGGAACTTGCCCGGTATCGTCGGCCGTCGTCGAGACCGCACCCGCGTGAACTCACGCTGCTTCCTCTGCAACCGTGGCAGGATATCCGTCAGCCGCCCCCGAATCGCCAGGTGCTTCCGACGGCGTTCGGAAAAGGACAGCGTCCGAGTGCGTCGCAGGTCCTCGTCCAATCGGACCAATGCCGGTACCACCGCTGCCGGATCGGCCAAAGGACGATGGTTGCGTGCCGTTGTCTTCATCAGCTCGAGAAACCGGTCACGGAGTCCACTGCGAGTCAAACTCGCAGTGGACCCGGTCGCGGATTCAAAATGGCATCGGGCCAGCCCCAGAATCGGTTGGTCGACAACCGCTGCCGGAGTGGCCCCCAGTGCCACGACGATCAGTAATGCGGGATTCATCACGGCCTCCTTCAGGATGACCCGAAACAAACAAGGCCCGCATCAGCCAGAGGCTCTGACCGACTATTCGCCTGCACCGGCACCGTCGCCTCCACCGTCACCTGCACCGTCGCCTGCATCAGACGCAGGCGGAGCGGCCGGAGCACTCGGGGTGCTGGGGGCACCAGCGCCGCCGCCAGTCGAACGCTTCATCATGAAGATAACAACCCCGATCACGATGACGGCGCCAATGAGATAGTACGGCATCGGCGAAACCTCTGCACCGGCATCGGTGGCGTCGCCAGTTATCACATCGTCCTGCGGGGTGGAATCCTTCTTCGAAGCCTCTGCTTCCTCCGCACCCTCGGGAATATCAACCTTCTGGTCCTCCCCAGCCTTGGTGTCCGCCGGCGGTTGTTCCGCGGCGCCAGCTCCCGGCGAGTCCTGAGCAATCAACTGGTTGGAGCTGACAGTCAACATCAACAGAGCCACCAACAGCCCCAAACCGATCCGTATCGAAGTAGCCATCGAATCCTCCATTTGTACCGGGACACGGCTGGAGTTAGCCGGTCCACAAGAAAAGAACTGAAGACAGGTGAATACAGGAATTGTTGAACGAACATTCTGTCTCAGCCGTCGCCGAATGGCAAGAGGCGGTCTGTCTGGAACGCTCAACTGGTCGGAACAACCAGTGGATCGAGCAGGTAATGATCACCGACCGGGTAGTTGCGAAACTGGATCGAATAGGTACTTTCGAACCAGGCTTGGATGTCATCGACCGCATCGAGATCGAAGTCGGGTGCCACGTGCAACGTACGACCTCGCGTGTCCTGGACAATCTGAGCGTCGTCAACCACCACCTCGCCTCGGCTAACAACGTATCGTGGCAGCTCGAACATCCGCTGAATGTCGTCGTCGGGGCTGTACATCGTCACGTCACCGTCGGCACCGGGTCCGAGATGCCCTTTGTGCGAGAGTCCTAGCATGCGAGCGGGTCCGGCCCGAGTGATGATCGCGATCTCGTACAAGGAATACTCGCGATCCAGCTCCTTCAACGTGCACCGATCTGCGACCGCCCGAGGCGCCCCGGCCAGGACCTCACGACGCAACTCGCGGTCCATCAACAGCGAGATGATCTCGGGGTAGGCCAAGAACGACCCGCCGTTGGGGTGATCGGTGCTCATCGCGATCCGCCACGGATCATCGACCAGCAAGTACCACTCGAGCCCGATCGCCCACTGCAAAGCGTGCACCAGGCTCTTCTGCTTGTACACGATCGGCACGATCCCACACCCGGCCTCCATCTCGATGTCGCCACTGAACCACTTGCGTCCGGTGACCTGGTGCAGGAAGTAACCCAGCGGTCCGTCGCCGGTCATTGAAGTGGTCCGAGCAAACATCACCTGTCCGACGTCGACGGTCAGGTTGTCGTGAGTGTTCACGTACGCGGCCAATTCACTCACCCGCGAGCCAAAAGTCGATTGATCGTCGGGATCGCCGTCGTAGCTGTGGAACTGGATGTGAGTCATATGAGCCCGATGCCCCTCGAGCGATGTCATCGTCTCCATCGTCGTCGCGTGATTGCCCGGCATCCCCAGGTTGTTGCAGTGGATGTGTACGGGGTGAGGCAACCCGAGTTCGTCGACCGCGGCGGCCACTCCGCGGATGATCTGTCGCGGAGTCACACCGAAGTGCTCGACCGTGTCGTCGATCCCTCGAGCATTCCCGCCTCCACTCTTCCAGATCTCCACACCGCCCGGGTTGACCAGCTTGGCGGCGAAACCCTTGGTCGAATGCAACAGCCACGCGATGTAGGCCTTCAGCAACCCCGGCTCATCGGCCGCGATCTGCTTCATCACGTAGTGATTGTTGCCCATCAGGACATAAAACCCCTTGTCGATGATCGGAGTGTCTTCGAGTTCCTCGTGAGCATGCCGGGCGCCCAGAGGAGGCACGGCGGCGTCCATCGCGGTGGTGTAGCCCATGCCGGCATACAGGTACCCGGTCGCAAACGTGCTCGGGACACTGCCGACGGTTCCCGATCGAGTCAACCGGGTTCGCACAACCGGGTCGGCCGTCCGCTTGTCTTCAGGAATCATCTTCCGCGCCGTGTTCACCTTCGGCCCGGCAATGTGACAGTGCATGTCGACGCCGCCGGGCATCACCACCAGGCCCGTGGCATCCAGTGTCCTGTCGGCCTTCGCACCCTCCTCGCTCGGCGACTCGACCACGCAACCGTCGACAATCCAGATGTCCCCCACCTGGCCGTCCACACCGTTGGCCGGATCGTAAATCGTTCCGCCAGTGATCCGCAGCGAACTCATGCAACACCCGCCGCTGTCTCGTCCGACTTGTCCAACGATACGTCGGCTAACTGGATCTTCCGGATCCGCGATTCGATGCCGCGCAGGATCTCCAGGTCACTCTTGAATGGCGACTCGAACGCCGGTCGCAAGGGGATCGGTACGTCGTCCATCCGGTACACCGTCCCGCCCGTGTTGATGCCGTAGGTCGATACGGTGAATGCGACCGCGGCCGTGCGGGCGGTGTCCGTAAGTTTCGGGTCGAGTACCACGCTGGGGATACTGGCGAGATGGTCGCGGGCGGGTTGTGAAAAATTCGACATCGGATCACTGGCGATGATCAACGCCGCGTCCGCCTCGCCTCGTGCCAATACGTCCGAAGCAGTGAACTCGCCCGGATTGAACCTCGGAAACCCGCTCCCCAAATGCACCCCAAACGGGTAACCCGTCGACCACGTCACCACGTTGTCCGCTCCCGTCACGTTGCCGTGGCCTCGCATCGGCTTGGCGTTCCAACGAGTGTGCTGGTTCATGTCGCGGGTCAGAGCAAGGATGGCTTCGCTGTTGAGATGTTTGCCACGGGTCATGGTGACGCCCATGCCAAATAAGATCACTCCGAACTTCGCCCGCTTCATGCCGTCCATGATTTCGTGGAGTTTTTCGAGCTTGATGCCGGTCGTCTCCTCGATCGATTCGTCCAGCTCCAAACCGTGTGCCAACGCACGCAACGCCCAGGCCAACTCGAAATCGCGACGGGGCTTGACCTGCAGAAAATGATCCGCCGCCTTGGCACTCTTCGTCTTCCGCACGTCAATCAGCACCGCCGTACGGTCCTTCCGACCACGAGGTACGAACTCGCCCTTGGGCATCAGACTGTACTTGGTGAAATGCCGAGGATGACTCTCGGCCGGGTTCCCGCCCCAGAAAATCACGTAATCCGCACGGTTTTTCACCTCGCCCAATGAACACGTCACCTCGCCCACACCCTGAAAAGCGATCCCCGAAGGACCATGACAGACACTGGTGGTCGTGTCGACAATGCCACCAATCCAGTCGGTGATCGCCACCGCCACCCTCTGAGCCTCGCTCGTGCTGTCGCTGAGACCATAGGTCAAGGGAAACTTCGCCGACAACAGGATCTCGGCCGCTCGGTCCATCGCCGCGTCGTAACCGGCCGGCTCGCCGTCAATCAACGCCTCGGGACGATCCTCAATGTGATGATTGAAAAACCACGCCTTGCCCAACACGCACGCGTTCTTCGCCTTCGTGATCCGGTTCCCCTCGACCGTCAATTCCATGTCGTCGCAAACACAACCGCAAAACGTACACGTCGCATCCTCGATCACCCTCAACTCGGATGACGACTCCGATGACGAAGCGGTGGCTGCAGTGGGGGCGGTGGGGGCGCTAGCTGCGGTGTTGGATGGTTCAGGCGTGCTCATTCGGGGGACTCGCTCGAAGGGGCTGCGGTGGTGGTGGGGGCGGTGGCTAGTTCTAGAAAGACGTCCAGCCCCTTGCTGTCGGGCATCCCCGACCCATGAGTGTCTCCGCCCATCAGTCGACTCGACTGGTCCCCATAACTGATAAACAACAACCCCGGCGGCAGTTCGTCTCCACGAGCCGCCTTACACGGCACGGTTATCTCGCCAACGTCGTTGTAGACCCGTACCAGGTCCCCATCCTCCAACTCCAACCGCTGCATGTCCTCGGCCGCCATCTGCAACGTGCTGATTTCCTCGATGTACCCGGCCGTCGACTTGCCTTCGTTCAGCGTCGTGCCCTGCCGGCTGGTTCGGCCGGGAATCAGGATGAAGGACTCTTGCATGACAATCACGTCGCGAGAAATGGTGGCCAGCGAGCAATTCTCGCACCCGCCATCACCAAGGTCAATTGATGCCTCCGCAAGGCTCAGACCGACCCCCACTCCGCCTGCCGCTAATCCACCACGTACCCATCAGCCGTCCAGCCCCGCAGCAGGTTGTAGGCCGTGATCTGATCGGACAAGCGACGTCGGTCCAGCCGAGCTCCCGCACTCCCACCCTCGGGCAACGGCTCGTCGAAAAACCGAAGTGGCAGAGTGTCCTCGGCTGGAGTCCAGCCCTGATCGATATTGTAGGCCTTCTTGAGTGTCACGATTCGTCCGGCCGTCTCGAGCAACTCGTCACTCGAAACGTCCCATCCGGTCACCGGCTTCAGCAACTCGGCCAAACCCGCCACCCGGTCGGCGAAAACGCCACGCAGAAACTTGCAGAGGATCAACGAGTCCATCAGCACGGCTTCGTTCTCGACTCGCACCACCGCTTCGATCGTCTCGGAAGCCGCATCGACCTGACCGACATCCGGAGAAAAGTCGACCTCGTAGGCCCCCGAACGATTGTGATCGGCTCCACGCGTGCCCACCGCAAAACCCAATGCCATGGCCTGGAGTGCTCGAGGTTCGTAGCCGGGGATCTCTAAACCCTTCACATGTGGAGCAAACTCGTGCGAATGACCCCCGATCTGCTCGGCAGCTGCACGCGTCCCGTCGGCCAACAGGTCGCCCCAATCGCGACGATGACCAATGTCATCGATCATCGACAACAACGCCTTGGTCGATCCAAATCGCAAGCCGGGAATATCCACCAACCCTCGCTCGGCGCACTCCATCGCAAACGCAATGCTCGCACCCGTGCTGATCGTGTCCAAACCCAACTCGTCGCAACGGTGCGATGCAGCCAGCACCACATCAGGATCCGACACGCCACACAACGGACCCAATGCAAACAGGTTCTCGTACTCCATCCGCACCCCGCCGCCGTCGGCGCCGGACAACGGAAAGATGTGCTCGCAACCGATCGTACACGCGGCACAACTGGTCCGCGTCCGGTCGCGATCGGCCTCGAGTGATTCGGGAGACAACATCTGGGCTTGATCGAATACGCCGGACTGGAAGTTCCGAGTCGGCAGCGATCCGAGTCGATTGAAGGTCACCAGGTTGTCGACAGTCCCCAATTCGCGGTACTTGGCCGTGGCCGGACCCAGTGATCGCTTCGACAGATCCTTGGAAATCTTGAACAGACGGTCGGGATCCGCGAATTCGACCTGCCGATCACCCGCGACGGCGATCGCCTTGAGCCGCTTCGAACCCATCACCGCACCCAGACCGCCTCGACCTGCATGCCGCGCATCGTGTGAAATCGTCGCATAATGCACCAGCCTCTCACCAGCTGGCCCAATCGCCGCCACCTGAAATCCCCCGCCCCCGCCAGCACCCAACCGCGTCTTGACCCGAACGCCCGTCTCGCGACTGCTCAACCCCCACTCCGACTCGGCCGATTCGAACTGCACTCCGTCAGGCGTCACCACCAATGTGGTCGGCCGATCCGAAGCACCCACGATCACGATCGCGTCATGACCGGTCCTCTTACCGGAAATGGCGAAATGCGACGACGACAGCGAATCGTTGATCCGCTCGGTCAATGGACTCTTGGCCAGCACGGCGAACTTGGCCGATGTGGTCAGAGGACTGCCGACCAGAGGACTGAAGACAAACACCAGCGGCGAAGCAGCCTCCAGAGCGTCGATGGGGTCTGGAGTCTCGTGCCGCAGCAGCCACGCTCCCAGGCCCGTTCCACCAATAAACCGACGCAAGACCCCCTCGGGCCAGTCGATCCGTTGAAATGTGCGTGAGTCCAGATCGATGCGGAGAAATCTGCCGTGGTAACCAGGGATAGGTGCCATGCCTCAATTGCAGACCACCGGGGCCACAATTGCAACAACACTCAACCTCCAGCATCGGCCGACAACAACAGCACGTGATCGCCAGCTTCGACCATCACGTCTGGGTCGGTCGTGAACCGGCAGGCGTTGATGTTCGCCAGGTAACCCCCCTTCGGCCGCGAACCGTCCAGGCACTCACCAGCCAGTCCCGGCAGCCGCGACCCGGCGGCCAGCAAGACGTCGCCCAATCGAATCGACTCGCGACCCGGACACACAACAATCCGAGTCCGACCCGCGCGACGACGGGCAATGCCGAAAAACTCGACCGTGACACCATCCATGCCGCCGAAACCAGCGTCGCAATCAGACTCGGTTCGCGGTTCCTGATCCATCAGAAGATCGACTCCAACCCATCCACCCCGATCTCCTCGCGACTCGTCAACGGTTCACCATACGACCTGCCAATCGTCCAACCCCAGTACCGTGCACAATCGCGGATGTCGTCGAGCAGAGTCGGAAACTCGGTGCTGCGACCCTCGATCAACTGGCTCTCGTAACAACCAATCGCACGCATCTTGGTGTCGATGTGATCGCTGATGTCCAAGACGAACGACGGCCGAGGGTGAATCCGCAAGTGAATGCTGAAGTAGTGGTACAACCGCGGAGGCCAGAACGGATCGCCACTCATCTCGGTCTTGCTCAACTTGCTCCAGAAACGAGCGTCATCGACCAGCTGACTCGCGGCGACATGGTCGGGATGTACGTCCTGCCAGTACGGGGCCAGGATGACCGCCGGACGAGTCGACCGGAAGACCTCGGCCAACCGCTCGCGAGACGCAAGATCGGCGACCAGGCTGCGGTTGGGCAATCCCAGGTTGGCTCGCCAAACCACACCCAGTGCACCCGTCGCCGCGGTTGTCTCGGACTCGCGACGGGCGACGGTGCCTCGAGGCGTCGGTTCGCCATCGGTCAAGTCCAGAATACCCACACGACGTCCGGCTGCCACCGACGACACGATCACTCCGCCAACACTGATCTCGGCGTCGTCGGGATGAGCGGCCACGACGAGCAGATCGAGTGGATCACCCGAGTAGGACTCGACCGGTTCCATTTCACAATCTGACATGATCACTCACCCCTCGACTCGCATCACCTTTGTACGAACCCACCACCGGAATTCCAGCCTGACTCCGGGAAACCGATCTGGACTCCGAATCCGATTTCAACAGAATACCGCCTCGCACCCGGGACGAGCGAGGACCAGATGATCGCTATGCAATCCGCAACACACTGCCCGATCCGTATCGCAACAGCCTGCACGCTGCTGCTGATCTGCGTCGGAAGCACTGGCTGCCAGTCGGTCATCGACTCGACCAACACCACCCGACGACAGTTCACACGCCAATTCAGACCCTCGCCGCACGATTACCGCGACTCGACCGCCGAAACCGAAGACAAGTGGCTCGAATACACCCGCGAAGCCAAGGCAACTCACCTGGCCGAAAAGGACCCCGACCCGTGGTACCGCCGCTGGTTCATGTCTGAAAAAGCACGGCAAACCGAAAGCCACCTCGGAATCGACTGACCCGATCACCACTCAGTCAGCCCCGTCAGACTGCTCGCTGTCCGGCTCGCTGCCCGGCTCGCTGTCCTGAAGGGCTCGTTCGACCGATGCCAGCAGCACGTCCATCGTGAAGGGCTTGCGCAGGTAATCGTGGACACCAAGCATCTCGGCATAGGCCTTGTGCCGACCTCCCTCGTTGGCCGTGATCATGATCACGCGAGGTGGATGTTCGAGAGTGCGGAGAAACTCGAGGACGGGGAAGCCTCCCATCCGTGGCATCATCATGTCGGTGATCACCAAGCCCGGTTCGTTCGCTTCGACCAACTGACGACCTTCGATCCCGTTGATCGCATGCTGGACCACGTAACCCGCCGACTCGAGCACCCCGACCAACGTCGTGGCCGTCTCGCGGTCGTCCTCGATCAATACAATGTTCGTCCCAGTTTCGCTCACGCTTCCATTGTTGCCGCACTCCGCTCCTTTCTCAACGCCTGACACGCCCCGACACGCCCCGAATGCGGCCGTGTCTTCACGAACCGTCGCTGCCCGTACCGCCCGACACCAGCCTCAGGCGTCGTCGTTCAACGAGTAGAAGACCAACCCCGAAAGCAGCTTCGGATAGAAATACGTGCTCTTTGGCGGCATCGTTTCCAACTGCGACGCAATGTCCCGGACGTGGTCGAGCGTGGCCGGAGCCACCAGCACGGCCAACGAGACATCGCCATCGTCACCACCCTCGACCGCGGCATCCACCTCATCCATCCGGTGCACGTATCGACAACCCACCTCGGACTCGGGGAACGCCGGCTCGAGAATCGCATCAACCAGCAAGCTGTGCAGACGACTGACACCCAGGCCACGCCACGCGTCGCTGCGATCCGGGGCCAACTGCTGCATCACGGCCGGGTCCTTCAATCGAGCCAATAGCCACTGTCGATCCGAAACGGTGCACAAGGCCAGAACAGCCTGGTCGGCCTGCCCCCCCTGCCCGCCCTGCCCGCCGACCGTCTCGATCTGCGACCACGCCGCTCGAGCCGCCTCGCGACCGACTCCCATCTCGCTCACATCGAAATACTCACTCAACAAACTCGTCAACCGCGACACATCCAGCCCGTTGACTCCAGTGATCAGCCGATGAGTCGGCAGGATGGTCAGACCGGGATCGTCCATCGCCACCATCATCATCATCGTGTACCCGGCAGAATCGACGTCGGGATGAGCCTTCTTGTAGTTGAGTGCCGTCTCGTATCGGTGATGCCCGTCGGCAATGAAGACCGGCACGTCGACCAGAGCCCCGCACGCGGCGGAAATCGCATCGGGATCCTCGACCGCCCACAACCTGTGGGTCACCCCCAGTTCGTCGACAACCTCTTGAGCCGGCTGACCACTGCAGGCGGACTCCAGCGGGCCCTGGACGTCGTCCGAATTGGCCGGATAGAGACCGAAGACGGGCGAGAGACAGGTGCGACCATGCTCCCACAATGCCAATCGGTCGGCCTTCGGACCGGGCATGGTCTGCTCGTGAGGAAACACGGTGCCGGTGCCAAATTCTTCGAGTCGAATGCGACCGAGAAAACCGCGGCGGACGTAGGTGACATCCTCCCAGGTGAACTCCTGATGATACACGTACAACGACGGCACCGGATCACGCTCCAATTCGCCGTCCGACTTCCAACTCTCCAGGAATCCCGCAGCACGCTCGTATCGAGCCAACTCGGACTCGTCACCCGGTTCGCTTCGGTTCAGGATCAAACGGATGACGTTGGCCGGATGCCGAGCATAAAGACTCTCCTGCAATGCCGGGTCGATGACGTCATACGGCGGCGCCACGACATCCGATAGGCTTCCCACTACGTCCAGCCCATAACGCCAACCTCGAAAGGCTTCGATCTCAGCCATCGCTCTTAACTCCCATACGTCCGCCCACAGCCCGTGCGTTCCTGACGAACTGCACGACCCGCTCCACGTCCATGTCTCCAACCGAATCTTCCACACCACCAGCCGTGTCGACTCCCCAGGGAGACACCTCCATGATGGCTCGGCCAACGTTATTCGGTCGAAGCCCTCCAGCCAACAGTAGCCGAGGCCACTCGACACGCCGATACTCCCGCGACAACAACGACCAGGGCGGCGACTGGCCGGTGCCGCCAAACTGACCCTCCGCAAAAGCGTCAACCAGACAACCGCCCAGTTCCACTCCCAATAATCCACACATCTCGAAATACGCCCCCAGTTCACTCAAACCGCCCGACTCGCCCGACTCCGGATCACGCACACGCATCGCTCGAAAGACCCGGACCCCAGGACACTCGCTCAAGAGCTCCGCGACATACTCGGGCGACTCGGTTCCATGCAACTGAATCGTCGGCAGCCCCAGCTCGTTCCGCAGCCCGACAACCCGCTCCAGAGGTGAGTCAACAAACAGACCCACCACCTCGATCAACTCGCCCACCTCCGCCACGATCGACCGCGCACTCGACTCGGTGACACAACGTCGGCTGCCCGAATAAAAGTTCAAGCCCACCGCATCCGGGCGGTCACCGTCGGACAGGCTGGCCAGCCGACTGGCCGTTGACCGGTTGCGGAGTCCACAGACCTTGACCCACATCGAGGAAACGTCCGTTTTATGGTGGCAAAGGTCAGTGACCCAGGTTGCCGGGGCCTTGCAGCCCTCGGCCCGGACGGCTCATCCTACGTCGCTGGTCATCACCCAATCAAGGGAGTACAAATGAGCCCATGGCGGCGTTCACGCACCACCTCTTCGTCTGCTGCAACCAACGCAGTCCCGGTCACCGCCGAGGCTGCTGCGACCCCGACGGATCGGCCAACCTGCGAACAGCCCTGAAGGCCGAGATCCAGAAACGAGGACTCAAGCCACATGTCCGAGCCAATTCGGCCGGATGCCTCGACCAATGCGAACACGGACCCACCCTCGCCATCTATCCCCAAGGCATCTTCTACGGCAACGTGACACCCGAAGATGTCTCACGCATCGTCGAAACAACCCTCATCCAGGGCATCGTCCTGCAAGACCTCGTGATCAACGAAGATTGCCTCAACAATCCGCAATGTGAACACCTCGTGGACAATGAAACCCGTGATGGATTGAATGACGAAACGGGAGAGTCGGCATGAATATCGTCATCCTCGGCGCCGGCACGATCGGGACGTCGATCGCCCGAGCACTCTGTGCACGACACCACAACGTCTGCGTCGTCGACCAGTCGAAAGCCGCTCTTTCAGAACTCCAGGACCGGCTCGATGTCCACACCGTCTGCGGCAACGCCTGCGACCCCGTCACACTGTTCCAGGCCGGAGTCGCCTCGGCCGAACTCTGCCTCGCACTCACCAGCTCGGACGAAGTGAACATTGTCGGTGCGAGTATTTCGTGTGAGATGGGGACCGGACGAAGCGTCTCACGGGTCCACCATCCCTCCTACCTCGACACCACCACCTTCAACATCGCCGATCATTTCGGCGTGTCCCGACTGATCAGCCTCGAAAACCTGACCGCTCTGGCTCTGGCCCGAGAAATCCGGGTGCCCGGGCTGCTTGCACTCGAAAACCTCGCACAGGGTGCCGTCGAAGTGCAGGAGGTGGCCGTTCAGGAAGACGCTCGAGCTGCCGGACGACGACTCGATGAACTGGACCTTCCCCGAAAAGTCCTGGTCGGGTTGATCCGCGGCGAGAATCACTCGGTCATCGCCGCGGCCAACGACGTCGTCGATGTCGGGAACCGAGTCACCCTGATCGGCCGACTCGGAGAACTCGACTCGGTCCGCCAACTCTTCGAACACAAACCGCCACCTCGGCAACATGTCGTGATCGCCGGAGGTGGCCAGATCGGCTTCTCGCTCGCTCGTGTACTCGAACATCGACAACGATTCCACGTCACGCTGATCGAACGGGACGAGGATCGCTGCGAATGGCTCGCCGAACAACTCGATTCCTCAACCGTGCTCAACGCCGACGCAACTCGCCGCAGTCAACTCGAAGAGGCTCGAGTCGGTACGGCGAGCGTGTTTGTCGCAACCACCGGTCACGACGAAGACAACATCGTCTGCGGCGTAGAAGCCAACGAAATGGGATGCCCGAAAATCCTCTCCGTCGTCCGACGACCCGACTACGCCGATGTCCTGGCCAAGGTCGGGATCGGACAATCGGTCAGCCCACGAGAAGTGCTGGCCGAAGAGATCTTGGCAATGCTGCAAAGCGGACCGGTGATCAGCCGTAGAGAAATTACCGAGGGGGGGGTTGAGGTAGTCGAGTTGGAGGTGGGTGAGGGGGCCGAGGCGACTCGTGTCACACTCAAGGACCTGCCTCTCACTCGAGGACTCGTCGCCACCATCGTCCGCTCGCCAGCGATCTGGGTCCCCGGAGGTGACGACCAACTGAAAGCCGGCGATTCGGCCATCGTCCTCATCCAGTCCGATAGCGCCGATGAAGTGCTCGCACTGTTCGCCGCCAAGGGCAATGGCCGAAATGGCAATTGAACACCAGGTTCCTCGTGGCTGACCCTGCACCTACTACTGACTCCGACCAACAGACTCGACCGAGAATCACTCTGTGAAACGGGTCTTTGTCTCCGAGTCCATCACCAGCGGAGCCTGGGCCGATCGGCCGCTCGAAGGATCTCTGGCACGCGAAGGCCAAGCCATGCTCGTGGCCCTCGCCGAAGACCTCGCACAGGATCCCCAGACCCGGATGGTCACCAGCTGGGATTCCCGGCTCGGCAAATTTCCCGTCGATGAGACCGAAGTGGTTGAAGTCGAGAACACAGAACAAGCCGACGAAACGTTCGGCCAACTGGCTGCCTCGAGTGACCGGACGCTGGTCATCGCACCGGAAATCGATCGGCTGCTCGAACAACGATGCCGAACGGTCCACGAAGCCAATGGATCCTGGGTGGGCTGCTCGGCCGACACCATCGCACTCTGCTCCGACAAACTCCAAACCACAGAACACCTTCAACAACACGGCCTCCCCGTCATCGACACCCGAACCGCCGATCAACCTCGTCCCGATTCACCACAAGTTGTCTGGAAACCACGCCATGGAGCCGGGTCGATCGACATCTCGACCACGCCTCGCAACGCACCATCCCCGGGCCCCGACCACGTTGTCCAACCACTCGTCTCCGGACGCCCGGTCTCGGTCGCCGTCATCTGCAGTGACGAATGCCACATCGCTCTGCCCGTCGCAACACAACACCTCAGCCAGGACGGACACTTCAACTACCAGGGTGGTCGCGTTCCCTGCCTGGACAACGATTCGCCCGAATCCCAATCGGTCCGCTCACTCGCTCTCGCTGCCTGCAATAGCCTCGAACAACCAATAGGATGGATCGGAGTCGACCTGATGCTGCTGCCGGACCACTCGGCATTGATCATGGAAATCAATCCGCGTTTGACCACGTCCTTCCTCGGTTATCGCCAATTGACACCCCAACTCCCGCTCGGACAAGTCGTCGCCTCACCCGAAACCGCCGCCGCGACGAACTGGGACTGGTGCTACACTCGAGTCGACCCGATCGAGTTCACCTCGAATGGAACCGTGATCGGCCGAAACCCATCCCTCCCCTGCTCCTGAACCCGAGCCAAGAAAACCAAAACACTCATGCAGATCGTCGGGCTGGACATCGGTGGAGCCAACCTGAAGGCAGCCTCGGCTGATGGGCAGGCCGCGTCGCGGCCGCTGGAAATCTGGCGACAACCGGACCGGCTGAAGCACGAACTCGACCTGCTGCTCGCCAGCCTGCCCGTGGCCGATCGCCTGGCAGTCACGATGACCGCCGAATTGGCAGACTGCTTTGCTACCAAGGCTGAAGGCGTCCGACAGATCCTCGAAGCCGTGGCCGAAACGGCGGCCGGCAGACCGGTGGCGGTTTGGCAGACCGGTGGCGAATTCGTTTCCCTCGACGATGCCCGGGAACTGCCACAACTGGTGGCTGCCGCCAATTGGCACGCACTCGCCACCTTCTGCGGACGACTCGCACAACAGGGACACGCGCTGCTGATCGACATCGGCACCACCACCACCGACCTCGTCCCCATCCACAACGGAATGCCCGTCCCCTGGGGACTCACCGATCGCAATCGACTGGCCAGCCACGAACTGGTCTACACCGGAATCAGCCGCACACCCGTCTGCTCAATCGCGTCGCAAGTCACACTCGATGACCGACCTGTCGGGCTGGCGGCCGAACTGTTTGCCACCACTCGAGACGTCTACCTGTTGACCGGCGACATGGCCGAAGACGAACACTGCTGCGACACCGCCGACGGACGACCCGCCACTCGCCAACACGCTGCCCAACGCTTGGCACGGATGCTGTGCTGCGATCGAACCGAAATCCACGACGATGCACTGATCGACGTGGCCCGACAAATGACCGCGTTGCAACTGAAACGACTGAACCACGCCGTCCAGAACGTGATCGGCTGCTCGAACAACGGGACGCCTCTCGACACCGTCCTGCTGAGCGGAAGCGGTACATTCCTGGCCCGACAACTCGTCGCCTCACACCCCGACCTCGCACAAGCCCGACAACTGGATCTCTCGGATTGCTTCTCCGCTGAGGTCGCTTCCGCCGCGTGTGCCTTCGCCATTGCACGACTGGCCCAGGAACGAGTGGCCGACTTCAACTAGCCCGTGACGTCGACGGCAACCTCGGTTCCACCCGCCAGAGACAACTCGACCGATGACAACAGCCGCACCAGACGATCGGCTCGGGCCAATACGCCTGCACGGTGAACGTCGTCGTCCCACTGCAACAGCAAATCGTCATAGACTCGATCCAGATCAATCGATCCAGACTCCAACGGTGTGCCGTAAACCTCCTCGGCACCAGTCACCCGAAACAACTCGAAATCACGGTACCCTCCAACACTCCCGGCAATCACCCAACCCGTCGCCAATGACACCGCACTCGATGGATGGTGTTCCAGACAGGCGGTCACCCCGTCAGCAAACCGGATCGCCAAACCGATCCCTCGAACCGAACCCGCACCGCACAGATGACGAGCCGAAACCGACAACGGGACAAGATCGCCGAACAACAACAACTGTTCGAGTCTGTCGAGAAGCGAAACAGGTAACCCGCTGGCCTCCGCTGCCAAACTCGATTCGCTGCCAACCAATCCCCACGTGCTGTGCAGAAACGTCAACGGTCGACCCAGACGGCCAGAACGAATCTCCGACCACGCCGCCTGGAAATCGTCGTCCGCCAGACAATTCGAAAGGACCAGTAACCGAGGCCCAGACCCGCTCGCAAGACACAACGCCAACTCCGATGCACTCAACGGCGACGGCACAGCGATCGGTCGGCCCAACTCAATCGCCTGCCGGACTGTCTCGAATCGGTCCGAAACCGAACCGGTGACCAACACCAATTCCAAGCTCGTATCACTCAACAACTCGCTCGCGTCCGACACAACCCGACAACCGTCCGCCTGTTCTCTCGGCTGTTCGGCCGATTGGAAGTCGGCGGCGACGGCGACGGGTAGCAGATCGAAGCGGAGGCTAAGTCGTTGGAGATGAAAGCGGGCGAGTCGGCCCGATCCCACAAGTCCGACTCGCATGCGACGCGTCGATGTGACCATCACCGGTTGCCTCGACATCTCGACAGATGACCCGCCCGTCAGGGCTTGCGAACGTTGCCGGTCATCTGGACCTTCAGACGTCCATTGTTCTTATGACCGGCCGGAGCGTTGATCTTCAGGAACAGCAGCCCGGTCTCGCGCGGTGTGATCGTACCTCCGGCACCAACCAGGAACGGCTTGCCCGGCTTCGGCTTCTTGCCACCTTCAGTCACCGGCACGATGACGCCGATCAAGGCACCACAAGGCAGACCGGCTGCCATGTCGCGAGACGCGTCGGCCACAGAAAAACCCGACGGGCCAACCGGCAAACTCGTCACGAACCGGTAATCGCCTGCCGACTGGATCCGAAACGGCTGGCCCTTGAAGACCGCCGCCACCGGTTGACTCCAACCACGAGACGAATCGACTTCGGCCGCCAACTCGTTCGCCGACAACATCTCCTCGTCCAACTGCTTGATCTTCGCTCGCACACCCTTCACCTCGGGCGACAATTTCAGGATCAACTGGAGCATCTGGCGAGTCTTGACCAGGTTCCCGGCGTCCTCGTACTGCTTCGCTAACGTCGCCGCCTGACGTACAAACGATTCCTGGAACCGCTGCACCTTCACGTCGATCGACTTCGTGTTCGTCGACCGCTTGCCCGTCACGCTCGTCGGCCGAGACTTGCTCTTGCGAGTCGCCGGCTTGCGGCCGATCTGAGCCTCGAGCACTTCACATGCACACATGGCTACGACCACCAGCAGGCATCCACCCAACAACGTCTTCCCGTTTCGAATCATGAGTCTCTCCCGTCTCGGTTCACTCGCACACATCATCGATGATGGCCCAAAAGGCCGCCACCCCCCCACCACCACCAATTGCCTCGCTCTCTACGGACTACCCAACCCTCGGACCAACAACGTCCGCCGCCAACAGGATGCCAAACACCACGACACACGCCAAAAGACCTCTGAGAACCCACACGCCCCAGGTCAGACCAAACCAGCCAACCAGTCGCCGACCCTTGGATGTCTTCTCCAATAGCCAACTCGCGTGGTACCAACCCACACCGCCCAACAACGCCACCATCGAACCGATCAACTGCTGCTCGTTCATCTGTCCGTTCCTGTGCCGATGCCCGAGCGTCTACCCAACTTCATTCGGGCCTCAGCCAAGATTTAGACGACGACGACCTGTAGAATCCACTCGGATCAGGACTTCAAACAGTCAACAACAACCCCAACGACAACCCCAACAACAAAGAGACTCACTATGCCGGCTCTTGGAGTCAACATCGATCACGTGGCGACAATTCGTCAGGCACGACGGACGATCGAACCAGACCCCGTCTGGGCCGCAGCACTCGCCGAACTGGGCGGAGCCGACGGGATCACGATTCACCTGCGTGAAGATCGGCGACACATCATCGATCGTGACGTCAGACTGCTCAGGGAAACCGTCCAGGTGAAACTGAACCTCGAGATGGCCTGCGAAGAAGAGATCATTGGGATTGCACTCGAGACGCTGCCTGGACAATGCACTCTGGTTCCGGAGAAGCGTGAGGAGATCACGACCGAAGGTGGACTGGATGTCACCGGCCAACACGATCGCGTGTCCGACGCCTGCCAACGACTACAACAGGCCGGGATCGAGGTCAGCCTGTTCGTCGATCCGGTCGCCGACCAGATCGAAGCGGCCGCAAGACTCGGAGCCGACGCCGTCGAACTGCACACCGGAGCCTATGCCGACGCGGTCACAGACGAAGCGGCCGACCGCGAATTCGACGTGCTGACCACCGCCGCCAAAACGACTCGGCAGGCCGGCTTGGTGCTCCACATGGGACACGGCCTGACCTACCGCAACGTCCAACGCGTGGCCGCCATCGAAGGTGTCTGTGAATTCAATATCGGACACTCGATCATCGCACGAGCCGTACTCGTGGGACTCGAACGAGCCGTCCGAGAAATGAAAACACTCGTCAGCAACCCCTAGCGGACTGGCTCTCCGCCCGCCCCACCTAGCCCCCACCCAAATACTCCTCGATCAACAACCGAACTTCATCCCGCACTCGAAGAAACACATTCCTCTTCTGCTCCTCCGTCCCGCTCGCGGCCGCCGGATCGTCCAGCGGCCAGTGCAGACGCTCGACTTCACGACCCGGAAACACCGGACACTCGGCCCGAGCACTGTCGCAAACGCTGATCACCACGTCCGGCATCGTCCCGGCCGGGTCCAGGAACTCGTCGATCGACTTACTCCGCTGACCGGAAATGTCGATTCCCACCTCACTCATCACCTCGATCGCCAACCGGTGCACCGACCCCGACGGACAAGACCCCGCCGAAACACTCTCGATCACAACCCCAGGCATTCCTCCCGATACTCCTGCCGACATCTGCCGCAAGAAACCTTCGGCCATCTGGCTGCGACACGAGTTGCCGGTACAGAGAAACAAAACACAAACAGACGACTCGGACGGCAGACTCATGATGACACTCATCATGACAAGCTCACGGCCGATGGCAACGACGCCACCACAGACCTCCGGGCAGCCGACTTGCCGGGTTCGGATGCCTTGGTATGATCGGCCTGCATCCGGTGTCCCGACTCGACCCGACCGCCGCGAACCACTCATGGACCCGCTCACCTACAAGGACTCTGGAGTCGATCTCGATTCCTATCGCGATGCGATGCAGCGGTTGCCGTCGCTGCTGAGACGGACTCACGGGCCGCGAGTGATGGATTTGCCCGGTGGATTTGCCGGGCTGTTTCGGCTGAACCCCGGCAGTCGGTTGTTGGGCCGAGCCTACCGGGATCCGGTGCTGGTGGCGGGTTCTGACGGAGTCGGTACCAAGGTCAAGGTGGCGGCGCGGGCCGGAATCTACAACACCGTCGGCATCGACCTGGTCGCCATGTGCGTCAACGACTGCCTGTGCCTCGGAGCCGAACCTCTCTTTTTTCTCGACTACATCGCACTGGGTACCGACAACCCGCCGCTGATTGCCGAATTGGTCTCGGGCATCAGCGATGGCTGCCTGCAGGCCGATGCCGCACTGCTGGGTGGCGAAACGGCGATCATGCCCGACCTGTACTCCGGAACGGACTTCGACATGGCCGGGTTCTGCGTCGGAGTCGTCGAACGTCGAAAACTGATCGATGGACAGTCAATCCGACCCGGTGACATCCTGCTCGGACTCGCCTCCTCGGGAATCCACTCCAATGGCTACAGCCTCGTCCGAAAAGCTGTCTTCGACGCCGGTGGACTCGATCTCGATGACCACGTCGAACAACTTCAGGCCAAGGTCGCCGATGTGCTCCTGACTCCAACTCGTATCTACACCCGCTCGCTGCGAAAAGTCATGCAGCGATACCGAGTCAAAAAAGTCGTCCACGGAATGGCTCATGTCACCGGAGGAGGTCTCGAAGAAAACCTCCATCGGATCCTGCCCTCAGGCTGCCGAGCCGTCGTTGAAGCCGGTAGCTGGAATGTGCCCGATGTCTTCGACTGGATCCAGGAACTCGGGAATGTCGAGACCGACGAGATGTATCGAGTCTTCAACATGGGGATCGGCTTCGTGCTGGTGCTCGACCCCTACTACGCCGAAAGTGCCCAGAGACGACTCGAGGAAACCGGGATGGCGTCGTGGGTGATCGGACGAATCGAAGCTGGTGAAACCGGGGTCGAACGGACCGGTGACCAGAAGACCGGATCATGAACGCAGCCCGGTCCGAACAGGCCACCTACGGCCGGGTCTGGCTGACGTTCGTCCGCAACTCGCTGATCCGCGAAATGACCTTCCGCGGCAACTTCCTGATTACCGTGCTGACTCGAGCCCTGTGGTTCTGCAGCCAGGTGCTGCTCTTCAAGATCATCTTCAGCAACGTGGCACAGATCACCGAGGGCTGGAACGAATACCAATACTTCGCCTTTATGGCGACCGGGATGCTGATCAACGCCTTGATCGAAGCACTGTTCATGCCTAATGCGGCGAACTTCAGCGAACTGATCCGCACCGGCAATCTCGACTTCGCACTCCTGAAACCGATCGACACGCAGTTCCTGGTCTCGTTCGAAAAAATGGACCTGGCCATGCTCAACCAGGTCCTGCTCTCGATCGGCCTGCTCGTCTACTCGCTGTCGAACCTGCCGGACTCGGCTCAACTGACCGTGTTCGGGGTGGCGTTGTATCTGGTGTACGTCATCGCCGGAGTCACGATCTTCTACAGCCTGATGATCTCGCTGGCCAGTACGGCCATCTGGTTCGGTCGCAACCAAGGCCTGTACGACTTCTGGTTCTACATCACCGTCTTCGCACGCTACCCGCGGAGTATCTACCAGACCGAACCTCCGTCGGTGGCCGGCGGACTGATTCTGTTCGCCTTCACCTTCGTGCTGCCGATCCTGGTCGTGGTGAGCGTCCCGGCTCGAGTCCTCCTGGGGACGCTGGGCGATCAGGCCTGGCTGGCCGTTATTCCGCTCGCCGCCGCAGGACTCGGACTGATCGTCTCACGGACCATCTTCACCTGGTCACTCCGTAGCTACCGCAGCGCCAGTAGCTGACCCGACGGGCAGCCCCGCACGAGTCGACTCACTCGTCGTCGAAACCAAAGACGTCGTCTTCGTCCTCGTCCTCGTCCTCGTCAAAAATGTCGTTCTCGTCGAGACCCTCGATATCCAGCTCCTCGTCCGACTCGTCCGACTCGACCTCATCGACCTCGTCGGCGAACGGGTCGTCGTCGACCTCGGCATCAGCCTGCCAATCATCCTCCACGGCCGTCCCACCACCACTGGCATCGGCATCGGCATCGGCATCGGCCAAATCGTTCGAATCGCGTCCGCGTCCGAAAATCAAAGCCAGGAAGGGCATGAACGCGAGCAGAGCACAGACGATCAGTGTCAGGATCAACAAGGTCAGTACCACCTTGTTCTTGAAGACCTCGACCTGGAACGTGCCGTAGTTACGGTTCCACATCGGGCCCCCGACCACGATCCAGATGAACCAGTACGCGGGGATCGCGGCCACGAGGGCGATGGCGAATAGCGGCAGTTTTTTCACGGTCAATCTCCCGGCCCATCTCCCGGCCTGGCCCAAGTCCAGCCGAAACGCCCAATACACGCTTCCGTCCGGCCCTCGGTCATAGTATGTCGCACCAGATTCTCGAGGCAAGTTGCCGATCGGCCAAAGCCGACTCCAAACCCCCGAAAGCTCCGGCTGGCGCGAGTGTGACGGTTGTGCCTGACAGGGGCTGCCGGTGGATTTCACACGGCCGGCCTGACAGGATGATCGGCCGCGACCCCGTGCCCGCCCCCACGAGCCCGACTGATGAAACGACACCTGTTGCTGAATCGACAAATCGTCGCCTGCAACCGCTGCCCGCGATTGCGAGATCACTGTGCTCAGGTGGCTCGGACTCGCCGGCGTGCCTATCTCGACTGCGACTACTGGGGACAACCGGTTCCCAACTTCGGAGACCCTCGGGCACGGCTGCTGATCGTCGGACTCGCCCCCGGTGCTCACGGTGCCAATCGCACCGGAAGAATGTTCACCGGCGATCGCAGCGGAGACTGGCTGTTCCGAGCACTCCACAATGCCGACTTCGCCAACCAGCCTACCTCCACAGACCAAAACGACCGGTTGACTCTCAACGACTGCCTGATCACCAACGCCTGCCACTGTGCCCCACCCGACAACCGGCCGACACGCGATGAACTCGAACTGTGCCGAGACTGGTTCCAACAGACTGTCGACTTGGTCAACGCCCAGGTCTTCCTGGCACTGGGTGCCATCGCCTGGCGAGCCATCGTCGACCTCGCTCGCGACCAACACTGGTACAGAGGACCCATCCCCAAGTTTTCGCACCAGGCCGAAGTCCCGCTGACCGACAACCGCTGGCTGCTGGGCAGCTACCACCCCAGCCAACAAAACACCTTCACCGGACGACTGACCGAAGACATGTTCGACGCCGTCTTCGAACAAGCCAAAACAAAACTCACCCCCCGCTCCTAAGAGGCTGGCTCAGCTGACGCCTCGGAAACAGCCAGTCCCACATCCCCCCCACAACAACTTGCATCCCCAACACCGCCCGATACAGAATACAACCACCCCAATCCCATCCACTCAAACGTACTCCATCCAAGATGACGCCACCGCCAACATGCCCCCTCTGCAGCGGAAGACTCGGTGAATCTCCCGACACGACGCCCCGATGGCAGTGCGAAGACTGCGGAGCCCAGTGGCTCGACGACTCGACTCCCGCCAAAAGCCCGGACGATGCCGAACGCAGTACCGACCCCAACGACGATACGACGCTGACCGATTCGTTCGCCTCGGTCGGCCGCTACCTGTTCTACGGACTCTCGCTGCCCGAACGAGCGGTCCGCAGCTCGATCGGGCTGGCCGCCGGAGCGGCTCGGGAAACGGCCGAGTTTCTGGTCCCTCGAGCTTTCCAGGATTCCAAGACCTACGGTATCGTCGTCCGCAACTCGCTTCGGTTTCTGGTTTCGGATGTCGGAGGCGTCGAGTCGAAGTCCGACGACGAGGACGAGCAGCCCGCCGTCGAGGGGTACCTGGCCCGCAAGGCAGTCGGGAACTTCGTCGACATGGCCGGCTGGGCCACCCTGTCGTGCTCGCCCGTCTGGCTGATGGCCGTCGTCAGCGATGTCGCCTACGGAGCCCGCAGCTACACGCGGGAATTGGCCGCCGAGTTGAAACAGAAGGGACTGATCGACGAAACCTCCACCATCAACTCGATCGATGACCTGCTCGGAGCCATCCAGGGAACCACCGGTGAGGCGGCTGGACTGTTCGATACACCCCCACTGTCGGTCGCCGACCTCAAGGCCACTCTCGAAGCCACTCGCGAAGCTCTCAAGAGTGCCGACATCACGAGCATGATACCCGAGAGTGAACTCGAGACTCTCTGGAGTGAAATGCAGACGGTGGCCGCTCAACAGGACGTCGGACTGCTGGGTGTCTCGGCTGCCGTCACCATGCTCACGCTGCAGAAAGTCGGCACCGTCGGCCACGGGGCACTCACCGGGATTCAGGTCGCCGGCGGACTGCTCAACCGACAAGTCATCAGCCACTACACCCAATCACTCGGCACCATCCGTGAACACGGATTCTACAACACACTCAGTGACACCGCCGAACCCTACATCGAAGCCGTCTGGTCCAACTTCTCGGTCGATCGCGAAACCTGGACCGAAGCGCTGCTCAGCGGAAAAACCATCGGACAAGGATTTCACAAGATCACAGACTGGATGAGAGGCAACGACCGATGACCGACCAAGCACTCTGGGCCCCCTGGCGTCTCGACTACGTCAAGACGACCAACCAGGACGATGGCTGCTTTCTCTGCCAGTACCGAGATGCCGATCCGGCATGCGACTCCGACCACCTGGTCATCCAGCGAGGCCAACACACCATCAGCCTGCTCAATCGGTTCCCCTACAACAACGGACACCTGCTGATCGCTCCAAGGGACCATGCCGCCGACTTGGACGAAATGTCCGGTGAGGCGTTGGCCGAGTGCGTTGAGGAACTGCAAGCATGGACCAGGCGACTCAAGGAGACAATTTCTCCCGACGGATTCAACATCGGCCTGAATCTCGGACGAGCCGCCGGAGCCGGCCTGCCCGGACACCTGCACTGGCACATCGTCCCACGCTGGAATGGCGATACGAATTTCATGCCCGTGCTGGGCAACGCCAACCTGATCCCGCAATCACTCGAATCGCTCTATGAACTACTGGTGCACGATTCGCCAGCCGGCTGAGAGAACGAGCCGAATCAGCCAGCTGACACAACTAGTGGAATTCGGCCCGAACGCTCTCTATCATGAAGCCCTGCCTCCTCACACCCTCCCGCGGATCCGTCCGCGAACTCTCCCTCCGCACTCCACCACGCACATCGATTCGACCCACCCACCCAATTCTCTCAGGGTCCGCCTTACCATGCTGATCTTCATCGTCCGAGTCCTCTATTTCGTGGTCTGTGCCGGGGCACTCTACAACTTCATCAACCAGCCCACGCTCGACCTGCCCTACACCACCGCAGTTACGCTGTTTCTGTTCCTGCTGTTCATCACGCAATTCTTCACGTTCATCGACGTGGTGATCAAACAAAAACGAATAGAGATCATTTCGTCGATCTACTTCGGCCTGTTGGTCGGAGCCCTGCTCAACTACCTGTTCATACAGGCACTCGAACCATTCCGCGATCAACTGTCCGCGATCAAGATCACCGGCGACAAGGCCAGTTCGGCTCTCGACGTGATCTTCATTATCGAGTTGCTCTCTCCGTTGATCCTCAGCTACGTCAGCATCTCGTTCCTGCTGCAAACCAAGGACGACTTCCGTTTCGTGATTCCCTACGTCGAGTTTTCACGAGAACTCAAGGGAGGTCGGCCGCTGGTGCTCGACAGCAGCGCCCTGATCGACGGCCGCATCGCTGATGTCTCGGAAACCCAAATCATCGAATCCCAACTCATCGTCCCCTCCTTCATTCTCAAGGAGGTTCAGGACATCGCAGACAGCAGCGACAAAAACCGCCGTCTGCGAGGCCGCCGCGGTCTCGACGTGCTCGACCGGCTTCAGAAAAACACCAAGACCGAGGTGACCGTCTACCAGGCCACTTCGATCGAACGCAAGGATCTCAGCAACGACCAGCGACTGGTCGAACTGGCCAGCGAACTCGGAGGCCGCATCGTCACCAACGACTTCAACCTCAACAAGGTCGCCAACCTGCAGGGCGTCGCCGCCATCAACCTCAACGATGTCGCCAACGCGCTAAAACCCCGCTTCGTTCCCGGCGACATCCTGAGAACCAAGATCTCCAAGGAAGGCGAGGCCGCCGGGCAGGGAGTCGGGTTCCTCGACGACGGAACCATGGTCGTCTGCGAACAGGCCGCCGTGCTCATCGGTAAGGACATCGAAGTCGTCGTCACCAGCGTGCTGCAGAATAGCGCCGGCCGTATAATCTTCGGACGACAAACCAACCCGGACGACAACAACTGAAAACAAACCGGGGCAGACCAGCTCACATCCTCTCGCACGTCTCGATACCCAGCAGATCCAGTCCCTGCTCGAACACTCGAGCCGACAGATCGCACAGCGCCAATCGACTCTGGCGACGCCCCGAGTCCTCCTCCTTCAACACCGGGCAGCTGTTGTAGAACGTCGAAAACACGTTGGCCGTTTCGAACAGGTAACCGGTCAAGACGTTCGGACGCCGCTCCGATACCGTCATGTCGATCGCATCGGGAAACCGGTTCAATGCCATCGCCAGGTCCCGCTCGGCAGACGCTTCCAGCACGATCGACGAACCCACACACCGCAAGTCCTCGCGATTCACTCGGCCACGCCGGAAAATTCCCAGGATCCGCGCACAGGCGTACTGCATGTAAGTGGCCGAATCGCCATTCGTTGCCAGCATCTTGTCCCAGCTGAACTGGTAGTCACTCTCCCGGTTGTGATGCAAGTCGGCGTACTTGATGCCGCCCAAACCAACCGCCTCGGCCACCGCCCGACGCGTCGCTTCGTCCAACTCCGGACCGTCAGGCTTACCATCATCACTCTCGTCGACGATCCGACGCGCCCGCGACACCGCTTCGTCCAGCAAACTCTCCAACCCCACCGCCTCGCCCGATCGCGTCTGGAACGGTCGACGATCTTCCCCCAACACCGTGCCAAAACTGACATGAACAAACTCGGTGTCCGAATATCCCCACCGGTTGGCTGTTTCGAACAACAACCGGAAATGCTCACTCTGCCGAGCGTCGACGACATACAGCATCGCGTCGGCTTCGAGTTCGCTGGACCGGTAGCGGATCGTCGCCAGGTCGGTCGTGGCGTAGGTGTAGGCCCCGTCGGACTTCTGGACGATGAACGGCGCGTCGTTGCCCTCGATGAACACACACACCGCTCCTTCGCTCGTCGACGCCAAACCACACACCACCAAACTCTCGACCACGTCAGCCAGCATCGGGTGGTAATGACTCTCTCCCAGAGTCAAATCGAACTGGATCCCCAGCCGACGGTACACTCTCTCCATCACCTCCAAACACGCCGGCAAGAACTCCTCCCACAACGCACGGTTCTCAACATCACCAGTATGCAGTCGAGCCGTCTCGGCTCGCGACTCGCTGGCGATGTCCGGATGAGCAGCCGCCAGGACCGATAACTCCGCATCCGACTCGACCGCCAACACCTCCGACTCGTCCAATCCAATCGACTCACGCAACACAGACATCTCCGAACGCAACGCCTTCAACTCAGCCGACTTCGACTCGTCACCCCCCGCATTCGACGCCTCAAATGACTCCAACAACCCCACGCACTCCACCAACCGCTCACGACGTGCCGGCAACGACTCCCGACGTTGGTGATAACCAGCGATCCGATTCACCAAACGGTACAGCCGCGACAACTCCAGCACCCGATCCTCAGCATACGCCTCGGCGTCCACGAAATTGCGGTACCCCTGGATGATCATGCCGAACTGAGTCCCCCAGTCACCGACGTGGTTGTCGCAAGTGACCCGCTGGCCCTGGAATCGAAACACGCGAGCCAACGCGTCGCCGATCACCGTGCTCCGCAAATGACCCACGTGCATCGGCTTGGCCACATTCGGACTCGAAAAATCGATCACCACATGAACCGGCGATGACACCGCCTGATGACCCAGCCGTGGATCACCAACCATCCGCGATGTCTCCTCAGCCAGCCACTCGTCACGGATCCGCAGGTTGATGAAACCCGGACCGGCAATCTCGGGCAGATCGAAAATCGGATCGACATCGAGTGCTTCGACCAGCGAACTGGCGATCTCGCGAGGATTCCGGCCGGTTCGCTTGCCCAAAGGCATCGCACAATTGGCCTGGAAATCTCCAAATTTTCCGTCCGATGCTGGACGGACCATCGCAGTGTACTCGGACGGATCATCACAAAGACCCTCCAGAGCCACGTGGAAACGGCGTCTGAGTTCCGCGAGAAGATTCATGCCAGGTCGGGACCCGAGACAAGATCCTCATCGGGTTCGGAATCCGCGGGTGGGGCAGGGTCGCCGGAGGGAGTCTCGTCGACTTCTGATCGTGTCCCCTGCCAGTCAACTCGTGCCGCGTCAGGCCACAGTCCTTCAAGGTCGTAGAGCAATCGAGCATCGGTGTCCTGCAGGTGGATCACGATGTCGCCAAAGTCGATCAGTATCCAGCTCGAATCGTGGTCGTAACCCTCGATCCCCAGCCGCAGATCACCCTCAGCCTTGAACACCCGACTGATCTCGTCGGCCACCGCTCGCATCTGACGTCCGCTGGTGCCGGTGGCCACGACAATGTAGTCGACAATCGGAGTGATCGATGTCAGATCGATCACCACCACATTCCGACTGCGAAACTCGTCGGCAATCCGCCCCGCCTGACACGCCCAATCCGGTCGCGAGTTCGGCCTCGAACCCGACCCCGCGGACCCCTTGGTCCGATTCGATCCGGTCGTGGCGTCCGTGCCTCCCGCTGTGGTACTCGTCACGTCGTCCGCCACACTGTTGGCCTAAAACACGCCGAGAGCGTACTGGACGATCAGTCCGGCGAAGACGACTGATACCATGCTCATCAACTTGATCAGAATGTTCAGACTCGGACCACTGGTGTCCTTGAACGGGTCACCCACAGTGTCACCGACGATTCCGGCCTTGTGAGCATCCGAGCCCTTGCCGCCGAAGTGGCCGGCTTCGATGTACTTCTTCGCGTTGTCCCAGGCTCCACCCGCGTTGGCCATGAAGATGGCGACGGCGAAACCACAGGTCAGTCCACCGGCCAGCATGCCCATCACGCCTGCGACTCCCAACACCAATCCGACCACGATAGGCACGGCCAATCCCAGTAGCGACGGGAGAATCATCTCCTTCTGAGCCGCCGTAGTACTGATCAGTACGCAGTTGGCATAGTCCGGCTTGCTCGTCCCTTCCAGGATACCGGGATCCTCGGAAAACTGCCGACGCACCTCCTGCACCATCCCGTCAGCCGCTCGACCTACAGCCTTCATCGTCATCGCACAGAAAACAAACGCCAGCATCACGCCCATGAACATCCCGACCAGCACGGCGGGGTTCATGATCGTGACATCATAAAGCCGGACAAAGTCGGGAATCGTGGCCGTTTCGTTGTTGACCAGGAAACCCAGTGCAACCATCGCCGTCACATCAACCCCAGTCACCGCCTTGCCCGCCTCGGCCTCACGGATCGACGCCACAAACTTCTTGCTGGCGGACGACGCACCGGCCGTCATCACCAGGTATGTCTCGACCTTCTCGTCATTCTTCACCGTCAAAGCCCGCTTGTTCAGCTTGATCAATGTCCCACTCTCGACCTCAACCATCTCACTCTTGGCCCACCGGTCGTAGCCGACTCGGACCTCTTCGACATACGCAGCCATCAGAGCCAGTGCGGTCAGAGCGGCCGATCCGATGGCAAAACCCTTGCCGGTGGCGGCCGTGGTATTGCCCAGGCTGTCCAGGGCATCGGTCCGCTCGCGGACAACCGGATCCAGACCCGCCATCTGGGCGTTGCCTCCCGCGTTGTCGGCGATCGGGCCGTAGGCGTCCGTCGCCAAAGTCAGACCCAGAGTGCTCAGCATGCCGACGGCTCCCAGTCCGACTCCGTACAGACCCATGGCAAACTTGTCGGCGTCCCCAAAGGCCCAGCCGGTGCTGAATCCGAACGCCAGCAGGATCGCCGCGGCAATCACCACGATCGGAACCCAGACGCTGTACAATCCCTCCGACACACCCGCAATGATCAACGTCGCCGGACCACTCTCGGCCTGCTTGGCGATTTCCTGGGTCGGAGCGTACTCGTCGCTGGTCGAGTACTCGGTCCACCAGCCGATCAACCAGCCGGCCAACAGGCCGACCGAGACCGCAACAAACAGGCCGATGTGACCAGGCAGCAGGATCATCACCAGCACGTACGCAGCAGCCGCCACGGCCACACTGCTGTAGTTGATGCCCTTACCCAATGCCTTCAACAGGTTCTTCTGACTCGTGTCCTCGTCTGTCTTCACCAGGTACACACCCCAGATCGAAAAGCCGATCCCCGCCGCCGCTAGCAACAGAGGCAACATCAGGGCCTTGAGTTGGAAGTCGATTCCGACTCCTTCGCCAATCCCGGCAAAGGCAGCAACGCCCAAGGCGGCACTCGCCAGGATCGACCCGCAGTACGACTCGTACAGGTCCGCACCCATGCCAGCCACATCGCCCACATTGTCGCCCACGTTGTCGGCAATCGTCGCCGGGTTCCGCGGATCATCCTCGGGGATCCCCGCCTCAACCTTGCCCACCAGGTCGGCACCTACGTCGGCCGCCTTGGTGAAAATTCCGCCGCCGACTCGAGCAAACAACGCCTGGGCACTCGCTCCCATTCCGAAACAAAGCATCGTCACCGTGATCTCGGCCAACGACATCTCGAAACCGATCACGTCCTGCAGGTACCACAGAGCACCAAACCACAGGCAAATGTCCAACAGGCCCAGACCCACAACCGTGAAACCCATCACCGCTCCACTGCGGAACGCGACCTGCAAACCTTCGTTCAGAGAATTTCGGGCGCCCTGAGTCGTTCGGGAGCTGGCCCAAGTGGCCGTCTTCATGCCGAACCAGCCAGCCAACCCACTGAAAAATCCACCGGTCAGGAAAGCAAACGGGACCAATGGGTGCTGAGCACCCAAGACGAACGATACGAACATCAACGCACCGCAGGCGATCACAAAAAAGATGCCCACCACCTTGTACTGCCGCTTCAAGTACGCGTCAGAACCGTCGCGGACCGCCTGAGCGATCTCGACCATCCGCTCGTTGCCTTCGTCCTGAGCCATCATCCAGACGTAGAACTTTCGAGCGAATACGAGTGCCACGATCGAACCACCGACCGACAGCAACCAGCAGATGAGCACCAATACCTTGGTGCTCTCACTGGGCTCCAAGCTGCCAGCAGACGAATCGGCAGACACTTCGACTGACGAATCTTCAGTGGCCGGTATGTCGGCATCTGCCGACGCTTCGACGTCCATCTCGGCAGCCGACGACGACTTCGAAGCGTCCGCTCCGCCGTCTTGAGCCAAGCCGCTGCCTGGAGACGCCCAAAGGAAGACTCCGACCAAGGCCAGAGAGAGTAGTAACAAGGCTCGAGGAGCCCAGCCGAGTGGCCTAGTCAGTTTCATCGCGTTAACCTATTCCCGCTTCGGTTCAGTCCCGGAAGCCGGCGAGTGTAGCGCGACTCGAGCAACCTGTCAACGTGCCTACAGGCCACCGAAACGACGGTTGAAATCGAATTGCAGCGATGGCACCTTGTCCTTGAGGTGCCGGTTCCACAGACCAGAAAGTGGCAGGGCCTCGGCCACAGGCTTTTCGAGCAACTCGTCGATCTTCTTGATCAACAGCAAACCCCACAATGCCTCTTCAACTGTCAGGTCCTCGGTGATCAAATCCTCGTACCGGCCAAGGACTTCGTCGAGACGAGACAGGCCTTCGACTAGCATCGTCCGAGCCTTGATCAATTCGTTCTGCTTGAACAATTCCTCACCCTCGTACAGCTTCTGGTGAGCCTCGGCCGTCTCGGGTTCGGATTCCGAAAGCGATCGAGTCCGCCAGTAACGGTAGTTGACCACGTTCTGGAAACTGCGCACCATCCGGCGGACCTGGCCAACCTCGACGTCCTGAGACCGAGCCAACCGCGAATAATGGACCTCGCTGGGCAACTCCATGTTTACGCTGAATCCTTCGCCCGTGGCAAACAGCTCCTGACCGTAACCGTCGATCCAATCCTGCTGAGCACGACTCCATTCGTTGAGCACGAATTCTCCGAAATAACCCTCCCGGTTCAGAGACCCGTTGTTGTCGAGACGACAACGATACGGGTACTGACGGAAAATGTGACGCATCATCAGGTGCTGCTGGAATCCTCGACCCTCGAGATTATTGGCGATCTCGTAAAACTTCCGGGCCGCCAGGTAATTGTCCAGCCGATCCGGGTTCAACTCGGGATCGACACCACCACGGTAACGCGGATCCGGATCCCCCTTCTCACTCTCCGACAGATTCTCGAACTGACGTCCGTCCGGGTTGAAGTACCTGCGGTACACCCGCCACTCGTCGGCAATCCCGATCTTCTGACCCAGGATCCGCCCGATCTCAAAGTTCAACTCGGGCGAATGCCGGTTGTACTCGGTCCCGTTCTTGATGAACTTCGCACCCTCCTTGATCCAGTAGTACCGGTCCCGAACGTCGTCCCATTCGGCCGCGACGTTGTAGGCCAGGTTCCAACCGTGGTACCTCCAGATCTGCAGATAGTGAGGCTGCAGCATCGTGATCGACTCAGTTGTCGAACGAACCTGAGCCCAGTTCTTGGTCTCCTGCTGCTTGATGTAGTCCATCCACAACAGATTTACCGCCACTCCTCGCATGCCCAGCAGCACTAGATTCATGGCGGCACTGGTCGGGTCGACACGGCCGAGATTGTGTTCCGCCAGGCCCAGTTCCTGACCCTGGGGCCGACGCAACTGTGCCAGCACGCCACCCTGACTGTCTCGACTCGCCGGCCGGCCCAGAACAAAGATCGGGATCAAAAGCAATAGGATGGCAACAAAGTAGACCAGCTTGCGTTGCCGTGAAGTGAGTCGGCTCATTTGTGTTCGAGCTCCCGCAGCGAGAGGCTGTAGTAGGCGATCACCAGGCAGGGGCCCAGGTAGGCCAAGGCCACGCCGATCGACGGGGCAAGAGCCTGCGACCAAGGGACGTCAAAGCCGTTGGCGATGTAGGTGTCCATCTGGAACGTGCGAAAGTCCGGCACGATGTTCTCGACAATGAACAGACCTTCATTCAGAAAACTGTCGATCGACTTGACCATTGCGTAAAACGTCGTTTCGGGCAATTCGTCGGTCAGATTAATCTGACGAATGATACGGATCACCGACTCGATCGGACCGCCACCCTCAACATCACCCGTCACAATTCGCGACAGGAACGACTTGAAGCCCTGGCCGACGAGCAGCAACACAAGAGTCAACAGCGAGGCGACGGGGCCCTTGAGGAAACAGCTGGAGGTGACTCCGAGCAGGACGATCATCGACAGCATCAACCAGATGCCGCAGATCGCCTTGGCGTAACCGACCGCGAAACTGTTGCTGGGCAGCTGTACGAAGAGATCACGCTGAGCCATCCCCAGGTACTGACCCGAATCCAGACACGCGACCTCGATTCGCAATTCGCCCGAATCGTTGACCAGGTCCTTGAACAAATCCACCTGATGACGCTCGCCACTGTCCTGGTCGTAATGGTCCAACTCGGACCGGATCAGCGTGATGTTCTCACCAAACTCGGCAATGTTGAAACTCGGCAATGGCACCTCGAGTGTTTCGACCACCTCAACGGCCACCTCGGGGTCGTCGATCAGCACGTAGGCGTTGCCGCTAACCTCCACGTCGCGGGCCCGAACAGAAACCGGTTCGACCGACACCGCCACCCCGTCGATCAATGCCTCGTATGTCGACTCGCCCGTCTTCCGCACCGCCGTCATCGACACGGCCGATCCGCTCGAGTCGCGGAATACGTTGCGGTTGACTCGGACCAAGGTGAACTGCAACAGCAGACTCTGCTGAATGTCGTCACCCTTGTGAGTCCGAAACGCCTCGAAACTGCTCTCCAATCGCAACCCACTACCCTGACGGATGATCTCCTCGTCGATCTCCTCGAAATCCCAGATCGCCCGCCACTGTGTGCCGCCGGCAATGTAGGTCCGGTACTCCCAGATGTCGCCCGTGTTCACACCCAACTCGGTCGGGTTCCCGTCAGCACCCTTGAAACTGATCGTCCCCAACACCGGCCGCTTGGCAATCAGGTGCCGGCGAAGTGCCGCCAGACGTGCCCGCTCGGTCAACTTGTACAACTCGGGATTGTCCTGCCTCAATGACGCTCGACTCGACTTGGTCGTCACTCGTGTCGGAGCATCACCCGACGTGACTCGGACCGTCACGCCACCGTCGATCTCGACGTACTCGACCGACGTCTCTTCGCCAGAAACCTCAAACGATTCGGAATACACCGTCAGGTTGTGAGCCACCTCGCGGTCGACCCAGACGTAACCCGTTACGCCCATCACCACCACCAGGATCGTCATCAGCGAACCGAAGCCCAGCATCCGCCCGATCACGATCTCGGTCTTCCGAGCCGGCTTGGTCACCACCGTGTGCAACGACCGGTTGCGAATGTCCTCGGGTAATCCCCAACACGAAATCAACAGCACCACCGGCAACAACAGCCACGTGATCGCCGTCAACACGAAACTGATGTAGTTCTTGACCTGCAAATCCATCCGCTCGTTCGGATTGTCCATGAACCAACTGCCGAACATGAACAGCAAGGCGAACATGCCGAAGACCACCAGAGCCTTGCGGCGGACCGCTTCGCGGAAGGTCAACTGAGCGATGGCGAACACACGCCGAGGTGACAGCTGAAAGAGATCGGTGAAGAAACGCGGCACCCAACGCAAGACCAGCACCGGGCCGCCCTTGCCATGAGTCAACAGGCTCAGACCACAGGCCGCGATGATTACCAACACCAGGAAGGCGGCAACCGCCTGGCCCCAGTGCGAGATGGCATCAAGGAAATTGAAGGGTTGAGTTTCAATCGACATCTGTAACTCGCTCGGAATTCACCGTCGCTGCAAAACCGCCACCACACAACCAAGTCCACCACGGACCACAACCCATCACTCGGAACCCTCGGACACCGCGTTCGATACCGCGTTCGATACCGGCTCCTCGGCCACAAACCGTCGACCCGGTCGCTCGCGACTCTCCTCGACCGTTCGCAGGAAGAGTTCTTCCAGAGTGCTCGTGGGATGGTCGACCGACTCGATGGTCGCACCGTGCCGCCCAAGCACTTCGGTCACCTCGGCAATCGCGGATTCGTCGAGCTTCGATGTCATCAGCTGAGTCCGATTCTGCTCGGTCAACAGGTCCTCGACTCGGCCCAACTGCTTCAACTCGCCCTCGTAAAGGATCGCAATCCGGTCGCACACGTCCTGCACGTCAGCCAACAGGTGACTGCACATCACGACCGTCTTGCCCTCATCCTTCAACTTCAGGATCAGGTCCTTCATGTCTCGAGTGCCCAATGGATCCAAACCGGTGGTCGGTTCGTCCAACAGCACCAGGTCCGGGTCGTTGATCAACGCCTGAGCCAACCCGATCCGACGGGTCATCCCCTTGGAATACTCTTTCAACTGACGGTGCTTGGCATCAGACAAACCGACCATGTCGATGTAGTACTTCACCCGCTCACGACGCTCGGACTTCGTCATGTTGAACAGCCTGCCGTAGAAATCGAGAGTCTCGACCGCGTTGAGAAACTTGTAGAGGTAGGACTCCTCGGGCAGGTAACCGATCCGCTCGTTCTTCTCGACGTTCGTCGCCGTCTCGCCCAGGATCGTGATCTCGCCACTCGACGGAAATAACAAACCCAGCAACAGCTTCATCGTCGTTGTCTTGCCCGATCCGTTGGGACCCAACAACCCGAAGACCTCACCCTTGTTGATGTCCAGTGAAAGTGAATTCAGAGCCTGCACCTTGGGGCGACCCCAGAAGTCGCGGTAGATCTTCGAGAGATTGCGGATCTTGATGACCGGCTCGTCGGACGCCACGGCAGACGACGGTGACTCGACCGCAGCCACACTCGATTCCGGGCTCGATTCCGTCTCTTGACTGACAGCTTCGTTGGTGTCCATCGCAGGTGTCCGCGGTGAGAGAGGAATAATGAGAGGGGGGGACTTGAGAGCCTCGCCACGGTCATGAGCACCAGGCTACGCTTGCGCGTACGCCCTGCTGAACACGACCGTTGGAGAGAATCTCGGTGCGGTGAACCCTGAAACCGGGACCGCATTGAACTCTATGAGCCACTCGGGGAGCGTGCAAGATGCGGACGGCCATCTGAACCGACCCCGGCCTGTGGTCGTGACGGTCGTGACGGTCGTGGCAATTGGCAGCCGCCTAGAACCTCGCTTTACGCTGAGACAGGTAGCCCACCAACGCCCGGTCGAACCGCATACTCGTGTCCAAACGCACGTAGTCGGCTCCCATCGCATGGCACTCCTTCTCGTAACGATCGCACATCGCTTCGACCGTCTCGAGATAATCGCCCCGGATGCTCTCGGCATCCAACACCAGAGACTGACCCGTCTCGGGATCCTTCAAATCCACCATCCCACGGAACGGAAATGTCGCCTCCGCCTCGTCCAAGACGTGGAACACGATCACGTCGTGTCCGGCATGACGCAGCTGCTGCAACCCGCGAATCACCGAGTCGGGATCAGTCAGCAGGTCGCTGAAAATCATCAACAGACTGCGATGACGAATCATCGCCGCGATCCGAGCCAGATTCTTACCAATCTCAGTCAATCCCGCCGGCTTCGCCTTGGCCAATAATGCCAATACGTTGGCCAGCTGAGTCCGCTTGCTCCGAGCCGGCAGGCTGGCCTGGATCGTCTCGTCAAACATGATCAACCCCACCGGGTCCTGCTGGTGAATCATCAGGTAGCCCAAGGCCGCAGCCAGACAAACGCAGTAGTCGAACTTGGTCAACTCCTGACGGTGCGTGTACCCCATACTCTCGGACAAGTCCATCACCAGATAACCCGTGATGTTCGTCTCGGCCTGGTACTCCTTCACGTAAAACCGGTCGGTCTTGGCGTACACCAGCCAGTCAATCAGCTTCGGATCGTCACCCTGGGCATAACGACGGTGCTCGCTGAACTCGACCGACAACCCCCGGAACGGGCTGGCATGCAATCCGCTCAGAAAACCCCCCACAATGAACTTCGCCCGCAAATCCAGACGCGATACGCTGCGGACGACTTCCGGCTTCAGGTACTCTTCGATCGAGGGCATCGCCGACTGGAGCCTCAACAGACGATTGTCACTGGGACAGGACGGGGCAGGACGGGGCAGGAAAAGTGCGTAGGGGTCAGTCGTACTTGCTGACGGTCGGTTCGGGGACCTCTTCGAGAAGCCGAGCCACCAGGTCGTCGCTGCTCATGCCCTCGGCCTGAGCCTGGAAGTTGGTCGAAATCCGATGACGCAACACGGGGATCGCCACCTTGCGGATGTCGTCTAGAGTCACACTCGGACGACCCGCCATCGCAGCCATCGCCTTGCCACCAGACAACAGGAACTGACCGGCACGGGGCCCCGCACCCCAGTCGACCAGCTGGCGAACAAATTCCGGTGCACTCTCGTCAGCAGGCCGAGTCGCCCTCACCAGCCGCGCCGCGTAGTTGATCGTCAACGGACCCGCCTCGATCTGGTTGATCTGGTTCTGCAGGTACACGATCGACTTGGCCGAAAGCACCTTGCGCATCTCGGCCTCCTCGCCCGAAGTCGTCGATGACAGAATCTGCTCCTCCTCGTCCAGACTCGGGTAGTCGACCCGCACGTTGAACATGAAGCGGTCCAACTGAGCCTCGGGCAACGGATAGGTGCCCTCCTGCTCGATCGGGTTCTGAGTCGCTATCACGAAGAACGGGTCGGGCAACGCATACGTCTCCTGGCCCACCGTCACCTCACGCTCCTGCATCGCCTGCAACAGCGCCGCCTGAGTCTTCGGAGGCGTTCGGTTGATTTCGTCGGCCAACAACACGTTGGTGAATACCGGACCGTGCACGAATCGGAACTCGCGACGACCCGAATCGGTCTCGTCCAACACGTTCGTGCCGGTGATGTCCGATGGCATCAGGTCCGGAGTGAACTGGATTCGCTTGAATCGGACGTCCAGAATCCGAGCAATCGTGCTCACGATCAACGTCTTGGCCAAACCCGGTACGCCCACCAATAGACAATGGCCACCTGTGAAAATCGCCGCCAACATCTGGTCGATCACCTTGTCCTGACCAATGATCACCTTGTGCAACTCCTCCACCATCACCTCCCGATGACGATGGAACTTCTCGAGCAAATCATCGAAGTCGCGTTGTTCAGGCATGAGTCAGGCAAGACGGGGTGAGAATTGATGGCTGAGAAGGAATCGGTCCGGGCGGGTTGGGGCGGTTGGACGAGAAGATCGAATCCGGAGACCGACACGTGTTGACCGCGACACGAGGACGCCAGAAGATGGGTTCGGCCAAGTCGAGCCATCATGGACACCACCCCGGCGGAGAGTCAATCGAGGACATGTCGAGACTGCCATCGATCCGCGTCGCACTGCTCGTCCTCTGCCTGGCCACTATCCCGGCACCGACTCCGGCCACCGCCGCCGATCTGACCGCCGAGAACGTTCTGCGGTCGATCGGGCGTGCCCAGAGATTCCTGCTGGGAATGCAGAGACCCGATGGCAGGTGGTCCTCTCGAGTCCGCAGGCAGAACGACGTCGGAGTCACCAGCCTCGTGCTGCTGGCTCTGCTCAACTCCGGCATGACCTCTCAGGACAAACCGATCCAGATGGGCTTGGATTTCCTCAGAGGACCCGACGCGGAACCGACCGAAACGTACGAAGTGTCTCTGAAAATCAGCGCACTGGCCACCGCCAAGGACGGACGACGTGACCACGGCCGGATTCAAACTCTCGCCGACTCGCTCCAGAAAGGACAAATCACCGCCGGAGCCAATTCCGGGCTCTGGAGCTACTCGTACCGCGGGCCCGGAGGCGGTGGCGACCGCAGCAACGGGCAGTTCGCCATCCTCGGACTCCGCGATGCCGCCTACGCCGGAGCCATCGTCGATCGACGGGTCTGGGAAAGAGCCCGGAGCCAGTGGTCGAGATTCCAGAATGGGGACGGGGGGTGGACCTACACCGGTGGAGGCGGAGCACTGGGCAGCAGTGGCAGCATGACCGTCGCCGGCATCGCCACTCTGCAAATTACCAGCGCCATGCTCAAAAACGAAAACGACCTCGCCGACAACGGAAACCCACGCTGCTGCGAACCCATCACCGACGACCAACAACTCGAACGGGCACTCGCCTGGATGGGACGACGGTTCACCGTTGGGAGCAACCCCGGAGGACGAAGCTGGCTGTTCTATTACCTCTATGGCATGGAACGAGCCGGACGACTCTCCGGACGACGCTTCTTTGGCAACCACGACTGGTACCGAGAAGGTGCACTGTTCCTCGTCGGAGGGCAAAACCAGCGAGACGGAAGCTGGAGATCGGCAGGGATCGAAAGCGACGAAATGATCGCCACCAGCTTCGGACTGCTGTTCCTCTCTAAAGGACTCGCACCCGTCCTGATCAACAAACTTCAGTTCGGGAACAACTCCGATTGGAACCAACACCGAGACGACGCCCGAAATCTCGTCGATCACATCACCACGCTACCCAAATGGCCCAAGCTGATGACCTGGCAGGTCGTCGATGTCAATCGGCTCAAAGGTCCCGACGGAGTCGCTGACCTGCTGCAGGGGTCGGTGCAGATGATGTCCGGCAAGGATGTCCCCCAACTCGACAACCAGCAAATCGCCATGCTCAGGAAATACCTCGACCAGGGAGGGTTCCTGTTCGCCGTCAACTGCTGCCAGGGTGCCGGGTTCCACGACGGCATGTTTCAACTCGTCAGAAAACTCTACCCCGATGGCGACGCTCGACTCAAACCCCTGCCGACAGCTCACCCCGTTTACCGTAGCGAATACCTGTTCACCGATCCCGAAAGCGTGAAACTCTATGGAGTCGATTTCGGGTGCCGCACCGTCATCATCTTCACACCCGAAGACCTCTCGTGCCTCTGGAACAAATGGATGAAACAGGACCCACCGGAACGAACCGTGGGACTCAAGACCATGATCATCCGGGCGATGAAAATCGGGGTCAACGTGATCGCCTACGCCACCGGCCGCGAACCTCCCAATAAACTCGACCAACAGGAACTGGCCAAACAGGGTGGCGCCGAAGACCGCGTCGCTCGAGGACTCCTCAAGGTGCCCAAGTTGCGTCATGCCGGTGGCTACAACGATGCGCCGCTGGCCGTCCGCAACCTGCTGCTCGCCGTTAACCGGAACTTCCCCCGGACTGCATCAACTCGAACTCTCGAACTCCCTGTCACCGACCCCGCACTGTTTCGCTACCCCGTCGTCTTCATGCATGGCCGAACTCGGTTCGACTTCGCTGCCACCGAAACTCGACAACTCAAAACCTACCTCGACAACGGTGGACTGCTGTTCGCCGATGCCATCTGTGGAGCCAAACCGTTCGACAACAGCTTCAGACGCATGGTTGGACAACTCTATCCCGATGCCAAACTCGAACGCATCCCCGTCGATCACGAGATCTTTCGACTCAAACTCGGGTACGACATCCGCAAGGTCAAACGCAGAGTCATGCCGGCCAGCGGAGCAGGCGGCATGGGACTGGCGACGGAAGTCCGCGAAGGAGAACCCTTCCTCGAAGGACTCCGAGTCGATGGCCGGTACGTCGTGATCTACAGTCGATATGACCTCAGCTGCGCACTCCAACGACAATCCTCCGTCGCCTGCGCCGGGTACATTACCCGAGATGCCGTCCGCATCGGAGTCAACGTGATCCTGTTCGCCATGGTCCAGGACGCCAAACAACGCACCCGACTCGAACAACTCAGCCAACTCAACACACTCAGAAATCGACTCTTCGTCAAAAACCCCTGAGCCCACCATCACCAACCCAACCACCTACCTCACGTCAATCCGGAACAACCTCAGGCAAAACCTGGATCGGCCGCGATCCCAGACCGGGCAATGTGGGCAGCCAGAACGAACGCGGCCGCTTGCCGCCATGAGCAGCCCGCTGCTCCATCGCACGACGGGCCTCCGTCCGAGGAGTCGTCATCCCCGGAGGACGAGGGCCTCCCAATGGACCCAACTCGGCACTGGGAAACGGATCGTGAAACTCGTAACTGTGACGCTCGGCCTTCGGATGACGTGGGCGTGGGCGAGGCATCCGGGTGGACTGGTTCACCAAGCAACCGGACAACAACACGCCAGAGAGCACCAGCAGACGGCTCAACCAATCGATCACGCGTCGTCGCATCCCGCCCTCCGACACCGGCTCGCTCACCAACAACACCTCGCGCGGGATTGTAGTGCCAGAACTCGTCAGAGCCTAGACGTCTTGGACCACCCGGGCTGGACGCAACTCGCCCCGCAGCAGACTCGCAAACCAGCCCCACCATGGCTTCCCTTTCGTCGCAACCGCCAGTAGCATCACGGCCGAATTGGCCACACTCCGACATCACCCGAGCAGACTCCCATGGCAACTCCCCGCGTCTGCGTGCTGCGTGCCCCCGGCACCAACTGCGACGTGGAAACCGCCTACGCCTTCTCGAACTGCCAGGCGGATGCCGATCGAGTTCACCTGTTCCGAGTGCTCGACGAGCCGAAAATACTCGACCAATACCAGGTGCTCTGCATCCCCGGTGGCTTCAGCTACGGTGACGATATCGGAGCCGGAGTCATCTTCTCGAGCCAACTGAAAGGACAACTCGCCGAAACCATCGGACGGTTCCTCGACAACGACAAACTGATCCTGGGCATCTGCAACGGGTTCCAGGTGCTGCTGAAAGCCGGAATCCTTCCGGCCGGACAGTCCGGATGGACTCCCAAGAACCCGGACAATTCCAATAACCCCGGCCCCGATGCCACGCTCACCTGGAACAACAACGGCAAGTACACCGCCCGCTGGGTTCGACTCAAGGTCGCCTCCAACCGCAACGTCTTTCTCCGGGGCATCGATCACATCGACATGCCGATCGCACACGCCGAAGGACGACTCGTGCCTCGAAACCACTCGGTACTCGAAGACTGGTTCGCCAACGATCAGGTCGCACTCTGCTACCGATATCGTCCCGACGATGATCCAACCAATTCCAGTACCAGTACCAGTACCAGTACCAGTACCAGTACCGACCTAGACCCCCAACCAACAGCCAACGACCCGCTGCTCCAAGAACCACACAACCCCAACGGCTCGGCCGCCAATATCGCCGGACTCGGTGACCCCAGTGGCCGAGTGCTCGGGCTGATGCCCCACCCGGAACGGTTCCTCCACGCCACTCAACATCCCCGCTGGCTCAGACACGGACTCGAAGGTGATGGAGCCGGACGGAAAGTGTTTCAGAACGCGGTCGACTACTTCCAGTAAGACCGCGACACGACACGTTCAAAACGACCCCGGCAACACGCCCGCTCCGAAATCCTGCGACTCGCCCTCGGGTCGCTCGATCGATTCGGCCTCGGCCGACGCTTGGCCAAGATGAGGCGCTGGTGGAACGTCGGCGGCTGGCTCGATTCGACCAGCAATCGCCGGCGCATCGTCCGCCAATTCCGCGTATCGGTCCTCGTCGTAATCGTCGTAACGGCAAATGTAACCCGGCTCCTTTGCCAACACCTGCTCCTGGCCATACGCCTCGACCACTCGAGACTGGATCATCTCGCGGCACGACGATCTGATCGGATGAGCAATATCGGCGTAGAGCTTCGATCGGCCGTCGTCACCCTTGATCGCGCGGTCGTCACACAGCTGAGCACCACACTGGTTGCAATAGGTGCTGCGGAGATGGTTCTTCATGTTGCACTGCGGACACCGGTCGGTGAGTTTCCGCGAAGGCATTGCCACGAAGGCACCCTTGGTCCCCTGGATGATCTTCAGGTCCCGGATGACGAAACACTTATCGAACGTGACCGAACAGAACGCCAATAGACGCTCGTGTGGGTCGGCCATCAACTTGATGCGAACTTCCGTGATCTCCACAGGTATCCTCCTTGTCGCGACTCCTCAGCGATTACACTGTTTCACCCTTCGCTGTCTGTTTCCCCGTGTCCCCATTCGCCCGCCAGACACTCCTGCCACTCACACCCCAGTCCGCAACGCCCGCGCCCACGGCACACCCCCGGCACGCAGGGTTCGAGCCACGGCTCGGGCCGATCGAGCAGTCGGGCACAGGCCAAAACAGGCCGAACCACTGCCCGTCATTGCCGTTGCCAAGACCGGATGACGATCGATTCGAGTGATCAGGTCGGCGACCTCCTGGTTCAATGTTGTTGCTGTCTTCTGTAGAGCATTGTGGAAAAGACTCCGGGCCGATGCGATTCGACCGTTGACGAGCGCTTCGACCAGTGGCTGGGCCGAACGGGGCCGAGCACTGACCTGGCAATGCCCAAACACCTCCGCCGTCGACAGTCCACTCGCCGGCCGCGCCACCACAACCGCCAACTCCAACGGACGCTCGACCGCTGCGATCTTCTCACCTCGACCCCGACAAATCGCCGCCGGAAAGCCTCGGACGAAAAATGCCACATCACTGCCCAACTCGGCAGCCAACGACAACAACTCCTCGGACGCCAAATCCAGCTCCCACAGCCGGTCCAGTGCCAACAGCGCTGCCGCCGCATCGGTCGATCCACCCGCTAGCCCCGCCGACATCGGGATCCGCTTCCACAAGTCGATCGTCACACCACGCCGGGTGCCCGTCCGATCCTGCAACAGCTTCGCCGCCTTGACAACGAGATTGTCATCGCCGGCTGGCACCGAAACGTCGACACCAACGCCGCCATGACAACGCAGACGAATCGCTGGTTCGGGTTCCTCCGTGAATCGCAGAGTGTCATGCAGCGAGATGGTGACCATGAGCGTTTCTAACTCATGGAACCCGTCAACTCGACTGCCCAAGACTTCCAGAAACAGGTTCAACTTGGCCGGAGCATCCACTCGCAAAGCTGCACCGTCAGCACGGATCAGCATCGTGACTCTCGCTCCAATCGGCCACGCCGCACCCGATACAAGCCAACAGACACGCGGTAAAAAACCAATTGGCTCTTCGACCGTTACTGCCGTGAGCGTTCAAGTGGTGTGGGAAACTCCGTCTTCTCCCGGATCGTTCAATACCCAGTGGCCCGCAACCAACGAGCCAACCTAGCCGCGAACTCTACCCGTATCTCTCCAGCCGAGTCAACCCCCTCATCGTGTCATCTTGAGGTCAGAGCCAGAACTCCCAGGCCGTAAAAGGTGTACTCGACGTCCGCGTCGGTGTCCCACGCCGCGCCCCGGAAACCTCCAGTCGGAAACTCCAACTCACCACCCAAAAACGCCTCGACCCGCTCGACACACAGCACACCCTCCAAGCCCAGATCCTGCACCGTCAGCAGGCCCGTGAAAGTTGAAAGTCCATCCGAAAACGGGATCCGCGTGTTCGCCTGCAGCCCCCCCTCGTCGCCTCGGACCAACATCAAGTACTCACCAACGTCCTCACGCAATTCGTCGTCCATCCCGCCCAGCATCACCAACAACGCCACCGCCGCCGCAGTCGGGTTCGTCCCGCTTCGCTTCATCGGAGCAATCTCGACAAAACCTCCATCATCACGCTGACGGTCATACACGAACTGGATCATCCGGTCCGGTTCCGGAACGCTCCGCCCCAACAACTCGTAAGCCAATGCAACCAGAAACGAATGGTAGGTGCTGCCGGCCGCTCCACGAGTCGTCCGTGCGTAACCCCCATCGGCCGTCCGAGTGCTCTCCAATCGCCTCACCAACGACTCGACAAAACCCTCCCCAGCCCCCCTCAGCGGATCGGGGCCGCCGGCCAACTGCACGATCAATCCCGTGTAAAGCCAGCTGACCAGGTCGATCACCGACAATGCGTCCGATCGGCAACCCAACACGTATGCCCCAATCCGACCAGATTCCTCGGGCCCCAACCCGCCCAGCATCGACAGGCTTCGCACGGCGAAGCTGGTGTAGTACAGATCCGAATCGCCCTCCCGACCCCGAAACCCTCCGTCGGCCAGCTGCTGCGACAACAGGAAGGACCGGTGACGGTCACGGCGATCCGCGTCCATGGCCGACAACCCCGTCGCCAGCCGACTGCTCAGCCGCAACAAATACGGTTCACTATCCGTCACAACAACTCCGAATCTCTATCAACTCAGACCACAGCCAACCACCAAGCTACTTTACCCGATACCCCCCGCCATTCTAACCTAGCGGCCCTCCCACACGGCCCACTCCGGGAAAAACGTGAGCCAGCCAGACGAGACATCACGTGGCAAGCGACTCAACCCAGCCGGCCGATGCGAACCGTCGCAACCGCCACGCACCCGGTAGTCTCGGAGAACTCGTCTCCGTCGCCCTGCCCCTAGTCATCAGCTCCGGATCGGTGACTCTGATGTACGTCGTCGACCGGATCTTCCTGACCTGGCACAGCCCCGAAGCTCTCGCCGCTGCCATGCCGGCCTCGATGGTCCACTGGACCCTGCTGTCACTCCCCTTCGGAGTGGCCATGTACACCAATACGTTTGTCTCGCAGTACGACGGAGCCGGCCGACCCGACCGGATCGCCGCGTCACTCTGGCAGGCCATCTACATCTCGCTGTTCGCCGGACTGCTGCTCGCACTGTGCACTCCGCTGGCCGACCCGATCTTCGCCTGGGCCGGACACGACCCGGACGTTCAGATCCTCGAAATCCGCTACCTCAAAGTCCTCTGCCTCGGCAGCCTCCCCTTCCTGCTCTCCGGTACACTCTCGGGATTCTTCACCGGCCGTGGCCGCACCGCCGTCGTCATGTGGGTCAACATCGCCGCATCCCTGCTCAATATCGGACTCGACTACGTCCTGATCTTCGGCAATGGACCGTTTCCCGGGCTGGGAGTCACCGGAGCCGCCATTGCTACCGTTTCGGCTCAAACCACCGCCGTCTTCCTTTATGTCATCGTCCTGCTGAGACCCGAAACCGTTCGGCAGTTTCAACTGATGGCACACCGTGGCTTCGATCGAGAACTGTTCGCGAGGTTCATCAAGTTCGGAGTCCCCAATGGAGCCATGTTCCTGGTCGATGTCGCCGGGTTCACCGTGTTCATCCTGCTGCTCGGACAACTCGGATCCGTCGAACTCGCTGCCACCAACCTCGCCTTCAATATCAACTCGATGGCGTTTGTCCCCATGCTCGGAGTCGGCACGGCCGTCATGATCCTCGTCGGCCGGCGAGTCGGCGAAGGACGACCGGAACTGGCCGTCCGCACCACCTGGACCGCCTTCGGCCTCGCCGCCGTCTACATGGTCGGATTCTCGATCCTCTACCTCACTATCCCCGAACTGCTGCTGCTCCCCTACGCCGCGCTGGCCGATACCGTCGAATTCGCCAAGGTGCAGACGACCGTCGTCATGCTACTGCGCTATGTCGCCGTCTACGCCTTTTTCGATGCCATGATCATCGTGTTCAGCTCTGCGATTCGAGGAGCCGGAGACACGCGGTTCGGGCTGTGGCTGACACTCGTCGCCGCTTGGCTCGTCATGGTCGTTCCCACCTGGATCGCCATCCGCACCGATCAACTGACCCTCCACGTCGGTTGGCTCGCCTGCACCGGCTTCATCGTCACGCTCGGTATCGGATTCCTCGTCCGGTTCCTCGGTGGCAAATGGCAGTCGATGACCGTGATCGAACCCGATCTCGTGGTAGAAATCGTACAGCCGGAAACTGATCAGCCAGAAGACTCCGTACCAACATGAACCCACCCACCCCATCAATCACCGACCTGTGGGACATCCCCGCCGATGTCACCTACCTGAACCACGGGTCCTTCGGCCCTGCGCCCAGACCCGTCCGTGAGGCTCAGGCACGATGGACCGAGCAGTTGCAGAGTCAACCGATGGAGTTCTTCGTGAGGCGACTCGAGCCGCTGCTCGATCACACCTGCGAAGCACTGGGACGGTTCGTCGGAGCCGACCCGCACGACCTGGTGCTCGTCGATAACGCCACCGCCGGCATGAACATCGTCGCCGGCAGCGTCGAACTGAAACCCGGCGACCAGGTGCTCTTGACCGACCACGAATACGGAGCCGTCCGACGACTGTGGCAACACACCTGCCAGGCAGCACAAGCCGAACTGGTCATCTGCAAACTGCCCTGGCCGCTGCTCGATGACTCGGACGACCAAATCGCCAACCAAATCGTAGAATCGATCATGGCAGCGGTCACCGACCGCACACGACTGCTCGTCGTCAGTCACGTCACGTCGGTCACCGCCACCACCCTGCCAATCGCCGCGATCTGCCAGGCCGCAGCCGCACAAGGCGTCGCCGTCTGTGTCGACGGCCCGCACGCCGTCGCCATGCTCGACCTCGACATCCCACAACTCGGCTGCGACTACTACACCGCCAGCTGCCACAAATGGCTCTCGGCACCCTTCGGCAGCGGATTCCTCTGGGTCCGACGCAAACAGCAACACCGCATCCGGCCAGCCATCATCAGCTGGGGCGGGAGCATCTCAGGCCGCGACTCGTCGTGGAAAGATGAATTCACCTGGGCAGGCACCCGCGACCCCGCCTGCTGGTTGGCCATCCCCGATGCCATCGCCTTCCTTGAAGACTACGGAATCCATCGATTCCGACAACAGTCGCACCAACTCGTCAACACCGCCAGACGACGACTGCTCGAACTCACCGGACTCCAGGCTCCGACACCAGAAAGCCACCAGTGGTACGGGCCGATGACCATCGTCCCGCTGCCAGAACAACCCGATTTCGAAACCGGACACGGACGCATCGACCCACTGCAGATAACTCTGCAACAGAAATACGGAATCGAAACCCCCGTGACCACGCTCCGGCAACACCGCTACATCCGCATCTCCTGCCACCTCTACAACACCAACGCCGATATCGACCACCTGGTCCATGCACTCGCCGAATGCCTCTGACCACTACTCGGCAACACGAATCTCAACCGTGACCCACCCACTGTTGTCGGCCAGTTCGCTCAGGACATCGTTCAACCGAAGAAACAACACACCCGATTCCTCCGCTCGCAATCGGCCTCGCTCACCCATCGACACCACCCGAGGCGGCGAGTCCGATGTCACTCGATCCGCTTGCACCACCGCCACCAGCCTGCCCAGCGGTAGCTTCGCGTGATAACGGAAACTGATCCCCTCGGCCGTGCTCAACCACGGCTTCGGCTCTCGTGCCAACACAAACTGACCACGCGCCGACAACCTCAACTCAACTCCCTTCTCAACCACCACACCAGTTGACTGCCAACCCCGGTCAGCCAGCACCTTCACAGTCACACTCGCCACCAACGGCGATGGCTTCACGAAACGGATCGCCGCACGCTCGAAATCGAAACCGGCCACCATGTCACGAGCCGCCAGACGCCACTCGAACTGCAACGCACGACGACGACCACCGAACGACCGCTCCAACGACGCCGCAAACTTGCCGTCACCCAGGTGCTTGCCCAACTCCCGGAATCCGACCCGGTAACTCGGATGCGATGCCAGGAACCGACAGTACGCCCAGCTCCAGGCGTACGTCTCGATCCGAGAATGCTCGGTCGTCCAAAGACCCGATATCATCTCGAACCGAGGCAACCGCCCGCGACGCACATCGCGACGCAACATCCCCATTCGACCCCAACCGGGCAACTCGGCGACGTCGCCCGGCATTACGCCAAAACGGAAACGACCCGTTCGCGGGTCCACCACATGAGTCGCATACAACTCGCCGGTGCCCTCCAAATACCACACCGGCAACATCGGACCGCCACGAGTCGTCATGAAACAATGAGTCGCCTCGTGAATCATCAGGTGACGACGGTAATAGTCGCCTCGCTGGTCCTTCATCCAAAACCGGTCACCACGATGCTTGCCCGGATGCTCGCCCGACAAAAACTCCTCGATCGACTTCGGCAACAACCCCGCTGCCGAAAACGACGCCGGGTCGACCATCACGCAACCAGTGATCCGAAACCTTGACCGACTCGAATCGCCCGGCGGCATACCAAACTCGCCAACCCAGACCTCCCACGCCGTGTCAAATGCCGAAACCAACATCCGAGCCGTCGCAGGCTTCACGTCCGTGTGCAAAACCAAACGCTTCGATTCGTACCGGACAATCTCACCCGCAAACACCAACCCGGTCCCCAAACAACCACCCAGCACACTCACCAACAAGTAAACAAAACGTCTCAATCGTCTGCTCGGAAAAGACATCGTCAACAACCCAACGGATGACGGTTTGGAAGCACGGCTTCCGGCAGAGTACAATTCGCCTCGTAACGAAGAAAGACCGCAACCACACCGCAACTCGCAAGACACCACATGGCCGACTTCATTTATAGTCTTAACTCGAGCACCATCCGGCCGACTCCGATCCTCGAAAAGATCGCCATCGCCAGCCGGTGCGGCTACCAGGCCATCGAACTCTGGCACGACGACATCGACTTGTACCTGCTGGCCGGAGGTCACCTGGCCGACATCCGCAAGGCGGTCGAAGACGCTGGCCTCGAAGTCCCCACGACCATCTTTCTCAAGGGATGGTGGGACACGACCGGTGAGGAATACGACCGGGTGATCGAGGAAATCCAGAGGCGACTCGAACAGTCGGCCGCCGTCGGAGCTACCTACGCCATCGGCGGACCGCCGCTGGGACCAGTCGATTTTGAACTCGGAGCCCGACAATACGCTCGATTGCTCAAAATCGGTCGCAACTTCGGTGTGACACCGATCGTCGAATTCCTGGGCTTTAGCGAACAGGTGAACACGATCGAAGCCGTGCTCACGGTGATCCACGGCTGCGGCGACTCAACCGCCACCACCGTACTCGACCCGTTCCACATTCACCGCGGAAACGGCAGTGTCGAATCGATCGCCAAGCTGACAGCCGACCAGATCGCTATCGCACACTTCAACGACTGCATCGACACCAAGCCGCTGGCCGAACAACACGACCCCGACCGAGTGATGCCCGGCGACGGTGTCTTCGACCTGCACCGCTACTGCCAACTGCTACGCGAGACCGGCTACAACCGGTGGCTCTCGCTGGAACTCTTCCGTGACGACCTGTGGGCACGCGACCCCGAAGACGTCGCTCGCGAAGGACTCGAAAAAATGCGAGCGGTTGCCGAAGATTGATCGTGGTCAGGGCACGGCACCCAGGTAAGCCGCCAGTGCGGTGATCCGGCGGACAAAGGTCCGAGTCGAGATGATCCGGGCCTTCTCCTTGCCGTTGCCCTGGTACTTCAGTTCACCCGATTCGACCCACGCACCACGCGAATCCATCGCGTGAATCGCTTCCTGAGCCCTGCGAGTGATCGCGGCCGTCAACTTGCGCGGCTTCCGAGTGATCAGCCGGCTGGCATCGACCGGACGCGACGGCCCAACACGCTTCGCAACACGCCATGCCGACTCGATCACGCCCAGACTCGAACCGACCTGGAATCCGTAATGAGTCGGCAGGTCCGTGTCGGTGTAGACCAACTCGTACTTCCTGGTGAAATACAGCGGCCGGTTCGTCTTCAATTCATAAAACCTCGCCAACCGCCCCTTGGAGATTTCGGATTTCTTCAAATAGGCCAGGGCCCGAGGCACTGCCTGCAGAAAATCCTCGCGGCCAGTCTTGCGATACAAAAAGACCAGCGTCCGCATCACACCCTGCGACTCGCCACCGGTGATCGATGGAGGTTCGAATCGACGGGCCCACGCCGGGTGCATATCGAGGTCGTACTGCTGAGCCCAAGCGGGTTGAGGGTCTGGCATCTGAGCCAACAGCATGAAATCGCCAGCACGCTCGGCAGCCGCCCGGTACGACCGCTTCTGGTAAATCTCGTGAGCCTCGATCATCGTTCGCACGACGTCGGCGATCGAATTGTCGTTGAACGTGTAGAAGTTGTAGTAGCGAGACTTGGGGAACGTCCGCGACCAGTCCGCCGGGTAACTCGCACGACGGACCGGAAACCGCTTCGCGTTAGGAAATTCGTCGTACCGCTGAGGCCACGCACCGTTGGGGAACTGGGCCTGGATCAAAGCCTGTAAGGCATACTCGACGGCCGAATGGACCTGCTTGTCCCTGTAGCCCAACGCCCGATCCAGGTGCATCAGGTATCGCAATGCCGACTGAGTGGTGTTGTCGTCCAGAGTCGTGCGGTTGCGACCCTTGGGATTGCCGCCAATGCGGTAGGCGTAGTTCTTGCGACGCAAGGGAACCGTCTCGATTCGGTAGTCCCAGCCGCCGGAAACCAACTGCCCCTTGACCAGATGATGGCCGGCGGCGATCGCAGCAGCCCGTAACAAAGGATCGCCACAAGTCAGCCACGCTTCGAGAAATCCTTCGCCGACCGTCGGAGTCCCCGGCGGTTGCACCCACGTCGTCCCCCGCTCGGTCCGACCTTCACCCTCGCGACGCTTCAAATCATGACTGTATCGCCACAGATAGCCACCTTCCGAAGAAACCTGCTCGCCGAAAAATCCGACCGCCTTGTGCAATGCCGCTCGAACAACCGGACGAGTCAACCGCTCGGCAGCCACTGCGGCTGAAGACTCCAGATGCGACACGGCCAGAATCGCGAGGATGAGAATCCGGATCGAGACCATCGCAAATTTCCTTTCGAGGTCGATACGCCACTCAGTCTACTCGCGCTCTCAGACCATTGCGCCTGCCACCTCTCTTGACCACCAAACCGCTCGAGTTAGAATTGTGGCTGTCGATCCGGACGTGCCACACGATGCCACACCAGATCGGCCGGAAGGGGCCGTAGCTCAATTGGTTAGAGTACCGGACTGTCGATCCGGGGGTTGCGGGTTCGAGTCCCGTCGGCCTCGCTACTGGAAACCCGCCGTCGCAACGCGACGGCGGGTTTTTTCTGGCCGACACACCTCGCGTGTTCTCGTCGCATGACCACCCTCGACATTCACCACGCCGACAACCTGACGCTGCTGGAATCCTGGTCGGACCAGTCGTTCGAACTGATCTACATCGATCCGCCATTCAATACCGGCCGGCAACAGTCGCGACGTCGACTGAAAACCGTTCGCGACGAACAGGGAGATCGGACGGGGTTCGCAGGCAAACGGTATCGGACCGAAGAAATCGGACGGCAGGCGTTCGAGGATACCTTTGACGACTACCTCGCATTCCTCGAACCACGACTCCTGCACGCTCATCGACTGCTCACCCAAAACGGCAGCCTGATGCTGCACCTCGACTACCGCGAAGTGCACTACGCCAAGGTGCTGCTCGATACGATCTTCGGCCGCGATGCGTTCATCAATGAGATCATCTGGAGCTACGACTACGGCGGTCGTACCAAGAAACGCTGGTCGCCCAAGCACGACAATATCCTCTGGTACGCACGCACTCCCAAACAGTACACCTACATCTACGACAACATCGATCGCATCCCCTACATGGCACCCGGACTCGTCGGACCCGAAAAAGCCGCCCGAGGAAAAACACCGACCGACTCGTGGTGGCACACCATCGTCAGCCCAACCGGCAAGGAACGCACCGGGTACCCGACACAAAAACCCCTGGCCATCCTGGAACGGATCGTTCGAGTCCACAGTCACCCCGGCGACACCGTGCTCGACTTCTTTGCCGGCAGCGGTACCACTGGCGAAGCCGCACTGCTCAATCAACGAAACGCCGTGCTCGTCGACGACAACGCCGATGCGATCGAGGTGATGGTCGAGAGACTCAAGAGATTCGAGCCGGTCGTGCACGGCGGCGAAGATGAGAAATTCTGAGTCCCGCTGGCCACAGAAGTGCCGATGGATATATAGTTGAAGTGTCAACCAGCCAAGCGAGCAGATTCGAATGCTGAAAATACTCGGACCGGCCGACAACTCGGACTCGTTCTGTGACGGGCTCTCGCGACGCAACTTCCTGCAGATCGGTGGCCTCGGCACCGGACTCAGCCTCGCCGGCCTGCTGGCAGCCGAAGCGGCCCAAGGCAAACGGCCTTCAGCCAAAAGCGTGATCTTCATCTACCTCGTCGGCGGTCCGCCTCATCAGGACATGTTCGACCTCAAACCCGAAGCTCCGGCCGGCATCCGAGGCGAATTCGATCCGATCGCGACCAACGTGCCGGGGATCGAGATCGGCGAGCACCTGCCCAAAATCGCACAAATGATGGACAAGTTCACCATCATCCGATCCATCTGTGACGCTCAGCCCGAACACAACGCGTTCCAAAGTTACACCGGCCGCAACCAGCGTCTGCCCATGCCCGTTGGTGGATGGCCGACACCCGGCGCCGTGGCCAGCAAGTTGATGGGACCACTCAACCCAAGCGTCCCGCCCTACGTCAGCCTCTGCTACACCTGCACGCACGGACCCTACAACGAACCCAGCCCCGGATTCCTCGGAGTCTCCCAATCACCCTTCCGGCCGCTGGGACCCGGCCGAGCCGACCTCGTGCTCAACGGCATTACACACGATCGGCTCGGAGACCGTGCCCTGCTCCGATCCAGCCTCGATCGCTTCCGCCGCGAAGCCGATAGTAGCGGCATGATGGCCGGACACGACGCCTTCACCGAACAAGCACTCGGTGTCCTCACCTCATCACGACTCGCCAATGCCCTCGACATCTCGCAAGAATCTGAAACCACTCGAACACGCTACGGCACCGGCAACCCCAAGAATATGATCGACGGCAACGGCGCACCACGAGTGCCCCAAAGCTTCCTCGCCGCACGACGACTGGTCGAAGCCGGTGCACGAGTCGTGACCGTCAACTACAGCAAGTGGGACTGGCACGGATCCTCCTACGGGACAATCTTCAACCGACAACGTGAAGATCACCCGGTGCTCGATCAGGCACTCTCGGCACTCATGGAAGATCTCGAACAACGGGGCTTGCTGCAGGATACCCTGGTCGGAGTCTGGGGCGAGTTTGGACGGACTCCGAAAATCAACAAGGGCGTCGGACGAGACCACTGGCCCAACGTCTCCTTTGCACTGCTCGGCGGAGGATCACTCGAACAGGGACAAGTCATCGGAGCCACCGATCGACACGCCGGTGAACCGGTCGCTCGACCCGTCAAGTTCTCCGAACTCTTCGCCACACTCTATCACCACCTCGGACTCGATACCGAAACCGCCACCGTCAACGACTTCCAGGGACGACCGCACTACCTGGTCGCTGATGGATCCAAGCCGATTCGGGAATTGGTCTGAGTCCGCCAGCCAGGCACGGCCTGGACTACACACCCCGTGCCCGGAACCACGCTTGGCTCCGTTCGCGACTGGGCAGCTCTGGATCGGCCGCGTACTCGACATACTCCGGCCACATCCGAGCCGACCGCTCGACACAATCGTCGGGCAACAGCCGATCCAGCCCACGCTGTAACACGAATACGTTCTGTACCACGAACGATTCGCCAAACGTCGCTCCGCCCAAACAACCCGCACCCACAAACCCCAACCCCATTGCACGCAACCGACGACCCACCTCCGCAATCGAACCCCACGCCACATCCAGCGGATGACCGGTCGACAACACCAGCCAACCCCCGTCGACCAACCCGCCTGCCAACTTCGCCAATCCACTCAATCCACTCTCCGACTCCTCGCACAATACATCCACCGCCACGATCAACTCGAATCGCCCCGTAGAACGCTCGGGCAATAAGTCCGCCTCGACCAACTCGACACGCCGACCCAACTCCGACATCGTCCGTCGCCCTGCCTCCAATGCCCGGACGCTGACATCGCTGCCCACCACCTCCAATACGTCGTGCCGCGACCACCACGCCGACAGGTAACCGGCATGGCAGCCTGCCTCGAGAATCGCGCCGGAAATCTGACGATCTGCGATCAGGTCTTCAACCAACGCAGCCGTGTCGATGATCACACCGCGACGATGCGAATGGACACGACCCAGCAGACTCGCGTCGGCCACCACGTCAAAAAACTCGCGCTCTGCCAAACGACTCTCAACACCACCGCAGCCACCGCAGCCACCACCCACCTCCGCCGACACGTACGCCTGGTGCACCTCACGAAACCGATCCACCAACTCCGCCGAACACTCCCGCTCCAACTCCTCCCACCAAATCGACTCCTCCAACGAACCCACGTCGATCTCCCAAACCTCGCGGAGCTCGGCGTCCAACTGCAACAGATCGCGGCGACTGACGACCGAAATGGGAAAAGACATATCGCTGGTCAGTCTACCAGATCTCCTCCGCACCGCCGGGACTGGCTCGCCAGCCGCCATCGGCGCCGCAGGCACCTTTCCCCGCACCGGGATGACACCAACCCACCCCGCCCGTTATCCTGTGGCCCGCAACAACACACCATTTTCATCTCGCCCCCCGCCCCCCGCACACCGCACACCGCACACCGCCACGCTCATGCAACAACCCACACTGATCCTGCTCGCCGTTACACTGCTCGCAGCACCCGCCGCCGCCGATGTGCCCCGAGACGGTTGGTACCGCAGCCTCGGCGAAGCACGCCAAGCCGCTCGGCAATCACAACGACCGCTGATGATCGTGTTTCGATGCGAAACCTGACCCGAATGCTGGGCCTGGGATGAGCAGGTTGCTCATGACGACAAACCCATCGCCGCACTGCGCCAGCGGTTTGTCTGCGTCCGTGTCACCCGACTCGCAAATATCGACATGAATCGGTTCACGTTCGACATGGACGTCACTTGGAACGCCTTCTTCACCGACGCCGACCTGAACGTCTACAGCCGGTATGGAGGACGTGATGGAGGCGAACCGGAGGACCGGATGAGTGTTCGGTCGCTGCTGCAAACGATGCGCGAAGTGCTCGACGAACACGCAAGAGACAAGGAGACACGACGGTTTCAGCCGAATCGGACCGGACGACAGACGCCCAGTGACATTCCGTTGCTGAAAGCCAACCACCGTGGCTGTGTCCGCTGCCACATCGCGAGGGAATACCAACTGCTGCAGGCGTTCCACGACAAGACCTTCACGCGACGCGAACTCTTCCGCTTCCCGCCTCCGGAAACTCTCGGAGTCACACTCGATCGCAAACATGGACATCGAGTCAAGAGCGTCGAACCGAAATCGGTGGCGGACACCGCTGGAATTCAACCCGGCGACCTGGTCACCTCGGTCGACAATGTCCCGGTTCACTCGGAATACGACATCCGCTTCGCACTGGATCGGACAACCGAAACAACACGCACCGGACGACCAATCGCCTGGACGATCCAACGAAACTCGGCCAACAGCACAACCCGCACCGTCAACGTCTCGCTGACACCGAAACCCGGGTGGTGGGTCTTCGACATCGGTTGGAAAATGTCGCTGCGAAGTGCTCCGTTTCGGACCGGGATGCGAGGCTACAGCCTGGCTCCTTCGCAACGAAAGGACCTGGGAATCTCGTTGGACTTACTCGGAGTGAAAATCTCGAGTGTCTATTCCGACGGCTTTGCCCGCAGCGTCGGACTCCAGAAACGAGACATCGTGGTCGGGATCCCCGAACCGGTCAAACGAGTGCGACTCTTCGACACCTTTCTCGGTCACCTGCTCCGACGACACCAACCCGGCGATACGGTCAAACTGACAGTGCTGCGAAATGGACGCAAAATCACCGTCTCGGGGAAATTCCCCGATTGGTTCACCGACGAAACCTCGGTGCCCTAGATACACACTGTAAAATCGAAGCAGCCTGGTGTCCGAGGTTGACTGAACCCTTGCCGTGGTGTTGAAATTACACTAACAAGAGTCTTCTACCTCGAACGATCGAAGGAATAATGGGCCAAGCAGAATCCAAACAGTACCACTATGAGTTCCCGATGGTGTCGGTCACCGTCGATTGCTGCATCTTCGGATGGGACACCGACGGATTGCACGTGCTGCTGATCGAGCGTGGAGAAGAACCCTACGAAGGGCAGTGGGCGTTGCCCGGAGGATTCCTGCGATCCGGAAGAGAAGACCTCCAGTCGGCTGCTCGACGAGAGCTGGCCGAAGAGACCGGCGTCCGAGTCTCACACCTCGAACAGCTCGGGACCTACGGCGATCCCGACAGGGATCCTCGACCCGAACACATCATCACCGTCGCCTACATCGCCCTGGTCAAACGGATCGATCACAGTCCGCAAGGCGGCTCCGACGCCAGGACGGCCGATTGGATCCCAATCGACAAGTCACGCCGGATGCAGTTGGCCTTCGACCACAACACGATCCTCGCCGACGCCACCAACCGACTCTACGGAAAACTCCGCTACGACCCGCTCGGCTTCAAGCTGCTCCCCAACAAGTTCCCGCTCCGAGACGTCCAGAGACTCTACGAAACCGCCCTCGGTCACGAGGTCGACAAACGCAACTTCCGCAAGAAGCTGCTCGAAATGGACCTGCTCGAAGACACCGACGAAATCGAAACCGACGTCCGCCACCGAGCCGCACGACTCTATCGGTTCAACTGGACCGCCTACCGGGAACGCCAGAAACAAGGCTGGGAATTCGAAATCTAACCACCTCGCCCACCACCATGGTCAGACGCCGCTCGTGGTGAGGCCTGGCCGACTTCCCACAGACACAACAACCAACCCGCTCACTTGCCCGCCGTGATGTTCGACAACTGATCGATCTTGAACCGCGGCTTCCCAGCCCGATCAACCAGACCACTCGCGATCGTCCCGGTCACATAAACCACGTCGTTGTGCTGCAATGCCTCAAGCCGTGGATCATCAGCCAGACTGATGTCTCCACCATAAGGATCGCTTTGGCTCGGAGTCGGAGCGTACAGCAGGTGCCAGGATTTGTCAGCCTTGACGTACTCGACGGTCCCCTTGAACCACGTCGACCCGACCGCGTCGTAGCCATAGTTCGACTCGTTGATCACCGGAGCCGAGGCTCCCTCGACAATCGGCGACGACGACGACGTCCCTGTCAGGTCGAGACGTCGAGGTGTTCCCGGAGCGACGAACCCGGCCGGAGTCGTCGGCTTGGCCTGACCGGCCGCCTTGATCACCTCGCCAGCCGGCTCGGCTGAAGCCGCGTCAGCAGGAATCCGCAACGAAGACGATGAATCGGCCGGATCGTCTCCCGCTTCGGCCGATTCCGCAGCCGCACCGCCCGTCGCCGCATCGGTCGGGTCCTGGTAGACAGGTACCGGCTCAGTCGTCACGGTCGGATTGGGTGTGGCGAGAGTCGGAGGCGTCAGGTTGTTTCCGATGATTCCCGATGGTGTCGCGGCCTGAGGCCCGATCGGGACAACTCCCGGAGGCAAACCCTGGCCGGGATACAGACTGCCCGCTGGTGCAATCGACGGATTGGGCACAGTCGACATCACTTCAGGATAACCCCTGTAGCCAAACGGGCTGTACGAGTAGCAGCCCGAAAGTACGGTGAGGGCGATTGGGGCCAACAGCCCACACACAGCAAATCGGGTCGGTCGATTGGACATCACACACATCCTTGTGATCGTGTTGTTTCGAGTCTCTTCGAGACGTCTTGCAGCGTTGCCAAACGGCTCTGGAGAACTTGAGGAGATCCGCCGCCTTCGGAGAAAGTGGAGGAATGTGAGAGAGGGAGAGCAAGGAGGCAGAATTGTAAAAACCGTGAGTTCTGTGTCCAGAGGAATCTGGCCCATAACCGCACAACCCGCAGCCATTGAACCCCCGGGGAGCGAATGCAAGAATCGGTTGGCAACCGGAGAGGTGACAGAGTGGCCGATTGTGCGGCACTGGAAATGCCGTGTCTCGGGCAACCGGGACCGCGGGTTCGAATCCCGCCCTCTCCGCTTTTTTCCTACAACCGTCAACCTGCCACGCTCACAAACGCCCGCGGCTCACCAATCGTCTCGCATCGCCCCACCGCTGTGGATATGCTGGACCCGGGCCAAGTTGGGCCCTGTTTTTCCGGGACCAGGGTGGCAGCATGACGGTGAGTGAAGACAGGGTGTGGGTCGGCTTTGACCTGGGCGGCACCAAAATGCTGGCCAGCGTCTTCGACAAGTCGTTCGAAGTCATCGGCCGCTCACGCAAATCCACACTCCGCTCCGTCTCACCCAAGAAGAACCTCAAGCGGATCGCCAAGACGATCGACAAGGCACTCGCCGAAGCCGGCCTCGACCGCACGGCGATCCGAGGCATCGGCATCGGATGCCCCGGCCCGGTCGACATGACCGCCGGTGTCGTTCACGAAGCCATCAACCTCGGTTGGCGAAACGTCCCCGTCGGCGATTGGCTCACCGAACAAATGGACTGCCCCGTGCTCGTCGTCAACGACGTCGATGCGGGGGTCTTCGGAGAATACCGTTTCGGATCCGCCCGCGGGTCTCGCTGCGTCGTCGGCATCTTTCCAGGGACCGGCATCGGAGGCGGCTGCATCTATGAAGGACGGATCCTGCGAGGCAACCGGATCACCTGCATGGAAATCGGACACTTCCCGATCGACCCCGGCGGTCCGTCTCGAGGAAACAACCGCAGCCATACACTCGAACACATCTCGAGCCGCCTGTCGATCGCAGCCGCCGCCGCACAAGCCGCCTACCGCGGCCAAGCACCGCACCTCGCTCAACACGTCGGCACCGAAGTGGCCACCATCCGAAGCGGTGCACTCTCGGCCTCCATCCTCAGCGGAGACACCGTGATCGAAGACATTGTCCGCGAGGCGGCCGAGTGGATCGGGATCGCGGCCGCCGGACTCGTCCACCTGCTCGCCCCCGATACCATCGTGCTCGGAGGCGGCATGGTCGAAGCCATGCCCGACCTGTTCCGTGATTCCGTCTCAAAGGGCTGCCAGAAAAACCTGCTCGACTCCTACCGCGACTCGTACCAAATCGTCACGGCCGACCTCGGTGACGACGCCAGTGTGCTCGGAGCCGCCGCCTGGGCCGAAACCGAAATCGTCGATAACACCACACAAGCCGCCTGATCAATACCTCTCTATCATGCCCGATCGCATCACCACCATTCACGACGTGCACCAGCCCACCGATACGCCACTGCAGACCCGAACGGTCGCGGTGATCGACATCGGGTCGTCATCGATCCGGATGGCGATCGGCGAAATCGTCAGCGACGGCGAGATCCGACTCCTCGAATCGCTCTCACGGGACGTCGACCTCGGCAGCGACACCTTCACACGTGGCCGGATTAGACGACGCACGACCGAGGGCTGCGTCAAGGTGCTCGAAAGCTACCGCAAACTGCTCAGAGAATACGGCATCAACAGCCCGGGCCAGGTCCGAGTCGTCGCCACCAGCGCCGTCCGCGAAGCGACCAACCGACTGTCGTTCCAAGACCGGATCTACGTTGCGACCGGATTGGAAATCGAAGCGATTGACGAGGCCGAGGTGAATCGGATCACCTACCTGGGCGTCCAGCCCCTGATCGAAAACCACCCGTCACTCTCAGGAGTGCAGTCGATCGTGACCGAGGTGGGCGGAGGCAGTACCGAGATCCTGTTGGTCCAGGCCGGCGACGTCATCCATTCCAACTCCTACCAACTCGGCTCGCAACGACTCCGAGAATCACTCAAGACTGCACCCCGGGCCTCGGTGGAAGAACTGATGCGAGCCGAAGTGCGTCGCACCATGAATCAGGTCCGGCAGGATGTCCCCTGGCAGGAACCTGTCGAAGTCGTCGCGCTCGGCGGCGACATCCGATTTGCCGCGCGCCAACTGCTGCCCGATTGGAACGCCGACGAACTCGCCTGCCTCCAACTCAAAGACATCTCCAACCTGTGCGACGAATTGCTCGAACGATCCTCCGATGACATCGTTCGCCGCTACCAGGTCAGCTACCCCGACGCCGCGGCCCTCGGACCCGCACTGCTCTGCTACCTCGAACTCGCCAAGTCCTTCGACAAGGACCAACTGTTCGTCTGCAACGTCAACCTGCGGAACGGACTGCTGCGGGAAATGGTGTCCGGAGACGCCTTGAGCGACGATTTTGCCCGACAAGTCACACGCTCGGCCGTCGACCTTGGCCGCAAGTACAGCTTCGACGAATCACACGCTCGACACGTGGCCGGACTCTCCAGAAAACTCTTTCTGCAACTCGAAGAACACCACCAACTCGAACCCCGGTTCGGCATGCTGCTGCACACCGCCGCACTGCTCCACGAAATCGGACGCTTTGTCTCGGACCTCAGCCTCCACAAACACTCGATGTACCTCATTCAACAGAGTGAACTCTTCGGGTTGACCCGCAATGACATGCTGCTGGTCGCGCTGGTGGCACGCTACCACCGAGCCGCCTCGCCCAAACCGTCGCACGTGGGCTACGCGAAACTCAACCGCGACCAACGCATCGCCGTCACAAAACTCTCGGCTCTGCTCCGCGTCGCCATCGCACTCGATTCGTCTCGCAGTGGACGGGTCTCGGAATTCGAATGCAACAACTCGAACGGAAAACTCGTCATCGCCGTCCCCGGCGTCAAGGACCTCTCGATCGAACAACTCACGCTCAACCAGAACGGAATGCTCTTTGAACAGATCTTCGGCAAGTCGGTCCTGCTGCGAGGAGCCTCGTGAACTCGCTTGTTGGAACGACTACCAACGACCCTCGACTGCTCCTCCCCTCGGACTCGACACCATTCTGCCCCGGCCACAACCTCATGCCCGCCCACAACGACCTGTTCATCAACCAAGAACTCAGTTGGCTGGAATTCAACCAGCGCGTGCTCGACGAGTCGGCCGATACGGGCCACCCGCTCCTCGAACGACTCAAGTTCCTCGCCATCACCGCGTCGAACCTGGACGAGTTCTTCATGGTCCGAGTCGGCGGACTGCAGATGGTCGATCGCCAGGGACACGGAAGTCCCGACGCCGTCGGACTGACTCCCGGTCGACAACTCGAATTGATCAATCTGCGGGTCCGGCAAATGATCGCCGACCAGTACGCCCGCTTCAGCAACGAACTCGAACCGGTGCTCGCCGTCGAAGGCATCAGGCGAGTGAGTCTCGATTCGATCGACCCGATGCAGGAAACCATCCTCTCACAAGTCGTCGACGACGAAATCTACTCGGTGCTGACCCCGATGGCCGTGTCGGCCGACGCCGAGTGCCCGTTGCTGCCCGGAGGCTCGCTGTGCGTCTCCGTTCGCCTCGATGACCACCCGGACGGATCGCCCCGCTTCGCTTGGATCCCCTGCGGACACGCCGTCCCGCGACTGCTGACTCTGCCCTCCGATGGCGGCTACGCCTACATGCTGCTCGAAGATGTCATCGCTCGGTCCATCGACAAGTTCTTCCCCGACGAACATGTCCTCGAATGCGTGCCGTTTCGGATCACACGCAACGCCGATCTCAGCCTCCGCGAAGACGAAGCGTCGGACCTGATGGAAGGGATGCAGGAAATCCTCGAAGCACGTAAGGAAAGTCATTGCGTGAGACTCGAGATTGCCGAAGCGGCCGAACAGGTCACTCGGGAATTCCTCATGAGACAGTTCGAAGTCGACGACGACGACGTCTACCCGATCCCCGGACCGCTGGACCTCTCGGCCTTCTTCCCACTCACCGACCTGCCCGGCTTCAATCCACTCAAGGACACTCCCTGGCCACCAGTGGCTTCGCCCGTGATCGACTCGAGACAAAACCTCTTCGATGTGCTCGCCGAACAAAGCGTGCTGTTGTGTCATCCGTTCGAGAGTTTCGATCCGGTGGTGAGATTCGTCGAGGAAGCTGCTGCCGATCCGGACGTGCTGGCGATCAAGCAGATCCTGTACCGCACCAGCCGAGACAGCCCGATCGTCGGTGCACTGGCCCGAGCAGCGGAACTGGGGAAACACGTCACCGTGATCGTCGAACTGAAAGCCCGATTCGACGAAGCTCGCAATATCGAATGGGCTCGCAGCCTCGAACAGGCCGGAGTCCAGGTGATCTACGGCATCCGTGGCCTCAAGACTCATGCCAAGGTCTGCCTCGTCGTTAGACGCCAACCCGGAGGCATCCGCCGCTACGTTCACTTTGGCACCGGGAACTACAACGAAAGTACGTCGCGACTCTACACCGACATCAGCTACCTGACCGTCGATAATCAACTCGGAGCCGACGCGGCCACGTTCTTCAACACCATCACCGGGTACACACAACCACGACGATTCGAATTGCTCGAAGCCGCTCCGCTGGGGCTCCGAGACCGACTGCTCGAATTGATCGCCGCCGAGACCGAACGGAAACGACAGGGACAACCGGCCAGGATCCTTGCCAAGATGAACTCGCTGGTCGACCCGAAACTGATCCAGGCACTCTACGACGCCAGTGCGGCTGGAGTGGAAATCCGGCTGAATGTCCGAGGCATCTGCTGCCTCAGACCCGAAGTCCCCGGCCTCTCCGAACACATCACCGTCACCAGCATCGTCGACCGGTTCCTGGAACACAGTCGAGTCTTCCACTTCCACCAGGGAGGACAGGGACGTACGTTCATCTCGAGCGCCGACTGGATGCCACGGAACCTCGACCGGCGAATCGAATTGATGGTCCCAATCGACGACCCTGACGCCGCCGCACGACTCCTGGGTATGCTCGAACACTGCCTGGCCGATCGGGTCAAGGGCCGGAGACTCCGAGACGATGGAAGCTACGACGTGCCGGTGGACTGTGCCCGCTTCGTCGACGGACGCGATCAACTCGCCGACGATGGCTCGCTCGGTGGCCGTAGCCAGCAACTGCTGTATGATCAGGCGTGTCGAGACATCCGAATCAGCAAGGATTCGCACCGCGACGGCTTTGTGCCTCACCGTGCACCCGGACACAAGACGACCGAAACGTGACGGAAAATAACCAGCACCCGACCCGGGACCCTGGACTGCGATGAAGACGCTGCTGCTGTTGCGACATGCGAAGTCGAGCTGGAGCCAGGGAGTGGCCAGTGACCACGACCGGCCGCTGAACGGTCGAGGTGAACGGGCGGCTCCGCTGATGGGCCGACTGATTCGACACCACGAACTGGTCCCCGATATCGTCGTCACCTCGACCGCGGTGCGAGCCAAACGGACCGCCGACCTCGTCGCCGATGCCTGTGGATATCAGGACAGCATTCACACCAACGATGACCTCTATCACGCCTCGACCGCCGAATGGCTCAGCGTCGTCAGCGAACTGCCCGACGAATCCGACCGAGCACTTCTGGTCGGACACAATCCGGGGATAGAAGAGATGATCCTGCTCCTCGGTGGAGAACACCACCGAATGTCGACCGCCGCACTGGCTCAACTGGTGCTGCCCATCGAGAACTGGTTCGATGTCACACTGATCCCTCGAGCCGACCTCGTCGAACTCTGGCGGCCTCGTGATGTCGAAACCCAAGGCATCGCCTGAATCGCCAAGCCACCGGCGGCGAACCAGTCCCACCACACCGAACCACTCAACCCATCCGATCCAATCGCCTCAAGGCGTCAATGATCGGTGCGATGAGCTTCGGTCGAGCCAGCAGACGGATCGCCGTGCGGGACGAAACCCAACGCCGGGTCCGCTGCTTCTTCTCGTCCCACTTCTTGTGACTCCTCGCGACATCCAACAACCACACCGTCACCGCCACCGACTTCTTCCCCTTGCGGTCCGAATATCGGCACAACGCAGGTTCCAGCACCCGACCCTCCAGTCCCGCCTCCTCCATCGCCTCCCGAGCCGCACAATCGATGCCTAACTCACCAGTCTCGATCGTCCCCTTGGGCATCGTCCACGTCACGCCGCCACGGACCGTCACCAGGCAAAATTCAACCTCGCCCTTGCGAAGACGGAACGGCAACGCAGCTGCCTGGTACAGGTCAACCTCCGACCGACACTTCGCTCGCTTGGACTTTGTCTGAGCCATTACTCTGAAACCACCTCGTCACAAACACCGACGCCATGCCCCTGCATGCCGTCGAGTGACGGCGGCGAGTATAATAGTCTGACTCGATGCGACAGCCAACAGAATTGCCCATGCTCAACCGACTGCACTCCAGTTTGCCTTCCAGCCTGCTCATCGGGCTGCTGACTGCTATCACCGTCGGTAACACTCAGCTTCGGGCCGAAACACCCTCGGTCACACTGCTCTTCCCACCCGTCGTCCAAGCCGGACAATCGTCCACGATCACCGTCAGTGGCGATCAACTGGGGACCATCACCCAACTGCTCAGCGCCCACGGTGAACTTGAAACCGAATCCGTCGACAAGGATCGGGTGACGGTCCAGGCCGCGGCCGGGTCGGAACCCGGACGACTCGATGCCTGGACCATGACCTCAAACGGCCTGGCCAACCCCCGAAGCCTGCTCGTCGTAACTCACCCCGTCCTGGTCATCTCGGAAACCCCCGACCCCGAAGCCTCGCTCATCCCCATCCCCGGCACCGTCGCCGCGAAACTCGACCGATCCGCCGATCGCGATGCCTTCGCCTTCGATGGCAAGACCGGACAGTGGATCCACATCACCTGCCGCTCCCAAAGCCTCGATGGCAACGTCGCACCGATCCTCTCGGTCTATGCACCCGACTCGACCGAACTGGCTCATTCCCAAGCCCACCACAGCGAACCCACCATCACGCTGCAACTGCCCGCCGATGGCCGCTACCAGGTCCACGTCGTCGATCGACGGTTCGAACACAGCCTCCTGAGCATCTACACGCTGACGGTCCAGGCAGGTCCGAGACTCGTCAACACGCACCCAACAGCCGTCTCCAACCACTCGCTGCAACTGCTCGTCTCGGGCCACGCTCTTCCCGGTGCAACCCGCAATGCCCCAAACGGCCGGACCATTCTGACACTGGACATCCCCCCACCACGCCTGACACCAACCTGGCCCGATCGGCGACCTGTCGGTGTCCTCCAGGATGGGTTCCGAACACGCCTCCCCGGCACAATCGGCCGGCCCTGGGTCACCCTGTCCGAAGAACGCGTCCTGACCGAAACTCCCGACCAAAACAACTCGCCCGCCTCGGCTCAACACGTCAACCTCCCTGCCCGTATCTGCGGCCGCTTCGAAAGTCGTGCCGACATCGACTGGTACACCGTCGACCTGAAAAAGGACCAGACGCTCGAAATCGCCTGCTGGGGCGAACGACTCGGACAGGCCATGAAACTCGAAACCATCGTCCACGACGATGCCGGCAAAACACTCGCCACCATCGGAACACTCGCCACCCCCAAGAAACTCGGGATCGAATTCCCCTTCAACACCAGCGACCCGCACGGCCACTTCCAAGCCAAGACCGATGGACGCTACAGGATCGTTGTCCGAGACCTCTACGCCGGTAGCCTGTTCGGACCCGACCGGGCCTACCAAATGGTCCTCGCCTCGCCGCAACCTCGCTTCCACGCCTACTCGGTCGTCGACGACGGGAAAACTCACGCAGGACTCACTCTCGCAGCCAACGGATCAGCCAAGCTGCAGATCGTCGTGATCCGAACCGGAGGCGGGGAATCCGAGGTGACGGTAACGATCGAAGGACTGCCCGACGGTGTGACGGCCGATTCGGTCAAGCTGCCCGCCGACACAGCCATCGCAACGCTCACTCTCAATGCCACCGCTCGAGCCAAACCAGGACTGGTGCCGATCCATGTCCTCGCAACAACCGCCGGCAACTCAGCCGCTCGCGACGTCCAGCCCGTCGTCCACCTGCCCGGAACAACTCCCGCAAGACGAGTGGCCGATGCGCTGATACTCGCCGTCACACCAGCAAATGAACCCGCCTCCAAAAAAGGCGACAAAAAGTCCGACACCACCAACAGGACAAGAACGGCACGATGACTTCCACCAACCCCATCCCACGCATCTCGGCACTGCCGCTTGTCTACGAGTTCTCGAGGCACTTGCCGGCCCGGGTGACGATCGCTTCGGGCGACCGCCTGCTCATCGAATCCGAAGACGCACTCTCGGCACAAATCTCCTCACCGGGCGACCAGCGAGACAAGGCGTCAATGCCCAAGAGCAACCCGGTCAATGGCCCGATCGAGGTCCGTGGAGCCGAACCCGGAGATGTGCTCGAGGTCACGATCCACTCGATCCAACCCTGGAGGCCTCAGGCGGCCACCTACACCGGCAGCCCAAGACAACTGTGCGAGTGGTTGGGTACCGATGTGCCGCCCGGCGGACACGTCTGCCCAATCGCCGACGGCGTGATCCACTGGAGCGACGAGATTACGATCCCTTACGCCCCGATGCTCGGCTGCATCGGCACGGCTCCCGAGTGGGGCGTACCCACGACCGGTCCGGCCGGACCGCATGGCGGGAACATGGACATCCGCGAAACCGCCGTCGGAGCAACCGTGCACCTGCCGGTCCTGGTGCCCGGAGGACAACTGTTCCTGGGCGATGCCCACGCCGCAATGGGACACGGAGAACTCTCGGCCACCGGACTGGAAATGTCGGCATTGACAGAAATCTCGGTCGTCCTGAAAAAGAACCAACCGCTGGCGTGGCCGAGGATCGAAAACGAGCACGAGATCATGGTGGTCACCAGCGGGGCTCCGGCCGAACGGACCATCGCCCGATCCTATGCCGAACTCATCCTGTGGATGGAAAGCGATTTTGGCTGGGACCGCTGGAAAGCCTACGACCTGTTGACTCACGTCGGTGACATCTCGGTCGGGTACTACGACGGTGGTAGCATCGCAGCCAAGGTGAATCGAACGTACCTGTAGGCAACTTGCGCCTACGCCGCCTTCGCCAATCGACCCGTCGCCAGACCCAATACCTCAGCCAACACGTCACACGCATGATGCATGTGTTCGGCCGACAAACCCGGATGCACCTGGAACATCAGGCTCGTCTCGCCCAGTTCTCGAGCCACCGGTAAACGCTCGGCCGGGCGCCATCCCGTGCCGTCAAACGCCGCCTCGAGATACATCTCCGGACACGCTCCACTGCCGCAGGGGACCCCACGCGACGAGACCTCCGCAGCAATCCGGTCTCGAGACCAACCGCCAAGAAGCCGATCGGGACGCACGTAGGCATAGAACTTGTAGTAACTGTGACCAAACCCCTCGGGCACCCTCGGCACCCGCAACGCACCCAAAACCGACAACCGCTCGGACAATATCGCCGCATTCTCCCGCCGCTGCTGCACCCAACCACCCAGCTTGCCAAGCACCGACCGGCCCAAAACCGATTGCATCTCGGTCAACCGCCAATTGGTCCCCAATCCGCCGTGCACGTACCGGAACACTGCACCCTTGGCTGGAGCATGCACAACGTCGTAGTCCTTGCCGTGGTCCTTGTAGCTCCAGGCACGACGCCAAATGGACTCGTCGTCGGTCACCAGCATCCCGCCCTCGCCACCGGTCGAAAGAATCTTGTCCTGGCAAAAACTGAAGGCCGATACGTCGCCCAAGCTGCCCACCGGACGGCCGAAATACTCGGCCCCGTGAGCCTGGGCACAATCCTCGATGACCTGCAACCCGAGCTGGTCAGCCAGCGCGAGGATCGCGTCCATCTCGCACGGCCAACCACCCAGATGTACCACTAGCACGGCCTTGGTGCGAGATGAAACGCCCGCGGCGATCGTCTCGGCCGTGATGTTCCCGCTGTCACGGTCCACATCAGCAAACACCGGCACCGCACCTCGGGCCGCAATCGAACTGGCACTCGCCAGAAAACTGCGGCAGGGAACCACCACCTCGTCGCCACGACCAATACCCAGTGATTCAAGAGCCAACTCCAACGCCACCGTGCCGTTGGACACAGCCACCGCGTGCCGACAACCCAGGCTCGACGCGTACTCGATCTCGAACTCCCGGCCGTGTGGGCCGCTCCAGTAGTTCACTCGACCTGACGACAACACCTCGCCGACCGCTTCGATCTCCCGAGCGCCGAAGACCGGCCACGGAGACCAGGCAAGCGGATCCTGCTGTGATGCGAGTCTTGGCATCTTCGAATTCTCGATCCGGCGACTCAAGCCGCCTTCACACTCCGCTGATAGTCGTACTGCTTCATCAACCACCCCGACAACCGCCAGCAGGTCCGCCGGTCCGACTCGCCCAATCGCTCGATCCAATCCCAATCCGCCTTCAACCGAACCGCTCCAGACATCCTCAGACGATTCCCCGCCACCGTGTGACCCACCGAAAATGACTCCTCCGCATCCAACGACATCGCCAACTCGCTGCAATCCAAATCGCACGCCTCCCCGATCCTCAACAACTCTCTCGCCGGCTCGCTGACAAAGTCCTCGTATCGAACCAACACGCCACGCCGACGAGCGCCACGCCGTAGTCGTGCGGCCAACAGGTTCGATACCGTCCAGTAGACAACCGAATACCACGCCGGACGGGCCGCCAAGTCGTGCTGCACTCCAGCCTTGTCGTCGCGTTGCAACGACTTCTGCCTCGACCACGCCACCGCTCGACTGTCGCGGACCAAGTGCACCAGCCTCAGATCAACACCAGGCAAACGGGCCAGCCAACGAGCCCTCAAAGGTGTCTTCGACGAATCGATGATCACACGACGACCACTGACCCGGGCGATCGATTCGAGCAGCCGGCCAGTCTGGTCCAGATAACGGCGGGCAGCTGACGATAGAAACAACGAAGCCGCCTCGGTTCGCCACATCGCCTGGAAACGGAATCGCTCGAATCGGTCACGCAACTCGAGATACTCCTCAACACTCGCACCCGGTGTCGACGCCAACCAGTCCGAACGAACGTCCATCCAGAACCCGCAGTCACTCGCCGGTTCGCCACAGGCACAGAACTCGTTGTTCACCCATGCCGAACGATGCAGATTGGACAACTCGCCAACACTGATCGCCTCGGGGTGATTCCCCAACACCGTATCCAGCACGGTCGAACCGCTGCGGCCAGCACCGACGATGTAGATGACACGCAGCGGTGAGGGGGTCGAGGGCATGAGTAACCGGTGCCTGAGTCGTCGTTGGGACGTGGGTGAGGGTTTTAATTCGCCCGGGGCCCGACCGGCAAGATCGGTTTCCTCACCTCGACGTCTCACTCACCACACACCTCGCACTCGACCGACATCTCGGGATTCCCCACCAGAGTCTGCAGCACAACACAGTAGCGCTCGGTCAACTTCACCAGCGTTGCCAATTGCTCCGCATCCGCGTCGGTGTCCAGCTGAAACCGCATGCGGATCGCATGAAGTCCAACCGGAGCCTCGGGATCGACGGCCAACGTGCCTCGGAAATCCAGGTCCCCCGCAGCCGTCACCGTCCCGCCTCGTACAGGGATCTCCAGCGCCGTCGCCACCGCCCGCAACGTCACACCCGCACACGCCACCAACGACTCGAGCAGCATGTCGCCCGAACACAACGACAACCCGTCACCCCCGGTCGCCGGGTGCAGACCTGCCTCGGACAACTCACGCCCCGTCTCCACGCGACACGTGATTCTCGCTTCATCCAACGTCCCGCTGGCAGACAAAGTGAATCGGGCCGACTCGGGATCGTCTCGGTATCGGTCTTTCAAAGGAGCCTGGAGAGCCCTGAATTGATTAGCGTCCATGGTTGAGCTCCTGGTGAGGTGGCTCGGCGTTGCATGGCGAAACGGGTGAGGGAATCACTAGAAGTGTACTTAGCCACCAGCAAAGTGCACCTACCGAGACTTACTCATGACCGAACCGATCCTCATTGCCTCAATCGAACCCGCCGACAATGTCATCGCCGGCAGCATCGGGACCTGGACACTGAGGTTCCAAGCCACCGACGCCGGACTGCCGGCTGGGACGACGATCCGAATCGGCACCGATACCGACACCGATTGGGGTGTGCCCCAGTTCGACGATCCCACAGCGGCCGAGTACGCCACCTTGAGTGCTCCGGATCAGGTCGAGGTGGCGGCCAGGACGGTCGGTGTCAAAGGGTTCCAAATCGAGATCGGAGCGACCGGACTGTCGGCCGGTGATGAGATCTCTGTCACGATTGGTGATACGTCCGCAGGCTCCACCGGCTCGCGATCTCAAACCTTCCGCGAAACACGACGCGTCTTTGCCGTGACCGTTGATCGAGGCCAAGGCTTCGAGTCGATCGTCGATTCGCCCGTGCTCAGACTCGTCGGCGGCGAACCGGTCAGACTCGTCGTGGTCCTGCCGTCGGAATTGCCGCCGGGCGAACCGTTTTCCGTTCTGGTCAAGGCCGAAGACGCCTGGGGGAACGCCTCTGACGACTACCGCGGTAACGTGGTACTGGCCGGTGATGGAGTGGCACTGGACAACGACACTCTGGTTTTTTCGGAAAGCGACGCGGGAGCATCCCGCGTCGATGGGGCGACGGCTCTCGAAACCGGTGTCCTCAGGCTGACGGCGACCGATGAGGAAGCCGGACTGGTCGGCACCAGCAATCCGCTGCTGGTCCTCGAGCACATTGCCGAACAACGACTCTACTGGGCCGATCCGCACGGCGGGCAACTGGTCGACCGCGAGAAGTTCGCCGGGTTCTTCGAACACGCCCGAGACGTCGCTGGCATCCAGTTCGCCGGCTTCCAAAGAAATGCCGATGTGCTCGATCCCGATGACCTCATAACACAACAGGATGTCGAACTACAGTTCCATCAGCCCGGACACTTCATCGCCATCCCCGGCTACGAATGGTCGGGCAAGACCTGGGACGGTGGACACCACAATGTCTACTTCCGCCGACATCACCAGCCGATCCATCGCAACGCTCCGGCCGAAACTCCCGAATCGGTGGACAAGTCGACCGAGTTGCACCATGTCCGGGACCTCTTCGACCACTACCGAGGCACCGACACCATCATCACGCCACATGTCGGCGGAGAACACTCGGACCTGAAACACCACGACTCAACGCTTGAACCCGGAGTCGAAATCGTCTCCAGCCACGGCGCGTTCGAGTGGATGAGGCGAGATGCTTTGGATCGAGGCTATCGGCTGGGGTTCCTCGGAGGCAGCGACAGCTACACCGGACGGCCCGGCGACGACCGGCCCGGGCACCAGCAACGCAGATACTCGAAGGCCGGACTGACGGGGATCTATTGCGACGAAGTCACCTTGGAGAGCTTCTTCGAAGCCATGAGGGCTCGACGCTTCTTCGCAACGACCGGAGCCCGGATCGTGGCCAAGGTCAACGCCCTGGGACACGGCATCGGATCGCAGTTCTCTACCAGAGAACTGCCCGTGATCGATGTCGACGTGATCGGGACCGCAGCGTTGGAATCGGTCGAGTTGTTCCGCAACGAAGAATGCGTGGGGCGATGGGACGAAGCACCCGAGGGTCAGGGGGGGCGGGTGCGAGTTCTCTGGCAAGGAGGCAGCCGGCAGACGAGCTACAGCGGAGTCGTCTGGGACGGCACGGTGACGGTTCACGGCGGACGGATCACCGACACCAGCACACTGCGATTCGACAGCCCGAGATCCCACGTCGTCGACGCAAACGACAATCGGGTCCGCTTCCACGCCTGGGGGTGTGGGTACCGGATGGGACTGGAACTGGACATCGAAGGCGACGAATCGACCCGGATCGAAGTCGCCGTCGCGACCCGGACAATCACCGGACCGGCGTTCGGCGAATTCGGAAGCACCGGGCCACGTCGTATCTCGCTCGCACCCGCCGAACGAGCGACGGTGATGGGACGCTTGGGCGAGTTCGCCAAGTCGACTCGGACGATCGACCTCGGAGTCCGTGACCGGCAACTGGAACTCGGCCTCGCACCCCAGCACGGTGAATCGCAGGCCCACTTCACGATCCACGACCAACACCCACAACCGGGCATCAACCCGTACTGGGTCCGAGTCGTCCAGGTCGACCAAGAAATGGCCTGGACCAGCCCGATCTGGGTCGACTGGATCGCCTGAACCCAGAGACTGGCTCTCCAGCCGCCCTGGGCAGACGGGTGCCTGTCCCGAAGACCGTTTTTTGCGTTGGACAATGCTCCTCGGGGGGTCTCATGATGGAGCCGGCGGACACCTCTTGATCGAGACTTCCATGACGACCAACCGCAGACGTCGGCGAGCCAGCCGCGGCATCCAACAACTCGAAGACCGCACGCTGCTCTCGGTCAGCGCGCTGTTCATCAACGCAACCGGTGAACTCCAAATCACCGCCTACGACGACGATATAATCGTCGTGCGAGAAAACCCCTCGCAACCAGGCCGAGCCCAGGTGCTCGCCGCCGAAGCCGGACAACCACTCGCGCCACTCACCAGCCTCGGAAACGTCGACGCCGCCTCGATCCAGAAAATCACCATCACCGGCGGACCCGGCAATAACCTCATCGATCTCTCGGCCGTGACGGCTCAGGTCTTCCGCTACGGCGGCGGGGCAAACATCGTTGTCGATGGCAAAGACGGACACGATACACTCCTCGGCTCCGCCAACCTCGACGACACACTCAAAGGCAGCGACGGTGACGACGTCATCAATGGCGGAACCGGTCACAATCGACTCGTCGGCGGACACGGCAACGACACCGTCAATGGAAACTTCGGCAATGATCGCATCGATGCCGGACATGGCGATGACCTGGTCTATGCCGGGAACGGCAACGACTCGGTCGATGGAAACGACGGAGCCGACACGGTCTTCGGCGGACAGGGGGCCGATACACTCAACGGCGGAGACGGAGCCGACCTGATCTACGGCGACTCGGCAGCTAACGCCGATAGCGGGGCCGACAACCTCGTCGGCGGCAATGGACACGACACACTGATCGGTGGACCCGCCGGCGATACCCTCAATGGAGGGTCGGGCAACGATTGGCTCGCCGGCGAAGACGGAAACGATACACTGCTCGGCGGAGCCGGAAACGATCGGCTCGAAGGACACTCGGGCAACGACTCGATCAAGGGACACGATGGCGACGATACGCTCGAAGGTGGCGCCGGAAACGATTCGCTCAACGCCGGAAGTGGACGAGACTTGGTCGATGGTGATGCCGGTCGAGATACGCTCAGCGGCGGATCCGATGACGATACGCTCCGAGGTGGCAACGACCCGGACCGGGTGCTCGGGGGATCCGGAAATGATCGGCTCGAAGGCCATTCCGGCGACGACACTCTGAACGGTCAGGCCGGAAACGACCTGGTGATCGGCAACATCGGAAACGATCGAGTCTACGGCAACGGCGGAAGCGATACGCTCGACGGAGGGTCCGGCGACGATACGCTCAACGGCGGTGGCTCGGCCGACTCGATCAATGCCGGCGACGGGAACGACAAGCTCTTCGGCGGAGGCGGCAACGATCG
>Ga0114999_10000101_pt1 | contig 114150 bp, 105 predicted proteins | sample ArcticOcean_MG_C_3_FD_89820 | JGI IMG/M metagenome (GOLD analysis project Ga0114999, IMG submission 89820) | Marine microbial communities from western Arctic Ocean - ArcticOcean_MG_CB8_126 | ecosystem: Environmental > Aquatic > Marine > Oceanic | place: Arctic Ocean: Canada Basin | collected...
CGCGACCCCGCACCAGATCCCTCGACTCCGATGACTCCGTTCGGGAAATGAGAATTCCTGCTGCGGAAGCTGTTCCCTCGCCCTAAAAAGGGAGAGGGTTAGGGTGTATTGCCCAAAGGGCACGTCCGCCATCCCGACTCCTGCGGAGGGATCTTCGGTGGAAGTGTGGTGTTGGGTGCAGTTTGCCCGATGAACGCGACCCCGCACCAGATCCCTCGACCCCGAAGATGAAGTTCATCCCGATGGCAATCAGGGCTCTAGAAATCGGATGTAGCTCAGTTCTCTACCGAAGTGGAGAGACCTTCGGTGGAGTGGGGTGGATCGGCACTGGCCATCACCGTCCATTCTAGCCAACGACTCCGATGACTCCGCTCGGGAAGTCGTGTGCATTGCAGCTGCCATAACGAAAGCATCGCCTCCATATCAAAATAACGGGGTGTGATAACGTCTGCCGAACTCTTTCGACATCTCGAATCGATCACGCATATACACGAGTTGGCAAGCGCACGGGCTGGCATGACGAACGATTCTGAACCGATAACTGCAGACAAACGCTCCCCGCTGCGCCGGCTTTTTTCGTCGCGTAGTTTCGTGGCGTTGTTCATTTCGAACGCCTTAGGCTTTGGCGGCGAACAGATGCGGCTCGCTGCCCAGTCGTGGTGGATTCTCGATGAAGGCGGCTCGAAAACTGAGATGGGACTCGCTGCCGGACTACGGATATTTCCGGTCATAATCATCAGCCTCTACGCAGGTGTGATGATCGACCGAATCGGCGGGAAACGCGTCCTTATCTTCGAGCGAATGATCCTGATAGTACTGGCCATTGTCACAGGAGCGATCCTGCTATTCGACCAAGTCGAAGTGTGGCACATCATCATTCTCGCCACACTCGCCGGTTCGACGATTGCAATGGGCGAACCAGCCACCGAAACGCTCGTTCCTGAGGTAGCTCCGGAAGAACTTCTGCAGCCGGCCAATTCCATGAACCAGATGGGCCATGCACTGGGTCGCACCCTCGGGCCCCTCGCCGCAGGAATTCTGATCGCTATCAAAAGCGCAGCGCTCGCATTGTTCGGCCTCGCGGTTGTCTACACAGTCGCCATGATCGCGACGTTCGGCATCAAAACTAAGCCCAGGCCCCAAGTCAACTCCGAATCCGAGTCTGCCACTCGCCAGATCGTCGATGGTTTGCGATACGTATTGAAAACACCCGTTTTGCGCTGGACGATCCTTATGGCGCTTTGTGTCATTTTCTTCGCAATGCTTTATCCCATCATGCCTGTTTACGCCCGTGAGGTCCTCGAAGTCGGCGAGGTAAAGTTTGGTTGGATGTGGGGCGCAATGGCGATTGGGCAGGCAACCGGAGCACTGATCATTGCGTCACGGGGCGGCTTTAAGAAACTCTCACGAGGAGTGGCAGCTGGAGCGTTCGTTTTCGGTCTGGGAATGATCGGATTTGGACTTTCAGAGACCTACTGGCTAAGCCTCGTCTTCCTTGCAATTTCCGGTCTCGGGTTTCCGTTGTGGATAACGTCCGTCGTAACCCTGTTGCAGACCCACTCGACAGTCGAATATCGCGGTCGAGTGATGGCTGTATTCACCATCTCCCTACAAGGAGCATCGATCGCATGGATGCTGGGTGGCGTATCTCTCGACCTGTTAGGCAACTTTCCGACAGTCCTAATCTGCGTCGGAGGCGGCTGGGCAATCGTCATCGTGGCGTTCATTAAATCTAAAGAATTCAGGAACGCGTAGTTGTCGACTGAATCCGGTTCCCATCCCGAAGACACTCGATCCCCATTACGCCGACTTTTTTCGTCACGCAGTTTCATGGCATTGATCGTCTCGAACGGCCTCAGTTTCGGCGGCGAGCAAATGCGTCTGGCAGCACAGTCGTGGTGGATTCTCGGTGAAGGCGGCTCTAAAACCGAAATGGGGCTTGCAGCGGGGCTGCGGTTCATCCCGATAGTACTGATCACCCTCTACGCCGGGGTACTGGTCGATCGCTTTGGCGGCAAACGCATTCTGATGCTCGACCGCCTGTTACTCATTTTCCTTGCCATCGTGACCGCGGTGATCTTGCTCGTAGACCAGGTACAGATCTGGCACGTTGTTGTTCTTTCCACAATTGCCGGGTCCACGTTAGCTCTTGCATTTCCTGCTACTCAGACCCTCGTTCCACAAACGGTTCCAAAGGATCTGCTGCAATCAGCAAGCTCTGTAAACCAGCTCGGACGCTCACTTGGACAAACGCTGGGACCCCTGTTGGCAGGAATATTGATCGCTGCACGTAGCGCTGCACTTGCCTTGTTCGGTCTCGCTGCTGTTTATGTGGCATCACTGATTGCAACCTTCAGCATCAATGTGAAACATCAGCCGACTTCGTCTTCCGACTCTGCAATTCGTCAGATATCAGAGGGTCTTATCTACGTTCGCCAGACCCCGGTACTGCTCTGGACCATTCTTATGGCCATATCGGTAATTTTCTTCGGGATGATGGGTCCGATAATACCCGTCTACGCAAAGGAGGTACTTGAGGTCGGTGAGGTCAAGTTCGGCTGGATGTTCGGTGCCAGTGCCATCGGGCAGGCAGCGGGAGCGATGGCGATAGTCACCCGGGGTGGTTTCCAGCGGAAATCACGAGGGGTCGTGGCAGGTACAGTCATCTTAGGACTTGGCATGATCGGATTTGGGATATCGGAAAACTACTGGTTGAGTCTCGTGTTCCTGTTTGTGACCGGCTTGGGGACACCGCTGTGGATAACCTCGGTTATCACCTTGCTCCAAAGTCACTCAAAACCCGAATATCTCGGGCGGGTATTGTCTATTTACGCAATTGCCATACAAGGCATTTCTCTTGGATGGATACTCGGTGGATTCCTGATTGACGTAATTGGCAACTTTCCTACCGTATTGGTCGCAGCCGGAGGCGGCTGGGTGATCACGTTGATCGCTATGATCGCATCAAGAGACCTACGACGAGCGTGAATGACCGTCACTCAAGATGATAAATTGCCCAAACCATGAACATCATCGACGCACATCCGCATATCTACTCTGACGATCGCGTGAAGTACCCGACTATCGACGATCCGTGGAATCCGGGTGAACCAGCTACGGCTGAAGACCTAAAGTCGAAGATGGACGACGCGGGCGTTGGGCGGGCAGTGTTCATCCAGACCAGCACGTTCTACGGCCACGACAACCGGTACGTGATGGACTCGACTCGCCAGTACTCGGAATGGGCGACGGGTGTCGTAACGCTCAGCCCCGACGACCCGCAGCATTTGGACGTACTCGAAAACGCCGTGAAGAACTACTCAGTACGGGGTTTACGAGGGACATCCGATCAAAACGGCGAAATCGGTTCAGTCAACGTGAGGCGACTCTGGACGAAAGCACGCGATCTCGGCATCACGGTGAACTGCATGGTGATGGACGATCTCGATCTCCTATATGAAATTGAGCTAATGGCTCGACAGCTGGACGATTTGAACATCGTCATCGACCACTGCTTCATGCTCAACACCGTTCGCAAAACAGAAGAAACGCTGCTCGCCCTCGAACGCCTGGCGAGCCAGCCGAACGTTCATGCCAAGCTCACCAGCGGCACCCACGGATCGGCACGCGTTTACCCACATGAAGACATGCACGCCCCGCTCAAGCGAGTAATTGAAGCGTTCACGCCCGATCGCTGCGTATGGGGATCGAACTTCCCGAACGCACTCTGGTCGAAGGGCACAAGTTACGCCCAGAATCTATCGCTATTTACCCACGAGATCGGTCTTTCGCACTCCGATCAAGAAGCGATTCTCTGTAAAACAGCCGAACGACTCTGGTTCTCGTAAAACAGATCAGCATCACCATCCGCCATTCGCGCCAAGTAGAATTCCACGCACATGACGACCACCCAACCACAACAACCCCCTGTAATGAAACGCCCGCTTGCCGTCCACGTCATGGCGAAACCGAGTGGCGCTATCTGCAATATCGACTGCACATACTGCTTCTATCTCGAGAAGGAAAAGCTGTACCCGGATAAAGCCCGCGGCTCGTGGAAGATGGGCGACGAAGAGCTCGAGCTGTACGTAAAGCAGTACATCGAGGCGCAGGACATCCCCGTTGTGAACTTTGCCTGGCAGGGTGGTGAACCAACTTTGCTAGGAGTCGATTTCTACCGCAATGCGGTGAAACTCCAGAAGCAGTACGCCGGAAAAAAGCAGATAACGAACGCATTTCAGACCAACGCCATCCTGCTCGACGACGAGTGGGGAGAATTTTTGGCAGAAGAGAAATTCCTTGTCGGCGTTTCTATCGACGGCCCCGAAGATATCCATAATCGATACCGAGTCGGACGCGGCGGCGAGCCTACCTGGCACAAAGTAATGGCCGGGATCGAGGTGCTCAAAAAGCACAAGGTTGAGTTCAATACGCTGACCGTGCTCCACAAGCACAACGCCGATCACCCGAAAGAACTTTACGAGTTCCTAACTCGAGAAGTCGGCAGTCATTTCCTGCAGTTCATTCCCATTGTCGAGCGCGTTGCGGACAAGCTTCCTGACCACTTCTTGCAACTCGTGGGACCCGAGTTCCGTGACGGAGCGACAGTTACCGAATGGTCGGTTGGATCCGAGCAGTACGGCAACTTCCTGAACGGCATCTTCGATATATGGGTGCGAAAAGACATCGGCCAGTACTTCATCCAGATTTTCGATACGGCTCTCGCCAGCTGGATGGGGCAGAACCCCGGACTTTGCATTTTCGCCGAGACGTGCGGCGATGCGATGATCATCGAGCACAACGGCGATGTTTACTCGTGCGACCACTTTGTCTATCCCGAATTCAACCTCGGCAACGTTAAAGAAAAATCGATTCGCGTGATGGCCGAAAGTCCCGAACAGCGCAAGTTTGGCACTGACAAGCGAGATACGCTTCCCGAATTCTGCCGAAGTTGCGAATTTAAATTTGCTTGCAACGGCGGTTGCCCGAAGCAACGATTCACCAAAACGCCCGATGGCGAAGATGGCCTGAACTATCTTTGTAAGGGCTACAAGACCTTCTTCGGCCACACCGAGAAATACATGAAGGCGATGGTTGGCGAGCTTCGAAGCGGCCAACCGGCAGCGAACATCATGGCGAAGGCGAATCTGATGCCGGAGTCGGCGGGTTCAGAAGACCCGTACGCAGGTGTTGGCAGAAACGACTCCTGCCCCTGCGACTCAGGCAAAAAGTTCAAACGCTGCCATGGGGTGGCTTAGGTGGCTTAGCCACAAAATCCCATTCTTGGTTGGATCTTATTTCGCCCTATCGGTGCTCGTAGTTGAGTCTGAATGATTGCGAAATTTCGTCTCGTGAGGCCGATAGGTTATGGTCGGGTTGCGCCTATAACCGACCAAATCAAGAGGACTACCACCGATGACCAAGCTTCCAGAGACCAATGTTCAAAAAATTCTTGCGAACCTTGATCTCGCTTGCGGCAGTGATCTGGACACCGGACCATCTGCCTACCGTCGAGAAAAAGGTGAGGTTGATAGTTTTGATTCGAACCATAGATTAGGGTTCAATATCTGGGGCAAGCTCAGAAGGAACTCGCGCGAGGGCAACTACATTGCCTGCGGACTCAGCGTTCCGTCGAATATCGCAGACGACGAGTTCGCTACGAGGTTTGTGACATCGAGATTGAGATCGGTAAAATTCCCCGAAAAATCTTTGTCAGCGGCAGTCATGGTCACCGTTGACAGACTAGATGAAGTAATCATCGCTCACTGCAAGCTCGACATTGACGGCTCTGACAAGGAGCTTATTAGTCGAGAGATCAATGCAGTGACAGACTTTCTGTGTAGCACCTGTGAAAATATGGTTGCCGAGCTTAGCTGAATCCCTACCCCCTTCATCTCTTTTCGCAAGGTAGAATTCCACGGGTTAATTCAACTTGCCCGTCTACTACCACTCACTTTTGGGGAGCAACTCCAATGGAACTCAGGACCAACCGCGCCAAGCAGAAGCTAGCAAATGGCGAGATCGTGACTATCATCAGCGGAATAACCCACGCCGACGATATCGACAACGTTGGCCCGCTCGGATTTGACGGAATATGGCTCGAAGGTGAGCACGGTGCTTCCGATGCAGTCGACATGGGCAACCTGACTCGGGCCTGCGATATGTGGGACATGACGTCGGTCGCTCGTATCAACCTTAACGAACAAGGGCTGATCTACCGAACACTCGACCGTGGTGCGCAGTCGATCGTTGTCCCGCATGTAAACAACGCAGCCGAGGCGCAGAACGTCGTCGATGGCGGCAAGTTCCCGCCCCTCGGAAAACGAGGCATGTTCACCAGTCGCCAGGGACTCGGTGTTCCTGACTACTTAGATCGTGCGAACGACGAGACCATGCTGATAGTCCTGATCGAGGACATCATTGCGTATGAGAACCTCGACGAAATTATCGCCGTAGACGGTATCGATGTTTTCTTTGTCGCACCATCCGATTTTGCAGCTTCGATGGGTCACATCGGAGATAATGAGCATCCTGAAGTTGTTGAGAAGATCACCGACGCTATGACTAGAATTCTCGCCGCAGGCAAGAACGCCGGCGCTTTATCGACAACCGAAAACGTCGCCGGGTACGTAGAGTTAGGTGTCCGGTTCTTTATGACAGGTGTCGGACCGTGGATCGGCAGCGGCTTCAACCAGTACAAGGCCAACGCAGAAGCTGCGAAGAAATAGCCAGTTTGGCGCCCAGATTGACGCCTAATCAGGCGCTTAGTTAGTACTCCGGAAATGAGATCTTTCGACTTGAAAAGCGTGATGTCTAATCGAATGTTGGTTGTTGCGGGAATCTTCGCACTCCTTGTCCTGACTGCATGTCAGGCCGCGGGCAAGAATCCAGACAACGTTGAAATTCCAGTGATTGCACCAACTCCCGATCCATCGCTTTGTATCAACGATGGGTATCCAGCAGACGCGCCGGCCTTCAGCGATGTAACACGAGACCAGCTCGTTGGATCGGAAGCTGGAGTAAAGATTTTCGATCGAGTGACCGGCAGCGGAACCTCACCGACGATCGCCGACATGGTTACTGTTGGCTACACCGGCTGGCTCGAAGACGGCTGTATTTTCGATTCCTCCTACGCCCGAGGTGACGATGCGAGGTTACTTCTCGTTGCTCTAATCCCAGGATGGCGTGACGCGATGTTGACGATGGCCCCAGGTGGAGTTCGCCGAGTCGAAATTCCATCTTCGCTCGCCTATCGAGAACTGGGATCGCCTCCGGTTATTCCAGCCAACGCAACTCTCACTTTCGAAATTGAACTCGTCAGTGTTTTGACTCCTACACAGGCAAGTGCCACGGCAACGGCTATTGCTGCCAGCGTGCCGCCTACACCAGTACCTACCGCCACACCCGAAGGAGGGCCCATAGTGTCTTGTGACAACCCCGGCTACCCGGATTCCGCTCCCCAGTACGAAGATGTGACCGACGACCAGTACTCCGATGAACCTTCTGGTATTCGGGTCTTCGACACCAAGGTCGGTGACGGCGCAATGCCGAACCCGAACCAGACTGTTGATGTTCACTACACCGGATGGCTCGTATCTGACGGATGTGTGTTCGATTCTTCGTACTCACGTGGCCAGTCGGTTTCGTTCCCGGTTGGTGACGTAATTCCAGGATTCCGTGACGCTATTCTCGGTATGAATGTCGGCGGACAGCGCCGGGTATTCATTCCTGCAGATCAGGGCTACGGAGCACAAGGCGCAGGCGGAGCAATCCCGCCAAACGCCGACCTAGTATTCGACATCGTTCTCGACGCCGCCAACTAGAGTGCCGATGGCACTTTTACTTCGGCAGGGCTGATAGCGAGCGGGTTGCCCGACGGCGACCGGAGCCAAACGACATAATCCTCTCCTTTTAGGGAGAGGATTATGTGCGTCGGAAATGTCATTCTGAACTTGATTCAGTATCTCGACCATCTGACAGAATCCTACCAACAAGCCGATATCCAGCCCCCCTCATAAGATCGATTGTTGCGAACGAAAGTGATTCTGAATCAAGTTCAGAATGACAATGTTCGATGCAAATCCCGACCAAGGGCGTCCGAACTTCACAACTGATTACCCAAGCCCCTGTTTCAACGTGTCCGGGAGTAAAGTGCCTGAATACCTCCCGAAGCCTCAACTTCTCAAATTAACCAACTACAACCGATCTCTCAGAAAAAGTCGCACGCGACATGAAAATTACTAAAGTTGAAACAATTCACGTCGACGAATTCTGGCAGATGTGTTGGGTTCGTATTCATACCGACTCCGGCGAAATCGGGCTCGGCGAAACGTGGTACTTGCCAAAATCGGTAGCAGCGGTAGTTCACGAAATTTTTGGGCCAACGCTAATCGGCCGAGATCCGATGGATCGAGAAGGCATCTGGGACGAGCTGTTCAAGCTCGCTGGGATCTTCACTTATTCAGGAGCCGAACTGCGGGCTTTGTCAGCAATCGACATCGCGCTCTGGGACGTTGTAGGCCAGGCACTCGACCAGCCGATCTACAACCTGCTCGGTGGCAAGTCGAGAGACAAAATCCGCATCTACAACACGATCGGAAGCTACGGCGACTGGCAGGACAACGAGTTCGAGCAGCGCGATCCCGTGGGCTTCCTGCAAAGTCTCATCGACGAAGGAATCACGGCGGTCAAGGCGTACTACATGGCGCCGTACGCTGCTGAATCGGGCGGAAACTTCGTTTCGGCAAAGCAGATCAAAGAGGGGCTAGCCCCGTTGGCCAAGCAGCGAAAAACGCTTGGCGACCAGATCGAGATTGCGCACGATGGCGGAGGTCAGTGGGCGTTGGCTCCGGCTATTCGCATTACGAAGGCGATGGACGAATACGACCTGCTGTGGCAGGAAGAGATGATTCATCCTTTGAACGTCGAAACGCATCTTAAACTTGCGCAGGAAACGAAAACGCCCATCTGCGCCGCCGAGCGACTCATGACCCGCTACGAGTTCCGTGAATATATCGAAAAGGGCGCTGCGGAGATCGTGATGCCCGATCTGATTTGGACCGGCGGAATTACGGAGACGAAGAAAATAGCGACGATGGCAGACACTTACCAAACTCCCATTGCCCCTCATGATTGGACGGGTCCGATAAACGTGTTCGCCTGCGCCCACATCTCGATGAACGCCCCGAACGTGATGATTCAGGAAACCAACCGCGCCTACTACCGAGGGTGGTACGACAAGTTCATCGAGCCGAACATCGTGATCAAGGACGGCTATTTACTCGCACCCGAAGGACCCGGACTCGGAACCCGCCTTAAAGACGACGTATTCGACCGATCCGACATCCACGTCGAGTCAACTACGGAAGCCCGAGTTTGGGAGCCCGTAGGCTTCAACGACCCCGGCCAAAAAGTTTCGAACTTCTTCTCACCAAACGTGCCTGAGGAGAATGAGTGATGGTGAATCGGTTCTCCCTCCCAGGCTGGGAGGGAGTTAGAGGGTGGGTCGGCGTCCGCAAAAGTGGACGATTTCCAGACGGTGGTCGCTGCGACCAATCTCACCCACACCCCAACCCTCTCCCTCACAGGGAGAGGGAGACGTAAATCCCATGATCCAAAAACTCATAACAATCGCCTCCGCACTCTTCGGCTTCTCAAAAACAGTCGCCTGCACGTTTAGCCGGTCAATTAAGTAGGCTCGCTCTCGATCCTGATGTGCTTTACGACAAGCTGGTGGAGCTGGCATCTCTGGCGCAACTCCGCCAGAACCTATTCAATTCTGACTATGGCGAAGCGACCGGGCTAGGCGACAATAGCCTCGCTATGGGAATTCCACCAGCTCCAACAACAGAGCAGTTCGAACAGGTAGCCAGAGTCATCGACCCCGCGGCTCAAGTCGTTTCGACACGCAAGTTGTCGGGCGGAATTTCATGTCGAATGGACGTCGTTGAAGTTCAACTCGCCAATGGCACGATAACCCCTGTAATTACACGCCAGTACTGGGAGTTCGAGGACCCTGCAAAAGATGACCGTCTGTTTGGCGAATCAGCAGTCCTAGACGCGCTTACTGCACACAACATGCTTGCTCCCAAAGTGGTCGTTTCAAAGCAAGATGCCAGCAAAATATTCGGGCGCCACGCCATTGTAATTTCATACTTGGATGGCGTCCCTAATCTGACTCCTGAAGACCCGTGTGATTGGGCGAACCAGCTCGCCAGTTCGATTGCGAAAGTCCACTCGACCCCAATCAGCCCTGCCGTGAGATCAGTACTTGAACCAGCGCACGCAAGCATCGCAAAATGGATGGAAGCGCAAGAACCTTCCGAACGATTCGCCAAGCATTCTCTCGGCCCTCAGCTGTGGAGCGCAATGCGCAAGATGTGGCCAACCGTCGACACTTCGGGCGAGTATTTAGTTCACGGTGATTACTGGCCCGGAAACACGGTATGGAATGGCGAAACACTACTCGCGATTGTCGATTGGGAGGGACCCGCACTCGGCGAACCTATGCTCGACATCGGGTACTTTCTTTCTGATGCTGCATATTTCGGAATCGACGTTGAGACAACATTTCTCGAAACCTATGAACGAGCTTCCGGTAATCCGATCAAAGACCTACTCTTCTGGAAAATGGCTGCAGCGGCAAGGGCGATGCCAGATGTGGGTCCGTGGACTCAGGGTTACGCAGAATTGGGAATCAGAACGATGACCGCCGGCGACATACGAAAGGCACATGCAGATTTCGTTCGGGATCTGCTGAATCAATTTGGCTGAAATACGTGAGCTCGCTCCAAAACCAACCCCTGAACAGATCACCGATCTCGCACTGGCGATTGATCCGGCAGCACGGGTCATTTCCACTCGTCGGTTTATGGGTGGGATTTCTTGCCGAATGGACGTTTTGAAATATTCGTCTGGCAAAAAGCAGCACGAGGTGGTCGTCCGCCAGTACGGACCCTGGCGTAAAGACGAAGATCCACACCCCGGGACACTCGAGTCTGCGGTCCTCGAACTTCTCGGTGAAAACGGAGTCGCTGCGCCTGCGCTCATCCTCGATAAAGCAGCAACCAAGATCATGGGCAACCGAACTGTTGTGACTTCGTTCATCGACGGTGGACCCCAAATGACCGCTGATGATATTGACGACTGGTCTAGACAGTTCGTGGTCGCTATTTCGAAAGCTCACAACATCCTACTGACCCCGAAAATACGAAAAATAGTTCCATCCCTCTACACCGGACTTGACAGGATGTTCGCGAGATCCGAGCCTGCAAAATACATTGCAGAGCACCCGTTCGGCCCCAAACTTTGGCAAATTGCAAAAGACCGCTGGCCATATGTCGGCAAATCGGAAGACCATTTACTGCATGCCGATTACTGGTCCGGCAATACGCTCTGGAAGAACGAAAAGCTCGTAGCAATCGTCGATTGGGAGGAAGCCAGAATCGGTGAACCGACCTGGGACATAGCGATTATCGTTCAAGACGCTGCGTGCTTCGGTATGGATATCGAAGATGCTGTGATCAGGCACCACAGGCAGGTTTCGGGTCGAACGCTAAAAGACTTCGACTTCTGGAGAATGTGCGTGGCGCTCGGCGAGATGCCCGACCCCGGCGTATGGGTCAGCGGATATCGTGCGCTGGGCGGCGGCTCGATCACGCCTGAAGAAGTACGCGCCAATCACACGGCGTCGATCGAGATGATGCTGTCGGATGCGTAGACGACTAAGGCGCTAACTGCTCCTTCTCCCAGCGGGAGAAGGCTGGGTTGAGGGAGAAGCGATCATCCGCCAAAATCGTTCGACCGAGCCTATTGCCGGATGTCAGTGGAATGATTACTTACTCCAAGTAGCGGTCGTGCGCGACCCCACACCAGATCCCTCGACTCCGATGACTCCGCTCGGGAAATGAGGCCATCTCGGCACCTAGTTGTTGGGCTTGATGACGAACTTGACGCCTTTGCCTTCGTCGGAATCGACGATCGCCTGTGGAACGTCCTGCAGATCGTATCGGCCTGAGATCACCCCGTTCAAATCCAGCGTGTCGATCTCAGCCGGCGTTCGTGTGAACACATCGCCGCGGCCAAACGCTCCCTTTAGTGTGATTTCTCGATAGTGCATGTCGTAGAGATCGACCGGTAGCGGTGCGCCTTCCGGAGCCACACCGATAATCAGCACCTGCCCACGGGGGCGAACCACCTCAACGCATGTTGCGACCAACTGGGGTCGGCCAACCGCCTCAGCAGCAATGTTCGCTCCGTAGCCGCCGTTTTGATCCTTGATGAAATCACCAAGATCGCCGTCGGCAGGATCGTGAAGCAGGTCGGCTCCGAACTGGAGAGCCATCTCACGACGCGCTGCGACCGGCTCCGACATGACCATACGTTTCATGCCTCGACGCTTCAGGAACGCCAGTGTGAAGAGCCCCATGATGCCGCCACCAACGACGACGCCGATTCCGTTGTTGGTCTCGTCGATATTCATCATCGCGGCACCTGAGAGACAGCACGATGCAGGCTCGGTCAGCGCAGCCTGTTCGAGATCGAGAGAATCGGGAATTTTCACTGCCGATTGCGTCGGAGCAGTTGCGTATTCGGCGAACATTCCGGAAGTAAGGTCGGCATTTTCGCAGCGAGATTCGCTCCACGTCGTGCATGCCGGGCAAACACCGCAATGACTCGTGGTGTTCATCACAACACGTTCGCCGATGCGACTCTTATCGACGCCTTCACCAACCTCAACGATAACGCCCGAGCCTTCGTGCCCCAGCACTTTGGGTGGCGTTGACGGAAACAGGCCCTGTGTGATGTGCACATCGGTGCCGCAAACGCCTATCGTGTCGACCTTGACGACGACTCGACCGGGTCGAGCTTCAGGGTCGGGAACTTGGTCCAGGGTGAACTTATCGCCACCGTGCCAGGTCATCAATCGCATCATGGGTTAGCCTCGAGTGTGTGAGGGGTGATTTGATGCGTAATTTACTCTCATATGCGAGTAAACGTGAAGGGATCGAATGCCAAAGCACGACTAATTTCAACGGAGAGGCGATGTCTCTCTCTTCTCGACCGCAGCGAAGCGGAGTGGAGAGACCTTCGGTGGTTGGGAAGATGTAGGGAGCTGCTCGTCCGTACGCGACCCCAGCCCCAGATCCCTCGGCTCCGATGACTTCGCTCGGGAAATTTATTCTGCGGGACTGATTTCAACGGAGAGGCGACGGCTCTCTCTCGTCTCGACCGCAGCGAAGCGGAGTGGAGAGACCTTCGGTGGTTGGGAGGATGTTGGGCGTTGCTCGGATGCGCGCGACCCCGCCTCCAGATCCCTCGGCTCCGAGGACTTCGCTCGGGAAATCGAGTGTTTCTGCGGGATCGAAGGTTTCTGCGGGACCAATCGCAGTAGCGCCTAAGCCCCAACTCCGCAGATCTGAAGTGCGGAGAGAACTTCGTCGGGGATCTCAGATAGATCGCCTGAGCTAGTTGCAATCACGGCACTTGCGAGATCAGATGGCTCGAGTTCGCCGGACAGGCACGTCAGCTGCTCAATCGTAAGCTCGCTTACCGGAATCGACGTTGCGGTTGGCTCGACAGCAGGCTCGATCGGAATCGGTCCTGCGCCATCACCGATACCACCATCCGGCTCAACCGGAATTGCGATACCGCCAGCGCACTGCGCAAGCGCTTCTTGAAGCTCCTCGGATGGTGCGCCAGCAGGGTTGCGAAGCTGAGCAAGAGCGTCCTCGCCGAGTGCATCGGTCAAGCACTCCTGGAACGATCCGTCGGTACCAAAGCCGCCACGAAGTCCGCCGCCGCCAAAGATGCCGTCATCGCCGCCGAAGGTGCCGCCACGTCCGCCAAATCGAAATCCACCTCCGCCATCACCGAAGTTCAGGCCACACTCCTCGAACGCAGCCAGTGATTCTGGATCAAGGCCCAGTCCGCTTCCTTGCCCGAGATTATCGAGCGCATCTTCGCCAAGAATTCCGGTAAGACATTCACGAATTTCAGGATCAGCGATTCCGCTACCAACAAATCCTCCACCACCGCCGCCAAATCTGCGTTCAGCACCGTCACCGAAGTTCAGGCCACATTCCTCGAACGCAGCCAATGACTCTGGATCAAGGCCAAGTCCACTTCCTTGCCCGAGATTATCAAGTGCGTCCTCACCAAGAATCCCGGTAAGACACTCACGAATTTCAGGATCAGCGAAAGCACCACCGGTTAGCCCACCGCCAAATTGGAATCCACCTCCAGCTCGCTGCCCGGCATCGACCCCGCAAGTTTCGAGCATGCCGAGTTCAGCTGGTCCGAGTCGTCCAAATAGCTCGGGACCTATGCCAGCGGCAGCGTCCTCTGCGCTCATTCCAAGTTGCTCAGCAAGACATTCAACTATCTCAGGATCGCCAAGTGCTTCCCTTATTGAAATACCCGAAGTTGAAGCCGCGTTGTCTACCGCTTCAGCCGCAACAGTTGGAACTGGGGTCGGGGGGTCGGGCTCTGCAGTTGGTTTTTCTACGGCTGCCTCACATGCAGTTGCGAAGATTGCGATTAAGACCGCAATCGAAATAACAAGTGAAGATCGTGAGATTCTGGGCATTGGGGCTCGTTTCACCCTGTAATAAGGGCTAGCAGACCCGACCGCTGCGCCCCGTGCGAGCGCGCGGTCAGGTCAAGTGCAAACATACTATCCACAACATTTGCAGGAAATGTGAAGATTCCCGGTATATGAATTAAAGACGATCTTTGATGAACACCGCAATTTCGTGCGGATTCATCCTGCCGAGTTGCGTGGTTCCGTAGAGGGAAGCTCCGACTATGCCGTCTGGCTGCAGAATGAACTCAGCCGGCTGCATGATCGTCTCGCCCTTGCGCTCACCCGGCCACGCTCCGAGGGTTTCGATATCTTTCGGCGTTACGCCGTAACCCAACGGGAAGCCGAGTTCCAGTTCAGTAAACGTGGCAATAGCATCGGCCTCTGAGTCGGCACTAGCCGCTAGCACTTTTGCTCCGAGGCGAGTCAACAGGTGGAATTGTTTCTGCACAGCGACCAACTGTCGCTGACAGTACCCTCACCAGCCACCTCGATAGAACATGACGTAGGCCCATGAGCCGTTGAGTTCGCCTGGAAGTGATATCGAACTACCGCCTGGGAGCGCTATTTCCATATCTGGAAACTGGTCGCCGGGCATCAACATTGACATGAACTATTTACTCCAATGAATCGGTTATACCGATTCATTGGATTCATTCCACTTGGCAATCGATGCACGCACAGACCCGGGGACGCCGATTTTGGGTCATTCTCGGCGTCTGGCTCGGGAGTTCCGTGAACGGTAGTCACCGGAATCACGCCACCCCAAAAGTCGAGGTCGAGATCTTCAGGCTCTTCGCCCGGGCCACCACTACGAACCTTCGCAGAGGCTTCTTCGATATCCATACGAATTACCGATGTCTGCACAAACTCGGAATCGCTGGGTTTTCGCGCTTCGTCCCAACGACCCGGTGTGATGTGCTCAACCAACAGTTCCATTCCACGCAGTTTTTCAACCACGTCGGTAACCTCGGTGGACGTACCGAACGCGACTGCGGAGCGGTAGTTGATCGAGTGGTGAAAGTGCGATCGGGCTGCAACGATTCCGTCGAGGTGCGTGACTTCGACCGTTAGCGGCTTTCCTGCTCGCACTGCGCGGGTCATGCCTGCACCGGTTGATCCGTGGAGAATCAGCGTGTCCCCATCTCGTACATAGAGAGTCGGAATGACCACGATCCCGTGATCAGTTTCGAACCCGACGTGGCAGAGATACCCGGCGTCGAGAATCGCGTGTACCGACTCGCTATCGTATACAGCACGCCCTGCGTTACGGGTGATTTTCGAACGATCGCTTTTGGGCTGGTGTTGGCCAGAAGATGACGGTGATGAATCGCTCAATTCGCAGGCCTGACGACGATGTTCACTAGTCGGCCGGGTACGTATATCTCTTTGACAATCGACATGCCCTCAAGGTGCCGAATAACGTTTTTGCTCAGCTTCGCAGCCGCGATTGCGTCGTCCTGACCTATATCGGCAGCAACCTCGATTTGGTCACGTAGTTTGCCCTGGACTTGAATTGCGAGAGTGATCGTGTCGGAGACCGTCAGTGCCTCGTCGAATTCTGGGTTCAACTCAAGGTGAATTGATCCTGTGTGCCCCGTTCGCTCCCACAGCTCTTCGGTTATGTGCGGTGCGAGTGGAGCAGTGTGCAGCAGCAGGCGATCGACGCCAGCGCGCCACGACGCCGCCGAAACCTCACCAGCTTCGTAACTTCGAATCAACTTCGTAGTGAACTCCATCAACGCGGCAATCGACGTGTTGAACTTGAATAAGTCCATGTCGTCCAGAACCCGCTGAGTCGTGGTGTGCGAAGCATGTTGCAGGTCGCGCTCGGCGCTTTCTTCGCCCGAGCTACCGAGCGTCGACTCATCACGCTGAGCCACATCCCAGATTCGTCTCAGCCACCTTGTGATTCCATTAATTCCGGAGTCCGACCAATCGCCGCCCTGATCCCACGGTCCGAGAAACATGAGGTAGCAGCGAAGCGTGTCGGCACCGTGGCGGTTGACGACGGGATCAGGCGGCAGCGGGTTAGACCGCTTTGAGATCTTCTTGCCATCCTTGATAAGCATGCCCTGATTGGTGAGCTTCGTGTAGGGCTCGTCGAAATCGATGTAATCAAGGTCACGCAGCGCCTTGTTGAAGAAGCGCGAATAGAGCAGGTGCATCACCGCATGCTCTCGACCGCCTTGATACGCGGCAACTGGTGCCCACGCACGAACCTGATCGTCGTTCAGTGGGTCTTCGCCGGGATTCGGACTCGCAAAGCGCAGGTGATACCACGACGAACACACGAAGGTGTCGAGAGTATCGGTCTCACGCGTTGCAGCCTTGCCGCAATCGGGGCAGGTCGTGTTCAGAAAGTCCGGGTCTTTAGTGAGTGGCGATTTTCCGTCAGCTTCGAACTTCAAATTATCGGGCAACAAAACCGGCAGGTCTTTTTCAGGAACAGGAACAGTTCCGCAGTCATCGCAGTAGATGATCGGGATCGGCGTGCCCCAGTAGCGTTGGCGAGATATCAACCAGTCGCGCAGGTGGTACGTAATTGTCCGTTCGCCAATATTTTCTTTCTCAATTTTGTCGGCGATGGCTTCCTTGCCGTCGGTGCTCGACATGCCGTCGAACTCGCCAGAATTAACCTGCGTGCCGACTGGAATCCACGCTTCTTCAAGCTCGCCGCCGTCCCAGTTCGGCGGTGCGACTACAACACGGATTTCGAGGTTGTACTTCTTTGCGAATATGAAATCACGCTGATCGTGAGCCGGAACCCCCATGACGGCCCCGGTTCCGTAGGTCGCCAGCACGTAGTCGCCGACCAGCACGGGAACTCGCTCGCCGTTCAGCGGGTTAATGCCGTAGGCACCGGTTTCGACCCCGGTCTTCTCCCGTTCAGTCGATGTGCGTTCGATCTCGGTCTCTCGGGCAGCGTTCTCAACGTATTCCTCGACCGCTGCTTTCTGGGCGGGCTGAGTGAGTTTTTCGACAAGCGGGTGCTCGGGCGCAAGAACCACGAATGTCACGCCGTAGACCGTGTCGATTCGGGTTGTGAACGTATCGATCTTTTCACCCGGAGCGAACTCGCTAACATCGAAACCGATCGTCGTCCCAGTGGAACGTCCGATCCAGTTCCTCTGCATGGTCTTGATCTGCTCGGGCCAGTCCAAACCGTCGAAGTTGAGAAGTTCGTCCGCGTACTTCGTAATCGCAAAGAACCACTGCTGCAATGAACGCTTGGTCACAGCTGTGCCGCAACGCTCGCACAAGCCGTCTTTCACCTGCTCGTTAGCAAGAGTGGTTTGATCTTTAGGGCACCAGTTCGCCTGACCGTTTTCGCGGTACGCGAGACCGTTTTTGTAGAACTGAAGGAAGAAATACTGGTTCCACTTGTAGTACTCGGGATCTGACGTAACAAGCTCACGCGTCCAATCGTATGACGCTCCCATTTCGCGGAACTGCCGGCGGGAGTTTTCCATGTTGGCGTAGGTCCACGCTCGGGGATCTTCACCTCGTTCGATAGCTGCGTTTTCGGCAGGCAGGCCAAACGAATCGAAGCCCTGCGGGTGAAGGACGTTGTAGCCCTGCATGCGCTTGAACCGGGCGTAGGAATCCGAGCCGGTGTACTGGAACCAGTGGCCCATGTGGATGTCGCCGGACGGGTACGGGAACATGGCTAGCGAGAAATAGTTTTCCTTGCCTTCAACCTGGTCTTTGGCGACGTACGTTCCGTCGGCTTCCCACTTTGTTTGCCACTTCTTTTCGATATTGGCAGGCGTGTAACGATCGGAATCGTTGCCCGATTTTCCGCTATCTGAACCTGATCGACTCTTACCAGTTGTAGTCAAAATTCGTTCCCGGATCTACTCGTTATCACCCTAATTTGCGTTGGCGTACGCTGAGCGATCAAACCAACTTAGCTGGCTTTCGCGTGCGCGACACACGTAACAAGTGGCGAATTTTATCAATCGTTTCGAGTGAGTGGCTGATTAGCCCTGATCTGACGATGCCACGAGCGCCCATTTCCAGCGCACGTATACGAGCGTCAGAATGACCAACGCAGCCCACGGCATGGCGAACGTTACGTACGCAACTGGCAACAGCGGGATCATGCAGACAACGAAAATCACGAGGGAGGTTTTGCGGAAGCGTGACGATGATCGACCGAGTATCTCGGTGTACCTGATAAGAGCGATTCCGGCGAGAGTAGCGATCAATGAATATGCGCTGAATCTAACCGTTTCCAACACGCTCGCCGTTTCAAATGACGGGTGAAAAATTGCGACACCGATCGTGACAGCGAAAATAATCAGCCACGCAGTAATAAGTAGATCTCTAACGCTGGAACTCATGGCTTTTCACACTACCCAACACTGACCGAATCGCCAACACGAATAAACGCTTCTCTTTCTACGGGGCTGAGCAGAATTGCGAACGTAGGCGTTTCGTATCCGTTTGCAGATATCAGGCTTTTCATAATCTCGTGATCACGCTCGCCGTTCACCGGGTTTGCATGTGTGGCAAGACATCGAGGCACGGTTTGATCGACTTTGTACGCCTTCCCGCCGATAGAGATTTTGCCTGACCAGCTGAGTTCTTCCCATGCTTCGACGCCGTCGATTATTACGTTCGTGCGGAACCTGCGACCGTCAATTTCTGTGCCCATGTGCGATTCGAGCGCCTCAAGCGACGCTCGGCTGTAGAGCGTTACGCCACCGTTGACGAAATCGTGGAATAGACCCTGCCGACCGTCGCCAATCAAGTTCAACGGCACGCGTTCGGGGTGCCCAACGAGAGGATTTTCATCGAGTGACGAGACGTACTCGCGCAACGCTTCGCTCAGGTCAAAACGATCCTCTTCGGAGTCGATCGACCCTTCTGCGAACGATTCTCCAGCGTAATTGAGCGAGAGTATTCGTGACTCGTCGTTGAAGCTAAGCTCAAGCAGCGCTATTCCGGGGGAGTTCGAAAGCGCAACGAAATTGATCTTGCGTCGCCACGACCAGTCATCGGCAGCGCCCTGATCTGCAAACCTGAACCCCAGCACTCGGTCGCCCTTGATCTTGCCGTTCTCGACGTGCAATTCATCGAGGCGCTCAGGCGTGAACGACTTCACCGGGTGTCTGTATAAATCAACTACGTTAGGCATAGACGAATTTTACGCCCCCAAAATGAAGATTCCTCGTCCCGACCGAAGCGCAGCGCAGCGGAGGGACCTTCGGAGGCTGGGAAGATCTGGGGTGCTTCTCGTCCAAGCGCGACCCCACACCAGATCCCTTGACTCCGATGATGAAGTTCATCCCGATGCAGATCGAGGCTCGGGACGCGAAAGTCCCAAGCCTCCCACGAACCGACGCCAGCCAACACCGCCCGACCCCAGAAAACGTGGCTTCGCCACCTAGAAGCGGGATTCGCCTCGGCCGGAGTCGAAGTGTGTCTTCAGGTCGGGGTTCGCGAGAATGTAATCCTTCGAGTCCATCACCAGGTTTTCCTGGAGTTGGATCGTCATCCCACCATCGACGGCCAGAAGATGCCCCGTGATGAACGAAGCCTCGTTCGAGCACAGGAATCCAACGGCGTTTGCAATATCCTCCGGCACACCCGTGCGGCGAACTGGGTAGTGCAGTTCAAAAAGTCGGAACCCGGCGTCGTTTCCAGCCTCGGCCCAGTGCGCATCGCCACTCTCGGTAACAATGTGCCCCGGTGCAATGGCGTTCACGGTGATGCCGAGTGGGCCGAAGTCGACTGCCATCTGCTTGGTGAGACCGATCACCGCGGCCTTACCAGTGTTGTAGATAAGCGACTTGGGCGCCTGATGCATGCCGTGAACCGATGCCATGTTGACGATGCGGCCGACATTCTGTGCAGGTGGGCTGCCGTGTCGTCGTCCCGCACCCGTCCATGGACCTTGCTCGAAGTTAGGATCGCCACCCGATTCTTCCATCGCTGGCACACCGAACTTGGCGCCGAGATAGAGAGCACCGACCAGCAGATCCATACCGCTGTGCCAGCTCTCAGGCTCTACATCGACAGCACTTCCGGCGGTATGTGCACCACCGCCATAGGCGTTCTGAACGAGCAGGTCGAGTCGGCCAAACGACGAAACGACCTTTTCAATCATCTCGGCAGCGACCGATTCCTTGGAGACGTCGCCAACCATGAACTCGGCTATGCCACCGGCTGCGCGAATCTCTTTTACCGTGTTCGCCGCGGCTCCCTCGTTAATGTCAACTATAAGAACGCTGCCGCCATCGGCCGCTATTCTCCTTGCAGAGCCACCGCCAATTCCCTGCGCACCGCCCGTAACAATTGCGCCTCGTCCGTCAAATCTGCCCATATGTACACCTTTGAATGTCTTGCTTGAATGTCAATTCGTGATGCGCGACATTATTCCAGATTTGAGAGCGCTGTGGGTCACGATATTTACCAGTGCCGGAATGCATCGCTCATCCTCATTCAGGCCGAAGCGAAGCGGATCGGCTGTATAGGAATGGGAACGATGCCAAGATCGGAAGTCAAAGCCATCGACCAACACTCGATCGCGGCGTAACCTGCGCTCGTCAGACTTTGGGAACTTTGGAAACTCTGGAGCCGGTTACAGGAGCAAATCATTTGGCATTCGATGTAGTTATTCGCGGCGGAACAGTTGTCGACGGTACGGGCGCACCGCCTGTGAAAGCCGATATCGGCATAAAGGGCGAACGAATCACTGTGGTTGGTGATATTCCGGAATCGGCCAGCGATCAAGTTAAAACCATCGATGCAACCGGGCTCCACATCTCGCCGGGATTCATCGATGTTCACTCCCACGCCGATGCAGCGCTATTGAACGACGGACAGCACGCGAGCGGTATTCGACAGGGCATCACGACCGAGATCATCGCTCCCGATGGCCTGACACTCGCCCCGCTTTCGGCTGAAAACTACAGGATGTATAGCTGGTACTTATCGGGAATTCTTGGGCACCCCCCAGAGGGTCTCGATATGTCGTCTATCGAGGCGGCACGGAAGAACTATCACAACAAAACTTCCTGCAACGTTGCGACATTTGCCGGTCACGGGCCTATAAGGCTCGAAGTAGCCGGTATGAACGACGTACCACTCACTGGCGACAAGCTTACAGCGGCGAAAAACCTGCTTCGTGAGTCGCTTGAACAAGGTGCAGTCGGACTCGCCACCGGCCTGTCGTACTACCCAAACAGCTGGTCAGATACCGAAGAACTGTGCGCCCTGATGGAGGTCGTCAAAGAGTTCGATCGTCCGCTATCTATCCACCTGCGTAACCACAACACGGAGCGTGGGTTCGGCGGCGGCGGAGTTCCAGAAGCACTCGAAATCGCCCGCCGTACGGGCACAAAACTCCACTTCGAACACTTCCGCACCGCCGAAATCTCGGCCGGGCAGGTCGACGAACTCATAGAGCCAATCGACAAAGCCAAGGCTGAAGGACTCGATATCACGCTCGAAACCTATCCGTACCCGGTCGGGTCGTCGTTCCCTCAGGCGTTCTTCCCTGGCTACTTCCACGAGGGCGGCCCCGAAGAAATGCTCAAAATCCTTCACGACGAAGATCGGCGAGCCGAACTAATCTCGCGAATGAACGAGGTTTCCTACTCCACTCCCAATGGCAACGTATGGACGCACATCGAATCCGAGAAAAACAAAGGGTTCGAGGGCTGGCTGTTCGAAGACGTAGCAAAAGAATGGGGCGTCAGCACCGAGGAAATGATGACCCGCATGATGGCGGAAGAGGCCCTTGCCTGCGGAATGCGAGGGGCACCGCCCGCCAACGTGCGAGTCTGGCGACAGGTCGAGGAGGACATCATGCAGTTGATGGCCAGGCCCGACTACATGGTCGGATCCGACTCGATTCCGGTTGGCGGCATGCCACACCCGCGGGCCCACGGCTGCTTCGTTCGAATGGTTGGACGATTACGCAGAAGGTACAACTACCCGCTCGAGCAGGTCGTTCAGCGTATGACTCAGAATGCTGCTGAACGATTCGGGCTGACAGACCGTGGCGTAATCGCCGAGGGTAAGTTCGCCGATCTGGTAGTTTTCGACGAGGTGAAGATCAACGATCGCTCTTCGTTCGAGGATCCCAATCTCTATGCAGAGGGTGTGCCATTCGTACTCGTAAACGGCAAATTCGTAGTCGAAGACGAAGACGTTACGGGTGTGATGGCGGGTCAGGCGATCCCGTAAATCGGCCGACAAAATACGGACCCACACGCAACGAACACCGCAGGTAGGACCTTTGTCCATACGCGAGTAATACTCGTGTAACCGCCGAGCAAAGAACATAGTCGCAAGGCAACCTCCGTCTGGTAATGAGGAGACCAGACGGAGGAGACATTTTTGACTATGAACTTCTCGCGATCCCTCACCGGTGTTCTTTCTGGCGTTGTACCCAGCTCTGGCAGCCCGGTTACCAATCGTTTTGTAGCTGCAATTCTGGCGACATTTGCAGCCCTGATCATCACAATGCTCGGCACCACCCAGTGGGCGAGTGCAGACGGCGGAACCACCGTTGGAACTACCGTCGTTCCCGGCCCCACTTCAACTCTCGGCGCACCACGTCACGTAATCGCAAAAGCCGGCGACGCATCGGCTGCCGTGGCATGGAACAGACCTGCCGGTGAGGATCTCGTAATCGACGGCTACGTTGTAACTGCCGATCCCTCTGGAATCACCTTTGAATCAACGCACAACGACACGCTTGTGATCGTTGAAGGCCTCGCCAACGGCACCGAGTACACCTTCACCGTAGTTGCTTTCAATGGCGATGGCCAAGGCGAAGTTTCCGAGCCTTCCAACGCCGTAACTCCCGAAGAAGGACTCGAACTCGACGAAGAGAAGCTCGAACGACTTCGAGAGCATTTGCGCAAGATGGCGCACGAAGCCAAAGAACGACTTCATAAGGCGCAGGAACGCGCCCGTGAGCAGCTTGAAAAGCACAAGCACCGAATCGACGAGTGGCTGCACAAGCAGACCGATCGTGCCAATGATCATCTCGAAAAAGTGACCGACAAGGCGCGCAAACAAAACGAACGACAGGAAGAAAAGGCGAACGACTGGTTCGAAAAGCTCAAGCAACAGCTTCGCAAGAAGGTCGAGCGCGCCGAGGGAACCGATCGCTACGACGATATGGTCGAACGTGCCGAAGAGCAGATCCATAACGCAAAGGACAAGCTCGACGATCGTCTTGAGAAGTCAGCTGAGAAGACCGAAGAACGAATCGATAAAGCTGAAGAAAGCGTCGAGAAACGACTTCATAAGGCCGAGACGCACGCAGAAGAAAAGATAGAGCGAACCGAAGAGCGACTCACGAAGAAGATTACGTCTCTAGAAGAACGCCTACACGACCTTCTGAGCCGACTTCGCCGACTCTGGCTGGAGCGCGCAGCAGGCTAGATCGTCGCTACCAACACCCGAAGGCTGAGTACTCTCAGCCTTCGAATCTCAAGGGCATACGGACAGCCTCATGCCCCGTGCCCCAGGGCGGATACCGATTGGTATCCGCCCGCTTTGGTTAAATCCGCTGTCCAAGTTCGGATGCACGACCGGCAACTACTGTGGTGGTGATTCGACGAGTCAGGATTGCAAGACCTACTCGATAAATCCAAAACTCTCCACGCCATACGGCAAGAAAAGGGACTCATCTCGGGTCCTTTTTCTTTTAAAAAGGTAGCGCTCACCCCTCGGGCTTGAAGTAGGGAATATCCAGCGGTTCGCCGTTGCGTTTTACGTTTTCGAGCGAAATCGGAAAGATGCTGCTCCACGTAACGGCATCGTAGACGTCGATTGGTGGCTCTATTTCACCGGCACACGCCCGGGCGAAGTCGTACATAACGAAGTAGTCGCCGCCGCCATGGCCCGCGCGAATCGCCTCTTCACCGAGTGATTTCCAGTACGGGTGTTCGTACTTTTCGCTGAGATCCCACAACGGCTGCCACTCGGCACGGCCGCCCGTCTCGAGCCCTGCTGGTCGAGCCTTGTCGTTGTATCCAAAATTGGCAGGACTAACCCCGGGCGAAACGCCATCGAGCCACACAAGCGGGTCCTCGCCATCAAACCGTCCCGAAATATACGCACCGTTGGTGCCCTGCAGCGAATGCTGCGCCATGTTGTGTGGACGTGGGCTGGCAGAGTCCTTGCGCAAACAGATGACTCGACCCTGCTCGGTTTCGATAAGCGTCGTTGCTGAATCGGTGAAATCAGCCCATGCCATGTCGGTCTGATCGAAGTGGCCATCGGGAAGAACCGATTGCGCCCACTCCTGCCGAGCTGCCGATTTCGTAACGAATGTAGTCGTACGAGCAAGCCGGTCGCCACGGTTAATACCGAGCCACTGTGCGATTGGGCCAAGCGAATGCGTCGGGTAGCCGTTTCCACGTGATGACTGCGTGCTTCCTACTCCAAGCGTGCCTGCGGCTGAACCACCAGCGCGCCACGTTCGAGTCATGTCCGAGTTAAACATCAGATCACGGCAATCGTGAATATAGGCCCCCTCGGCGTACGTCAGATCGCCGAACGCACCCTGATCCGCCATGTTCTTGACCATCATCGCTTCGCGCCTGTAGCAGTAGTTCTCGGCCATCATGTACGTGAGATCGGTCTTTTCGACCGTTTCGACGAGAGCGTGACACTCCTCGAGCGTTGCGGCTGCGATCACCTCAGAAAGCACGTGCTTACCGGCGTTCAAAGCGGTTAGCGCCTGCCCAGCGTGAAGCAACATCGGAGTGGCGATGAACACGGCATCGATAGTCGGGTCTTCAACAAGATCCTCGAATCGCTCATACGCCTGTATCTCAGGACGGCCGTCGGTCCACTCTGCTCTGACCTGTTCCGACGGATCGCAAACAGCAACTAGTTCGATCTGCTCCTCAAGCCCACCTATAACTTCATCGAACCGAGAGCCCCTGTTTCCGCCAGCAACTGCCAATCGAATTGTCATACCAACTCCTATCGTGTCTACGTCGCGGTGGCAACCAACGGGTAGAACTCTGCAGGTTGATCTTCGTTGCCGCTGGGCCAACCGCTAGGTGCCTCGGACACTGTAAACCCCTCGCCCTCGACAAGTTGCGCCAGATCGAACCGGGAGTAGTCGAGTACGGTCTGAGAATAGGGCGTTACGTCCCCCGATTCAGAATCGACAACGTACCAACGCTTCACCGCCATCTGTACATCGCCATGCCAGAACCCTTCTTCGAGCAGCATGTGCGGTTGATCGCTGAAGAGGCCTGAATCGTGAACCGACCATGTTGGATTCGACTCGAAGTTGGCGCGTACGACTCCGGGTTCGTGTGGTTCGAGCAGCAAAACTCCGCCGTCCACCAGTGACTTGCGAGTTTTTTGAAGAATCGATCTGAGGTCGAAAATGCTGAACACGTTCATCTCGCCAAAGAGCAGCATGGCGAGGTCGTACCCCTGTCCGAACTCGGTCGTTCTGATGTCACCGTGAACGAACTCGCTTGCTAGCGACTGTTCGGCAGCTGATAATTTCGCCCACTCGATCGACGCTGGTGAAAAGTCGATTCCGAACGCCGTGTGACCTCGTCTTGCCAGATCCAACGAGTGAAATCCCGGTCCACAGGCAAGATCAACTACTTTCAGATCTCGTTCAAGTCCGCCTGAGATTCGTTCGAGATAATCAACCTGTCGGTGAACGATTTCCAATTTGCGACTCGCCGCGTTGTGCTCTTGCGAAAGGTGTTCTTTCAGCATTCGCTTGCTGAACTCAGGTTCGTCCCACGGAATTTTTTCGCCTTCAGCCCACGGCTCGGGCGGGATTTTCCGGTTCGCTATGTCGGATATTTTCATGCTGGGTATGTTGCCTGATGAGAAACTTCGGCAGATAGCTACCGATGACTGTTCACTGAGCACCCTCGTCCCGACCGTAGCGAAAGCGGAGCGGAGGGATCTCGGGTGATGACGAAGGCTTGAACGGTCAAATCCCAGCCACCTGTAATGTTGACTCCACTGGCGATAGGTTCCGACGGAGCACTCGCTACTTCGCTCTGATCGAAAAATCAGGGTGATGGCAGATGCGCTGTGTTTGCAACATGATCACACGAGGTCCCTCCGCTCCGCTTTCGCTACGGTCGGGAAGAGGGTGACTGCTGCCGATCGGACCAGCCGGTACTAACTGAAATCACAGTAAACGCATCTATGGCGCTTGCTGAATGAGCTCGATTCGAATGTCTCCGGGGGCTGCAATGAACGCAATCGAACCGCCACTTGGATTCATGATCGGACCTTCTTTGAGAACTGCACCGAGGCCTTCGAGTCGGGCAATGTCAGCGTCGATGTCGTCGGTGTCGAACCCGAAGTGCTCAAGACCGTAGTGCGGGTCGGCGTCGGCGGGGCCGAGTGTCTCGCCCGTTCGTTCGGAGGAAATGTTGATATCAAGACCACCTTCGGTCCGGGTCTTAATGAATCGGTCGCCAACAGGGCGTACGTCATCCGCAACGATCTCGACGTTGAAGGCTTTGACGAACCAGTCGGCTGCCTTCTTGGGATCGCTGGACTTCAGGTGAATGTGATTTACGTTGAACGGCATACTGCTTCTCACTCTTGAATTTCGTTTGGGTTGCGTTTAAATATCGGCCAAAACGAATAATAGTTTTTCGACTGCCGAGGCTACGTACAATCAGGGCACCCGTCAAACGAAAATCCAGTAACTCTCGCTAATTGCGCAACAGGGCTAAAAATAATCCTCGTGGCTATACTGCCAATAAGTACGTCCACATGCTTTGGCTCGTGTTTTGGGAGGGTGAGTTGATCGACGTTCGCCAGATTCGACAGACCGACGCCGATGCTGTCCGAGCGCTGGATTCGAGCATCCAGGGCAAAGATCGCTCGGTCACGTGGGACACCTATGTCGAACGCCTGCTCTCAATCATCGAACTCGACTGGCTGCAATACCCGCCTTGGGGCTGTTTCGTTGCCGAAGACGAATCGGGGCTCGTTGGCTTTCTACTCGCCGAGCGCCAGACCACGGCGTACGGTCTCCCGCCCGGCGCTCGAATAGTCGCAATGGCGGTCGATCCTTCGAAGCGGCGTGCCGGAATCGGAATCTCGCTCGTTAGCGCCCTCGAAGCGCAGTCCAAAGAAGAAGGTATCGAACAGATTTACTCAGTGCTTCTGGCTGAAGACGATCGTGATTCGAAATTCCTCGAATCAGCCGGTTTCAACGCATCCGATCTCAAGATCTACGCCAAACGGGTCTAGGCATTCATCTACCGGTCGCTCTGTCATGCTGAACTTGCCTGCCCTGAACAGAGCCGAATGGGATTCAGTATCACGCCAGGCCCGGAATTAACGTTCGATCCACGGTCCGTACGAACTGGGTCGCACGACGGTATCACTCGACCGTGATTCTGAATCAAGTTCAGAATGACAGGCCTGGCGCTCAAAATTACGTTGACTGATTGGAACATTCAACCAACATCAGTTAACCAACATTCGCCGTGGCTGGAACCATCGACTTTACCTTGGAAATCACTCGTCGGGTGTTTTCTGCCATGTAGTTAGTCAGTAACTCTGACGCCGCGCCATTCGCGCCATTTTCAATGAGATCACGGCCTTTTTCGGCTATGTCATATGCCGATTCAAACAGCTCGTTTTGTAGAACGCTCAGCTCCGACCTGATTTCAGTCCGAGCGTCTGATCCGGCCTGTATTCCGTGGTGCGTGAGTCGGTAAAAATCCCACCATGGGCTGTCGCTGCTCGGATTCTCGCTGCCAATCGCCAACGACGCAGGCATATCGCCTTCAATGAACATTGGAGTGAATACCGTCATGCAGGGTGAGTACATTCCAGTCCAGTAAACCGGTAAGCGCTCGCCAGTTGCGCAGAGATCGGCAACAAGACTCGCCGTCGAGGCACCCGGCGTCTCCGCGGTCATGTTGTGAACACAAATCGACGGGTAGGTGGCGATATCAACTACAGGAGGTTCGCCCGGGTTCACGCCATCGGAGTGATCGGTAAGCACCTCGATCATCGCCCGCACGTCGAGTCCGCCAACTCCGCCGCCCAGCATCGTTTCCGATCGGCACTGCCTTGCTATGCCGCTATCAGACGCACCGGGATCGCCAAAAGCATTCGAAAATCCAAAGCTATCGCCGAATCCCATCTCAAACAGACCCAATTTAGTTGCAGCCGTCGAAGCACCCGCTGAAACCCGGTCCGCATCTTTGCCGATCTGGCCAACGTTCGAAATCGACCTGAACTTGTCGACCTGCTTCACAGCCCAGTCATGCCCAACCGCCTCGACCACGTATGCCGATATCGGGTCGGCTATCAGATATAGGTTGTCGTACGTGCGCACCCCGGCATCGTTGGCAAACTTGCCCTGACCGAACTCAGAGATCAGCCCCGTCATAACGTCGACGGCCTCTTCAGCCGACTTCGATCGCTCAAGTACCAGGCGCAGGATCTCCATCCCGACCAACTTGGGCTCGGAAGACTCTGGAAGAAGTGAAGGAAGCGATTCGTTGCCGATCACTACCTGATGTTCGTTGAAGCCATGCTCGTAACCTGCACACCAGTACGGTTTCGAGCCAACGTGGCGATACGTGTGTTCGACCTGCGGAACGGCCACAAACTGCGTGCCGGAAAACCCTCCGCTATGGTCGGCACCCGGAACCAGAACCAGCGGTTGCGCCTCGTCTTGCGGACGATCACTGTTTTTGGCGAAAACGGTGTTGCCGCCACGAGTCGCGCCGCCGAGAGCGACCATCGTGTCGCACGATTCGTCAAACTCGCTAGTTTCTGGTGCATTGATGTGATTCGGATTAATCGTCACGGTCGCTCTTCCCGTAAATTTTCTTGCTTGCTCTCTTCTTGAGGCGAATCTTACATGCCTCCTTCACGGAGTATCACACCCGGTACGTTCACAAAATATATGTTGGAAGGAGTCGGAATGAGGGCTGGTCGTTTTCCGATTCGTATCTTTCATGTACTCGTCCCGTTCGGGTGCTTTTGGGGCAACCAAATGACAACGACCACTCTCAAATACGGAATCCACCGCGCGACCAGCCTCGGTTTCGATGATGCAGTCGAAGCAGTGACGGAAGCACTCGCTGAAGAGGGCTTTGGGGTACTCACCGAGATCGACGTTCAGGCGACTCTCAAAAAGAAGCTCGACATCGACCGACCCAGATATCTGGTTCTTGGCGCCTGCAACCCGAATCTTGCCAACGACGTGCTCAACGTCGAACCGTGGGTGGGTCTGCTTTTGCCATGCAACGTTGTGGTGCAAGAGCTGAACGGCGGCACCGAGATAGCGTTCATGGATCCCGAGATTATTCAGGGAGTAACCGGCAACTCTGCCGTCATCGACACGGTTCGCGACGCCAAAGAGCGGTTAATTCGAGTCGCAAATAGTCTTCCGGGGCAGTAACCAGCCGCCCTATCGCTACTAAAAACCGGTAAGCTTTCGCCCGCAGATCATGTAATTGGATTTGGCGATTAAGCGTTCGATTGTCGGGGGCAACCACAATATGGCCGGTAGCAAAGTTCTCGTTCTGGGCGGCGGTTTCGGAGGCGTGCAAGCAGCAATTAGCGCACGCGCGGCGCTTGACGCTTCTCACGAAGTAACAATCGTGGATCGAAATCGCGTGCCGCACCTTTGCGGCATGAATCCGCTGCTTATCGTCGGCGAGCGCGACACTGACAAGAGGGGTCGATCACTGGGCAGACTTGCCAATCGAGGCATCAAGTTTGTCGAGGCGAATATCGACCTGATCGATACCGCCAATCAGCAGGTCGCAACGTCTTCCGGCACGCTCGATTACGACTATCTCGTGATAGCGCTCGGAGCTGCGTACGACTGGGACGCCGTTCCCGGGGCCAAAGACGCCTACTCGTTCTACGATTTCGACTACGCCCGACACCTGCGACGACGCCTGAGTCGTTTGAAGCGCGGAAAAATCGTGCTCGCGGCCGCGAAGCCGCCGTACAAGTGCCCACCCGCACCGCTTGAAACCGCAATGATTCTCAATTGGTGGGCTCGAAGAAAAGGCATTCGAAAAGATATCGATATATCGGTCTACATTCCCGAGCCGGGTCCGCTGGGCGTGGCAGGAAAAGAAGCGTCGATGCGAGTCCGGAGCGCCCTCGATCAGCGAGGAATCGAACTCGTAACAGCCGCTGGTGTGACCGAGGTTGCAGCAGACGGACGCTCGGCGTCGTTCGCTGATGGAAGTTCAACTACCGCCAGCATCATCGCCACCATTCCAGTCCACAAGATGCCCGATATCGTCACTGCGTCAGGCGTATCCAACGGCAAGCCGTGGGTTCCCGTGAACAAGGCGACGCTCGAGACGTCAACTTCAAACGTTTTCGCCATCGGCGACGTAAACGTAGTTCCTTCTGGCGATTTCGCTATTCCTAAGGCCGGTGTTTTCGCCGCGGGACAGGGTACGAAAGTTGGCGAGGTGATCGCCAGCCGAATCAACGAATCACACGAACCTGAGCCGTACGACGGAGTTGGCTTCTGCTTCATGGCCTACTCAGGCGGACGATCGGCCACGGTCGGTGGTGAGTTCCTTGCCGATGGCGGACCCGAAACGGTTCTGACTGACCCGACGGTTTCCGGAATGAAGAACAAAGACCGGTTCGAACGAGGCTGGCGCAGCTTCAAGATTTGAAGCTCACTTCTTTTACCTATAGGAAAATAACTCCATGATTGCAGTACGTCGCACGTATCTTCCAAAGCCCGGAACCGGGGGCAAGCTCGCCGCTCTAGTCGCCGAGGCCAGTACCGCAATGGAAGCGGCCGGATTTAAGAAGCCAACGGTTTACAAGGGCTGGCACGGATCGCACGGAATGCTGCAAACCGAGCAGTTGTGGGATTCGATTGCCGACTACGAGGCTTCCCGAGGCGCTGTTACCAACACGCCCGACATCACCTCGATCTTCGATCAGATCTACCCGCTACTAGCCGAAACGCACGTAACGGACATCTTTCGTATAACTGAGTAGGGTGTTTGTCGAGCCTTCTGTCATTGCGAGGAGTTCGACGACGTGGCAATCAGCGAGCCAAGCCCACGACTCGCCGCATGTGCCATAGCCGTTTTGAGGATTGATCCGAAAACCCGCATGCTGCCACGACTGAACAACAAAGTCACGATCAGCGCACAAATTGAACACTCGGACCTACGCCGTCTACATATTGACGAATGAAAAACGCACTCTCTACACGGGCGTCACAAGCGACCTCGTAAGCCGCGTGATTCAGCACCGGTCAGGAACTGGCTCTAAGTTCACGAGCCGACACAATGTTCATTTACTTGCCTGGTACGAAACCACGGAAGACGTATGGTCTGCGCTTGAGCGCGAGAAGCAGATCAAGAGTTGGAAGCGCGATCGAAAGCTTAGGTTGATCGAATCAGTGAACCATTCGTGGGACGACTTATCTCCTGAAATTGGGCTGTCAGTTGGAAAGGGACGCTGATTGCCACGTCGTCGAACTCCTCGCAATGACAAGATTGCGGAAACTCTCAGCCCTTCGTGCCCACGACCTCGACCTGCATGAACGCGAAAAACGCGCCCTCGGCTTGAACCCAATCGAGCCATCCTTGAGATATCTCGGCAAGGTCGCTTTCAGTGGCGATCCCGTACTCGACAGCGCGCTTTGCGATGTCCGATTTCAGGATTCGTTCCGCCCACTGCTCGCCCCACCACTTCAGTCCGGGCTCATCAGAGAAAGTCCACGTTGACGTGGTCACTTTCAGGTCAGTAAATCCTGCTTCGGCAAACCACAGCTTCAGACGTCGACCAGCAAATGCATCGCCACCGTTTCGTTCAGCAACGCTGTTGTAAATATCAAAGAACTTGGTGAGACGATCATCCTGAGGCCAAAGCGAATTTGCGCTCCAGTCCACTTCACGTACTGCACAGATTCCGCCGGTCTTCAGCACTCGCTTAGCCTCAGACAACGCTCGCACAGGCTCGGCGAGATGTTGCAGAACCTGATGGGCGTAGGCGGCATCGAAGCTGTCGGCGTCGAAACCAGTGTCGTAGATGCTGCTGGCCTCGAAAGTTACGTTCGACACGCCCTTTTTGTCGGCTGTCGAACGGGCCTGCTCTATGACCGCCTCGGAGCTATCGATTCCGACCACTGATCCTTCAGGTAACAGGTGCTCGGCAAGGTCGGTCGTAATCGTTCCCGGACCGCACCCGAAATCAAGCAATCGCATCGGCGACTTCAGCTGAGGAAGCACGAATGCCGCCGCCTCGCTCGCACGCCTGACCGAGTGCGCAGAAACAACCGAGGCGTGATGCCCGTGCGTGTACTTTTCGGGATCTGACCCCGCTGTAGGTCCGGTCATATTTGATCGGTTCTTTCTTTGGTCAATGTCTTTTGTCTTTCATAGCAGCCAATCCACGGTCACTGTCATGCTGAATTTATTTCAGGATCTCTCTACCCCTCATTGCAGCGAACTGACCGTTGTCCATCGGAGCTGCAGAAGTTAGAAAGATCCTGAAATAAATTCAGCATGACAGGTGTCCGAGACCGTACTTCACTCACCAATCCCGATCTATCGCCGAGCTCGCAGCACGTACTCGATATGCTCGCTAACCACGGCCCAAATACGGCTGTCCAACATGAAGTAGCGTCAGTTCCAAAACGTTGGCTTCAGGCGGAAGAACAGCCATACTCAACGCAGCGCTCGCAACATCGGCCACCTGCACCATCGGCTCGTCCAACGGCTCCAACCCACCGGTCTCTTCACCTGCGGCAAGCGACTCAACCGCAGTGTTTCCTGGATTCAACTGACCACACGAAATGCCGTACTGGCGTCCGTCCAGCGCAGTGCTTCTCGTGAGTCCGGTGATCGCGTGCTTGCTGGTCGTATATGGCGAAGCGCCTTCGCGAGCTCGTAGTGCCGAGATGGCACCGACGTTGATGATCCGACCGCCACCAGCAACTTTCATGATCTTGAACGCCTCGCGAATGCACAGGAACACACCGCGAACATTGACCGCCATCACCATGTCCCACTCTTCAATCGAAATATCGCCAGTCTCACCACCAGCAACAGCTCCCGCGTTGTTCACCAGCAGATCTAGCCGGCCGAACTGTGCCATCGTTTTCTCGAACAACGCAATCACTGAACCTTCGACGGTGACATCTGTTTGAATCGGCAAAACAGTCCCATTTTTACCCAGCTCTTCGGCGGCACTCTCCAGGCGACCAAAGTCCCGTGCAGCGATGACGACTTTGCAGCCTTCTCCGATTAATGCGCGCGCGATGCCTTTTCCGATGCCGGTACCGCCACCTGTCACAATCGCCACTTTGCCGTCGAGCTTGCCCATGGGGATTCCTTCTTGCTGGTTGCCTGACTCAGAACCGGTTTCCGGGAAGAGGCTAACAGTAGCGGAGGGGACTCCGGCGAGCGTTTGATACTGAAACCCATTCGACTTCACTCAGGACGAGCAAGTTCAGCATGACATTCGTAATTGGTGCTCCTGCGCCCAGATATCACGTGATTGCTCACCGATCCAGAACTCACCGTAAAAGTGCCATCGGCACTCGGCACTAGTAGGCAGTCCAGTCGGCAGGTACGTCCGCAGGAACGATCGAACGGCGTTCTTCGGCGCTCATGATCGTTGCCAGCGTTGCGGCTAGCTCGGCGCGTCCATCGACGCCTGAGTAGCGAACCGGAACACCCGCCGCTACCGAATCGACCCAGTGCTCAATCGCTGCCTGATGCGAGGCATCGTAGTAGCTGTTGTTCGACTGCCACACCCGATCGCCAGAATTTCCTTCATCTATCACGCGGGTCTTGCCATCTCGATGCATAACGACCGCCGGTGGCTGAGCCATGCCCGTCCCGGCACCGCCACCTTCGCCGTAGACAACAAGCGTGCCCTTCGTGCCATTAACGGTCGTGACAAAGCCGACCTGATCCACCGCACCGCCGTCCGACTCAATCTGGCTCCATGCGCTATCGATCCCGTTTTCAAAACTCCACGCAACTGAAGTAATCGCCTGTCCTGTTGGTGCGCCCGTACCGGAAACTCGCTCGCTTGCGGTAAATCCGATCTGAGAATGAGCTGTGACTGAAGAAACCTCGGCACCGCCGACGAAATAGCGAGCCGTGGCGAAGAAGTGCGGAGCGTGATCCATGATCCACGGGAACTTGCCGCCACCAGAAAGCTTGGGATCAACTCGCCACGGCGCGTTAGCCTCGTGACTCATCCCTGAAAGCCGTTGCGCCTCGTCGGGTCGCATGACCCACGGACCTTTGGTCTCTCGTATGTGAAGCACATCGCCAATGTCGCCTTGGTCGATCACCGCACGAGCCGCAACGTTCGGGTGGTGGAACACGTAGCTCTCGCCGACCATCAGCGTTGTTCCGGCTTCGATGTGAGCGGAAACCATGGCGTTTGCCTCTGCAATCGAGTGTGCCATCGGTTTCTCGCAGTAAACATGTTTACCGGCCCGAGCAGCCGCGATAGTTTGTTCAGCGTGAACGAACGGAGGAGTAACGAGATCGATAGCGTCGACGTTCGGATCAGCGAGTAGTTCGTCGAGCGAAGTAAATGCCTTCGCTCCAGTCTGCTCTGCCAGCTCGCCTACTCGGTCAGCATCGAGATCACACACGGCGTAGAGATTGGCGTTCGGAGCGTTGGCGAGTCCGTTCAGATGCGCTGGAGCGGCAACCTTGCCGGTCGCACCGATCAGGGCGACGTTTATGCGATCAGAGGACATACAAACTCACTTTATCGTCGCAATTCAGCAACAAATATCATCTCTGGGCTACTTTCACTAATAGGACTTGAATCCCAGTCGCCAAAGGTACTCCGGATCGACAGGCCTGCACGTGTGAGTGCCTCTCTTATCTCTCCCTCTGTACGAAACCGGAGCTCGTTGTGCGAAACCAGCTCCTCGCCTGAATTTGAAAACAGGTAATGATTTTCGTACTTTGCGTTGGATTCGCACATTTCCAGTGGCTCATACCACCATTCAATGTCACCCACATTAGGGTCGTGCAAGTGCTGGCGTGATGCATCGGTCGGCCAATCAGAGAACGGATCGGTACTCGGAACTCGACTCTCGAAAACGAAGCGCCCGCCCGGTCGCAGGATTCGGGATACGTTTGTTACTGCAGTTTGCCATGCTGAATCATCGAGAAAAAACTGGGCAACGTGACCCGTCATTATCACGAGATCTGCCTCAAAGCCGGCCAGCTTCTCAACACCACCATTGATCCAACGAACGTCTTCACTACATGAGCTTGCGCGAGCGAGATCGAGCATGCGGTCAGATGGCTCCACCCCGATCAAATCAAATTCTCTTGCAGCCAATTCTCAGGTCAGGAGCCCACTGCCACATCCAACATCTACGATGATGGAGCCCGGCAATTCCAACGCCAAATCGAGATAGAAATCTTTATATCTACCGATGGGATTGACCGTGTTGTAGATCGACACAAGTCTAGGATCGGAAAATTAGCTGTATGTAGGTTTCCAGTCCATATCGCAAGCCTCCGCCGATCAGAATCAGCATCAAGGCGCCCGAAACCTACCGCAGCGCCAGCGCCATCATTGCTTTGGGTACATCGACCACCCAGGGTCCGTCGGTACTCAAAGTCGCATAGACCTTCTGGTCTGGCAGTAGCTCGACTTCTCGCTCGCCATCGAGAGCGATCGTTCCGGGATGAATATCTATCTCGATCTTTTCGCCGGGTGAAATCTTTCGCCAATCGAAAATCTCGACTTCTGAAATCATGCCCGGTGCGATCGGAGCCTTCACCGTCGTGTGGTTCTCGCCCGGTTCGCCATCGAGCCTGATGTAAAGCCCGTGCTCCTCGTCGATAGCAACTGGCATGAGTCGTGATCCAATCGACGAAAGCCCGATGCTCGCCGGTTCTGCTCGGGTTAAAAACATTGCGTGAAGTGTCTTGGTGTCCCACACAGCCCGAGCACCAACGAACATCTGCGTCGATACCGCAGCGTCAACCAGCGCATCATCACGCTTCTCGCCATCAACATAAATATCGATTCGCTTCGAGCGACGGCAAACTTCGTCCCGGCTGAGCACTCCCGTTGCGAGACCACCCGCGGCAATGCCGGCAAGCGTGCCCTCGGTATTGGCCGGGAACACGTTGTTCGTGCCGGTTGAAATAGCGATAAGCGGCAAATCGCCGGAGCCTTTGGCAACCACACGGTTTGTTCCGTCACCGCCGAGCGTCACGATGCAATCCGCACCCTGCTCTGCCATGTGACGTGCTGCGTTTGTTGATGCACCCTGATGATCGGCAACAGGCATCTCGACATAGTCGAGTGTGATCTGCCCTTCCACATCATGTGAACCCGGACGAGTCAAGCCAGAGTGGTCGGGCATCATCAATATGCGATCAGCACCGGTCGAAACGACTCCTGCGAAGACTCGCCTAAGGATGTTGGCTTTTTCCTGATTCGATACCACGCGCCCGTGGGCGACCAGTCGGCGAATGTCTTTACCTGCCGCCGGGTTTGCGATTATTCCAACGGTGCTCAATTTACTTGGCTCATATTTGCGACTTCTACGCTTTCATCCAGCTTGGGTCGCTGAGCAGTTTGGCAACTGATCGAACGAACTCGGCAGCCGGAGCTCCGTCCCATGCACGGTGGTCGAATGCCAGGTTCAGGTTTGCGATCGATCGAATCGCAACTTCGCCATCGACAACTGTGGGCCGTTCTTCAACGGTCCCGAGACCCAGAATCCCGATTTCAGGCGGGTTCAGTAGCGGGTCGAACGTATTGATGTTGTAGTTGCTCAGATTCGTGATCGAGAACGTGCCGTTAGTCATTTCGTCGATCGAAAGACTGTTCGACTTCGCCTTCTTGGCGAGATCACGAACTTCCAGTGCGATATCGAGCAGCGACTTCTGGTCGGCGTTTTTGATAACCGGAACCAGAAGACCTTCGGGAATCGCCATCGCAATTCCGACGTTCACTTCGTCGAGGATTCGCACTTCGTCGCCGACTAGATGAGAGTTGGCGATTGGAGCTTCTTTCAGCGCCCTTGCAACCGCTGCGATCACCAGATCCTGGAACTGGGGTCGAATTCGGTGCTGGCGCCACTCGCCAATCAAATTTCGCTGGAAGGCGATCGTATCTGTCACATCTGCAGTAGTCGAAAGCGTCACGCTCGGAATAGCTGCACTCTCGGACATACGTCTTGCGATCGTTCCGCGAAGACCCGACAGCTTGATTACTTCCTTGACGGGAATTGTTGACTCAGGCGGCGGGGCGGCGGCGGGTCCTGTTGGCCCTGCTTTTACATCGTCTTCGGTAACTCGACCACTAGGGCCGGTTCCGGTGATGCCTGCAAGATCGACTCCCATCTCCTTGGCGAGTCGGCGGGCACGTGGCGTAACGATCTGCTTGCCGCCCTTTGGTGCGACGGCAGGCGCGGCGGCGGGTGCTGCGGCAACGACCGGGGCAGGCGTGGACGCCGAGCCGGTATCTGCTGCTGCTGCTGGAAGGTCGGATTCCGAGTCACCGGCTTCAAGAACGTACCCAAGGACGGTTCCAACGTTGACTACGCGGCCTTCTTCGACATCGATTCTGCCGAGCGTGCCATCGGCGGTCGCTTCAACTTCGGAGTTAACTTTGGAAGACTCGATTTCAACGAGTTGATCGCCCTTGGTGATCGGGTCGCCGACGGCTTTGAGCCATTTCACGATCTCGCCGTCGTTCATCCCCATGCCCCACTGAGGCAGGATGATTGGTGCAGACATAAATACCGTTCCGTGATTTTTTGCCGACTTACGGGCGCGGCGTTCGTCGGTAATGCCCTGTTTCACTCGCCAAAAATACGAAGTGTGCACAAGACTCTGAATGTGGGATCAGGATTCACGCGCCGGCGGCTAGTTTAGCGCAGGTGGGAGTGAGTTCGGGGGAACTCAATCGCGAAATGACCCTGAGAAACGAAATTGTGCCGAGCATCTACCCGCCAGCGGTGGCTCTTATCAGTGATGCGGCCGCTTCAAGATCGGATGCGATAGCCATGAAGATCACCTCTCCGTTTGCTTCTGAAACTTGCCTGCTGAGCATCACGAATCCTGCAGGGCCGTTCCACGATTGAAATGAATGAGCTAAGCCGATGTTTGATCCATTGAAATTCTCGTTAGAGTCGAGTGCCCCGGCTGTAATGTCGAAAAACTCGAGTGCATCGGCGTCTTCGTCCCACACGATGAAAACCCCCAGCGCGAACTCGCCAGAATCGTTCTCGAAAACGGCATATGAATCTCCGCCCCATCCTGCCGCGGCGGCATCTGCGTTGTCACTCCCAAGCGCTTCGAGCCACGTTCGCAGGAAGAACTCGCCGAGTACGTTTTCTGCCTGTACGGACCATCCATCGCCCATAGCATCGTCTGGAATATCGAGCTCCACCGGCGCTTCTTTGTCGAAGTATTTTTCGGGGTGAAGAATCTGCTCGGTGCTTCTGGGGAGGTCGATAAACACGGCGTCGACAGCAGCGGATCCGCCCATCTGATTCAAAACACCAACGAATGTCGCTCCTTCGTCGTATGGGAATTCGAGGCTGCGTTGCAGGAAGTATGGCGACTCTGGAACTTCCTCTTGTGCTGCGAGAACTTGTTCGAGCAGTTCCGAAAGCTCAAGGAAGTCGAAATTCTTGAGCATGTATCCGGTCTGGACACTCGTAGCATCGCCTTCGATCAGTGCCGAAATGGCGATCGACATGTCATCACCAGTCGCCAGTTCTTCGATTACTTCGAGATCGAACTTGGCGTCTTGGAGTCGGTGAACGTACTCGTGGGCGTACGTTAGCTGTGCTTCAGTGTCGATCGAGTCCGCACCTGACTGGTCATCACCCAGTACGAAGAACTGCTCTTTTTCGGGATCATAGAGACCCAGAACCTGGCTACCGAGCATGTCCTCATAAATCACAGTGAGGTCAGCATCTTGCGGTATAACACCGAGCAGCTTGAGAAGGGCAGATTCGTGTTTGATCTGGCTGATCGTTTCGGGATCGGCGAATTCCTCCGCGATGCGATCCTGCATGCCTGACTGATCGACGAACATGTGCTCGACCGGCGGCGGCGACTCGATGCCACGAAGCTCTTCAATGGCGGTCTCAATAGAAGCCAGAAGCTCGTCGACGGTCTGTTTGGTCGACTCGGCAGTCGCTGTCGGCTCAGGCGAAGCAGTGGCGGTCGGTTCGGTATCGGAACTACTCGAACAACCAATCACCAACAACATCCCCATCGTCGCCAAAATCAGCAACAGGGAATAACCCGTCCTCAATTAGCCGTGCCTAAGGCACTTGATAGCTCGGTGAAGTTGAGCACTGTTACGTCGGGCTTGTACATCTCGTGCGTATCCTCGAACGGCAGATCGTACCTGTTCACGTACGCGCCACGTAGCCCACAGGTTCTTGCGCCCATCACGTCGAACGAATTCGCCGACACCATGATCAGCTCGCCCGGCTCCATGCCGAGATTTCGAGCTGCACGACGGTACACACCCGGTTTCGGCTTGAAGTACCCGGCCTCTTCGACCGAAATTACGCCATCGAAGTCGTACTTGATCCGGTTCTTCACCAGATGATCGAGGAACCACGGGTTCCCGTTCGAAAGCGCGATCAACTTGTAGCGCTCCCGAAGTTTGTCGAGACCCGCAACCACTTCTGGGAACGGCGAAAGCTCCTGCCAGCCTGCCATGAACGTGTCTGTCTGCTCAGGCGTGGGGTCGAGCTTGTTGTTGCGTGCAACGTAATCGAACGCCTTCTGCACGGTTTCAAGATAGCCCGAGTGCCCAAGTTCAACCAGCGTGTCCTGATACTGCTCGATACGCTGACGATAGCGAAGTTGCTGCCACATCGCCGCCGGGTCTAGGTCTGACCCACGCTCATCAAGAAAAATCTTCAAATGCGGAGTAAGCGACCCGCCCAGATCGAGCACAGTCCCAAACAAATCAAATGTAAGCGCTTTGCAATTCTCAAAAACAGGATTCACAGGGCTGGCTCCGGGGTGGGGTGGTGAAGTGGGGGTGATTCAGGTTGGTAACCAGCGTAACGCTAGATCAAGCAGGTTGTATCGATCAACTTGTCATTGCGAGGAGGAACGGCGTGGCAATCAGCGGGCACCCGCGACAAACGATATATCTGAGACACGTCGACTTGCAGATTCACCGCCGCACCCGTCATATTGGCCACACTCACAAATCCCCGGTCAGCCAGCAGCCAATTGCACACCAAAACCTACGCCGTTTACATACTGACAAACGAAAAGCGGACCCTCTACACGGGCGTGACCAACGATCTCACGCGCCGGGTACTTGAGCACCGATCCGGGACCGGCTCAAAGTTCACTAGTCAGTACAACCTTCAATCTCTCGTCTGGTACGAGACAACGGAGGATGTGTGGTCTGCACTTGAGCGCGAGAAGCAGATCAAGAGTTGGAAGCGCGATCGGAAGTTGGCGTTGATCGAGGCTTCGAATCGTGCATGGGACGACCTGTCGCCTGAAATTGGGCTATCTGTTGGCCTAGAACGCTGATTGCCACGTCGTCGGACTCCTCGCAATGACATTTGCGAGGAGGTGTCCTGAGACCGCCCTAGCTTTCCAGCGTGCGTTTCACCGCGGCGGTGATCTTGTCTACGTCGGGGTAGACCAGCTTCTCAAGCGATGGGGTGTAGGGGATGTGAACCTGCTCGGAAGCCACCTTCTGAATCGGCGCCTGGAGCGACCAAAATCCCTCTTCAGCAACGATCGAAGCGATCTCCGAAGCAGCGCTGCAAACCTTGTGCGCAGGATCCGCAATAACAAGTCGGCCCGTCTTTTCAACTGACTCGAGAACCGTCTGCTTGTCGAACGGAACCAGAGTACGTGGGTCGATTACCTCAACAGATATACCCTCTGTCGCAAGCTGATCGGCAACTGCAATAGCGTGGTTTACCGCGCCTGCAATGCCAACGATCGTGCAGTCGGTACCTTCTCGAACGATCTTCGCCTCGCCAAACGGCACGATAAGCTCGCCCTGAGGTAGTTCAGAATCGTCAGGAACCTCTCCGCGCATACCGAACAGCGTTCCATCTTCGAAAATAATCGTTGGGTCGTCGTCACGAACAGCCGACTTCAGCAAACCCTTCATGTCGGCAGGATTCGACGGCACGACGATCTTGATTCCGGGCATGTTCATGAACATCGGGTACGAACGGTCCGAGTGGTGAGCAGCCGACCCACCGCCGTAGAACATCGTTGCCCGGAAAACCACGGGAAGCGTTGCCTGGCCGCCGAACATATACCGCATCTTTGCTGCCTGCGAAATCAGCTGGTCCATACCAACCCACATAAAGCTGGTCAGCGTCTCCACGATGGGCCGCATGCCCACGAGCGACGATCCAATCGCCGCCCCGAAGAACCCGTTCTCGGAAAGTGGGGTGTCGAGAACACGTTTTTCGCCAAACTCGCCGAGTAGATCGGCCGTGGCGCCGTAAACGGCCCGACGAATGTCCTCGCCCATGATGTAGACGGCTTCGTCACGCCTCATCTCTTCGGCGATTGCCTGATTGATTGCATCTATAAATACGGTCTGTGCCATTGTTTTTACTGCCTGAGAACTATCTGGAAAGGTGGAGAGAAATTCGATCTACGGCTGTGGGATTGGATTCGCCCACATGTCTTCGAACAGCGCTTCTGGCTCCGGGAACGGGCTGTTTCTGGCGAAGTCGGTTGCCTTCTCGACCTCTGCGTGCGTATCTTCGTTGATCGCATCGCACTCTTCCCTAGTCGCAATGGCTTGAGAAATGAGGGTGTCTTCGAGGATCACCAGCGGGTCGCGTTTGCGCCAGCTGTCGATCTCTTCTTGCGTCCGGTACTCGCCACGTCGGACTCGACCGAGACCGAGCGAGTGCTCCTCGTAGCGGTAGGTCAGGCCCTCGATCAGGGTTGGGCCTTCGCCGGAACGGGCTCGCTTTACGGCTGCCGAGGTCGCCTCGTACATTGCGATTACGTCCTGGCCATCTACAAGTATTCCGGGCATGTCGTAGGCCGACGCACGGTCGGAAACGTGCTCAACGGCGACGGTATCGGCGTATGAGGTCGTGACTGCGTACTGATTGTTCTCACAGAGGAAGATCATCGGCAGATTCCAGACCGACGCAAGGTTCATCGACTCGTGAAGAGCGCCCTGGTTCGAGGCTCCATCACCAAAGAACGCCATCGATACGAAATTATCGCCCCTGATGTGCGCAGCGAGTGCAGCACCAACCGCCACAGGGACGGAAGATCCAAGAATTCCCGATTCGCCCAAAATGCCGATCGAGTAGTCGGCAAGGTGCATCGATCCGCCCTTGCCTTTGCAATATCCATCGATTCGGCCGTAGAGCTCGGCCATCGCCTTGTCCACTCGACCGCCCTTTGCGATCGGGTGACCGTGCGAACGGTGGTTCCCGGTAATGTAATCAGTGTCTTCAAGAGCGGCACATGCGCCAACAGCTACCGCCTCTTCACCGATATACGGGTGGGCAGCACCGGTGAATTCACCAGCGGCGTGGACTTCCATAACTTTTAGCTCGAAGTTTCGAATCATCCACATGCGGCGAAGCATCAGTAACAACAGATCGCGGTCAATATCCACAGTTAACCCCTAGGGCTGTTGAGAGAAAGCCACCGCCGCAACTACTGCCGCAACGATGACTTCGAACTCTTGTATTCACAAAATCCGGGGAAACAACGCATTCAGGGGGAACAGCGCGACCCATCAGATTTGCGAGAGTATAGACCCGCCAGAATGCTATATGTGGTCAGTTCAGGCGCGATCCATCAAGCAACCGCCAGATATCCGATAGCCGCTACTGCTGCAATGTTCAGCACAACTACGAAAACGTACTTGGCAATGAAAGAGCGCTTGGAAGTCTTGTGCCTGAAGCGCCGCATCGCCCAAATGCCGCCGGGCCACCCTCCAACTAGAGCCCAAACTAGAAGCGTCTCTTCTTTTATCCGCCATTTGCCCATGGTAGCGCGACGTTTGTCCCACCAGATAGCTATGACCGAACCGAGGTTAATCACGACGGCCACTGCGACGATGAATAATCCGGTTTGGGTTGTTGATATTTCCACTGTTGTTGCTAACCGTTCGGCATGCCCGGCGGAACCGGGTCGATTTCGTTGTCAATTTCGTACTTGACTCAAACTGGGCGAGAGGGCACGAAAAATGGTAGTATTAGGGTCTCGTTTACAGTTTATGTAAACGCACGCGAATCGTTCCTGATTCGGCCTCCCAGTACCTGCTCTTTGCACACGCTATACAAAAGCTCAAGTTGTGCTTCGCTGCAGGATTGATAGCAGGTCATTTCTAATGATTCGGGTACCGCACCATATGGCAAGGACGACGAATGGCAAAGCGAAAAAGTGCAGGCTCCGATATCACCGGCGGCTCAGCTGACTACAGTGCCGACGATATCACCGTCATGGAGGGCATGGAAGCCGTCCGAAAACGACCAGGAATGTACATCGGTACTACTGGCCTCGAAGGCGTATTCCATCTGGTCCGCGAGATCGTCGACAACAGCGTCGACGAAGCGATGGCCGGATTCGCAAGCCGAATCGATATAACAATTAACAAAGACGGATCTGTTTCCGTTGTTGACGACGGTCGCGGGATTCCTGTGGACAAGCACAAGAAAACCGGCCTATCTGCTCTTGAAACAGTCATGACCACCCTTCACGCCGGAGGAAAGTTCGGCGGCAAGGGTTATCAGGTCTCTGGTGGCTTGCACGGAGTTGGTGCCTCCGTGGTGAACGCCCTATCTGAATGGACCATCGTCGAAGTACGCCGCGACAAGAAAGTCAGCACACAGCGATACGAGCGCGGTAAAGCCGTTGGCGAAATGGAAGTTCGTGACACCAACGAAACCGACCCAAAAGGTACCGGAACCACGGTTTCGTGGTTGCCCGACTCCGAGATATTCCCAGAGATCGGGTACGACTGGGAGGTTATCGCTGGTCGATTCAAGGAAATGGCATACCTGAACCAGGGCCTGACGATTCATCTCCACTCCGACTGGCACGACGATGTATGGCCGTTCAATGATGCGACCTACATGTTCGATGGCGGAGTCCAGAGTTTCGTACGCTCGCTCAACCGACGACGTGGCTCGGTTCACCCGAACGTGATGTACGCACAGGAAACTATCGATGACGTAGTTGTCGAAGTGGCGATGCAGTACAACGAGTCGTTCATCGAGAACTGTCTGTCGTTTGCGAACGTGATTCGAACTGGTGACGGCGGTTCGCACGTGACCGGTTTCCGATCTGCACTCACCCGTGTTCTGAACGATTTCGCTCGAAAGAACAAAATGTTCGGCACCGGTAAAGACGATGTTTCAAGCCTGTCGGGTGAAGACACCCGTGAAGGTCTGATGGCCGTCATCAGCGTGAAGGTCAAAGACCCGCAGTTCGAGGGTCAGACCAAAGGCCGTCTCGGTAACCCTGAAGTGAAGGGTGCCGTGGAGCAGATCGTCGGTCGAAAGCTGGCCGAATTCCTCGAGGACAATCCCGGCGACGGCGCACAGATAATCAATAAGTCGACCACCGCAGCACGAGCGCGTGCTGCAGCCAAGAAGGCACGTGACCTCGTTATTCGCAAGAACGCGATGGACGGTGGATCACTTCCCGGTAAGCTCGCCGACTGCACGGAGAAGGACCCGTCCAAATCAGAGATTTACATCGTTGAGGGTGAATCTGCTGGTGGATCAGCCAAGCAGGGTCGAGATCGACAGTTTCAGGCAATTCTGCCGCTCCGTGGCAAGATCCTAAACGTCGAGAAGGCCCGACCCGAGCGAATGCTAGCTCACGAGGAAATCGCAGCCCTGATCACCGCGCTCGGCGCTGGATTGGGTGAGGACTACGACGAAAGCAAGCTCCGATATCACCGTGTGATCATCATGACGGACGCTGACGTCGACGGAGCGCACATTCGTACGCTGCTGCTGACGTTCTTCTTCCGCAACATGCCCCAACTCATCGGTAATGGGCATCTCTACATCGCACAGCCACCGCTGTACCGGGCCTCGCGTGGTCGGTCGGCAAAGTGGCTCTACTCAGATGCTGAACTCGATGAATGGACCGCTGACCGGCTCTATGGCAACATCAAGATCACAGCCGAAGACGACTCTGGTCTCGAGCTCAAGAGCACGAAGATCGGTAAGGTTCTCACGCCGCTACGCGACTACATCGACTCGCTCGAAGTCGCTCGCGTGCTGAACATTCCTGACAACGTGATCGAGAAGCTGGTCAAAGATCCTGAGTATGCGTCTATGGACTTCCGGCCCGAACGTCCGCCTGAGCCAGAAGCTGGTGCGGAGCCGGGTCAGGCTACGTTATTCGACGAGTCGGAATCTTCTGAAGAAGTGATGGGCGATATGGTCGCCGAGCCGGACGAAGTCGAAGAAAACGAGCCGGAAATCATCCCGGATCGCACGTTCGATATCGACGGCTACACGCTGACGAAGGACATTTTCCAGAACCCGGCTGTGCAGCGCCTTCGCGCGTTCTACCCGGCAATCAAGGATGTTGTTGAAGCAGGAACGCTGGCAATTACAAAGGCCGACAACGTAGTTGCAACAGGCGTGGCATGGCAAGACCTGCCAAGCACGCTCGATAACAACTCCGATCGTTCCGGAGTACACGTCCAGCGCTTCAAGGGTCTTGGCGAAATGAACGCGGACCAGTTGTATGACACCACGATGGACCCGGACGGTCGATTGATGCTGAGGGTCACGGCGGATGACGCTATGGCGGCCGACGATATGTTCCGAACCCTAATGGGCGACGACGTAGAACCCCGCCGAAACTTCATCCGAGCAAACGCCCTGGAAGTCAAAAACCTCGACGTGTGACGAGTCACTTTTACTGAGCTGGGGGCGTGGTTGGCTGGATCGTCGCCTTTAGATCAGTAAAACAAAGAGAAATCATGAAGCGACCTATCGAGTGATCGGTAGGTCGTTTCGCGTGCAGGCTTTCAGCCCGGTGCACAAACTGATTTCCCGAGCGGAGTCCTCGGAGTCGAGGGATCTGGTGGGGTGTCGCGCGGATGATCGCAAAAATTCGGTCGTCCCTCGTCAAGATGAAAACTAACGACACCGCCATCCTGAACTAGCCTGTCCTGAGCTTAGTCGATGGGATTCAGTATGACGTACGAGGAACCGCGTTCGTCTCAGCCAACATCTCGCGCCTTCAACATCCTCTTCCCGACCGCAGCGATAGCGGAGCGGAGGGACCTGAGTCGTCAACGTCGGAACCAGCCTTCTAGAGGCACAAAGTGGGTCGCCTTCGAACGTTGTACGCGAGCAATTACATCCCAGGTCTCTCCGCTCCGCTATCGCTTCGGTCGAGAAGAGGGGTACGTAGCTACGTAATTATTCCGGTGAAAATCGGCACCTAGACAGCGATCGTCACTTTGCCGTCGGGCGTTGATTCCCATAACTTGAAGAACGGAATCCCGCGGCGTTCGAGCTCGTCGCCTCCGCCCTGGTGACGGTCGAGAACCGCCATGACCAGCACGACTTCGCAGCCGAATTCTTGAACAGCGTCGATAGCTGCCAACAACGACCCACCGGTCGAAACCGTGTCGTCGAACGCAGCCACTTTCATGCCCGGCTGAAGATTGCCTTCGATCTGCTTGCCGGCCCCGTGCTCTTTCTGCTCGGGTCGAACAAAGAACCCTGTGCGCTTCTTGCCGTCAAGATGGGATCGTAGCGCCAGCGCCCCAACGATCGGCACTGCGGCAACGGTCGGTCCACCGAACGCCTCGGCACCGGAATCGTCGATTGCAGCACTAAAAGCCTTTGAAATCAGATCTGCGCCTTCGGGATCGGTCGAAAGCATCCGACCATCGAAGTAGTAGGTGCTCTTCTGCCCCGAAGAAAGCTTGAAGTCGCCGAACCGCAGCGAATCAAGCTCCATTGCCCGATCGTACAGACGTGTTGCGATTTTGCCGAGCTCAGGTCCGTTAGCCATGCGTAGTAATGCTCCTGTTATTTGTATAAACCCTGCTGCTCGATGTGATTGGCGACTGCTTCTGCGATCAATCCATCGACTGCTTGGCCCACCGAAAGTAAAGCCCGCACGCGGGTCGCAGATACGTCGATCATCGGGCCTTCAACATACTCTGCCCCGCTCGCCGGATGTGAAGCGGCAAGTTCCTCGGCGTTGAACTGCTGGCCCGGTCGGCCGACCGCAACGATTGTTGCAAGCGAGGGGATTTCTTCTCCCCGTTTCCAACGATCCATCGAAGTTGCCGAATCTGCGCCCACGATCAAAAACAGCTTCGTCGAGTCGCCAAGTTTTTCAAGTAAATCGGCGAGCGTGTCGACCGTATATGTCGACCCTTCACGAACGATATCCACATCAGAAGCCGTGAAACCAAGAACGTTCTCCACCGCAAGCTGGACCATTTTGAACCGATCGCTTGCAGAAGCCTCTGGCGGGTTCTCACGAAGCCATTGATCGGACGTGACGACAAATAGAACTTCATCCAACTCGAGCTCATCACGAACGGCTTCCGCAACGGCGATGTGGCCGCTGTGAATCGGATCAAACGTGCCGCCAAACACGCCCACTCGTTTGGCGACGTTGGTGGTGACGCGTGGTGAAGCCATTAGTCCCAGTCGAACTCCCAATCGCCGACCAGCACCGTGTCTCCAGACTCAAGACCTGCGTCTCTCAGCGCTTTCGTCACTTTGAGCTGCTCAAGGCGTCGGTGATACTGCAGGCGTGCTTCGTGCGATTCAAGGTTGCTACCTCGGGCGAGTCGAACTGCCTTTTCGTGAACGATTCGAAGCGATCCATCGGGTTCTCGCGTAACGACGTCGGTTAATTTCCTGACGATCGGCCGAAGTACGGGAATTTCCTCTACTGGAACGTCCGCAACAACCCCGTCTTGTTCGTACGTTTTTTGAAGCAGGTAGAACATCGCCTGTTTCAGTTCATCCAGCCCGTCGTAGGTCGCTGCCGAAACGAAGAACGTATCTGAGTGAAGTCCGTCGAAATCCTTCAGGCTGTCTTTTATCTCATCGATCAGCACGGAGACTTCATCGAGATCGAGCTTGTTGATAGCAAGAATCTGGGGCTTTTTAGCGAGCTCGGGATCAAATTGCGAAATCTCGTCGTTGATCGCCTTTATCCGACCCGGTACATCGTCTTCACTACCATCAACCACGTGAACCAGAACTCGGGTTCGCTGAACGTGCTTAAGGAATTCGTCACCAAGACCGATACCCTCGTGTGCGCCCTCGATTAGTCCGGGTATGTCGACCGCAACAAACGCCTGTGGACCGTGCTCAACGACGCCAAGAACCGGTTCGAGCGTGGTGAACGGGTAGTTTGCCACCTTTGGTCGTGCAGCGCTGATAGCAGTCAATATGCTCGATTTACCAGCGTTCGGCATTCCGATCAGCCCAACGTCAGCTAAAAGCTTCAGGTTGAGGCGAACTCGTCGGATCTCTCCCTCACCGCCAGCTTCAGCGAGAAGGGGTTCCTGGTGCGTTGGAGTCACAAAGTGAGTATTGCCCCAGCCCCCGCGACCTCCTGCGGCAACGATCATTCGTTGTCCTGGAGTACTGAGATCTCCGATTAGTTCTTTATCTTCGGCATCTTCCCAAATCCAAACTTCGGTTCCAACCGGAACGCTGACTTCAATCGAATCAGCTTTTGGACCATTTCTATGGTGGTTATCACCTTTTCCGCCATTTTTAGCGATGAAATGCGGTTGCCAGTGAAATTTAGTAAGAGTGTTTATCTCTGGATCGGCAACCAGAATAATGTCGCCACCATGACCACCATCGCCACCGCCTGGTCCGCCGCGCGGAAGCATTGCTTCTCTTATGAAAGACACTATTCCATGTCCACCATTACCGGCTCGGACTTCTATTACTGCGGAATCAAGCATGTGGAAAAATAGATCAACAAATAAATACTTTTAATTAACGGTGATATCAGTAACCGATGTTGATAAGTGAACAACCTTCTTAGATTGAGTATAAAGCGACTGTGGAATAACGGTTGAAAAGTGGGTGTGAATCATGGAAATTGTTGAGGATTCGTTTTGGCTACGTGGATTATTCAGTGACAGACGTTTCGCAGTGGATTTGCCAACAAAATCACTCCCGAACCAATACCGAGTTACCAATAGAATCCTTCGGTCTTTTCAACATTATTACTAAGCTGTTTCAGATGTAAATCAACAACTAATTCACAGGTGATTTTATGTTCATGGCCTTCAGGGTCCAACAGGAGCTCACAGGATCTCCATATCGCCAGGTGAATGGCCGAGTTTTGTGAGCATCACTGCGACCTCGCTCCGGTGCTGGGTACCGTGATTTAGCACGTGAAGCATCATCTCCCAGAGCAGTCGGGTGCGGACTTCCCCAGATGGAGTGGTGCGGACGTAAACCCGTTCGAGATCTTCGTTTGCAGTGAGTGAGTCAATGAAGTTTGAAACGTCTGCATCAGCAGCTTTCCAGAAGATTTTCAGGCTGGAAATATCTTTAAAGTCTTCCACTGGAAACTCTCTTGCAAATGTGTCTTCGCCTGAGAGGCTCTTATCCCACCAGGAAACGTTAGTTTGTACGACGTCGATCAGGTGCACCAACGTGTCTCTGATCGACGGTTGACCCTCGATGATTACTGCTGTGAACTCGTCGGACGTTACACGTTCAGCCACATCCAGAATGTGGCTGTTCACTTCGCGCTGGTAGTCATAGAGCCGACGAATCGCATCGAGAAACATGGATGCTCTCCGCTGTACGAGGGTCGAGATATGTGTAGTCGAAAGCAGTTGAACCCTGAACGTTCCCCGTTCAACGTGGACGATTCTATCTGGACGAAACACTTGCTCTACGTGACCTGATCATGATGTCCCGCACTGCAGCCAGATGCTGGCGTACGACGCTATCGGTCTCGAGCAGCTGTTCGAAGCGCTTCTGGCCGTACAGAACAGTCGAGTGATCTTTGCCGCCGAGAACTTTGCCGACTCGCGCCGACGTCAGGTGAGCTTCTTCCCTGAGCATGTACATCGCTAAACGGCGAGCTCCGGCCGTTACCTTGTCGCGGCGCTTCCCGGCGATACGATCGACGTCGATACCGGTAAATTCAGAAATGGCAGACATTATTTCATCTACGGAAGCGATGTCTTTCGGGGTTTCTGAAAGAAGACTCTTGAGCGCCTGATCGGCCAAATCGGTCGTAACCGGGCTGCCAACCAGCTGTGAGTAGGCGATAACCCGGTTCAGGGCGCCTTCGAGCTCACGAACGTTCTGATGCGCACGTTGTGCAATCTGATCGAGTACTGCTGGTTCAAGATTGGGCGACTTGCTCTGCAATATCGCGTAGCGTGATTCGTAGTCGGGAGGCTGTAGATCAACTTCCAGACCACCGGCCAGTCGCGATGAAATACGCTCCTGCAACATGCTTTTGCTGGCCGGCTCGTCACCTGTCACAACGATTTGCTTACCGGCCATGTCGAGTTCGTTAAATGTGTGGAAGAACCCTTCTTGAGTTTGGGGCTTCGACGTGATGAACTGGATATCGTCGATCAAAAGTACGTCCGCACTACGGTAACGATCTCTGAATCGAGCTGCCGAACCGTCTCGAATGGCGCTGATGTACTCGTTTGTGAATCGCTCACTGCTGACGTACATCACTTTTAGTCCACGTTTTAGGAGAACGTGACCGACGGATTGCAGAAGGTGAGTCTTGCCGAGTCCGGTTTCGGAATAGATATAAAGCGGGTTGTAGACCTTGCCCGGCGACTCGGCGACCTTGGCCGCAGCCGCCTGCGCGAGCCTATTTGAGGGCCCAACAACAAAGGTGTCGAAGTTGAAGGAAGGCTTCAGGGAATACGATTTTGCGTAGTCGATTTTCCCAGCGGACTCCGGCGCGATCAAATCAGGATTTTCTGGGTGGTTTTCGACAAGCGTTTCGGGCTGTTGGGCACCGTTCGAACCCTGGACCCTGAACTCTACTTTGAGCTTCCTTCCAGCGACTCTGGATACGGTTCTGAGGATGGTTCCAGAAAGACGCTTTTCGAGCATTTCTGCTGCGAAAGGGCTGGGCGTGGAAATCGCAAGGATGTCATCCACCAAACTCACTGTAGAAGTGGGTTTTAGCCACGTTTCGTAGTTAGGTCTGGGGATTTCTAGTTGGAGCTGCCCAAGTGCTGCTGACCATATTTGCCGTGCGTTATCCGTCTCCAAACCCTCACTTTATTGGGCACCAGTTGCCACGAGCCGAACCTGCCGGCTTGTAAAATCATCGACCAATATGCGTGTCACGTAGACCGGCGAATTCGGCAACTGGACGTTGCCTGTGGTGGTGCCTGTCTGAGGGCAACCGTACCATGCGTTGGGTTGGGGTATGCAACCCCTCCGATGGGTCAATTGGCTCGAATATTTGGTCAATTTCCCAACAATATTGTGACATTGTTCACGACCCAGTTTGAGCCACCACGAAAATTAGCCATTGTTCAACCAACCAAGCCATGAGCGCGCAGCCGATTTCAGCGCGCCGCGCCCGGCGCGACGCTTATAAAGTGGTTGCATGAGAATAATTTTCTTTGGTTCGCCCACCGAAGCTGCCGACTCACTGAAATCGCTGATCGACGCTGGTCATGACGTTGTCGCGGTCTACAGCCAGCCCGACCGGCGCGCCGGGCGTGGTCGTATCAAGTCGCCGACTCCCGTGAAAGCGTTCGCTGAAGCCAGAGGTCTGCCAACATTTACTCCAAAGGGCCTGCGGAACAACGAAGAAGAGCTTTCTCGACTAACCGCAGCAAACGCCGATGTGTTCGTCGTGGTCGCATACGGCAGGATCCTCCCCCCGAAGATTCTTCAGGTGCCTCCTATGGGCGTAGTGAACATTCACCCCTCATTATTGCCGAGACACCGTGGACCAAGCCCGGTCGTGACTGCTGTTCTCGAAGGAGCAAGCGAGACTGGCGTAACGGTGATGCTGCTAGACGAGGGCATGGACACCGGGCCAATACTCGCTCAGTCCGCTCCTGTTCCGCTGGACGGAAGTGAACGTGGCGAGGAGCTACAGGTAGCTCTCTTTAAGGAGGGGGCGAAAATGCTCCCTGATGTGCTCGAGGGATTGCAGGACGGTTCGATCACTCCAACGGCGCAGGATGACTCTGTGGCGACCGTTACTCGGCTACTTGAGCGATCGGACGGTGAGATCGACTGGACGTTGCCCGCTGTTCAAATCGACCGGATGGTTCGAGCGTACGATCCCTGGCCTAGTACGTTCACCAGCTGGGACGGCCGTGGCATCAAGATTCTTGATGTGGCGGTAATGGAAGAGTCGGTCAGCGGCGCTGCTCATCCCGGTGGAGCCTTGGTGTTGGAGGGTCGCCTGATCGTCGCAACCGGATCGGGTGCGATCGAGATCAAGCGACTCCAGCTCGAAGGGCGCCAGGCTACCGCTGCCGCCGACTTTCTTCGGGGCCAACCCGAGTTCGACGGCGCGACGCTTGGAAGCTGACTAAATAGGCCGTTTCGATCTGCTTGATCTCTCGGTGGGCTAGGTGACTTCGAATGTGGACGACGTTTGCCAGCCAGTAGTCGCTCCCGTAGAAAGCAGCTTCTGCCGTCTCGATGTTCGCTGCTGAGTCGCCGTAAGAACGGATCCAGATGAACTGGGTGCGCTCTTCGTTTACCCAGGAGCTTTCAACTTTGATGCCGGCCTCGGTCATAGTCGGAATTAGTTTTTCAAACGCTTCCAGCCAGCTATCGAGCATGCCTTTGTTGATGGTGTAAGTGCGCAGGTGGGCGACTGTCATTGTTTACGTTAACTCCGAAAAGCCTGAGGCTTTGTAAGTAGTGAAAATCAGATGCTGATTCTAGCGGGAGAATGCAACTGGGTGGGCGCTATTGCGACGAGTTGGTAGCTGTATTGATCCAGGACTGAATTTTCCTCTTCCCGACCGTAGCGAAGCGGAGTGGAGGGACCTAACGCGTTTCGATGAAGTAACTTGCCGAAGCGAAACCAGTTGATTCCCGTTGAATATGAACCACGCCTGTCCGAGCCCCAGATCCCTCCGCTCCGCTCCGCTACGGTCGGGAAGAGGGAATAGCAGTAAGGAAGAATCGGCCGAACGTTTCTATTGGTCCATGTCGAACGAGATACTGAACCAAGTTCAGTATGACAGTACGTCGTTGTACCGGTTCTAGAAGTCCTCTCCTGGGGGAGAGGATGTAGGTGAGGGCGGAATCGGACGCCCGGATAGAGTGGTCGATATCACCCTCATCCCAGCCTTCTCCCACTGGGAGAGGGAGCCCGAAACACTACCTAGCCCTTGAGCATGCCCATCATGGCTCGCTTGCCGCCGGGACCCGATAGCTTTTTCATCATCTTCTGCATCTGCTTGAACTGAGCCAGAAGCTGGTTTACCTGCGCAGGTGAAGTTCCCGATCCATCGGCGATTCGCTTTCGGCGTGAGCCGTTGATGATCGTTGGCTCCTGCCGTTCAGCCAGCGTCATCGAGTGAATAATCGCCTCGACTCGTGCCATCTGATTTTCGTCGATATCTTTCGCGTTGATCTTGCCTCGTAGAGCGCCCATTCCGGGAATCATGCCCAGAATGTCGGACATCGAGCCCATCTTCTTGATCGTCTGGAACTGCTGAAGCATGTCGTTTAGATCGAACTGGTTCTTGCGAATCTTTTGCTCAAGCGCCTTCGTCTGCTCAGTGTCGAACTGAACCTCGGCTTTCTCGATAAGCGACGCTACATCGCCCATGCCGAGAATTCGTGATGCGATACGGTCGGGGTGGTAGACCTCGAACTGGTCGGGTCGTTCACCAACACCGATGTACTTGATCGGAACGCCGGTTGCAGATCGCATCGAAAGCGCAGCACCTCCACGTGCGTCACCGTCCATCTTGGTGAGCACCATGCCGGTAACGCCGATTCGATCGTTGAACTCGCCACCGGAACGAACAGCGTCCTGTCCCGTCATGGCGTCAAGAACGAGAAGCGTTTCTACCGGAGACGTTGCATCGCGAATTTCCTCAAGCTCACCCATCAGGTCGTCGTCAATTGCGAGTCGACCTGCGGTATCGAGAATGAGGTAGTGAATATTTTCGTCGGCAGCCTTTTTAACGGCAGCCTTAGCGACCTTCACAGGGGTCGAGCCTGATGGCTCCTCAGAGTAGACGGGGATGTCGAGTTGTTTACCGAGCTGTTCGAGCTGATCGACGGCTGCTGGTCGTTGCAAGTCACACGCCGCCATCATCACGGGGTGCTTATCTTTCCGAAGCGAAAGCGCTAGTTTTGCGGCGAGGGTGGTTTTACCAGCACCCTGCAGACCTATCAACATGATTACGCTGGGCGGCTTTTCCGCTCGTGCCAGTTCGACAGTTTCTCCGCCGAGGATCTCGGCGAGCTCTTCCTGAACGATTCGGATCACCGATTGGCCGGGAGTGAGCGATGCGTAGACCTTTTCGCCATCGACGCGCTCTTTCACGCTCTTGATGAACTGACGGGCTACTTTGAAGTCGACATCGGCCTCTAAGAGGGCAAGTCGTACTTCGCGCAGCGCAGCATCGATATCTTTTTCAGATAATTTGCCGCTGCTGGTTAGCTTGCCGAAGACTCCGCCAAGCTTGTCGGATAGTGACTCAAACATAGTTCGAGTTTACACGGGGAATGGGGGTGTGGGCGTAGGCAGCGTCTCCGAATTACCAGCGAGACGGTAGTCCGTGGGCTCCTTCTCCCAGCGGGAGAAGGTTGGTTTGAGGGAGAAACGTACCCGCGGGCGATATTTTGCTGGTTGGCCATATCTCCCTCACCTAAATCCTCTCCCGCTGGGAGAAGACTTTAACGAGCAACCCGCTCTACTTGCCCGTATCGAGTTCAATCCCCGCTTCGGCCTTTGCCTCAGCGGTTGCCGTCTCGGGAACGAACAGTGTTGCGACTACGGTCGCCTCAGCGTCTTTCGCCTCGCCGCTGTTCGCAGCTGATCTCGCCAGGAACCAGATCACCAGTACGAGAACGATTGTCAACATCAACCAATACCCGACGGCTTCGTATCGCTTCCTGAAAGAAAGCCTGCCGCTGGTTACTACGTTTGGCCTGGGCTGAATCCTTCGTGGGTTATCGTTCATCTGGTAATTGGCATTTGGTGAGTGATCTTAGATATTGAATGGTCCGGCGCGGTATCGAGGCTCGTAATCGACGAAGGTTCCGCCCTCGGTGGCGCTTTCCAGAAGCGCAAGCCCTGCTTTTAGCACGTCCCTCTGTTTTTCAACATCGAACGGCGCCGACAACGGACGTCCCATCGGATGTGGTGTTAACAGTATGCGTGCCGGGTTCATCCCTGCAGTTCGGTCTTTGAACACGGTTGACATGATTACGACGCTCGGAATGCCCGCTTCCTCGAATGCTCTGGCTACGTGTCCGACCGACACGTGGCAGACAGGTCATATTGGAATTAGCACCGCGGCCTGGGCTCCAGCGGCTTTAGCACGAGCTGCCCACTCGGGCGCAATCTCTTTCCTTAGACGTAGTTGCGATGTGAGACCGACAAACGAATAGGCCGGGCTGACGAACTCCCCGATTACACCCTCATCAGCCAATTCGTTCATGCGGTCGATAGGCAGAGCGGTGTTTCGGTCCGCTGACACGGCCCGTATGTCGTAGCCGCCGTGGCGAACACGGGTGTCTTCCCGAGACGTAGTGATCGGTATTTCCGAAAGCACGGCATCGGCTTTGCCGAACTCGCTGGTCATCTTTACGACCTGCTCCTGCGTCAGATCTTCGATGCCGAACGGCTTGGGATCGTGCCCCTGTGCGAAGTGACCCGTCGTGGTCAGAAGCGCAATTCGACTCTCAGAAACCGGCTGAGTTAACTTCGCAAATGGCTTTGTGTCGTACTCGAAACTAGCAGGACCGGCATACGCCTCGACCTGTGCCCTTACGATTGCCTCAACGATCGGCTGGGTGTCGCCATCGTCGATCAGGTTTCCGGTGAGATCGAGAAGTTCCTTCAAGAACTCGTCAGCGAGTCCTTCCGATCCGGACTTCATCCACTTGAACAGCAGGTCGGTACGAGATCCGTAGGAGAACGAGTTTCGAAAATCATCGAACGACTCTTTTTCAGTCGCTTCGGGCGTGTCAGGCGTGCCCGATGCGCCAGAGGCAGGAGTTTTTTCGTTGATAGCCATATCGAGAGTTTACTTCCCTTCGCCTCCTTCGATGCAATAGCGCCCAATGTGATTCTGGAAAGCCGCAGCTTAGACCATCGCCCCCAGTTCGCCATCGAGTTCGAGTTTAGCTTCCGTTCGGGCCTGCACATCGTCGAACGACCAGCCCGGTGCGGCTTCACGAAGAATCAAACGACCGTTTTCACGATCGATTTCGATAACTGCGATATCGGTCACGATCTCATCGACGCAGGTCGGGGCAGTGAGCGGGAACGTACATGCGTCCACGATCTTTGCGATATCGCCACGGGCGTTGTGCTCCATTGCGATAACGACCTTTTTGGCGTTCTCGGCAAGATCCATTGCTCCGCCGATGCTGCCGATACCACGCTTTGGGATGATCCAATTCGCAAGATCGCCATTTCGCGACACCTGCAGCGCCCCGAGAACCGTTACGTCGATGTGACCGCCACGAATCAGGTTGAACGACTCCACAGAATCGAAAAACGCCATCCCCGGTACGAGTTTTGGGAACTTGCCCCCGGCGTCCATCATGTTCGGGTCGCCTTCGCCCGGTGCTGAAAGTTCCTTGAATCCCAGAATGCCGTTTTCTGCGTGATAAAGAAGTTCGACTCCGTCCGGCAAGAAATCTGCACATAACGCCGGAATGCCGATCCCGAGATTAACCGTAGTTCCGTCGACCAAATCGCGGGCTGCTCGCTTCGCAATAGCTGCTCGATCGAGTCGTGGAGCCGGATCGTTACCGATGATCTTGTTGGTCATGGCAGGTGATCTCCCGCTTCGCGCTGAACGATTCGGTCAACGTACGTGCTCAACGTGCCGACTCGCTCGGAGTCGATACCGCCTACCTCCACGATTTCATCGACCTCGACTATTGTCATTTTCGCAGCGGTCGCCATAGCCGGGTTAAATGCTCTCGAAGTCCCGATGTACTGCAGATTGCCTCTCGTATCGGCCTTTTGCGCTCGAATTAGCGCGTAGTCGGCAGTGAGAGCGTGTTCGAGTAAATGAGTTCGACCGTCGAAGTCGCGATGCTCTTTGCCCTCCGCAACCGGAGTGCCGACGCCCGTTGGCGTGTAGAACGCCGGAATACCGGCTCCTGCAGCGCGAATACGTTCGATTAACGTTCCCTGCGGGACTATATCGACCTCTGCCTTGCCTTCTCGCCAGGCTTTTTCAATATCACTTAAAGGATTGGTAGTTCCTGGAACTGGAAACGAGCAGATGATTTTTGTTGCCTGACCGCTTTCGAAAAATATGCCCTGGTCGATAGGGTCGAGATGATCGGGCCAGCCGTAGCCGGTTGTTTTCGAAATTCCAGCAACGTTTCCGATTATCGTCAGGTCTCCGACGCCAAGCTCTCGAAGTGCCAACATCAGGCGAGTTGGCTGCCCACCGGCACCACCGAATCCGCCAATCATGATCGACGCGCCCGACGGAATATCGGCGACGGCATCGGCAAACGAGTTTGAAATCTTATTAACTGGCACGGTGAGCCAGATTCTACGGTCTTTTGGCGTGGTGTCGAATACACTTCTCGATGATTTCGCCCTCAATAAATCAAACATCCAAGTCCAGAGCACGAATTTGTCACCCAAAAGCAAAATGTCGCCGTTCACCCTCATCGCCCATCGTGGTGCGTCTTACGACGCTCCCGAAAATACGTTTGAAGCGTTTGATCTCGCACTTGAGCTGGGATTCGACAATTTCGAGACAGACGTGCAGCTGACCAGCGATGGCAGAGCGGTAATGATTCACGACGCCGAGCTCGATCGCACTACCGACGCCACCGGTCTCGTCGCGGAAACCGGAATCGCAAAGATAAAGTCGTTGAACGCCGGACTCTGGTTTGAAGGACCTGATGACGGCGCCGGGGTGCATGGCCCACTTGCCTATCCCGAGGCGTTCGTACCGTCGCTTGATGAATTCCTCGAACGGTACGCAGGAAAGGCTCACGTTCATCTCGAACTGAAATCGACTGAGCCTGAACTGGCACCAACCGTGCATAAATCGCTCAAACAGTGGGGCTGGCTCGATCAGCACACCGGCGACAGTGTCGCCCCCGGTCTAACGATTTCTTCTTTTAGGTTCGAGCAACTCGAACGATCGATCAAGCTCATGCCGAAGATCGCACATGGCTGGCTGCTGCAAAAAATCGACAAGGCGTCGCTCAAGGCTGCCGTTGATCTGGGACTTTCGGGAATCTACCCGAATGCGGAGAAGGCCACGGAGAAGCAGATCAAGGACGCAAACGCGGCGGGTCTTGTAGTTCGAACGTGGGGCATAGGCGATTCGAAAGCTGCATTGAGGCGGGCGTATCGTTCAGGTGCAGTAGGCACGACAGTCGATTGGCCAGCAATAGCTCGCGACGTTATTGGCACGCTTTAAACCATTTTTTGCTGTTAAACACAGTGCGTCGTTGATTCCCGGTTTTTCGCGCCAATCCTCAGGTAACATCCGCGCTGTTTTACGAGTGGTGATCTAAATTACCGCTAGGTTTCACTGTGATTCGCCAGTAACGGATTTGCGGGCATGGTGATCCGTGGAAAATTGGCAAAAAAACGCACAAACGCACGCAAGTACCCGAGCGGAGTTATTAGCGAATGTTCTACGACACGTCCTCATTTATTAAGCCGGCTCCGCATCTGCGTGACGACCGATTCCACGCACTTGTGATGCTCCTGCCTCGCGAGTCGAAGCGGCTTCTCGCACGAGCCGTTTTGCAGATGCCCGAAGTCAAGCGTGTGCTGGAAGACGGCTGGTTCGTAGTTTCTCGTGGTGTAACTCCCGCATACATTCTTGAAGAACTCACCGGGCAAGCAGCCGACAAGGGCAACAGCACCGCCGGAATCGTTACAGAAGGTCGACTCGCCAGCGTGATCGAAGAAGATCGACTCGGACCGTGGGTATTCAAAGACGGCGAACTCTCCGAAGTGCCTGCGCCGGCCGCACTCGGTCAGTTCCGCGCACGTGACGTATCTATTAAAGGCGCAAACGCCGTCGACCCCAACGGAAACATTGCCGTTCTCGCTGCCGATGGCGGCGGCGGAACCGTCGGAGGAATCTGGGGCACACTCACAGCTCGTGGCTCGCACTGGGTCGCACCGGTCAGCCTCGAACGATTGATTCCCGACGTAATCGAAGCTGCCAAGGTCTGCGGAAACCACCTCTGGGATCTCACGATGGGTCAGTCGGCCGGTCTCATGCCGGTAGTGAACGCCCAGGTTGTCACCGAGATTCAGGCTCTCAATATCCTGACCGGTGTTACCGCAACTCACGTTGCTTCCGGTGGAGTTGCCGGGTCCGAAGGCGCAGTGATGCTCTCGCTGTCTGGCGAAGAGTCGGTCGTTCGCGAGGCGTTTGCGCTTCTCGAGGCGATCAAGGGCGAAGAGCAGTTCGAAGCTCCTCGACTCATCCCATACATCCGAGAGCCCGAAGCAGCACCGCAGCACTAATTAGCTAGGATCTGTCATCGTCGTGTACGGCGGTGGCGCAGCCTCTGTCATTGCGAGGAGGAACGACGTGGCAATCAACGTCGACGAGCAACGCGTCGTCCGATTTCAAGCGACAAACTTTCCAACGCAAATTTCGTGGACTCGATCAGAGGCAGCTTTCGATTTCGAAATTAATAGCGGATCGGCTCTCGCACGGGTCGACCGTTTTCGCGGCCTGCCCGCTGATTGCCACGTCGTTCCTCCTCGCAATGACATGCTCAATGCAGCCGACCCGGTCCGAAATACACCGCAGTGCGATAGAGTCCGCTTCAGCAAATTCAACATTCACGTACAGAACGCGAATCAGGTAAAAAGAAGCAGCATATGAAGATCGAAAAAGTCCGACTCCGCCACGTATTTGGGACTATCGAGACCGATGGTTTGTTCTGGGAGGAACGACTCGTCCAGCCGCTCGACGTATACGCAGAGTTCCGTGACATATCGAAGCGAGTCGAGTGGAGCAACGAAAAATCTAAGAACGAACTTGCCCACAACGCCTACTTCGTGCAGATCGAAACTGACGAGGGCGTGATTGGCATCGGCGGTCCCTTGGACAAGGGCGTCGCGTTCATCATCGAGAACGAGCTTGCTCATTACCTGATCGGTCGCGACCCGCTGGCAACGGAGTTCATCTGGGACATCATGCACCGAGGCTCAGTGCATGGTCGTCAGGGCAACACGATGATCGCCATCAGTGCGATCGACAACGCATTGTGGGATCTCAAAGGTCGCTACCTGAACGTTCCTGTCTACTCGATCATTGGCGGTCCGACTCGAACGGAAGTACCTGCCTACGCGTCGATGCTCGGGTACGACGTGCTCGATATGGGGCGGGTGAAAGATCGGGCGAAGGAGAAGCAGGACGAAGGCTACACGGCCCAGAAATGGTTCTTCAGGCACGGTCCGATGTCGGGCGCTGAAGGACTGAAGATAAACGTCGAGATGGTCCGCACCCTTCGAGAAACACTTGGGGATGACGACGACATCATGCTCGATTGCTGGCAGTCGATGGACGTGAACTACGTGATCAGGCTCGCCGAGCAGATCGAGGAGTTCCACCCCCGCTGGCTCGAAGAATGTGCAATGCCCGATCGCATCGACTCGTATCGCAAGATTCGTGAGGCGACGAACATTCCGCTCTCAGGAGCCGAGCATCACTACACCCGCTGGGGCATGAAGCAATTCATCGATGAAGAGGCGCTCGATATTCTTCAGCCCGACATCTACTGGGCAGGCGGGCTTTCTGAAGTGCTCAAGATCGCCGCGGTTGCAACGACGCACGATCTGATCACGATCCCGCACGGTCACTCGACCAACGCCGGAATCCACTTCTCCGTCGCACAATCGCCGATTCACACTCCGTATCAGGAGTATCTGGTGAAATGGAACACCATTCACCAGCACTTCCTGAAAGACGCTGTAACGCCAGAGAACGGGATGATCCACGCCCCGCCTGGCGTCGGAATGGCAATGGACCTCGACCCCGACAAGATCGAACGAGAGGAAGAACCCAACTTCGGATCGTAGGGAGATTCAATTCTGCTAGTGCCTACGAGCGCCCGACCTCCCGACGAAGGAGGGATCTCACAGCAAACAGCGTTCGACCTTAGACGTAAACGATTCAAGCTAACGAGAAAACAGAATCCTTTGAGATCCCTCGGCTGCACTCGGGAAATCGCACGTTCCCGGTCCCCCTTCCTTCGGGAAGGGGTTAGTGGTCGGGTAGATTTCAGCGGGCAACCAAGTCGTCCGACGACGCCAGAGCCGGCGCTGGCCCCCCTTCCTTCGGGAAGCGGTTAGGGGTTGGGTAGATTGCAGCTAGCGACCAAGCCATCCGATGGCGCCCGGAGCTAAAACGAGAGAAAACATCATGAAAATCACAAATATCAGACTTCGCGAGCTAACCGGAACCATGGAGGTCGACGGACCATTCATGGAAGAGCGACTCGTAATGCCGCTCGACATCTACGAGGAGTTTCGTGTGCAGGGGCCACCTGCTGCAGGAACCCAAGTTGATGACTCGCACTACCAGTTGAACCAGATCTTTGTGCAGATCGATACCGACGAAGGTGTCAGCGGAATTGCAGGCCCCACGATGCCCGGCGGGATAGCGTTCCATGTTTGGCAGATGCGAGATTTTCTGATCGGACGCGATCCGCTGGCGACCGAGTTCCTATGGGACATCATGCACAGGAAGTCAGTTCACGGTCGGCAGGGCGAGCAGATGATGGCGATCAGCCTTATCGACAATGCTCTCTGGGATCTCAAAGGCAAGTGGTTTAAGCAGTCCGTCTCCACCCTCATCGGCGGCGGCGGGCGCGGTCCGATGCCTGCCTACGCTTCGATGCTCGGGTACGCCACGCAAGATCTCGGCCTTGTGAAAGAGCGCGCTCTTGAAATGCAAAGCCGTGGATACAAGGCGCAAAAGTGGTTCTTCCGCCACGGTCCTATGTCGGGCGCTGAAGGATTCAAGAAGAACGTTGCGATGGTTGAGACGATTCGAGAGACTCTCGGTGACGACGACGACATCATGCTCGATTGCTGGCAGTCGATGGACGTTAACTACGTTGTGCGTCTTGCCGAAGCGATCGAAGATCTTCACCCGCGCTGGCTCGAGGAAGTCGCCATGCCTGACCGGATCGACTCCTACAGGAAGATTCGAGAAGCAACCAACATCCCGATTTCTGGAGCCGAGCACGAGTACACACGATGGGGTTTCAAGCGGTTCATCGATGCCGAAGCCGTCGACATTATCCAGCCCGACCTCAATTGGGCGGGTGGTCTATCTGAAGTGATGAAGATCAGCGCACTTGCGACGACTTACGACCTGATCACGATCTGTCACCAGGGCGTTTCGCCTCCGGGCATGGCATGGTCGTCTGCTCAGTCGCCCATTCACACTCCGTACGTAGAAATGCTCGTAAAGCATGCAGCAATGAGCTATTTCTTCGATGCGAATGGCGGCCCGAACTTCTCCAACGGGGAATTGACGGTAAGCACACACCCGGGGCTTGGGTTCGACATCGACGAATCCAAGATAGAGTCCCAGCAAGACCTCGAGTACTAAGCGAATCACGAGTCACCAGATCATTCATGACAACATCGCATGACATGTGATAAGGTCTGCTATTAGAGCTTTATTGCTGTTTTAAGTTCCTAACTCAATGTGAGTGCCAGCACCCACATGCAGCGCGTTGGGATTGCAGAACATTCATGACTGAAGTTGAATCTGGACTTAGATACGTTTTGGTGGGCGGTAAGTGTCTGCCTGTGGCTGGGCAATCGTTATCTGAGCTGGATCAAAACATAGATAGCGACCGCGGGGTAATCAAATAGCAAAATGACCCGTCAGATTCGAGTTTTCGAGCGAAAATTGGACTGCTGTGAATAGTACTTACAGCACCACCGACTTAACGCTTGGCACCAAGCATATTGTCGATAGTTACCGCCCAACATTATTGTTGGTTGCGGTGCTCGTCGCACTTTGCGCAGGATCGATCCTGATGGCGGATCGGTTGACGGGCGACGACTCGAGTTTGAGTGCGGCACCAGCGGGTGAATACGTGGCTTCCAAAATTTCCGAGATAGGAAGTCAGGTGAAGCAGGGAGGTCAGGCAGCCACTGCTGATTCCGATCGTGATTCGATGAGGGTGCTCATATTTGCCCTTATTGCCGCAGCGCTTACCTCCGCAGGCGTGGTTTTCTACTTGAACCGTGCACTTGTACGCGCACGGCGTCAGATCCACGACCAGAAATTTGATCTGCGGGTAACGAAGCAACTTGAGCAACGATTCCTCGCTTCGGCTACGCATGAACTGAACACCCCACTCACAGTAACTTCGGCGCTTACCGATGTGCTGGCGAAAAACAAAGAAGGCAACCTGACTGAACGTCAGCTGAAGCAGATTACGGCTGTGCAGAGAAACAACCGGCGCCTGTCGGAAATGGTTGATGTGATGATTCAGAGCTCAGTCGCCGGGATCGATGATGGCTTGCGGATCGAACAAATTCAGTACTCGGAATTTATCGAAAGTGCGATCAAATCCATTCAAGCCGATCTCGCACTTCAAGGCGTACAACTCGAATGGTCTGTAATGCCGTCCCCAGACGTCGTGAGTATCGATTCTGAGCGGATATCCAAAGTGGTATCGAACTTGCTCATTAACGCCGGCCAGAATACGCCAGAAGGCGCGATTGTGTTCCTGTCGACCGAGCGAATCGGTACCGAGGTCAGAACCTGTGTTCGAGATTTTGGCCCGGGAATATCTATTGATGATCGCCCGCACGTGTTCTCGCCGTTTTATCGAGGTGATTCAGAGGTGAGCCGCCGTAATCGCGGCGTTGGCCTCGGGCTGACTGTTGCAAAACAGATCATCGAAGGCCATGGCGGCGAAATTGGATTCGAATCGAACGCGACACGGTCGGGCGTTACGTTCTGCTTCACGCTGCCGATCGCAAGCTAGTTCCAACCGGCCGCTAAGTACCCGTGTTGATCGTTCAACTCGGTAAAACTCCGTTCGATCCTGTCAGCGTTCGATTCCGCACTGGGTCATAATTGCAGCCGCTGCACTCAGGTGCGATCTGTTTATTGCAGCGCCCATTCTTCGGCACAAGCACGGATTTCAGGCTAGCGGATCAACCACAATGAAAATAACCGACGTCAAGGCATATCCACTCAAGACACGAACTGCACTGGTGAGAATCTTCACCGATGAGGGAGTCGAAGGCATTGGCGAGTGCTCTCCGATGAACGTGCCGATCATGTGCTACTTCGTCGAAAATGCGCTCAAGCCGCTGATCATCGGGAAGAACCCGCTAGATATCGAACGACTTTGGGACGATATGTTTTTCGGAACGTACAAACTCGGTACGTCGGGAACCCAGCCGAGCTGTATTAGCGGAGTCGATATCGCCCTGTGGGACATCAAAGCCAAAGTCGCCGGCATGCCCCTGTACCAACTGATGGGCGGCGCCGTTCGAACCACGTTCACGATGTACAAAAGCATGGGCGGCGGCAGTACCAACACCGCTCAGGAGATGCTCGCCCGAGTGGAAGAAGCCTATGAAGAGGGCTACAAGGCGATAAAAATCAGAATGGACTGGAAATACCGTCAGGACGTCGACCCTGCCAAGGATTTCGAAATGTTCAAGCTCTGCCGTGATTTCCTGCCTGACGACATTCTTCTAAGCTTCGACGCCAACAACGGATATTCCGTTTCAACGGCCATTCAGCAGGGTCGTAAATTCGAGGAGCTAGGCATATATCACTTCGAAGAACCTGTTTCGCCAACGAACTACGAGGGCATCAGGGAAGTCGCCGAGGCGCTCGACGTCCCAATATCAGCGGGAGAGCACGAGTACACGCGCTGGCAGTTCTGCGACCTGATCAATATTGCGAAACCTGATCTGCTCCAGCCCGATGTAGTTAAATGCTGTGGCCTTACCGAAGGCAAGCGCATTGCTGCGTTGGCGGAGACGCACGACATGGCGGTTGTACCGCACATGACCCAGCCAACCATAGGTAACGCTGCGTCGCTCGCTCTTTGCGCCACGTTGCCGTTGTCGAACAGGCCTCACGAGTACTCGGGACAACGCGACGATCTGGACGATCTGTTCGAAGATCCCTGGGAGTTCAAGAACGGCCAGATCACGATGCCAGACAAGCCGGGGTTGGGTCTCACGGTCAACGAAAAAGCGCTCGAAGCGAACATGATGGACGTCTAGCCTAGATCTTCGAAATTTCTGAATGCTTCGGCGAGGCACCGGGGAGCGCGACTGTGATGTCGGTGCCTACGTTCAACTTGCTTGATGCCTCGATATTGCCACCGTGCAATTCGACCAGTGTCTTCGTAATCGCCAGGCCAAGGCCGGTGCCAATCTCTTCGCGGACTTCTGTCTGGTCCACCCTGAAAAATGGAGAGAATATCTCGTCTAGATTTTCCTGAGGAATTCCAATTCCCTGGTCTGAGACAACCAGGATCAGTTGGCCGTCTTGCGAATCCACGTTAACCGTTACCCGCGTCGATGGTGGAGAGTATTTGCAGGAGTTGGTGATCAAGTTCGATAGGACCTGAATTATTCGGCCGTGGTCTGCATTGATCCAAATTGGTCCCGTATGAGGTTCGATCGCCAGAGTTTGGCTTCGCTGTTCAGCTGTTGGCTCAAGCGATTCGACAACCGAGTCGAGGAGCGAGTGTATTTCGAACTCAGTTTTATCCAGTCTCAACTGATCGGAGCTCATGCTCGAGAAATCGAGCATGTCCTCGACCAGTGCATTGAGATTGCGGCTGTTTCGTTTGATCACATCGAGGTGCTCGAGCTGAAGATTCGTTAGTGTTCCGCCTCGATCCCGGCTCAAAATGTCGGCAAATGCCATCACCGACGTGAGTGGGGTTCGTAGCTCGTGGGAGACAGTTGAGAAGAATTCTTCCCGCTGTTCGTTTAGCTGTAATAACTGTTGGTTCTGGGCATCGAGGTCGCGTCTTGCCTCCTGATCTTTTTCAGCCTGGGCCAACTCGGTGACATCTCGACGCATACCGATGAATCGCGTGATATTGCCGTCGTCATCAAATACAGGCGTGACCGACGTGTCGGCTTCATAGTCCGAGCCGTCTTTGCGCCGGATCCACATCCTAGTTCGCCAAGTATTTCCACTTCGAACTTGCTCCCACATGTTATCGAACAACTCAGTATCGTTTTTATCCGACCTCATGAACGGCGAGCTTTGCCCAATCGCCTCTTACCTCGAATACCCAGAATCGCGAACGAACGCCTCGTTCACCCATTCGATAGATGTATCGAGATTCAAAATCACCATTGCTTCGCTCACTGCTTCGAGAGCTGCCGCCTGAGTTCTTATTTCGGCATCAGCCTGAGCCAACTCAGTAACATCTCGGCGCAAACTGACAAAGTGAGTGATGTTACTGTCGTCATCAAAAACAGGTGCGACCGAGATGTCGGATTCATAGTCCGATCCATCCTTGCGCTCGGTCCATATTCTGGCATGCTAGGCTTTTCCACTTAGAACTTGCCTCAACATGCCATCTAACATCTCCGAAGGGTTTTTGTCCGATCGCAAGAACGGTCCGTGTTGCCCAACCACCTCTTCCTTTGAGTAGCCAGTATCGCGAACTAACGCCTGGTTCACCCATTCAATCGTAAAGTCGAGACTCAGAATTGCCACCGCATCGCTAGCTGCTTCGAGTGCCGCCGCCTGCGTTCTTATTTCGGCGTTAACCTTGAACCGCCCGGTAACATCCCGGTGAATTCCGACGTATTTGTCGAGCTCCCCTTTGTCGTTGAATATGGCAGACATCGTGGCGTCGAGTAAATATTCTGTTCCGTCTTTATGAGCGCCGTTTACGTACTCATGCCAGACTGTTCCCTGCTGGACGTATTCGAAAGCACTCTCGATACTCTGGGCGCGTGAGTCAAGTGGTTTGGTTGGCTCAGGGTATTTAAATACTGTTCCCAGGACCTCTTCACTCGAAAAACCGGTCTGCGCTTCAAACGCAGGGTTTACGTACTCCACCGTCATGTCCGAATTGCGAATGACTATTGCGTCGTCGGCCGCTTCTAGAGCTGCCACTTGCGTCTGATTATTCAACAGGGCCAGTTCGAGCCTGCGATACTGCGCAGATGTTGCGATTGCGCCGGCGATCTGGGCGCCGATCTGCTGCGCTAAGTCGATGGCGTGATCGTCATAGGCATAGGGATCGATCGATCTCAGGTTCATCGATCCAATAGCTCGACCCTGCCATACCAACGGCACAAAGAGAACCGAGTTCAATCCGCGATCTCGCTGATTTTGTTCTCCAGGGGCACTCTCGATGAAGCCGACATAGGCATCGCCGTTAGCGACGAATAATTTCTTTTGCTCTATTACTTCACGCTGTGGCACATTGATATCTTGCGAGACGGTGACACCTGTGGATGTGCCTTTGACATCGATTCCGTCAATTAGTACAGAGGATATCGATAGTTCGTTTTCGACAGCGTCGTTAACCACTACAAGAGCGATCCGGTCGAATGGAACCAGAGAACGTGCCTGCTCGACAAACGCCGTAAGGACATCTTGAGTATCGAGAGTTGAACTTACAATCCGGCCGATATCGGCGATTCGAGCGTGCTCCTCAGCCATTTTTTGGTGCTCCGCTGATTGCCTCTCAAGCAATGCAAATTGCTGATTCGAAGAAATCACACCTGCTATTTGGTTGGCGATTTGCATTGCGAGACGTTTCTCTCGCTCGCCATATGGATCGTCTTCCTTTGATCGAAATGCAAGCGTTCCGACCAATTGTCCCTGTTGGACGACAGGTGCAAACAACGCAGACTTGAGCCCGGCGCTGATAAGGACGTTGGTGTCCATGGCGACATCGCTATTCGCAATACTCGCAAGTATTTCAGCGCTGCCCGCAACGACTTCGTGGTCTTTGTAAACGGCGGCAGGTATTGAGCTGTCTTCCAGCGAGTTCGGGGCATTCGTGCTGTCCACATCCGTTCGGAGACCAGCGACATGAGCGCTGAAGATAAGTCCCGCATTGGGCTCGATCGTGGATATGGAGAGACGGTCGAACGGGACGAGCTTGTTTGCCTGATTGGCGAAAGCCGAAAAAACATCGTCGAGGTTCGGCGACGAACTTACTACTCGCCCGATTTCGGCGATTCGAGTCTGTTCTTCGGCCAGCTGCTGCCGTTCGACTGACTCTTGTTCAGCGATCGCGTACCTGTTTGACGTTGAAATCGCACCGGCGGTCTGTCGCGATATCTGAACTGCCAGATTTATCTGGTGCTCACCAAAAGCTTCAGGATCGTACGCTCGAAACGTAATTATTCCCTGAACATCGTCTTGCCAGACCAACGGAACAATGAGAAGGGATCTGAGGCCTGAAGCGTAGCGGACGGCTTCGGACTCGTTCTCTGCAGCATACTTCTCGAGCTCTGGGCCTGAGATCAGAAGGTGCTCTTTCTGCTCGATGACGCTGCCAGTTGTTTCGTAAGGACCTGTCGGCTTTCGTGCGCCGGTCGCTGCTCCTTCGAAGTCAAGACCAGAAACAAACTGATCGACGTACTCGGTTTTGTCATCCGTAAATACGGATATCACGATCCGGTCAAAGTGAAACAGTTTCCGCGTTTGCTCTACCAGCGGGGTAAAAACTTCATCCAGATCGAGGGTGGAGCTTACGATTCGGCCAATCTCGGCTATTCGCCGCTGTTCGCCGCCGATCGCCTCTATATCACCCATCAACTACCCCGCTCTCAGTTCCCGTTCATCAGCCATACGGTAATTCTAGTTCGCCGTTGTGGATATTTTCGTATAGCGAAGAAGGCCTCGCCGATCATGCCAAATAGGCAGTATAAGAGCACCGATTGTCACAATGTACACGAACATTAAACATATAAAATGCATTTAAATAGGTTTAATGTTCATTCATACCGTAAGAGTACTGAGGGTCACCAAAAAATGGGGTTATTGAAGGGCTCAAATGTATAACCAGCATCACATTCGATGCAATTGTGAGTGAAATGTGCAGCTCAGCTGAAGGCTTGGGCGCTAGTGTCCGTTCGCCCGGTCACCGCCGGTGATACTAGGAATATCAGCGCGTTCCAAGATTCATCTGCTCAGGTTGTTTATTCACTTCGATTTCTCCGCCGTGAAGCTCACCAAGAGTTTTTTGAAATCGACATACCGGCGCCGCGAATCGCTGATTAGCTGCGTTCCATTAGCTCTTTGGCGTACTTGCGTTCCATTTCCGAGAGTTTTTCAACACGTCGCCTGAAATCGGGATCGGTTGAAAACTCTGCGTTCACGAACGCATCGAGAACCTCTTTTGCAACGGCAACTCCGATGATCCACGCACCCATGCAGATCAAGTTCACGTCATCGTGTTCGACACCCTGGTGCGCACAGTGCGTGTCGTGAGTTAGCGCTGCCCTGATACCCGGAACCTTGTTTCCTGCGATTGCTGCCCCAACTCCGGTTCCGCAAACAAGAATGCCGCGCTCCGCTTCCCCTGAGAGAATCGCCGAGGTCACACGCTGTGCGATGTCAGGAAAATCGACAGGCTCCTCGGAGTGCGTGCCGTAGTCCGTCACATCGTGACCTTGCGACTTCAGGTATTCAACAACAGGTCCCTTCATCGAGAACCCTGCGTGATCGCCACCAACAGCTAATTTCATATTCGTTTCCTTTGTGTGCGGTCTCGAGATTTTGTAATTGTCACTCTGAACTGAAATTATCCCTCTTTCCGACCCCCGATTTTCATCGGGATAAACTTCGCAAAGCGGAGCGGAGGGACCTCAGGCTTTCATATCAGCAACTGTAGTTCGACATGGAAGTAACTGTTCCTATGCGGCGGTTCACTCCACAGCGGTCATCCAAGATCCCTCCACTACGCTACGCTTCGGTCGGGAAGAGGGAGAAAGGCGGTTGCGATAAGTTCACCTATTACAGATGCTGAAAAAGCCCCGTCGGATCGGCCCATTCGTCCGGAACCCGCAGCGAAAGCACCGTCGCATCGCACGTCAAAACGCCGTCGTGTGAATAGAGATCAACAGCAAACACAGTCTTCTTCGTCGTCTTCTCTGTGAGCCGGGCACGAGCCGTCACTGGGCCATCGATTCGTGTCGGCTTACGATAGTTCACGTTCAGCGCCGCCGTTGCGTACCAGATCTTCTCGCCCTCTCCGACCTCGCGACCCTCGGTTCGATACGCGTCGGCAATCGCCGAGCAAACCCCGTGGCAGTCGATAACGGCTGCGATCGTTCCGCCGTTCATCACGTCGGGTGGCATCGCAGCGTGATGCGGCTCGGGAGTGAATATGCATACCGACTCGTCGCCGTCCCAGAACGACTTTATTTGCAAGCCCTTATCGTTCCACGCCCCACATCCGTAGCAATGGTTTCCGTGAAGACCGTCCTGAAAGTAAGTGCGTTCTAGTTCGCTCTGGCTCATACTGCTCCTTGGCCCGGAAATTCATTTCTGTTACTTGAGGCGATTAGATTATTGAGCGCGACCCACCAAACAATACCGATTTTGCTGTCAACGTGATAGCGAATTCCGAGCACGTTGCCGGTACCGACGAATCCGACACCCACACCAACTCATCAAACAGGCATGTTCCAAGCTAGAACTCGTTCACGAGCGCTCATACTCGTTTCTGCAGCCACATTTTTCTCGTTATCGGTGTGGTTTTCTACCAACGCTATTTCGGGCGCGCTCGAAGTGGAAAAATCGATCGACGAGTCCTCGATAGCGATTCTGACTATCGCCGTTCAGCTCGGATTCGTATTCGGCACTCTCCTGATCTCGTTCACGAACCTTTCTGATCTCATCAACGCCCGAACCCTGTTTGCCATCTCGGCGATTCTTGCAGCCACGACCAACCTGCTGGTAATCCCGCTCGAATCGACTCCCGCTCTCATAGCGGCTCGATTCGCAACCGGAGCCTTTTTGGGTGGGGTCTATCCCCCGGCGATGAAAGTCATATCGGGCTGGTACACGAAGGGTCGTGGATTCGCCCTCGGGACGATGGTCGGAGCGCTAACGATCGGCTCTGGATCACCTCACCTGCTGAGATCAGTTTTCTCGGAGAACTGGCAGGCAGTGATCGTCGGAAGCTCGATACTGGCGGTCACCGGCGGATTGATCCTGAAATTCCTGGTGACCGACGGCCCTCATGACGTGAAGGGAGCCAAGTTCAATCCCAGATATCTTGTGACCGCCCTTACGGCGCGAGGACCGCGACTCGCCCTCACCGGGTATCTCGGGCACCAGTGGGAGCTTTACGCCATGTGGGCGTGGATCGGCAGCTACATGCTCTACGTCGTCGGCGAGAAATCGCTCTTTGGCGGAAAACTTGATCTCGCAAGCGGGCTGACGTTCCTCGTATTCGCTATTGGAGCAGTGGCAAGTTCGTACGCGGGCATGTGGTCAGAAAAAATCGGACGAACCGCGGTGACCAGTATCGCGATGGTCATCAGCGGCGGCGTGGCAGCATTTATCGGATTCTTGCCTGTTGAAATGACCGTATTAATCGTGATTCTTGCGATGATCTGGGGTGCGTCAGTGATCGCCGATTCAGCGCAGTTCTCGACCGCCATGACCGAACTTAGCGATCCCGCCTACCGGGGCACAATGCTCACATTTCAAACGGGCGTCGGATTCGCCCTCACTGCGGTATCGATCTGGCTACTCCCGATCGTGAAGGATTCTTCAGGCTGGGGCTGGGCGTTCGCGATGCTCGCGTTAGGCCCGGTCGTAGGCACGGCCGCAATGCTTCGCCTGCGATCTCTCCCGGAAGCAGCGAATCTTGCAGGCGGCAAACGCTAGCGGTTCAATCTCACGCCTGTCGTTCGTAGCGTGTTATTCGGTGATCCAGCGCTTGTATCTAGTTTCGCCGAACTCGCGCTTTTCGTTTGCGACCGCCACAGACGGTCCTGAAAATGGGGCAGTCGGCTGCGTGCCAGGGAAGAAATCGGCGTTCATTCGTCCTACGAGCTGGTCACCGAACTCCACGTAGCAAGATCCCTTTCCCTGGAACACTTCTGGATCGCCTACTCCTGTGATCTCGGCGATCAGATGACTCGCCACAGCCTGAGCTGCGCTTTCGGCGAAAACGCCCGACTTCGGCACTGGCGCACTTGTTACGTCGCCAACTGCGTAAACGTCCGGGAACTTCGTCATCAGGTTACGGTCGTCAACGGGAATCCAATCGTTCTCGGATAGGCCTGCTTCTTCAACGACTTTCGGAACACGGTGAATCGGTATTCCCAAGAACAAATCGTACGGAATCTCCGTACCGTCGTCGCAAATGGCGACCTTGCGATCGGGGTCAAGGCTGGTGATTATGTGTTCGGTGATAAAGCGAATATTTTGTTCATCGAACTTGTCGAGAATGGCCTTTGTGCCGTCCGGAGAAGGTGGAATGGGCACTCCCCACTGTGAAACGACCGATATATCAATATCGCCACGCAAACCGCGTTCCTCGAACCATTCGTCGAGCAGCATCGCAGCCTCGCACGGTGCCGGTGGGCACTTGAACGGCTGGCCGATGATTCCGATTACCAGCTTTCCAGATTTGAACGACTGAAGAGTCTCGTTCAGGGCAATTGCGCCCGGAATTGAGTAGAACTCGTGGCCACCTTCGGCGAATCCTAGGGTTGCGTCGATGTTGTACTCGGCTCCCAGCGCCACAACCAGCACGTCGGCTTCATACGACTGCTTGTCGGTCGTAACGCGGCGTTGCTCCGGGTCGATAGCGAGTACCGTTTCCTGCCTGAAATCGACAGACGGTTTTGCTATATCACGATAGAAAAACGTTACTTCTGGTCGAGTGGCATGTCCGAGCATCAGATCGAACTTGGAAAATCCGAAGATAAAACCTTCGTTCTTGTCGATCAGAGTGATCTCTACTTGGTCAGGTAGCTCACTGGAGAGCCTGCTCGACAGTTCAAGTCCGCCAAAGCCCGCGCCCAGAATCAGGATTTTCTTTTTCATGTGGCAATTTTATCGAAAACGTTCACGATCTGCGCCATTGGCACATGTCGTTCAACCTAAGCAACAGCACCGCACCCTCTTCCCGATCGCAGCAAAGCGGAGCAGAGGGACCTGAGATGTTTATGTAGCCATTAGTCGTCCAGCGTAACGATGAGTGGGCGCTGGACTATCCGGAACCCGGCGTACTCGACCAAGGTCCCTCCGCTCCGCTGCGTTCGGGAAGAGGGATGGTTGGGGTGTGTCGATGGCGAAACAACGTGGTTCGTACAGGGATAAAAGCGTCCAACACAAAAAAAAAGACCCGTATTACTGCGGGTCCTTTCAAATACATGAACCGGGCCGGTTCGTTTAGGCGGCCAGTTGGCAGACGGTCAATCGCCAGGCGACTATTAGGCAGCCTGGTTGTGATCGTCGGTCGAGTGCGTGAAGTTCACAACTCGCGCCGATCGTCCAACTCGTGCCTTCTCAGAGATCTGGCCCTTGGAGACCATGTCGAAGAAAGCGCCCTGGGCTCGTAGACCCTCGGGACACACTGTGCCCTCTTCACCTGCGCCAAGTACCAATCCGAGACCACCCCGTGCTGGGATGATTGTGTTACCTGCTGAAGTGTTCTTGATGCTGATGCGTGTCATAGTTTTGCCCTTTTTTTGCCCTGAGACTCGCTTCGCCCGTGAGTCCCTGTCAGTGCATGTCTGCCTGATGTACACAACTTTAGGGGTCTAAACAGGGGGTCGGCTCCGAGCTAGCTACACAACGCGTTTGTGAGCCATCACCCACGTCAGTGAGCCACGTGGGTCATTTGGGTGAGCCAACAGGGTCTCGAAATTCGGGTTCTCAGTTCAAATCGCCTAACGGGCGGTTGCAGCGCCCCGACGTCGACGTCGGTACCTGCCGGTATTCCTACGCGATTTCGTCCCACCGTTGGCAGACGTGGCAGGCCTATCCGGTAACGTGATGTCGTTGACCACCTTGCCGTTCACCGAAGTCTTGAACTTACGTGACTTCGTAGTTCCGGGAGCTTTTGCGTTTGGCTTGATACCGTCCATCGAAGCCAAATACTGGCCTGTCGCCGATTTTTTCACCGACGCAACGAACTCAGGCGTGCCCTCGGCGACCATCATTCCGCCGCGCTCGCCGGCAAGTGGACCTAGATCGAGAATCCAGTCGGCGTTCTTGATCAAATCGAGATGATGTTCGATCAGGATGATCGAATTACCGGCGTCTACGAGTCGGTGCAGAACGATCATCAGCTTGGCGGCATCGTCGAACGAGAGGCCGGTCGTCGGCTCGTCGAGAATGTAAACCGTCTTGCCCGTAGAGCGCTTCGACAGCTCGGAAGCAAGTTTGATTCGCTGCGCCTCACCACCCGATAGCGTCGTTGCGGGCTGTCCAAGATGAACGTACCCGAGACCAACGTCGGTGAGTGTCTTCATCTTGTTGGCGATCGAAGGAATGTTCTCAAACAACACGGTAGCCTCTGCAACCGTCATGTCGAGCACATCGGCGATCGACTTGGTCTTGAACTTGATCTCTAGCGCCTCACGGTTGTAGCGAGCACCGAGGCAAATTTCACAGGGGACAGTCACGTCTGGAAGGAACTGCATCTCGATCTGAACGTAACCGGCACCGCTGCATGCCTCGCAGCGTCCGCCCTTTACGTTGAACGAGAATCGTCCGGGCTTGTAGCCACGAGCTTTCGACTCCGGCATCGAAGCGAAGATATCTCGGATATTTGTGAAGACACCGGTATAAGTCGCCGGGTTCGAACGAGGGGTTCTGCCAATAGCCGACTGATCGATGTTGATCACCTTGTCGACGTGTTCGAGCCCGAGGACCTCGTCGTGCTCACCCGGTCGGTCCTTCGAACGATAGAAATGCTGCGAGAGCTTCTTCGAGAGGATCTCGTTCACGAGCGTGCTTTTGCCTGAACCGGAAACACCGGTAACGCAGGTTAGCGTTCCGAGCGGAATCGCAACTGAAACGTTTTTGAGATTGTTTGCGCGCGCACCGACCACAACGAGTTCGCTTCCGTTGCCCTTGCGCCTCTTCTTCGGAACTGGAATCGACTTACGACCGGAGAGATACGCGCCAGTTAGCGAGTCCTCCGCCTCCAGAACGTCATCGATCGTGCCTTCGACCACAACGTGTCCGCCAAACTGCCCGGCACCGGGTCCAAGATCGACAATATGGTCGGCAGATCGCATCACAGCTTCATCGTGTTCGACGATTAGCACCGTGTTGCCAACATCACGCAGATTCTTGAGCGTTCCGATCAAGCGATCGTTGTCGGCTGGGTGCAATCCCACTGACGGCTCGTCGCAGACGTACAGAACGCCCATCAGCCCGGATCCGATCTGGGTCGCAAGCCTGATTCGTTGACCTTCACCACCCGAAAGCGTCGCCGCAGCACGGTTAAGCGTCAAGTAGTCGAGTCCTACCCTCGAAAGAAAACCAAGCCGTGCTTCAACTTCCTTCAAAATTTGAGTTGCAATCATCTGATCACGACTGCTCAGCGGATCTTTGGCGTCACCGGTGTGCTCGCCTTCGCCCGGCCAGACACCCGTTCGGCACGCCTCGACCCACCGAAGTGCGTTTTCGACCGATTGACCAGTGACTTCCATCACGTTCATACCGAGAACGGTTACTGCCAGAACTTCAGGTTTGAGGCGGGCACCTCCGCATGACGCGCACGGGCGCTGAGTCATATAACGGGCGATGTCTTCTCGAACAGAATCTGAATCTGTATCGACGTGGCGTCGCTCCATATTCGGAATCACGCCATCAAACGCCGTGTTCCAGCTGTATACCCGGCCTTTTTGCGTCTGGTGTGAAACTTCGAGTTTATTGCCTGCTGTTCCGTACAGAATCACTGTCAGGAACTGAGGATCCATTTCACGAATCGGCTGATCCATCGAGAAGCCAAAATGTTTCGACAACGACTCGAGTGTCGAGTGGTACCACGGCGACGTGGAGCCCGAACGCGCCCAGGGAGTGATCGCACCTTCGTTCAAACTCAGCGATTTGTCCTGAATTACCAGTTCAGGGTCGACTTCCAACTTGTAGCCGAGACCCGTGCAAGTTGGGCAGGCCCCAAATGGCGTGTTGAACGAGAAATTGCGGGGTTCGAGCTCGGCGATCGAAATATCGCAGTGCACACAAGCGAAGTGCTCAGAGTAGACAACGTCTTCATCCTTGCCCTTTTTGCCAGTACCAAGCTTCGATGCGATCAGGTTGCCGCCAGCGAGTCGAAGAGCGGCTTCAATCGATTCTGTAAGGCGTCCTCGCTCCGTGTCTTCGCGAACGATGATTCGATCGACCACTATTTCAATATCGTGCCACTTCGTCTTCGCCAGCTTGAACTCATCCGAGAGTTCTTTCGTTTCGCCATCTATCCGCACTCGAACAAAACCGTCTGTGCGAGCCGACTCAAATATCTGAAGGTGCTCGCCCTTCATATGGGTGACCATCGGAGCCAGAACCTGCAGTCGGGTGCCTTCTTCCATTCTCAGAACAGAATCAACGATCTGCTGAACGGTCTGACGCTGAACCGGTCGGCCGCAATTGTGACAGTGGGGACGGCCCGCCCGCGAGAACAACAGGCGCAAGTAGTCGTAGATCTCGGTGACGGTGCCAACGGTAGAGCGCGGGTTACGTGAAACGCCTTTTTGATCGATTGAGATCGATGGGCTCAGCCCCTCGATGTGATCGACGTCGGGCTTTTCCATGCGTCCCAAAAACTGGCGTGCGTAAGCAGAGAGTGATTCAACATAACGACGTTGCCCCTCGGCGAAAATCGTGTCGAACGCAAGGCTGCTCTTGCCTGATCCTGACACGCCCGTAATGACCGTCAGCGTGTCCCGAGGGATGCTGATGTCGAAGTTTTTGAGATTGTGCTCGCGTGCGCCGCGAATGACGATTTCTGAGTCAGGCATATTCCAGAGATTTCCCGATTGCTTCGGGACTTAGAGCGGCTAGTTCGGAATCAGTTCAACCGAGTGTAACAATCTAGCGCAAGTACTCAGCGGGATTTGTCACTGACTTGCAGGCGAACTCTCAGATTGGTTTTCGCCGCTGCCATTGGCGTTCCCGTTCCCATTCCCGTTATTTCGGCGACCGCGCACCTCGTCCATGAAGGCTTCGGACCTCAAGCCACGATCGAGAACGTGGTGAATCTGCGCCCGCAAAATTCGGGAAAGTTGGCGGTTTTCATCTTCCCCGCCTTTCATTCGATTCGCCTGCGCTATGTCGGTGCGAGACAGAAACCTGAGTAATTTGATGGTGTTCAAACTCGCCGGTAGAAGCGCAGTTTCGCCCACAGGTCGGGCTTCGCTACTCACCAGCCCTCCTCGATCTGCTGAGTACAGATGATTTGCCGGCTCAAGCTCAACTCCGGTTTCGACGCAACGTGAAAGCTCGGGGGCGAATCCGTTGAGCTGAAGCAATCGCATCTCGAAGAAGTGAATGATCATCTCGGGGTTATCGGTTTTTTCGAGTGCGCCCAGAGCGTCGACCAGCAATCGGAATAACGGCTGGTTTGCGCCGTTCTCGACAGAGAACCGTTCTGCCATTTCGGAAATGTAGGAAGCGCGAGAGAACCCGTCGAGATCTTCCCGCAGCCCTCTGAAGCCGTCGATCGTCGTAGCCTGGCTCAGGCCGTGAAGTGTTCTGGTTTCACGAACGGACAGGCTCACGTAACGCAGCAAATCTAAGTGCCCGCCAATCTTGGAGCCCGGCTTTCGAGCTGCCTTGGCGACTCCACGAATCAAACCGTGGATCGGCGTGATCAGCGTAATAATCCGATCCGCCTCGCCCAGATTGCTCGTGCGAACAACAACAGCATCGGTCGTATATGTGACAGGGCGTCGCTTCGAAGTCAAAGTTCGCTAATGATAGCTGGCGGTCGAACTGGTAACCCACGCCGACGACGTTCGAGAGGAGAACCACCCTCTTCCCGACCAAAGCGACAGCGGAGCGGAGGGACCTTCGGTGGGTGTGCGGGCGAAGGGAATGCCCGGCGCGCTGTCATTGCGAGGAGGAACGACGTGGCAATCACGTTGAACGGGCTGGAACGAGTGATGACGAATACAACGATGAATCCCCACAACCGAGATCCTGAATCAAGTTCAGGATGACGATGGCTCCGGTTCCCGGCGTGAGCCTGTGCGCGATATGATTCCCGCACCAACCGACCGTCATCCCGCGAGAGAACCCCCGAAAAAACAAATGACTGACACCCGCCCGAGCGTACTGCTAATCATGACCGATGAACATCGTGGCGACGCCCTCGGAATCGAAGGGCACCCGATCGTCGAAACGCCGTATCTGGATGCTATAGCGGCGTCTGGCACCCACTTCACATCGGGCTACTCGGCTACTCCGGTATGCATTCCCGCACGCCGAACGGTGATGACTGGCACCAAAGCCTCGACCCACGGCGTGTTCATGAACTCTCACACGCACCTCGACCAGCAGACGCTCCCGGCTACCCTTTCTGCCGCCGGGTACCAGACACACCTCGTGGGCAAGCTCCATCTTGACCCGGATCGCAAGCTGCACGGCTTCGACTCGGCTGATTGGGCAGATAACCCGGCTCAGCACGACACGTCGGTCATCGACGACGACTACCAGATGTTCCTGCAGGAGCAGGGGCTATACGGTCCTGATATTGCACGAGCCCACGGAGTCGACGAAAACGGTTGGGTGGCACGGCCATTTCATCTCGACGAGCGATTCCATTTCACGAACTGGTGCGCCGAAAAAGCGATGCGGTTCCTCGAACGACGCGACCCCACAACGCCGTTCTTCATGAAGATGAGCATTCACGCCCCGCACGCGCCGTGTGCGCCTCCGCAGTACTACTTCGACAAGTACATGGCGATGGATATTCCCGAGCCCGAAGTCGCCGATTGGGCACGAGTGTTCGATGGTCCTCAACGTGGACTTTCGGTGAGCTCGTGGCGAACGGCTCTCGAGCCAAAGGTGCTGAAGCAGTACATGGCCGGCTACTACGGAGCCATCGAACACGCCGATCACCAGATCGGTCGAGTGCTGAACCACGTTCCAGAAAACACGATCATCATCTTCACGTCCGATCACGGCGAGATGCTGGGGCAGCACCAGTGGATCAGAAAGCGCTCAGGGTTCGAGGGTTCTGCGCGAATCCCGTTTCTCGTAAAGCTTCCGAAGTCGTTTGGCATCGAGCAGGGGGAACCGACAGACAAGGTCATTGAATTGATGGACGTCATGCCAACGATTCTTGACGCTGTGGGAGTGGGTATTCCAGAGTCGGTCGAAGGTCGAAGCGTAATGCCGTTACTTCGCGGCGAAGACAATGGCTGGCGCGACTACATCCACGGCGAGTGTTCTCCGATGGAGACGATCAACTCGGGAATGCAGTACATCACCGATGGCAAAGAAAAGTACATCTACTATCCCGGCCGGGGCGAAGAGCAGTTCTTCGATCTCGTGAACGACCCCGTTGAGATGACGAATCTCGCTGACGATCCCGCTTACGTTGATCGAGTCGAGCTTGGCAGATCGCGCCTTATCAGCGAACTTTCAGGGCGGCCTGAAGGATTCGTGGTCGACGGGAAGCTCGTGAAACTTGATGGCCCAACGCCGTCGTTCCTGCCCGGGTACGAACGTCAGGAAGCACCTGCCAAAGCAGCCAAGATTGAGGGTCGGTTATAGAGAGCGGGTCTTGTACTCCCATCATCCCGACTGTAGCGCATCGGAACGGAGGGACCCTCGGTGGCGGGAGTGGTGTGTGCTTTCGGAAGAGTAAATATTCCTGAACAGGCAAGTCCACACGCGTTTGAAACTGATCGCCACCCATTCGACTTGCTCAGTGCAGGCGTCAATGACTCCTCGCAGTGACAGAATTTGAGGGCACAAAACTTACACGGTAAAGCTACGGTGTTTCCGTGTAGCTCATCGGTGGGCAGCGCAAATCGCCCTCGTTACCGTGTAGAAGCACATGAATCCCATCGGGAGCCGGCCGGTAACGCTACCGTGTAGCCGGTAAAGCGGCAAACCTGCCTCGTGTACCTACTCCGGTGAATCTGCTGGCGAATCCGTCGACCGACCGGGGATTTCTGATCGGCTTTCTAGCGCGTGGGCAAGGGTTGAATCGTCGGCGTACTCGATGTCCGATCCGCTCGGTAATCCCCGAGCAAGGCGAGTTACCGAAACGCCAAGCGGGCTAATCAACCCCTGTATGTACATGGCGGTCGCCTCGCCCTCGAGGTTCGGGTTCGTTGCCACGATCACCTCTTTGACCGTCCCGTCACGCAACCGCTCAAGAAGCTCTCGAAGTTTTAAATCCTGCGGACCAATTCCGTTCACCGGAGAGATCACACCGTGGAGCACGTGATATTTGCCTGAGTAGACCCGCGCTCGTTCAACGGCTACAACGTCCAGCGGCTCTTCAACAACGCATATGCGGGTAGCGTCGCGCTGAAGGTCGCCGCATATCGTGCACTCAGCTGCCTCGGCGATGTTGGCGCAGGTGTCGCACAGAACTACTCGTTCTTTCACGCCGAGAATCGCTGCTGCAAATTCTTCTGCCTCCTCTTGAGGCATGCGGATCAGGTGATATGTGAGGCGTTGTGCGCTTTTCGGTCCAATTCCGGGCAGCCTGTGAAACGCCTCGATCAGGCGGGCAACCGGCGGGGCTGCGGAAGGAGTGAGTTCAGAAGGGGCCATGAATGCGGTAAGACTCCGGCTACATCAGGCCCGGAATGTTCATCCCGCCCGTGATTTCGCTCATCTTGTCGGAAGCGAGCTTTTGGGCCGTCTCCATCGCTTCGTTAATCGCGGCGAGAATCAGATCCTGAAGCATTTCAACGTCTTCGGGGTCGACTACTTCGGGGTCGATCGTGATCGACTCTACGGTCGCTCCGCCGATAACCGAAACCTTTACCACTCCACCACCGGCTGTCGCCTCGGTGCGGGCGACTGCGATCTCTTCCTGTACGGCAGCAAGCCGGACCTGCATCTGCTGAGCCTGCTTGAGCATGTTCTTGTTCATCATGAAATAAGAGTCCTGATCCCTGAGGCTGTCTCGGTCGCACAATTCATCGAATGAGACAACGAAAATTGAATCCGACAATCATACGTCGTTACCAGCGCATACGAGAAATGTCGGCGGCAATAGGGACGAGGATTTGCTCCGCGCCTTCAGGGGCTTTCTTCCTCTTCCCGACCGTAGCAAAGCGGAGCGGAGGGACCTTCGGTGGACGGGCGTGCGGGCGTGCGCCTCCCTGTCATTGCGAGGAGTCATCGACGTGGCAATCACGTTGATAGGCGTGAACGAGCCAGTCTGTATCGATCGTTCATGGCACGGCCGACGTCCGAGATCCTGAATCCCTTCGACTGTGCTCAGGACAAGCAAGTTCAGGATGACGTGGGCAACGATTATTCCGAGTCGCCAGAATCGTCCTCAGACGATGTGTTGTCATCCGAATTCGAACCAGCTACGTCCTCTTCCGCCACCACGGTCGCGCCCATCGCCATTGCTGATCGCACCATGGCGCTTTCCTGCGCAGCTGAAGTACCCTGGCCGGCTCCTCCAGAAGACGTGCCCTCGGCACTACCATTTGTCTTGGCCTCTTCGGCTATCTCGTGTGGAGAGCGCACTTCGAGTTCAAGCTCGGAACCGTAGGCTTCGGTGATCGCAGTCTTCAGTGCGTCTCGCGACCGCTGATCCTGCATCTCTTCCATGAAATTATTCTTCAGGGCGTTGCTCTTGAAGCGGAGTGAAATCTTGGTTCCGACCGGTTCAGGGACTTCGATATTGCGAAGCAGCGGGCCAACAACGTAGGCGCGATTCTTCGTTCGGCGCATCGCCCAAATAACTTTGTCCCATTTCGCCTCGACCGGCGTTCGGTCGCGCCGGGGTGCCGGTGGCGTATCTTCATTACTGGATCTAGCTGGCTGTTGATTGCTCGGTTGTACAGTAGCAGCAGGTCGCGATGGCGCAGCACCTGAAGAAGCGGGAGCCGACGGCGCAGACGCCGCGGCAACAGGTCGTGTCGTCGCCTGCAACACCGCAAGCTCAAGTGGCAGCGGTGAAGACAAGTTGGTCTTCATGTCGGCCTGACCAAGCGCCGTGAGAATGTGCAAAATCTGAGCCAATTTGGCAGGTCGAGCAGCGGCAGCCATCGTTTCGGAGAATTCAGAGCCCTGAGAAATCGAATCCTCAACGCCAGCCTTCAAAAGCAACGCTACACGTAGCGCATCGACCGCACCTGATCGCAACGCTTGTAGATCAGCGCCACGTCGGGCTTCACGGTTAATCACGGTCAGCGCGTCTGCAGCGTTCTTATTCAGTAGTGCCACGGCAAGCTCGGTACAGACCGCAATGTCGCCAAGCCCGAGTAGCTCTCTTGCCTGCGATTCTGTTATTTCCGGCCGCTGTCCATCTTCACCCGATTGTCCGTACGACACGAACAGTTGCTCAAGAAGATTCTCGGCGTCTCGCAACGATCCCCACGCAGTTCGGGCGATCATTTCGAGAACGGCTGGCTCTGCTTCGATCTTTTCAACTTCACATACTTCAATCAATCGCTCAATTACATCGTCGTTCGTCAGGCGTTTGAAATCGAACCGCTGGCACCTGCTGATGATCGTCGCAGGCAGCTTGTGAGCATCGGTTGTCGCCAGGATCAGTATGATATTTGGCGGCGGCTCCTCGAGCGTTTTCAGCAGCGCGTTGAACGCTTCGGGGGTAAGCATGTGCACCTCGTCGATGATGTACACCTTGTACTTACCTGCAACCGGACTGAACTTTACGTTTTCTCGCAGTTCACGAATATCACCGATACGACGATTTGAAGCAGCGTCGATCTCGATCAAATCCATGTACCGACCTTCGTCGATAGCGATCGATGTCTCTGAATCGGCAATCGGCTCGCCATCTTCGGTCAATTCCGAATTTAGAGCTTTGGCAAGAATACGAGCGGTGGAAGTTTTGCCGACTCCACGGGGGCCGGTGAACAGATACGCGTGCGAGACACGATCAGAAGCGATGGCACGTTTGAGTGTTTGCGTGACGTGTTGCTGCCCTACCACTTGGTCGAAGCGGGTGGGGCGCCATTTCCTGTAAAAAACCTGGTTATTTGTCACTTCAGGCCAATCTCATCACACAAAGGGGACTACTCCCCGAAAATTCTGGCTAAAACCACGTCGGTCTTTCCAAACATTACCTTCTCTTCGTCCAGCTCAGCGTGGTCATATCCGAGAAGATGAAGAACACCGTGGATCGTCAGCATTGCCAGCTCACGATCAGTCGATTTACCGTTCTCGATAGCCTGCCTTGCCACCTGAGGAAGCGAAATCGCAATATCGCCTAGACGATCCGATCCCGCCTCGTCTGATTCGTCGACTGCGCCAAGATCAACGTCTGGCCACTCGTCGTCCGAATCATCTGCCTCGTCATCCGCATTGCCCACGTTAAACGAAAGCACATCGGTGATCTCGTCCTCGCCCTTGAAATCCCTGTTCAATTCCCTAATTCGCTCGTCACTCGTGATCATCACGGTAACTCGATCCGGTCCATCGAACTGCTCAGAATCAAGACCCGCAAGAGCGGCCTTCATCACAAGAGAAATGTCCGTTTGCGACAATCCTTCGAGATCGAACACAACCTCTACGCGGCCATCTTCAGAAAGAAACGAATCGGTGTCGGCAGGGGACTTCAAAGTGCTGCCATCCTAGCATGTTCGCAGGCGAATTCGGCGCCCGGCGTCAGCCAAAGGCTAGCCCATTTTCTGGGCGATCTCTGCTTCTTCTGCCAGAACTCGAATCTTCGAGTAAAGCGGTACGTATCGGGGGTCGGAATCTGCGAGTTCGCCAGCTTCTAATCTGGCGTTCAAAATGCCCAATCTGATCTCAGGAGACTTTAGTTGGCCCACTTCGAGATACGTCCGGGCGTTGTAGAGGCTCGGAATCAGCTTGTCACTGATCGCTCTAGCAACCCAGCGTTCGGCTGGAGGCGCGGCGATCTCTTCGGCCATCTGGACCGCTTCTTCGAGTGTGATGAGAACCTCCGGGCCAGTTGGCCAGAGATCTTCCGCGTCCTTGATGGGCATTGTGCTTGGTTATTCGTTTCTCGTCGAAGCTGGCGAACCAGTCCGATATTTTTTTAGGAGAAACCAAAATACCACTACAACCACCGCTCCGAAAACATCTGCAACGACATCAACAACCTCAGATGCACGACCTTCGACGTTCGATTGGTGGATCTCGTCAAGTACGCCGTATATGAGTGCGACAAAGATAGTCGAGTAGGCGATCAGGCCTTCAGCGACGGGTCGCAGCAGTACGAAAGTTCGCAAAACAAACACGCTCAGAACGAAGTAGAGGCCTACATGGGCTATGACGGTCGCAAACGGCAGCCACGATGTTGCTTCACTGGCTCCTTCGTACGTGCTTCCTGGTCGGTCCGACAGCGCGTAGATCAGCGCCATCCACGCGATTGCGAACAGCGCCCACAGCCATGCTCGGTCGAGTTTTTTCACGACGTTTCCGATGTTTTTATTCCTTCTCCCAGCGGGAGAAGGCTAGGTTGAGGGAGAATCGTTCCAAGGAGTAATTGTTCCTGATACTCGCTACCGCTGCAAACGGGAGAAAGATCCTGAAAATGAATTCAGGATGACAATGTTTCTAAGCTCTGGTCATGCCTGTCGTTGTCGATAGGAATAGCCCATCCTCAAGTAAACGTGGCTAAGCCACCACGCCGTTCTACGACCATTCTGAATCGAATGCCAACGACATCGGGTACCACCAGTCGTCCTCGGCCGCCTGCGGAACCTTCTGCTGGTACGTCGACATCAGATCGTTCCACTCTTCGGCTCGCTTCGAGGCCGTGTAGCTCTGAAAATCGCGCCGTGGGTCGAAGTCGTCGGGTACCGTGCAGTACATAAACAGGTGATTTCCACTTCTGAAAATCTCCATTCGTTCGATTCCGATTCCTTTAAGCGCCTCAAGAACCTCGGGCCACACGTTCCGGTGGTACTCCTCGTATTCGGCGATTATTGCGGGGTCGTCTTTCAGATCGAGAACCTGTGCGATCGACTTTGACATATATTTTGACTCCGGTCGGTTGGTGCGAAACGGGCTGCGTTCAATGGGCGCATAGCCTACACTCTGCGGCATCTGAATATCACACAAGCGGGACCAAAGAGGAAAAACGAGATGCAACGAGTTGGATTCGAGATGAAAATCCACCCAGAAATGGTTGAAGAGTACAAACAGCGACACGATGACATCTGGCCCGAGATGTCGGATGCGCTAATTCGAACCGGGTGGCGCAACTACACGATCTTCTTCAAGGACGATGGCACGCTGTTCGGCTACGTCGAGTGCGACGAGTCGCTTGAGGCGTCAAACGAAGGCATGTCGCATGAAGACGTCAACCAGAAGTGGCAGGACGATATGTCGCCCTACTTCCAACTCCCCGAAGGCGCCCACCCCGACGAAAACATGATCCAGTGGCGAGAAGTCTTCCACGCCGACTAGGTGCCGACGGCACGTTTACTTGGGACTAAGCACACCCGAGGGAACACTGTCATCCTGAATTCATGCCTGCCCTGAGCCTAGTCGAATGGGTTCAGGATCAATCGCTCCCACGCATCACAGTCTCAACTCAGCCCACTCCGCCCCTATCCCCTTAAGAGAGGGGAAGTGCCGACTTCGCGCGCCCAGTGTTCCAACTAGGTATAAACACGGACTCGCACGCCTTCCGCAAACCTGGCAAAACCCTCAAGCCATCCCTCAGCGGAAAAACAGCTTTTCTCCGCAAACCTTCGCCACACCGCGCCAAATCCTCATCTAGCCCGAACCGTAAAAAAACAGCTATTTCCCGCAAACCTTCGCCACACCTCGCCCACACGACTTGTGCGTTTCTCAATAGGAAGCGTCGGTTAACCCCCACGCGCCAATGAGCCACTTGGCTCGCCAGATGACCCATTCGCGATGTGGATCAGGTTCCCACTAAGTGTTTTCCCCCACTAAGGCCGGTGCATTGTGGATAACAGCACAGGGATAACCGCCGGACACACCGACGGGAACACCAGGTCAATCGGCAAGACCTTTATGTGCGGGATAGAAAAATGGATATTCGAACCGATACTCACATAGACAGAACCTCACGATTGAGCAGCGTTGAACTGCCATTCAAGAGCTCCTCCCGCTCGATCACCAAGTGGTCGGCGCGGTATATCGTGACGTTTAGCTTCATATTCTTGGCGCTTATCACCGCCTGTACACCGTTACTGCGCACTGCGAGTGTGAACAGCAGCAATCCCAAAGAAGTAATTCAGGGCCGACTGGTATATATCATCGATAACGGTGGCTCCGCGTTCGATTCCAACATTAGTTCGAGCCTCACCGGAGCCTCGGACCCTCGCGAGCTTGTCGGCGCTTTGGCCGATGTCATTCGTAACGCCAACCTAGAGTCTGTTTCCGACCGGCCCGACGACAACCACGATCTCCTAGTTGCTGAGACCTCAACCGAATCCACCAGCACCGGCGATAACGATCAGGTCGCAACCTCCACAGTCTCTGCCTCGCTGACGAGCGCAAATTCATCATTCACCGGCAACGAAACGGTTGCTTCAGCATCCGGCCAGGGTGCAAACCAGAGCGCATCTGGCGGCTCTGAAGGCAGCTTCGGTTCGACCTCATCTGCTTCTAACTCCTCCGACGACGGTTCATCGAACTCGAACAACTCCTCATCGAGTCAGAGCACCGGCAACAGCGGAACATCCTCCACGCCGCCACCGGTCGAAGAAGATGACAAAGACGATCCGATCGTTCCGACTGCCACGCCAGTAGTCGAGGAAGCCACTTCTGAGCAGGACTCAGGTGATTCTGACGATGGTTCCGACAACGGCGAAGATCCTGAACTCGGTCTTGGTATATTTGAACTGAACTCAGGCGACTCTTCGGACGAAGAAGAATCAGCACCTGGCAAGTCGGGCGACTCGAACTCCGCCGGTGGAACAAACGGCAACAGCGACAACAGCGGCAAGGGCAATTCTTCCGACGACGAATCTAACTCTGATGCTGGCGACAACGACGGCGCTGACGAAGAAATCGTGCCGCTCGTAACCAACTATGTGTTCTCGCCTGGCTTTGGCCCAAATGGCAAAGGCAAAGACCCGGACCAGGGCAAAGACAACTCAAAGTCCGAAAAAGACGACGACAAGAGCGACGATAAAGACGAGAAAAAGGCGCCCAAGGCACCTAAAACTCCTAAGCCGACTCCGACTGCTCCCGTAGTTCCGACGTCTACTCCGACACCAGTGACGCCCACTCCGGCTCCAGTAGTCGAAGACCAGCCTTCATCTGAGAAGAACTCAGGCAATAACGGCAACGGAAACTCGGGTAATAACGGGAACTCGGGCAACAACAAGGCGCCCAAGGCTCCGAAGTCAACTCCGACTCCGACGCCGACTGCCCCAGTAGTTCCGACGTCTACTCCGACACCAGTGACGCCCACTCCGGCTCCAGTAGTCGAAGACGAGCCCTCATCTGAACAGAACTCAGGGAATAACGGCAATGGAAACTCGGGTAATAACGGGAACTCGGGCAACAGCGGCAACAACAAGGCGCCTAAGGCACCGAAGTCAACTCCGACCCCAACGCCGACTGCTCCAGTAGTCCCGACGCCAACACCGTCACCTACTCCGGCTCCAGTGGTCGAAGAGACTCCATCTGAAAAGAACTCCGGTAACAACGGAAACAGCAATAACAAGGCGCCTAAGGCTCCGGAGCCAACTCCGGTTCCAGTAGTCGAAGACAAGCCCTCATCTGAGCAGAACTCAGGCAACAACGGCAACGGCAATGGCAGTGATAAGGCTGCCGCCGATAAGGCAGCATCTGACAAAGCAGCAGCCGACCAGGCCGCCGCTGACAAGGCAGCAGCTGACGCCGAGCGAGACGCCGCTAAAGCCGCAGCCGACGCTGAACGAGATGCCGCCAAAGCCGCATCTGACAAAGCAGCCGCCGATAAGGCAGCGTCTGACAAAGCTAAATCTGACAAAGCAGCAGCCGACAAGGCCGCCGCTGACAAAGCCGCAGCTGACGCCGAGCGAGACGCCGCTAAAGCCGCAGCCGACGCTGAACGAGATGCCGCCAAAGCCGCCGCTGACAAAGCAGCCGCCGATAAGGCAGCGTCTGACAAAGCTAACTCTGACAAAGCAGCAGCCGACAAGGCCGCCGCTGATAAGGCCGCTCGAATCGCCGCAGCCGACGCAGCTGCAGCTGAAGAAGCCGCCAGGATCGCCGCAGCTGACAAAGCAGCAGCCGAAGAAGCCGCTCGAATCGCCGCAGCAGAAGCCGCCGCCGCTGAAGAAGCAGCTCGACTCGCAGCTGAAGCAGCAGCCAACACTCCAGTTGTAACGGATGCTCCTGCTGACACGACTCCAGACACTTCGTCGATGAGCAAGAAAGAGTACAAGAAGTCGTTGGCCAAGCAGACATCCTCGATCACGAGCGATACTACGACGACCGCAGATACCGGCAAGAAGAGCAAGAAATAACCGCCCGGTTCCTTCTTGCTACGCGTCTAGCGTCACTCGTTCTGCCCCCACGATCGTTCTGAATTCAATCTCGCCGTAGCTATTCGCCTTTTACTGTTGCGAATATAAACATTCGGTCGAATTGAGTGTCATCCTCGGCTATGGTGTGTCCCAACCAGAGCACTATTAGCAGCGGGCTCGACCGATCATGCCCCGATCCGCAACTCTGGCGAAATCATCAACCCTCCCAGAATTCGTGGCACTCGACATGACCAACACTCGCCTCACCTCAAACTCCATCGAAGTAACCGACGCACTTGAAGCCATCGAAACCTATTTCGAAAACGGCTGGTCCGACGGCCTCCCAGTGGTGCCTCCAACACCCGAAGCCGTTACAGCGATGCTTGAAGCCGCGAATCTTGCCCCAGACGACATTCTCGGAGTCGAACCGGTCAAAGGCGCGGTCATCACAGCCGAGAAGGCTGCCATCAATGCCGTAATGGCCGGCTGCAAGCCCGAGTACATGCCAGTCGTTGTCGCAGCGGTCGAGGCGATGACCCAGCCAGAGTTCAACCTGCATGGAATCACAGTTTCCACCATGGGAGCGGCGATTCTTCTCATCGTGAACGGTCCTATCGTTAAAGAGCTCGAAATAAACTCGGGTGTTTCGGTATTCGGACCCGGCCACCGGGCAAACGCCACTATCGGCCGTGCGATCAGGCTGATCGTTATGAACGTGCTCGGCACGAGTAGTGTTGACGGTCTCGACAAGGGGACGCTTGGCCATCCCGGCAAGTACTCGTGGTGCATCGCTGAACGGGAAGATCGATTGCCGTGGGAACCACTCCATGTGACTCGCGGTCTAGATGAATCGGATAGTTCGGTAACCGTGTTCTCAGGGCTCAGCGGAACTCCGTTTGGCGAGCACGAAGCAAACACTCCTGAACGGATACTCGATGCCTTCGCGCAACGTCTGTATCCGCTGGGTCCCGGATTCGGCGAGGTGATCATTGTGATCTGCCCCGAACATGCCGCCCACTTCGCTCGAGAAGGCTGGAATAAGAAGCAAGTTCAGAACTACCTGTTCGAGACGGCGCGAAAAACGACATCGGAATGGGCCGCGATGGGTCTGCCGAGTAGTACTCGTGACGAGGCGGACAATGATTCCGAAAAAGCAGACGAGATACTCAATCTACTGGCATCTCCTGATTCGATAATTCCGATCGTCGCCGGGGGCGATGGCGGAGCATGGAGCATGGTGATTCCGGCATGGGGTGCCGGTAAACGATCGACGGCTGTCACGCGAAAAATCAACACAAACGGGTAAGATGTCAGTACAGGAGACTCAAATGGCACCAAATGACAACGGCACTACGCTCCGCGTTCTCGATCCGACTGCAACTCAGTCGATAGCAACTGACGGCATGGCAATGCGACCGGATTCGCTTGCAGGCAAGCGAATTGGCCTGCTGACGAACGACAAGCTAAACGCAGCAAATCTTCTTGACGCCATCTACGACGTTCTTGCTGAACGATTCGATGTCTCAAGCGCCTACCGGGTGAATAAGGGCGACGCCTCACGACCGGCCAAGCCCGAGTTTCTGGCCGACTTCTCAGAGGAAGTCGACGTGGCGCTACTAGCGAACGGTGACTGAGGGAGCTGCTCGTCGTCCAGTGTGTACGACTCACTCAAGCTCGAAGCCCTCGGCATCCCGGCAATCGCAATCTGCACAGAGCCGTTCGAATCCGGCGCTCAAGCAATGGCAAACCTCGGCGGAATGCCCGACTACCCGTTTGTGCTAATCCAGCACCCGATCGGTAGCCTCACCCCCGAACAGATCCGGGAACGAGCGATAGAAGCCGCTCCGCAGGTTCTCGGTTCGCTCCTCGCAAGGCGGGGGTAGCCTAAGCCAACGTTCCTCCCCCTTCCGGATGAAAGGGGGTAGGAGACTGTGACGCGGAGCCGAGTTACAAAGTAACGAGCGCGACTAACGTCTGCCCGAACAGGCACTATGTCATCCTGAATTCATTTCAGGATCTCTCGACCCCCTGCAGCGAAAACGAGAACGTTCGCGGAACAATGGTGCCATCATGAAAAGCACCCATGCTACCCACACTCCGTCACCCCGATCGCATTCAAACCTTTGCAAAAAATCCGACAACTACCGCTAGTTCAGCTTCTAGCGAATGGATCGTACCGCGATCTCGTAGGTAGTAACTTCACCAACATGATGGGCGTCGAACTGCGCATCATGGCTCAATCGTGGCTGATCCTTGAACTTGGAGCCTCCCAAATCTGGGTCGGAGCCGCAACCGGACTTCGTGTCGTTCCAGCAATCGCCATCGGACTTTTCGCCGGCGTAATGGTCGATCGACTCGGCGGTCGATCCGTCCTGCTGTTTGAACGCTTGCTCCTCTTACTCTTGGCGGTCGTAACGGCACTCGTCGTGGTTTCTGGCGCAGTCAATCTCTGGCAGATCGTGGTTCTATCGATCTTGTCGAGCGCGGTATTGGCTATCGGGATGCCAGCAACCCAGACCCTGGTGATGAACTATCTGCCGAAAGAATCGCTTCAGGCAGGAAATTCTTTGAACATGGCTGGCGCTAGCCTCGCCCGCGCAGTAGGACCACTCGCCGGTGGATTTCTTATCGCCGGATTCGGGATGGGATCACCATTTCTCGCCCTCATCGGGCTATATGCGGTGTCGGTCTACTTCACGTTTCGACTCCCACGGTCAGAGCGCAGCAAGCCGTCCGGAGAATCCGCCCTTAGAGAGATTAGTGACGGCCTAAAGTACATCAAGTCCAACCCCGTCCTATTGCGAGTCATGCTTCTCGCGTTTTCGGTCATTTTCAACGCGGCATTTGTTCCGATAATCCCCGTTTATGCCCGAGATAGATTCGATGTCGGCGAAACCGGATTCGGCACCATGCTGGCAGCCTGGGCCATTGGACAGGGAGCATCGGCGCTCTGGGTAGCATCGAAGCCCAATTGGGAACGAAAAACCAAGCCGATCCTCATCAGCACCTTCATGTTCATGATCTCGGTATCTACGTTTGCGTTGTCGACAAACTTCCCACTAACGCTCGTTTCGCTCGCAATAGTTGGAGCCGCAATTCCTATCTGGGCATCTTCGACCATCACGCTTTTGCAAACCCAGTCCGATCCCAAAATGATCGGCAGGGTGATGTCAGTATTCAGCCTCTCACTGCAAATGATGATGTTTGGATGGTTCTTGGGCGCATGGATCGGAACGATCATTGGTAACGCACAGATGATTCTCGCCGGAACGGCAATCTATGCCGTCCTGAATTTCGGACTCATCCTTACATCCAAAGAACTCCGCAAGCTTTAGCTTGCAACCAACCTCACTCACCTGAACGCAGCTGACGCCCCAACAAATGTCATCCTGAATTCATTTCAGGATCTTTCTCCCTTTTTTGCAGCGATAAAACCCCGCCCGCAGCTAACACCTATTCATCACCGCGAATCAGCGAATCAACACCTAAACTGATGCCAACATCAACCGCCTCTCAGTAAAGGTGCCACTGGCACACACATGGATATTTGGAAGTTTTACGCCGTCACTCACCGTGACCACCTCGTAATGAACCCCACTTCGGAAGCGAAGACAGACGAGTTCATTAGCCTGCTGCCCCTCAAACCCAATGCACGAGTGCTCGACATAGCGAGCGGCAAAGGCGAGCAGCTCCTCAGAATTATCGAAAAGCACAACGCTACAGGCATCGGCGTCGATATATCGCCCTACGAGATTAAGAACGCTAATCAGCGAGCCACTTCGCGTAACCTGCAAGACCGTGTCGAGTTCGTAGAAGGCGATGGTGCCAAGCTCGAAGTCGAACCTCACTCGTTCGATCTCGCCATGTGCCTCGGAGCAAGCTGGGTTTGGGGCGGTCATCTTGGAACAATCGAAGCCCTGAAACAACGAGTGGTTCCGGGCGGACTCATCGTTCTCGGCGAGCCCTACAAGCTCAAAGATCCTGAAGCCGATTACATCGAAGCTGAGCCGGAGTTCGCAAAGAGTCTCGTCTCACATGCTGAAAACGTTGCGATAGCCCAGCAAGCGGGACTCAAGCTGCTGTACTCGATCGTCAGCGACCACAACGACTGGGATCGCTACGAAGGTCTTCGTCTCCGAGCAGCCGAACTCTACGCCGAAGAAAACTCAAACGACCCAGACGCCGCAGAAATACTCACCCGTCAACGAGCTGAGCACGACACGTACATCAAGTACGGACGCGACACCCTGGGCTGGGCGATCTACATGTTCAGAGCGCCGTAGGGGAACTCTCGACCACTTGCTGAAATCACATTTCCCGATCGCAGCAAAGCGGAGTAGAGGGATCTCGGAGGATCAGGCGATCACTCCAGCCAACGTCGTGCCTCGCGTCCCCACCACCAGATCCCTCGACTCCGATGACTCCGCTCGGGAAATCGAAATTTCCTCATTTCTCGACCGAAGCGATAGCGAAGTGGAGAGACCTTCGGCGGAGTGGGGCGGATCGGCACTGGCCGTTAACGTCCATCCTAGCCAACGAGCTAGCGCGTCCCCACCACCAGATCCCTCGACTCCGATGACTGCACTCGGGAAGTCGAAATTTCCTCATTTCTAGACCGAAGCGGAGAGAACTTCGGCGGAGTGGGGCGGATCGGCACTGGCCGTTAACGTCCATCCCAGCCAACGACCTAGCGCGTCCCCACCACCAGATCCCTAGGCTCCGATGGCTCTTCGACAGGGCTCAGGATGTACTTCGCTCGGGAAATCGAGCGGTAGATGAATCTGGCGGCCGACCCCAAAATTCAGGGCACCACTCATGCGATCAGGTTATTGGTACGTAATGATCGAACAATGTGTAACACAATTCGATCGACGTCCACACTCATTTCTATCTTGCTGCTCGCCGTCCTGTTCACCGCTTGCACTTCTGGCCAGCCGGATAATCAACCGCTCGCGGCGAACGTCAATTTCGGCGCCATGGACGAGCTCGATCGAGCAGAATTTGGCGATTGCAGCACCGAGAAATACGAACGGACCATAGATCAAACGTTAATAGAGCCGCTCGATCCTGAAACAGCAACTCTGAAACAGATCCTCAGCCTCAGTTGGCTGGCAAATGACGATGTAACAACCTACAAATCTTGCCAGCTACGTGTCCACCGGATTTCTGATGACGAGGCAGAACTCAGATGGGTCAAGTTCGTTGAGTTCGGTTCAGAGGGTCGCTACGGGTTTAGAACGGCGCATCTAGAAGACGTATTCAGCGAGTATCGTTCTGTCGGATCACAGCGGTTCAAACGCAGCTCGAGACACGATTGGGAAGAAGCCGTGCCTTCACCTGGGGGCCCGACCCCGAATCTTGCCTCGGAGTTATTCCGATCGTTTCTCGACGAAAACGGTGTCGAGCTGCTCTCAAGCAACGAAGTTACCGATGCTGGAGTCGCTGTCTACAGGCTCGGCGACAAGAAGCTATTCACTATTCTGGAAAACTCAATCGACGTCGGGACGCAAATCCGATCGACCACCGTACTGGTTGACCAGAAGACGTTCAGGATTGTGACCGGGATCATCGAGCAAGACTACGAGACTCCTCTTGAAGGGCATACGCCGGGGACCACCACAGAGCACTTTTACGACTACAACGAACCAGTAGTCATTGAAATTCCCGATAACTACGTTCCGTGGTCAGAACCGGTAGCTTCGAACGTAATCCGCTGATTACTACGCTCGTCATCATGAACGCTCATAAGCCCGCAGCTTGATTTGCAGGCAACTACCAATGCGGTCGCACGTCGAATCAGGCAATCATCGTTATATGCGCAACAAATTACCGACCCTGCCGATCATTGTCGTCATCCTGCTACTCGCAGTGGCAACTGTCGGTTGCCGATCAACAAAGTACGTTTACTTGCCGTTACCCGACGCAAAATCTCAGGAGCAGCTAAACGCCGAGGCAAATGCGCATCAGGCCATACACGACGCTCTGACCTTTGAGCAGATCCTCGCGAACGCACGACTTGCCGCTAACGACATCACGTCGTACAAAACAACTGAAACGGGCTACTTCAGAAGCTCCACCGCCGAGTTAAGCGATCCGACGAACGGCTTTTCCGAGATCGGCTCACAGGGCGACTATCGATTCGGCACCAACTACCCAGAAAGTGATGGTGGCAGGCGAAGTGAATGGCGCAAAGTCGGGGGCCAGGTCTTTAGCTTTCATGACGATGAAGGCTGGGAGGAAGCAACCAAGCCCCGGCAGTCGGATCCGGAAGAGCGTGTCGCCGCAAATTTGGCCTCGGATAGATTCCTCCAGGAACTTGCCGCGGAGAATCTGAAACTCCGCTCTGTAAACGGGAGAACCTCAAAAGACGGGATGCATGTATACCGGCTCGAATACACAAAAACGAACGAGCGGCCAATCAGGAGCGGATACGAGATGAGTACTTCCACAACCACGCTGCTTATCAGCGAAGAAACAAACCGCATCATCACCTTTTTCCGCGATTCGAGAAAGGAAATCTACGATGTATCAACACTCGATGAAATCGAGCCTGATACTCAAAGCTGGTGGTACGAAAACTTTCAAACAATCCATTACTACGATTTCAATGAACCGGTCGTCATCGCGATCCCGGACAACTACGTTCCATGGTCACAGCCCGTGGCTTCGAACCTCAACTGACTTCGACCACAGCCAACGCTACTGCGCGATCCCCACACCAGATCCCTCGATTCAGCGGACTCCACTCGGGAAATCGAAATTCCTTAATGTCTCGACTGAAGCGATAGCGAAATGGAGAGACCTTCGGCGGAGCGGGGAGGTTCGGCGCTAGCACCCAGCGATCAGCCTAGCCAACGATCGCGCGACCCCAACCCCAGATCCCTCGGCTGCACTCGGGAAGTTGGGTATCTGAGATTCGGGATGCGAAAAAACGAGAAGCGCGCCCGCTAGTGTCCGCACTCGAATAAGATGTGCCCGTTCATCTCCAATTACCAGCCAGAAGAGTGACTCATCAACCCCGCCGACAACAACCGAACATCCGGTAAACGTGCCGCCGGGACTACGCGACCCGGCTCGCAGATTCTGCTCGAAATGCTGCGTGCTGAAGGCGTTCAGCACATCTTTGGCAATCCCGGAACAAGCGAATCGCCGTTCATCGACGCCCTGGGCGATTACCCCGATCTCGGTTACATCCTCACCCTGCAAGAAGGCGTTGCGGTTGGCATGGCAGACGGCTACGCCCGTGCGACCGGCGAAGCTGCGTTCGTTCAACTCCACATCGACAGCGGCCTCGCCAACGGCATCAGCCTGATGATCGACTCACTCGCCGGGAACGTCCCGATGGTGGTCGTATCCGGAAACTACGACACGCTAAAACTCGCAGAGAATCGTGCGAATCTTCCCGAACTCGTTCGGCAGGTCACGAAATGGTCGGTTGAAATAACCCGGGCCGAGCAAATCCCCGGAGTGATGAGAAGGGCGTTTAACGAAGCGAACAGCGATCCCAAAGGACCTGTGTACGTTTCACTGGCGATGAACGCACTCGAAGAAGAAGCGGACGTCGAAATTATTCCATCGGGTCCGATGGTCACAACCGGCGCACCTGATCCGCAGGCGCTCGTGGCCGTAGCCGAAGCGGTCTCCGGTGCCGATCGAGCGATCATGTATCTCGGCGAACGAGTCGCCCGCTCCGGTGCCATACGAGAAGCAATCCGGGTAGCCGAGCTGCTGGGCATCCCCGTGTACGGAGCCCGAGGCGGCGAAGGAAGCTTCCCGAACGACCACCCGCAGTATCTCGGGCTGATCCAAATGCGGCGCAAAGAACATCGCCAACTGCTCGCCGATGCCGATGCGATGCTGGCGGTTGGCGTCGATCTGTTCTCAGATCTCTTTTACTTCGGAGACAGGTTGATGTCAGAGTCGGCGACCGTCATGCACATCGACTCTAAACCGGGATCGATCGGAAGATCCGAACCGACCGATATCGGCCTGCTTGCTAATCCGAAGCGTGCACTCGCTGCACTCGCTGACATTCTCGAAAATTCGATGAGCGAGTCAGACCGGGAAGCGGCGTCCGAGAGACGCAGGCAGATCGCCATTGAGAAGGTAGATGAGAACGCACGTCTCGACGAACTTGCGAAACCAAATTGGGACAACCAGCCGATTTCGCCAGAACGGTTAATGTCTGAACTCGCCGCCAATATTCCGCCACGCACGATGATCGTCGACGATGCGAGCAGCTACCGTGCGACGATGTATCACTACATGATGAAGCTCGATCCCGAACAGGTGGTTGCGCAACGCAATGGATCGATCGGATGGGGCATCGGTGCGGCACTCGGGGTCAAGCTCGCCAATCCCGACCGACCAGTGATGGCTGTGCTCGGCGATGGCGGGGCGATGATGACTATTCAGGCGCTCTGGACTGCCGCTAACGAGAATATTCCCGCGGTGTATGTGATTCTGAACAATGGCAGCTACCGGATTCTCAAGACCAACATGGACATCTATAAAAAAGACGTCCTGAACGAGGAAGAGCCCGGCACTAACTATCTGTACATGGACTTTCCTACGCCACTCGATCACTCACTGATTGCCAAAGGAATGGGTGTGTACGGCGAGCGAATAACCGATCCCGAAGAAATCGGCCCGGCACTCGAACGAGCTTTCGCATCAGACAAGCCGACCCTCCTCGACATCGTCGTCGACGGATCGGTCTGATTCACCAATATTCAGCACGAGGTAACCAATGACCAGGAAAATATCGGCGTTTGCTGACGAGCTTGAGGCCGACCCTGAGTTCCAATTTTCGACGCTCGAACGACTCGGCGTAGGCGAGATTCAGCTGCGTGGTGCTTGGGGCAAGAACGTAATGGATCTTTCGACCGCCGAGCTGGTAGAGCTTGTGGGCATTGCGGGCGACCACGGTCTTGGATTCCACGCAATCGGCAGCCCGCTCGGCAAAACGAACATTTCTGAAGACGCACGACCAACTCTGGATGGCGTTCGTGCTGCCGCCGTCGCCGCTCATGCGGTAGGCACAGACCGCATCAGGATATTTTCGTTCTACCGTAATTCAGATCAATCTCCCGAAGACATTCGATCGAACGTGATCGATCGACTAAGCGAAATGGCCGAAATAGCCGAGGAATCAGGGGTAACGCTGATCCACGAAAATGAAAGAGACATTTACGGAGATACCGGCGATCGATGCCTTGATCTGGCTGTAAGCGTGCCAAAAATCGGCCACTGTTTCGACTTTTCGAACTTCGTTCAGTGCGGCGAAAATACGCTGGAATGCTGGAGCAAACTCCGCGACCACGTCGTCTATTTCGACATAAAAGACGCTATCGCCTCGACCGGAATAGTTGTGCCAGCCGGTGAGGGTGACGGTCATCTGGAGGAGATAATCCGTGATGCGATCGAAGGTGGATACGACGATAGATTCAATCTCGAACCTCATCTTTCTGCCGGTGGACAGTTCGGCGGCTCTACGTCACCAGAGCTATTTGAAGTAGCGGTAAACGCGCTTAACAAGGTGCTGGCAAAAGCCGGAGACTAACCACCTACTTCTCGGCCGAAGCGAAGCGAAGTGGAGAGATCTTCGGTGGAGCGGTGAGACTTGGCGTATGCAGCCATCAACTACTCCAGTTAACGAGCCGCGCGACCCCTTCCATTCGAATAAGATTCGCCCATTAGCCAATGGCCCCTGAGAACACCGCTCCGAAAGAAAACAAACATGCTTCCGCCATTCATCGACACTCACCACCACCTGTGGGATCTCGAAAATAATCCCTACCCGTGGCTGATGGAGCCAATCGACCATTTCGTTGGCGACTACTCGGCGATACGCAAGACGTGGTTGATCGGTGATCTCCACGAAGGTGCGAAGAACGTGCCGCTCGTGAAATCGGTTCACGTTCAAGCTGAGTGGGATCACAACAGCGATCCCGTTGGCGAAACTGCATGGCTGCAATCAGTTGCTGACGATCCCGCGTCGAAAGCCATGCCAAATGCCATCATCGCCTACGCAAATCTCGCTGATCCAAAGGTCGAAGACACGCTCGCCCGCCACGCCGAGCACGCCAACTGGCGCGGAATTCGCGACATGCTCAACTGGTCTGACGACAAGCCAAGCTTCCGGTTTGCCGCAACCGGCGACCTGATGAGCGATCCCCAGTGGCTTGCTGGATTCAAACTCCTCGCAAAGTTCAACGGCTCGTTCGAAGTTCAGATATGGCCGTGGCAGCTTCAGGAAGCAGCAAAGCTCGCAAACGATAATCCCGAAGTTCAGATCGTTCTAGGTCACGCTGCAATGCCAATCGGTCGAACCCCCACCGATCTGCGCGAGTGGCGAAAGGGACTCGCTGCCTTTGGAACTGCACCGAACGTCTCGGCGAAAATCTCGGCGCTCGGCATGCTCGATCAAAAGTGGACGACAGATTCGATCGCACCGTTCGTGCTCGACATGATCGACATTCTCGGCGTCGACCGCTGCATGTTCGCCTCGAACTTCCCCGTCGACTCGCTCTTCAGCGACTACGAAACGCTCTGGAACGCTTACGACGACATAACGTCCAACTTCACCGACGACGAACGTGCAAAGCTCTTCCGCACCAACGCCGAAAAGTACTACCGGATTTAGCGACCGCTCTTCCGCTCTATCCCCTCTCCTGGGGGAGAGGGCTAGGGTGAGGGTGGAATCGTTCCACCTCAACGATCAGCCCTCCTGAGCGCGACCTCAACCCCAGATCCCTCGACTCCGAAGACTCCGCTCGGGAAGTCGATTGTCGGCGTGATTTGGCACGTCGCGATACACATCGACGTCACAGCCCCATGTCCCGACCGAAGCGAAGCGAAGTGGAGGGACCTTCGGTGGGGTGAGGAGGAACGGCGCTGGCCATCATCACCCATTCCAGCCAACGACCAGCGCGACCCCAATCCCAGATTCCTCGGCTCCGCAGACTCCGCTCGGGACGCGTGCGACGACTGAGGTCAATCACTCCCAACACCGGAGTACCATGTCGCCCAGACATTAGTGCCTACACACCATTTGTACTCGTCACGTAAAGACTCAAGAACTCATTGACCCAGCAGACCGCACAACCCATCGAAGATCAGACCGACGACCAGAATCCCCAGAATCCATGGGTCTCATTCTCGGCAATAGGCATCGTACTGATCACGATGGTGGCGAGCATGACGATGACCGGTGTCGCACTTTCAGAGATCGCTGAGCATTTTGATGTAACGCTGCGTTCCGTCGCGTGGGTGATCATTGTCCAGGGTCTGACCATCACTGCGCTCATGATGCCGATGGGCAGACTCGGCGATATTGTCGGTCGCAAAAAGATTCATATGGTGGGGCTCGTGATATTCGCCACGGGAACCGTGTTCACCGCACTCGCGCCCGGATTCGGCGTTCTTATCGGAGCACGAGTTGTTTCTGCCATCGGTAACTCCATGCTTCAAGCGGTGGGCACCGGCATGCTCGTCTCGGTGTTCCCGGCGAACGAACGCGGGAAAGCTCTGGGAACTCAAACCACGATGGTGGCGATTGGGATGGCTACCGGACCGATTGCTGCTGGACTGATACTCCAATTCTTCTCGTGGCAAACAATCTTCTGGGTACTCCTAATACCGATCGGTATAGCTTTCGTCTTCGGAGTAGTGGTGCTCAAGGAGAGCAATGTAAGCAGGGGGATGGCAGCGGTTAGGCCGAAGTTTGACTACGTTGGAGCAACCGTATCGGCGATAGTGGTCGTTCTTGCTGTACTCCTGATAAACAATCCGCTTGGGATGTCGGTTATGTCACCGGTAATGATCGGTGGAGCGATTTCAGCGTTACTTCTATTTGGCTACTTCATATGGTGGGAGCTGAATACAGATTCCCCGATGCTGGAACTCAGGTTGTTTAGAAATCGACTTTTGAGCGTGGCATCTACCGCACGTCTGCTCGGGTTCCTGGGTTCTTCAGGAGCGTTCTTGTTGATGCCCATCTACCTGATCAGCCTCAGAGGATTTGAAGGGGCGGTCGCCGGCGGCGTGTTGTTCCTGTCTCCCGTTGGCGTCGCCATTTCTGCCCAGATAACGGGCCGATATGGAGATAAGTACGGCACGACTCCCTTTATGATCGTCGGTTTTGCGCTAACGGCAGCGGTGGCCGGCGCGTTCATGTTCCTGGACGTCGATACACCGATATGGATTGTGATGACCATGCTGTTCTTCAACGGCGCTTCTCTAGGCATGTGGAACGTGTCGAGCAACACCATCGTGATGGGCTCGGTCCCGAGTGCGACTATGGGTGTGGTCGGGGCACTAACAAATCTGACTCGTAATGTCGGCAGCGTCATCGGTCAGGCGGTAGTGACCGCTCTCGTAGTTGGCGTGATGGTCAGCCGGGGATTCGATGTTCCGCTGAGCGATGTTGCCGATAGCGCCGGCGCTACAAGTGCATTTATTTCCGGTTGGCGTATAGCGTTCTTACTCGTGGTTGTGTTCTCGTTGGTGGCTATGGTGCTCGGGATAGCAACGAGGCCGCGAAAGGCCAACGTCGATGAAAAAGGCGCCCAATAATCCCCTCTCCCGGGGGAGAGGGTTAGGGTGAGGGTGAAATCTAGAGCAGGATCCGCTCCTCAACCCAGCCAACATCCCAAGACCTCACAGAAAGAGTGCCGATGGCACCAATGGCACCAAAAGTTCACAACATCTACCACACTGGCTTCATCGTCGAAAATCTTGATATAGCCCTCGAGTTCTATACCGGGCTTCTAGGAATGGACGTAGAACGTGAGCCGGGAATAACCGAAACGCCGTGGATATCCGAGGTGGTCGGCTACGAAAACGTAAAGATGCGACAGGCGTACGTCGGGGTTGGCGACGGTCATTCGATCGAACTGATCGAATACATCAGGCCGCGCGGCGAGGCGCGATCCGATCAACACGACCGCAACCGCCCCGGTTCAGCTCACGCCGCAATGGTCGTCGACCATGTCCCAACGTGGCGAGAACGACTAGAAGCTGAAGGGATTGAGGTTTACGGACCCAAAAACGAACGCGACCTCGACTACCCGTGGGCGAGATACGCGATCTACTTTCAGGACCCCGACGGCAACTGGCTCGAAATGATCTCACGCAACCCAAAACCCGAAGGATCAACCGAAAACTAGGTGTACAAACTCCCTCTCCCAGCGGGAGAGGGCTGGGGAGAGGGAGAAGTGGTCGATCTTGCTACAAGCGATCGATTGAAGAGGACGCAACTTCTCGACCGAAGCGAAGCGAAGTGGAGAGACCTTCGGTGGAGCGGGGAGAATGGGCGATTGCGACGAACGTTCATTCCAGCCAACGACCCGCGCGACCCCAACCCCAGATCCCTCGACTCCGATGACCCTTCGACTAGCTCAGGATGCACTCCGCTCGGGACACGATAGAGAGACTCCACGGTCAGTACGGCCAGTTAGCAGGCGGCATGTAGGAGCGACATGGCAAATGCTCAAAAACAGTAGTAACCTGCCGAATCTGCGTTCGCCGCACATAGGATTGGCGGCGTAAACGCTGAAATCGCAAAATAGTGAAAAGGGTGATGATGACGGGCTGGATTACTGCGATTCTGGATCGGGTTAGGCTACGAAATCTTTCTGAGGCTGAAAAATCGCTCAACTCCTACGATAAAGGGGTCGCAGCGATAGGAAACAGTCGAACGGCGCAGGCTATAAGGCACTTTACTGAAGCAATAGCCGCCGCTCCCAATTCGTCGAAGTTATATCACCATCGAGCCGACGCCTTCGCGCTCAACGGTCAGCACCTCGAGGCGATCGTTGATTACGATGTCGCCGTTCGCATCGATCCGTCATACCCGGATACCTATCTCGACCGCGGAAACTCCCGCTACGTAATTGGCCATCTCGATGACGCGGTCAAAGACTTCTCCGAGGCGATCAGGCTAAAACCCGACTGGGCAGAGGCATACGCCAACCGTGCGGTCGTTCACGCCGATCTCGAAAATTCGGTCGAATCGGGCGACGATGCAGCAAAAGCAAAATCTCTCGGTGTAAACGAATCACGCCTGACCGAGATGCTAGATGCTGCGAACGCTTTGCCCTCAAGCGAGTAGCTCCATGCGGGCCGCGCCCCTCGCACGCTCGCCCGCACACGGGTAAACTCTCGCCGAGGACAAAATATGACGACCACGCCCGCTCGGACCAACGAATCTCTAGTTGCCCACCTGCTACGTCGTGCCAGCTTCGGCGGTACGACTCAGGAGCTAGACCACTTCGCGAGCATCGACTACGAATCCGCGGTCGACGAACTGCTCGACGCTCGAGACACAACGGCAATGCCGCAAGACATCGTCCGTAGATATCACGTCAACATGTCCGATCTCCGCACACGCCCAAGCAGTGCCGGTAACTGGCTCTACCACATGGTCAACACCGACGCCCCGTTCGTCGAAAAGATGAACCTCTTCTGGCACCGGGTGTTCGCAACTGGGCAAACCAAGCTCATCCAGGGCAAGGCGATGACGACCCAGCTCGACATGTTCCGGGAGTTCGGACTCGGCAAGTTCGATGAACTGCTGATCCAGCTTTCAAAGAACCCAGCGATGATCATGTGGCTCGATAATCAGGACAATCACAAAGCATCGATCAACGAAAACTTCGGGCGAGAAATCCTCGAACTGTTCGCAATGGGCGTCGGGAACTACACCGAGGAAGACATCAAAGAATGCTCACGGGCGTTCACCGGGTGGACGGTCAAAAACACCGACTACATGGCGCTCAAGATGCGCAACAACACGATGCGCCCCTACGGCTACATCAACTGGCAGTTCATGTTCGATCCTGAAGACCATGACGATGGCGAAAAGACGTTTTTGGGCGAGACAGGAAACTTTAACGGCGAAGATGTAATCGCCATCATTTGTAAGCAGCCAGCCACTGCAGCCTTTGTTGCACGGCACCTGTACCACTACTTCGTCGCCGACGAACTTCCCGTGCCGCAGTGGCCACACTTCCCTCCGCTCAATCCGGAAGCAATGAAGGTAATGACCGATGCCTACTTCGAATCCGGCTACTCGATCAAGGCGATGCTGAGAGCGCTGTTCCTGTCAGACTCTTTCAAATCTGAAGAAGCATGGAACGCCCGGGTGAAGAGCCCTATCGAACTCGTTGTTGGTACTCTGCGTCTCGCAGGCGGTTACGACAGTCCGACTGGCGACGTATACGGTCACATCGCAGCGGCCGGCTATATGGGGCAGGACATCTACGCCCCTCCCAGCGTCGAAGGATGGATGGGCGGAGCCGACTGGATTTCAACAGGGTCGATGGTTCAGCGAATTAACTTTGCCAGCGACATCGTTGGTGATGTTAATCGAGACGGAATCGTTGAGTTGATCGAACGGGTACGTGCTGACGCCGAGGCTAACGGTTCCGCAACTCCCGAATCACTCGTTCGGGCGAGTCTCAAGCATCTTGGCAATATCAAGGTTTCTGAAGATACGGCAAACGGCCTTGCTGATTTCGCTTCGAAGGGCGATTCAGCAAACCCGTCTAACGAGCACATCGCCTCGCTACTTCAACTTATCGTCGCAACCCGCGAGTATCAATTCGTCTAAACATGACTACTTCAAATCAGGCAAAAACAAAAGTTAATTACGTCGATACAGTCGGCTTTGGAGCTGACGTCGGAGGCCGCGGTTTCCACATCCCGTACGACCTTTCGATCAGGCCCGATGGCCGGATATACGTTGTAAATCGCAGCCCGGCGCACCGTGTCGGAATTCGCGTCGGCATATGTGACGTGAACCACGGCTGGTACCACGAGTTCGGCAGCGACGGCACTGGGGACGGGCAATTCACGGGGCCAACGGCGATCACGCACGGTCCCGACGATCGCGTGTATCTCGCTGACGAAGAGCTCAATCGAATAACTGTCTACGACCCCGAAGGCGAGTTCATATCGAAGTGGGGCGAGCAGGGCAGTGAGCCGGGTCAGATCAGTGGACCCTCGGGCCTAAAATTCACGTCAAACGGCGATCTTCTAGTTGTCGACCATCTCAACAACCGAATCCAACGCATGACTCCGGACGGTGAGTACATCTCGCACTTTGGTTCTGAAGGCTCCGGTGATGGAGAATTCAACCTGCCTTGGGGCATCGACACCGACTCAAAAGACAACATCTACATTGCCGATTGGCGCAACGACCGCATCCAGCGTTTCAGCCCCGACGGGGCGTTTATTGATGCGCATGGTTCTTCCGGCAACGGCGACAACGAGTTCAATCGACCCTCAGATGTGGCCGTCGATCAAGACGGCTACATCTATGTCGCCGACTGGGGCAACCAGCGGGTGCAGGTGTTCGATGGCAGCTGGAATTTCGTCGATTCGCTACGCGGCGCAGCCACGGTATCGCCGTGGGCGCAGGATTATCTCAACGCTAACGCCGATGAAGCCGAAGCCCGAGCCCGGTTCAACTCGTTCGTTGAAGTCGATGCCGGTGACCCGCACGAAATTTCCTCGAAAGTGGAGAGCTACTTCTGGGATCCCACCGCAATCGAAATCGACCCCGAAGGCCGGCTGATAGTCACCGACACTCTCAGACACCGACTACAGATCTACCAGCGAGCAAACGAATAATTCTGTCATTGCGAGGAGTGACAAAGGAACGACGTGGCAACCACGTACCCATCAACGAACGTCCTATTTAGCCAACAACCGATCAAAACCAACTTCACCGAACATCCGATTTAGCCAACAACCGACCCACACCATCCTGAGCCCCGTCGAAGGGTCACGAACCACCCCCAACAACATCGCAATCTAGAGTCCAACCCACCCTTTTGTAAAAGTGCCACTGGCACCCAACATAGCAAGCACTGAAGGAAAAGTGGCAATGCCACCAACTAGCAAGAAGCGAGAAAAAGTCCTCGTAGTCATCCAACTCTCCGGAGGCAACGACTACCTCAACTGCATCGTCCCCTGGGAGAACGGCTTCTACAAAGACGCACGACCCAACATCAGAGTCACCGACGATCAGGTCATCCCCCTCGACAACGGCTATGGACTCAACCCCGGCATGGGTCCGATCAAAGACCTCTACGATCAAGGCAAAGTGGCGATCATTCACGGCATCGGCTACCCGGTCCCGAACAGGTCGCACTTCCGATCGATGGACATCTGGCACACCGCCGAGCCGACAACTGTTGGCTCAAAGGGCTGGCTCGGTCAGGCGATCAAGGAAATCGACCCCGAAGGAAGCAACGTCGTCACGGCGGTCAACTTCGGTGCTGGACTCCCACGTGCGCTCGCTTCCCCCGGTGTTCCGGTCGCATCGGTCAGCGATCTGGAGAATTACGGCCTGCTCACCGGAGTCGCCGGCGCAAGCCAGCGGGAACAAGCGCTGAGCGCCTTTAGCCGAATGTACACACCGCTTCTCGGATCAGACACCGTGATGGACTATCTTGGCCAGACCGGACTCGACGCATTGCGAGGTGCCGATATCCTCAAAGAAGCCCCTCAGAAGTACAAATCTAATGTCGAGTATCCCGATAACCCCTTCGCGAAAAGTATGAAGGGTGTCGCCCAAGTTCATTTCGCCGATCTCGGAACGCGGATTTTCTACACCCAGTACGGCAGCTTCGACACTCACACCAACGAGGTCGATCTCCAGTCGAACCTATGGAGCGATATTTCGAGCTCGCTCGCTGCCTTCTTTGACGATCTCGATGAGCACGGTCTCGGTGACGAAGTTACCGTTCTCATGTTCAGCGAGTTCGGACGGCGTGTGCTCGATAACGGCACAGGCACCGACCACGGCTCGGGCGGAGTTGCCTTCGTGGTTGGTAACCAGGTCAAGGGCGGTCACTACGCTGAGTACCCGTCAATCGACCCGGTCGACTGGGTAGAAGGCGATCTCGCGTTCAACAACGACTTCCGTGGCTTGTACACCGACATACTCGAAGACTGGCTCGAAGTAGACGCCAAACCAATCGTCAACGGCACCTACGAAAAAATCAAACCGTTCGTAGGGTAGCGACCAGTTCTCCCTCCCAGGCTGGGAGGGAGTTAGAGCATGTACTGAGCCAGTCGAAGTGGGTGGGTCGACTGCGACGCCGGTCCCAAGTCATCCGATGACGCACGGACCCTAACGCCAAGCGCGCGACCAAGTCGTCCGACGACGCCCGGAGCGTAACGCTCCCTCTCCCAGCGGGAGAGGGTTGGGGTGAGGGAGAATCTCTCAAACTCACCACAACGGCTCGACCCTGTTATTGCGAGGAGACCGATAGCACGACGCCTGCCCTGAGCATCGTCGAGTGGGTGGCAATCGTGGACCTCATGCAATCATCCTTCGACTAAGCCAACAACCCGCGCGACCCCGGCCCCAGATCCCTCGACTCCGCTCGGGAAATCCATTGTGGGCCTAAAGACGCGATTCATAGCAGATGCCAACATCACCCCTCTACTTCTCGACCGAAGTGGAGAGACCTTCGGTGGAGCAGGGCGGATGGGCGCATGCGACCACCGTCCATCCCAGCCAACAACCCGCGCGACCCCGGCCCCAGATCCCTCGATTCCGCTGACTCCGCTCGGGAAATCGATTGTGGGCCTACAGACGCGATTCATAGCAGATGCCAACATCACCCCTCTACTTCTCGACCGAAGTGGAGAGACCTTCGTTGGAGCGGAGAGGATCGGAGCATGCGACTCCCGTACACTCCAGCCATATGCAAACAACCACATTCAAAACCACCACTGAAATCGAACTCAAAGCCGGCATCTACGGCGCTGATGCTTCCAGCTCCACCCCAAAGCCAGTCATCCTCTGGATTCACGGCGGGGCGCTCATTATGGGTACCCGTGCGAAGATCGCTCCTGGGCAGCTTGAGCGTTACTTGGACGCCGGGTTCGTTGTGGTATCGATCGACTATCGTCTCGCTCCTGAAACGAAACTCCCGGCGATTGCCGAAGATGTCGAAGACGCGATCAGCTGGATTCGCGGTGCGGGTGCTGAAGAGTTTGGATGGGACTCGGATCGTCTTGGGGTAGTCGGTCACTCAGCAGGTGGCTACCTCACACTGCTCACCGGCCATCGGGCAAACCCCGCTCCGAAAGCTCTCGTCGCCTTCTACGGTTACGGCAACATTGCTGGCGATTGGTACAGTAAGCCCGATCCGTTCTACAGCACTGAGTTCGAAATGTTCACTGAAGAGCAGGCTCATGCAGCCGTCGGCAACGGTGAAATAGCGGATGGGTCGATTGATCCACGGCGACGAGATTATTACCTGTGGTGTCGACAACACGGACTCTGGCCCGAAAAAGTAGGTGGTCACGATCCTGTCGCTGAGCTCGACTGGTTCGCTCCTTACAGCCCTGCCGACAACGTTGATTCGAACTATCCGCCAACGCTGCTGCTCCACGGAAATGCTGACACCGACGTACCGTACGAGCAGTCGGTTCATATGGCACAAAGGCTCGCGTCAGCCGGAGTCGAGCACACGTTTACGACAATCGAAAGCGGCCCTCACGGCTTCGACAACAATCCCGAAACCGCCACCACTCCAGCGGTGGTAGCGGCCATCGATAGCGCGGTCGAGTTCCTGACGAAGCACGTTTGAGGGTCTGACCCTACTTCAGATCAATTTCTAAGAATCGGACTTCGCCATCGGCCCGGTTGACGACATCGTGGGTGTCGCCCTTGCTTCCAAATACGGTCACACCCGGCGCCACTGGAAAGTTGATGTCGTCCTCGCCGACAACTACAACAAGCTCCCCCTCAGACACGCCAATCACCAGATAATCGTGCTCGTGAGTGTGATCGCCGATCTTCGTGTCCGGTGCCATCGACCAATCTCCGACTCTCACCCGTTCGTTGTCCAAGATGTACGTCGGTTTCGCTGTATCTGTCATCCCCACACCTCCCTTTGTATCAAGCGGCAGCTTACAACATTCAGCGAGTCTAGAAAATCTGATTTAGCAGTCTCCACTACCACTGACAATCGCCCCTACCATCACCATTGCAATCTCAAAATCGACCCCGACTGGTTACTTGTTACCAGCCGGTCGCCACGACTTCTTGTTTTGATATTTGGCAATTCCTATCGATGGCAACGGTCTCCAAATATAGGAAATTGGTAATCAGAGATCGCCACAAATGATGGCGGCAAAACAAGGAGACCTAGACATGATTATCGGAAAACGAACAGCCAGCGTAATTACAGCACTCATCGGACTGGCAGTACTCGCCCTACCCGTCGCGGCGGACGTAGGTGACAACGACGCAAGCGCCCCCGTACAGGAACGCAGCGTCTACATAGTTGAGGACGGCCTCGACCCATCAACAACCTACTCGATGACGGTAGCGTTGTTCGGCAACGACGATTCAGACGCAGCCCCTCAGACCCGCCTGATTGCGATCGTAGAAGATTCGCTCGACCCGAACGGAACTATCGCAATGGAAGTACCAACCTGGGACGGCGTAAACGCTCAAGAGCAGGACGCCAGTGCACCTGCACAAGGTCTGATCGTCTACATCGTTGAGGATGGCTCGGACTCTTCGCTGACCGTTGCGATGTCCGTACCGTTCAACGGCGATACCGTATCAACGCAGCCGGAACGCTACGTAACCATCATCGAAGATGGCTCTAACCCAGAGAGCACGACCGCAGTGTTGAATCCTTTCTCAAGCAATCCGGTGTACGCACTGCTTCTCCAGCCCAACAGTTCTGCAGACGCTGCCTAACCGCTTACGGTGCCGGGAGTAACTTCCACGGCACTAACCCCAGACTTTCTCAAACGAAAGCCACCTGCCCACCGTTCAACCTCCTCGAACGGTGGGCAGTGTGTTTTAAGCGACAAATGGATAGGGCGTTCCGACTCAGCCAACCACGACCGTACCCAGAAAACGAGCCATCGGCTCTAGAAGTGAATTGCTTCGCCCGTAACAGCTGCGCCCGCTTCCTTCACAGCCTCAGACAGCGTTGGGTGAGCGTGAGTCATCTTGTGAAGCTCGAGGTTCGTGCCCTCAAGCATCTGCAGCATCCCGATCTCGGCGATCAGCTCGGTCGCCTCAGGGCCAATAATGTGCGCCCCGATCACCTCGCCTGAATCATCGTCGATCAGCACTTTTGCAAATCCTTGCGGCTCGCCAATTGCTACCGATTTACCGGCAACCGCAAACGGCACCTTGCCGACCTTCACATTGATTCCGTTCTCACGTGCCTGCGCTTCTGTAAGACCGATCGAAGCGATCTGCGGCTGGGCGTACGTGCAGCGCGGCATATTGATGTAATCCTCGATCGGCTCGGTCTCGTGACCGGCGATCGTCTCGGCTGCAACAACCCCCTGATCGAACGCCACGTGCGCCAGCATCAGCTTGCCGTTCACATCGCCAACGGCGTAGACGCCACCGACATTCGTGCGCATATTGCCATCGACCTCGATGAAGCCGGGGCCAGCCGTGTTGATTCCAACGTTCTCAAGCCCGATACCGTCAGTGTTCGGCTGAACGCCAACGCCGAGAAGCACCTTGTCGCAAATAAATTCCTTCTTCTCGCCGCCGACTTCGTACTGAACAGCAAGTCGGCCGTCCTTCTTCTCGACCCCAGAAACGCTCGCCGACAACGCGAACTCGATTCCCTGTCGACCGAATTGACGCTCCAGCTCGACCGAAACCTCCTCGTCCTCTCGTGGAACAAGGTGGGGGAGCATCTCGAACATCATTACGTTTACGCCGTACGAATTGAAATAGTAGGCGAATTCGCAGCCGATGGCCGATGCGCCAATTACAGCGACAGCGTCCGGCTGCTCTCGAAGCTCCAGTGCGTGCCTGGAAGTGATGATGTCTGTGCCATCGATTTCTAGTCCCGGCAGACTACGGGCACGTGCGCCCGTTGCGATAACGATATTTTTGGCAGTAAGAGTCTCGCCGCCCTCAACGTCGATTTGGGTCGACGACTTCAGCGTTGCCTTGCCCTGAACAAGGGTGATCTTGTTCTTCTTGAATAGAAATCCGATGCCGTTAGTTAGGGCCTTCGAGACTTTGCGTGAACGATCAACGGCCTTCGACATGCTCGCCGACCATTCGCCAACCTCGATGCCCCAGTCCTCGGCGTGCGAGAGATGATTTACGACTTCAGCGTTCTTGAGAAGTGATTTTGAAGGGATGCAGCCCCAGTTCAGGCAAACTCCACCGAGTCCACCGATGCCGGTGCCATCGTCCTTCTCCACAACCGCAACGCTCAGGCCAAGCTGAGCACCCCTGATCGCAGCGTGATAGCCGCCGGGACCCGCACCAATAACGACAAGATCGAAGTTAGTTTCAGCCATTCGAATTTTTACCTTCTGGTGAACGCCCGTCCAATTAACGCGTGGAAAGGCTCAAAGCTTGCGAAATCAACTGCCCGATTATACGTGCGATTTTGAACAACTTTTAGCGCCGTCATCCTGAACTAGATTCAGGATCTCGTCATACGGAAGCCAGCCCACTACTCAGTCTCCTTCGTATCTATTGACATTGCGAGGAGGGACGACGCCTGCCCTGAGCAAAGTCGAACGGATTCAGGATCTCGTCAGGCGGAAGCCATCTCACTACCCAGTCCTATTCGTATCATTTGTCATTGCGAGGAGGCACGACGTGGCAATCAACGATCACAGCCAGTAATCGTCCGACCCATCCGAATATACGTCCATACGCGACCCCAACCCCAGATCCCTCGGCTGCCTCGGGAAATCGAATGTGGGTGGTGTGCGCTTCCTTCACTCCACTAAAACAGGGTACAAACCCCAATGCGTTCGTAACTCCAAATGAGCGAAACTGAACCCATATCGTTCATGATGTGAGGTTGTAGACGCAGTGCCTATCAGAGGATCCAGAGTTCGAAGCGGAACTCGACAAACGTCAATGAGGCTGTTCGTCAGCCTCAGCCTGATCGCGCTCGTTGCGATTATCGCCGGCTGCGAAAATACGATCTCAATGGAGCGCACGATCGTCGCCCATCTGCCATCTGAAACCCAACTGGCCGCTGAATCAGCAACTCGATCAGCGAGCAGCGAAACTCAACCCGAAGTCCAACCCACTCTCGAACCAGTCGCAACTCTGGCGGCGATCGCCGCGGAATCGACCGCAGCACCGACTCCTTCACGATCGCCACAAGCTGCAGGTACCGCAACCCCCGTATCGAACGTCCAGACGCCCGCGACAGTCGAGCCAACACCACAATCTCTCCCTGCTACTGCGACCACATCACCATCTTCCTCAAATCCAACGGCAACCGCTCTCCCGCCCACCATCGCACCCGCAGCCACAAGCCCCGCCGCTGCTCCAACAGCAACCCCAACCCAACAACCCACAGTAAGCGTGCCATCAGTACCACCGACTCCGAGGCCAACCCCCGGACCTATCAGCCGCCAAACCAACTTCGTCCCGCTAGACGAACCGAAATACGTCGCCCGCGAAAACGCATCGACAAATATCACGAACACCTCTTACGTACTCGGCGTTACCAATAACGGGGAGTCGAGAGCCTATCCGCTCGACATGATGTGGTACCACCACATCGCCAACGACACCGTTGGCGGCGAACCGTGGCTCGTCACCTACTGAATTCTGTGTCATTCAGGGGTCGGGTTCGATCCCATAGTGAACGGTCAACTGCTCAACTTCGAGGTTGTTGCGCTGATCGACGGCGTGTTCTCGATGACCGATCGTGAAACGGGAACTTTGTGGACCCACCTCGACGGGTTGTCGCTTTCAGGTCCGCTGCTGGGTGAGCGCCTCAAGTTCCTGCCGATGCAAATTACTACTTGGGAAGAATGGCAACGACTTTACCCGGAGACCACGGTTCTCGATTGGGACACCGGTTTCCAATCTCGATATCGACCGATAGCACCGGGTGCGAGCGTTGGCAGCAACGCCGATTTCAATGACACAAGACTCCCGGTGAACGCACTGATGATCGGTGTCGAGTCGAACGGCCAGTTCAAGTCGTACCCGCACCAGTTGATCGAACGAGACGGCAATGTGATCAACGACACGTTGGGCGGAGCTCCGATCGTCGTGTTCAGAACGCCGTCTGGCGGTTCAGGGCTAGCTTATTCACGAGTGACTGGAGGCCAGACCCTCTCGTTCCAGATCGAGATCAGCTCGATAAGCATCTACTCTGATCAGGAAACCGGAACACTGTGGAATTCCTCGGGACTCGGAATATCGGGGCCACTCGCCGACACTCAACTCGAGTTCGTCCCGTCGTTTAATACTGAATGGTACGGCTGGGCCGAATATCACCCGACCACGTCCATCTACGGCACGCCGTCAGATTGGGTAACTGTCATCGGCCCATCGACGCAAGGTGGCATGGAGTAGGCGCCTAATCCTATGTCCCGACCGAAGCAAAGCGCCGATATTCATCGGGATAAACTTCGTGGAGGGACCTTCGGTGGATGGGTGCGGTAGGGCGTTCTCCGTCATTACGAGGAAGAGTGACGACAGCCTACACAGTGTTCTGAAGCACGTCTTCCGCGACCCCGCACCAGATCCTTCGGTTCCGATGACCCTTCGACGGGGCTCAGGATGCACTCCACTCAGGAAATCGGTTGTTGGCCCTTGCGAACATCGCCTCGACCAAGCCCACCCCGTACGCCCCCAGAAAACGTGGCATCGCCACCTAGAAGCGGGTTCGTAGGACGGGGTCGCCGGTTGGTTGTTCACTTCCACTCGCTGGTTCCGACGTCAGCCACACGCGATCGCTCTCAAGGAGTATCAACTCAAACTCGCCAGCCCACCTGCCTTCGGGGCTCACGTTGAACGAACCGACGAAAAGCACCTGCTCACCCCGAGTAGTCCACAGGTGA
>Ga0114999_10000105_pt1 | contig 112819 bp, 102 predicted proteins | sample ArcticOcean_MG_C_3_FD_89820 | JGI IMG/M metagenome (GOLD analysis project Ga0114999, IMG submission 89820) | Marine microbial communities from western Arctic Ocean - ArcticOcean_MG_CB8_126 | ecosystem: Environmental > Aquatic > Marine > Oceanic | place: Arctic Ocean: Canada Basin | collected...
ATGGAGCACAGGAGGGGATTCGAACCCCTGTAAAATGGATTTGCAGTCCATCGCGTAACCGGGCTTTGCTACCTGTGCGCGCTCCGGCCACAAGCCAGTCCTATTCAAGCCTCACGCAGATGAATGCAGTCTGCCGAAGATGGAATCCCATTATCTTCAAGCCGCACGAGGCACGGGTCCAGGTCATTCCACTCGACTCCTTCGGGAGGAGAGGGCTATATTCGACTGTCCTACGCGGTAGAGGATGAGGTCATCGAAGAAGGGATTGCGCGCTTGACGACCTGGCTTTCGACTCAGTAGAGTTGGGTATATTCATCGCATTCCTCTGCGATACGCAGCAACTGGTTGTACTTCGCCGTTCGATCGCTGCGACAGGGCGCGCCGGTCTTGATCTGGCCCGCGCGGGTGCCGACAGCAAGGTCGGCGATTGTGTCATCACTGGTCTCTCCACTGCGGTGTGAGATGACTGTGCCGAAGGCGTGCTCCTTGGCCATCTCGATGCACTCCAAGGTCTCGGTGATCGTGCCAATCTGATTCGGTTTGATGAGAATTGCATTCGCCGCGCCGACCTCGATGCCTTCGGCGAGGCGGTCGATGTTGGTGACGAACAAATCATCGCCGACGATCTGGACTCGCCCGCCTTCGCGCTTGTTGAATCGGGTCCAACTGGCCCAGTCATCCTCGCCGAAAGCATCCTCCAGCGAGACGATGGGATAGGCATCGAGCCAGGAGGAGTAGAGTTCGCCGAGTGCCTCGCCGTCGACGACCCTGCCATCGATGTGGTAGCCGTCGGCATGGTGGAATTCCTGGGCTGCGACATCCAATGCGATGGACATCTGGTCCCCGGGCACATAGCCGGCGCGCTCGATGGCTTGGACGAGTAGGGCGAGGCCTTCCTCATTCTTCGGCAGATTCGGTGCGAAGCCGCCCTCATCACCAACACCGCCGAGCAGTCCATTCTCCTTGAGAACCGACTTCAGCGCATGATAGGTCTCCGTGCCGGCGCGAAGTGCCTCTGGAAAGTGGTCAAAGCCATGCGGCACTACCATGAATTCCTGCACATCGACATTCGAAGCCGCGTGAGCGCCGCCATTGAGGATGTTCATCATCGGCACCGGCAAACTGCCGCCGGAGAGGCCGCCGACATATCGCCACAATGGCATGCGGTGGACGTTTGCGCCAGCGTGAAGACAAGCGAGGCTTGCTCCGAGTGTTGCATTCGCGCCAAGAATCGCCTTGTTCCCAGTATCATCCATCTCGAGCATGACCTCATCGATCATCCGCTGGTCATCGACCGGAAGGCCGACCAACGCCTCTTGGATGCGCTCGACCACATTGTCGACCGCACCATCGACGCCTTTGCCCATCCAGCGCGACATGTCGCCATCTCGCAACTCAACAGCCTCGTGGCTACCCGTACTCGCGCCGCTCGGAACCGCGGCGCGCCCCGCCAGTGAACCGTCCACATAGCAGTCGACCTCGACGGTCGGATTGCCACGGCTGTCCAGAATCATGCGTGCGGCAAGGCCACTGATGTAGTGCGACATGGGCATCCCTGTGAAGCAAAGCGGGAAGCCGGCGTCATGTCAATGTGACGATGGTTCACTCGTTCAACCAGCGCAGCCAACGAGAGACGCTGGACTGTACCGATGGGACCTCGTGCTCAGAGCTGCATTTGAGTTCCCAGCCGAGTTGTTCATCACTGGGTGAAATGCTGAATAATTCCGCGCGCATGACCAAACCCTGCTCCGGCTTTCCATTTTTTCGGAAATCATCGATGAAGCAATGGATGAGGTGTCTGGGATAATGGGCGATGTGTCCTTTATCGGGCACGCATAGCACGACCGATTTCTTGAGGAATAAAAGCGCTGATCCGTTGGTCGTGTCGACCTCGTGACCCTGGATCATGCAACCATCGATGGCGGCGGCCACCTCGACATTGTACCACTCCTTGTGAGAGCGATTCAAGGAGAGCGCGGAGACCGAATCGAGGAACTCCTGCAGCCGCAGGTCGGTGAAGGCCGCTCCGGTCGTCACAGGCCATGCGAACCATCGACCCCCTTTCAAGGGAACGATTGCGCAGGGGGCTGTTCTGCGGATGGAATCCTTCCGCTTTCAGGAAGTTCACTCCCCTCTGAATGACGTATTCAGCCCATCGCAGGGTTGATACCATAGATGTTGGAGCGCGCGGATATGGCGAGCGTTGACGAGACCGACCGGTCGATTCTGAGTGCCCTACGAAGTAACAGCCGACAGTCCTACGTGGAACTCGCCAAAGTCGTCGGTGTGTCCGAGCGGACCATCCGCACGCGGGTGCGTCGTCTCGAAGAAGACGGCATCATCCGTGGCTATACAATTCGTGAAACCGGTATCGGCCTCACCGCACTTGTGCGCATGAAGGTCGGCCCTGGCGCTGAGATCGGCACGCTTGCCGGTGAATTCGCCAACTGGGAAGGTGTCGAGTCCGTCTACGAGATCAGTGGTGAAGCCGATTTGGTCGCCGTGGTGCACGTCGACGACACGGTCAGCCTGCGAGAGTTGCTCGACCGCATGTGGCTCGCTGCACCCGCGGAGATCGCGAGCACGACCACAGAGCTCGTCCTCGAGCAGTACTGATCCAGGCTGCTTCAGGCAATCCACTTGACCGAGCAGCCGATGCTGTCGGTACGAGCAACGGCCGGCGTCTCTGCTGCGAGCAACGCATCGATGGCGTCTGAGAGTTCGCTCGTCGTCGCATAGGCGGGGTCCTTGGGTGAATCATCAAGGCGCCCGCGATAGGTGATGGTGCCCGAGGCGTCGAGTAGGTAGAATTCGGGCGTGCGCTCCGCGCCCCAAGCCGAAGCGACGGTTTGGCTTGCATCATGCAGGTAGGCATACGACATCTTCTGCGCACGGTCACACATGTGATCCCAATCATCGTTGACGTATTTCACAGGGTCGTTGGAGTTGATGCCGACGAATCCGATGCCAGCTGCGCGTGCCTTGGCCGCCATCTCCTCGATACGGACCTCATTGCCGATCACATAGGGGCAATGATTGCAGGTGAACAAGACGACTGTGCCGACGTCGGTGGTCGCGCTCAAGAGGCTGAGATTATCCCCACCTTGGGTCGGATTGGCGTTGGGCAAATCGAATGGCAGTCCGGCGTCTCCGGGCTCGAGTCCTCTGGTCATGTGGCGACGGGGGGGTGGTCGGCCGCTTGAATCTCTCGCTCAGAGGTCGCCGAATCCGAATTCAAAATCCGGGATGTCCTGATCCGTCTCTTCGGCGCTTACTTCCGCTTCTGCGGGTGCTTCTGCAGGTGCCTCTTCCGGGGCTGCTTCCGGGACTTCTTCCGAGGACTCACCCGTCGTCAGAACGGCGGCTTTCTTTTCGCTGGTCTGTCCATCAAACGCCTCTTGGATGCGGCGGCGGGCGATGCGGCTGTCGGGCTCGACATTGAGCACGGCACGCCAAGCGATCTCAGCGGACTCCCAGTCCTCGTTCTCGTGGTGGATGGCCGCGATGCGTAGGAGTGCGTTCATGTGGTGTGTGTCCCGGGCCGCGGCCGTCTGGAAATCGGAGAGTGCGCTCTCGACCTGAGCGAATTCGAGGTAGAGCAGGCCACGTTGGTACCAGCCCTCAGCAGATTCCCCATCGAGGCGGATGGCCTCGTTGAGTGGTTGCTCCGCTTCTGTGAGACGTTCCTGTGCGATGAGGCATGCACCGAACTGGATGAGTGCGTGGGGGTTCGATTCGCGGCGTGAGAGAACGTCCTCGAACTCCTTCTGCGCTTCGGCCCACTCACCCAATGACATGAGAATCTCACCGCGCCGCAGGCGCGCAAGGTCGAGGTCGGGATGGCATTCGAGCAACTGGTGAACATCGTCGAGTGCAGCGTGGTGGTCCTGCTTGAGCATGCGTGTCGTGCAGCGGTTCAGACGGGCGCGCACGTGATTGACATCGACGTCGAGCACGGCATCGAACAATCGCTCGGCCTCGCCGAGGTCGCCGCGGCGTGCGGCGACGACGCCCTTGACGTAGTCGATGACCACTGAATCGCGTTCCAGAACATGCGCTTCTGAGATCAGGCGGGCCGCAGCCTCGACATCATTGCCGTCCAATGCGAGCAGTGCTTCCTCCGCGGCGATGAGGGGTTCTTCGGGCAGCAGACGACGGGCGCGTGCAAGGGATATCTGGGCTTCGGAGAGGTTGCCGAGCATGCGCTGGATTCGCGCCTTCCCAAGCCAGCCAACTCCATTCTCACGATCCGCATTGAGCGCGGCTTCGAAGGCGAGGTCGGCTTCTGCGAGGAGTTCTGCATCTCGCTCTCCGGTTCCATCGCGGCATCGATCGGCTTCGGCGAGGATCAGGCGACCCTTCTGCAGGTGGAGGTCTGGGCTTTCCCAAGCGGCGACCGGGGCCTCTGCGAGCAGTTGGAAGGCACCTTCAACATCATCGGACTGGTGGCGCATCAGAACCAGTTGTGCCCGCAGGGTGGAATCGGTTGGGCTCTTTGTCAGGGCTTCTTCGAGTGAGGTGAGGGCTTCTTCGCCACGGTCCGCCTTTTCCAGCAATTCGACCTTGAGTAGGGCGAGAGGTTCGCCGAGCGCGACCGCGTGTACGCAGGCCTTCAGCGCTTCATCGATGCGGCCCGGTTCATCCTTGAGAAGGTGGGACCGGATGGCCCATGCAGGGCCGGATTGGCGGTCCAGAGTGATCGCTTCGTCGATGGCGTTGAGGCCGAGACCTCGTTCGCCACGAACCAGGTGGAGTTCGGCCTTTCGCAGCCAGTCTTCGCCGCTCGGGTCGGCGGCCAGTGCGGCTTCGATGGAGGCCAAGGCGCCGTCGGTATCGCCTGCGCGGGCGGCAAGGCTGGCCATCATCGACTTGTCCTCGGCCGTCTCGACACCCATCGCTTCGAGGCGACGCAAGTCCTTCTCGGCACTGACATCGCCCACCTTGGTGAGCAGGCGAGCGTGTTCTCTCAGGAGGGTGGGGTCGTCGGGACTGATCTCGAGCAAGCCCTCGATGTGGATGCGGAGTTCGCCATCTTCACCGGCTTCCCGGGCCAGACGGCTGAGGCTTCGCAGGGTTGCAGCATTCCCTGGTGCACAGGTCGCCGCGGCCTGGTAACAGTTGGTTGCCCAAGTTCGATCGCCGGCCAAGAAGGCGACTTCGCCGAGTCGGCGCGATTCCAAGTCGGATAGACCGAGATCATTCACACCCAATTCGAGTTGTTCGAGGGTGCCGAGGGTGCGCACGACCAATTGGAGCAATCCCGCATCGGCCGGGGTAGGATCTTCGAGGTCTCCGAGACCATCGCGGGTGGCCAACAATCCTCGCACCGCGGAGAACGTGCCCGAGGCCGCGCTGCGGACCTCTTCCGTCTCGCCCTCTCCGGACAAACTGGATTGAAGGCGGTCGAGTGTTCGGTGGGCATCGATGACGCCCGCCAGTCCCGGGTGGGCTCTTTGGAGGGCGAGTGCACTGTCTGCGAGCTCTTCTGTTCGTGCGCTCAAACTCTTCAGAATATGCTGGGTCTCAGTATGAGATGTTTCGAGATCTTCACGCAATCTGCGTAGCCCAACTTCTGCCTGTACAAGCCACCAAATCACCGCGCCGGTGGCGGCTGCGAAGAAGAGCGTCAATCCGATTGAGACTGGATCCATTGCCCGGAGGCACCTCCCACGCCTTTTGAGCGATTCGCACCCCTACAGGGGTGATGAGCCGGTTTGTCCAGTCCTTTCAATCGGCCGGGGGGGTCGGCAGAAATTGAATAGGCAGCGCCCTGTCTGACCCGAACAGGGCGAATCAAATGGGTGAGGCTGTTGGGAATTTCGACGTCCGAACCGCTGCCCTGCGCGGCCGCGGCTTCAACGTCGAAGCGCCGACCGGAGACCTTGCGAGTGAGCAGATGCTGCGCCTTGAGAAAGATGCTGATCAAGCGGCGGATGTGCGTGCGAGAGTCTTGACTTTGCCCGACCCTCATCGAGACCGTCGGGATGCCCTGCTGACGAGGCTGGCCGACCCCGCAGAAGCAGAGGCGGTTGAGATTGAATTGAACAGTTTACTCCGTCGTCACCGCCCATGGGTGATCGTCGCCGACCGTGCCCGTGTCCGTTGGTCTGATGAGGGACGTTCGGTCGAACTCTCCCGTCTTCTCGAACGACTCGACCAGCTGGATGATTCTCTGGTCCTCGCCGCGCCTCGCATCACCAATCTCATCGAAGCGGGTGCTCCCTGGAGGGACATTCTACCGGTCCTCGAGGAACTCGAGGCTCGAAATTCCCGCCGAATCGGTGCCCTGGATGGCATGATGGCGATGCTATCGACACGGGGTTGGGATGTCACTACACTCGAGTCGGGTGGACTGCACGAACGTTTCGCCGCCGCGGAAAAACTCCACGGTATGGATGCGAGACTGGCCCGTTGTCAACGCCATATCGAGGCTGATATTCGCCCCTTTGGGGACGATTTGGCCGAACGGTTGTGGGCGGCCACGGTTGTCGCACAACGGGAGTCCAGCGCCGCAGGTGTACAGGCGGTCGAAGATGAAATCGAAGATATGTCCCAAGACCTCAGCCGGCGCCTCGCGCGAGTGGAAGAGAGAATTGCACGGTGGCAGCACGAGGGATTCGAAGTGCTCGCCACCCTGCCGTTATTGGCAGGTGAGATGATTCTGTGGGAACAGCGAATGCCCGAAATCGCTGGTCAAGTCGAAGCGACGCATGGGCTGTGGGCGCAGATCGAACCACATCTTGCCCAATGGCCTGAATATCGACGACTTGCGGAACGCACCCGCGGCCACCTCGGTGCCATCGATGCACTGGAAGTTCTCCTCCACGGCCTGTCTGCGAAGACCGATGGTGCGCGGGCCGCTTGCCGGGCACGAATCGAATTATGGGGAGGGGCGGGTATCGACACGACCGTCTGGGCTCCCCTCATCGATGGTGAGCCGCGTGCTGTGCTCGAGGAACTCGATGGTCACCAGCAATTGATCAATCTCATCTTGCCGACCATCTCCACCCTCGAAGCGATCGATGTGTCCATCCGAGGGGCCGATGAGGTCGCCGTCCATCTCTCACGCCTGCGACGAAAGGGTGCGGTTGTGCAAGATGTTGAGGATGCACATGCTTGGCTCGATTTGGCCAGCCGCCGCAATGAACGTCATCGGAATCATTTGGATCGGGCTCGAAAAGACCTCGCGACGCTTTGGCCTGCAAAGCTCGACCCAGGCACCCTTGATATCGCGGCATACGAATCAGCTATCTCAGGTTTGGAGAGTGGGGTTGGTTTGCCCTCATTCAAGCGAGTTGAGGCCCGAGATGTGGGTCGTATGGACCGCGTATCTGCTGGGTTGGAGCGTGAATTCCAAGACTGGTCGGCTCTGGGATGGATGGTCGAAGGATTGCGTGAACTGCTCGACCAAGACCCGGTTCGACTCGGCCTTGATCTGCCTTCGATTCGCGAAGCGGTCGATGGACATGAGGCTCGCCTCGCTCGGCTCGAACCATTGCCTTGGGGGTTGGATGTCAATTTGGCAGAACGCGTCCTCTCAGACCTGAGTAGGCCGGAACGGCTGCCCGGTCTCGATGCTGAAATCCCTGACCTTCTCCGCACATTGTCAAGCGGCAAGGGCCGCGCCGATCCCGACTTCAACTTCGAGGCCTTTCGCCCGCACGCTGCGCGCGCTCACATCGAAGCCCAGCGGCCGCTTCTGGTTCCCGAAGAAGTCGAAGAATTACACGAAGAAATTGAGGCTGAAACGGTGTCAAAACCTGTACCTGAACCCTCGACAGATCCCCTGCCAGAGCCTGAACCCGTGCCTGAACCGGGCACTGAGATTGAGGAATCCGTCGAGGATATCATGGAGCCCGCCGAGACCATCAGCTGGCTGGAAGAGGTTGAGGTCGAACGGACACCACAAACATCCGGCCCGCCACAGAAGGTTGAGGTCGATTGGTTGGCGGCCAAAGACCCGCAAGAGGATTTCTTTGATTCGATGATTCGCCAGGCCAGCACACCCGAAACCCGTGACAAAACCATCCCCAAGAAGGTAGAGAAGGTCCCTGAAGTAGAACCTGAGGAGAAGATCACCGCCGACCCGGGTCGCGTTCGAGAACTGCTGGGCCTCGACGACGATTCAAAATCGATTGAAAATCTGCTCTCAAATCCGATGGATGTTCGCGTACAACGGCTCGCCCGCCTCGCTGAAATCATCGATGCACACGGTCATGACGACCTCTTTTCTCGCCTGTTGCCATTGGCAAAAAAATTGGATGACTGGACGCGAGAGCGCGTCACCCGCAGGCATGGGTCGAGTGGGCTCGGCCTGATTCAAGATGCGGTCGAACTCGGAAATCGATTGATTGACATCCCCGGCCCGGGCGCACCGATGTCCCTCGATCGTGATCAGCACCCGCTGCCCGCTGGCGATGACCTTGCGGCATTGCAAACCGCGGTAAGCCGGCTCGAGCAGGCTGTTCGCTTGCCGAGCGCCAGAATTCAAACCGTTCAGGCTGAAGCCTGATCAATCGTTGAGTTCATCCATTAGATTGGCCTTTTCACCATCGCTCAGAGATTCATCTCTCGGCGCGGCTTCCATGTGAACCTCGGGCGCAGGTGTGACCGTCTCGGTCGGCATGCCCATCTCCATGTTCAGACCGGGGGGCGGCAGAGGTGCTGACATCGGTGCTGGCATCGGTGTCGGCATCGGAGGTGGGGGAATCGCTGCGGGTTCCATCGGCGGCGGGGTGGAGGCAAGCGATGGTGGGTTCAGAACCGGCGGAACCGGGGCTGCAGCCGGTGGCGCAGGCGAGAGCAGACCAGGGGGTGGTGGAATCGCCATCGGTGCAGGCGTCGGTGCTACGGGCGGTGGCAACGATGCTGCCATCGCCGCAGGTGCGGACGCGGGTACGGATGTGGGTACGAGCGAGGGCGTTGTTGCGGGTTCGATAGGTGAGGCTGTGGTGGGAACTGGTGTTGGTGTGGGGGCTGCAGCGGGCTGTGCCTGTGCCTGTGCCTGTGCCTGTGCCTCGGCGAGGGCTTCGGCTTGCGCAGTGGCTTGGGCTTCCTGTTGGCTGGCCAATTCTGCCTGAGCTGCGATCAATGCCACCTCTTGGGCCGCCTTGCGCTCTGCCTTCTCTTCGGCCTTGGCAAGGCGCGCTGCTTCCTTGCGGGCATTCACTTCGATTCTCGCTTGGGCCTGACGGGCAAGAATTTCTTCCTTGGCGGCCAGCTTTGCCGTCAGACGCTCGTCGATGTCCGAGGTGAGGGCATCGACCTTGCTCGCATCCAATTCGCCATCGCGCAGCAAACCTTGCATCGCCGTGTCGAGGTGATCCATGCTGGCAGCTGTCAATTCAAGATTCGATCCGAGGCGCCAGATCAATTTTCGATGACGGCCGCTGGCCGTCTCGAAGATGATGACCTCTGGGTCGGCCCATTGCAGCACTGAGAAGATGAGGCCGAGGCCGAGCAATCCCGCACCGGCACCGATGCCCAATACGATGCAGGCAAGGCCGGCGGCTGCCATACCCCACCAGATGAAGCGGAAATCATCCAACCAGTCGAGTCGGTGGTGACTGAATCCCTGCAACGCGGGCAGGCGGAGGACGAGTCGGTCCTCCACCGTCAGATGGCCGAGTGCACTGCGTCGGGTCATCGATAATCGAAGCAAATCTGCATCGAGTACCAGAGATGAGGAGGATTGGCCATGTTCAGCCTCGCGCAGAATGAATTCTTGCACATCGGCTTCGGTGCCCATCGCCGCGCGCACTGCGTCGCCTTCTCCACGGCGGCGCTCCGGTCCTGAGTTGACCAGTCGCCCCGCCATGACGAGGAGGAATCCTGTGCCACGACCCCCGAACAACGGAGAGTGCAACAATCCGATGCCCATGGCGATCGGGGAGGCGATCAGAACGCCCCACAGGTGCATGCCGAAATCCGTCTTGACATCGGTCTCGGGCAAGAGAAGCCACCAGGCGAGGACACCGATGAGGCTGGTCACGCCACCGGCGAGGCCGAGCCAAGGAGCGAGATCACCGCTCTCGATATTGCGCCTGAATGCACATACCAAAGCCCCGCCGAGTAACAACAGGACGCCCATTCCGAGGAATCCGCTCCCCACCCAGCCGGCCAACGCGGTGTCTTGTGAATCCCCGCAGGCCTTCTCGATCGAACTCTCGTTGGCGTCGAATGACTCCAGGAGAGTCACGCACGTGTCAGCCACCTCTTGGTGATCATAGGATACTTTGCAATCACCATCTGAACAAGACTCGCGCAGACCGTGAGTCGGTCCGTCCTTGATGTTCTCCGTCGTCAACCAAGCCGGTCCCAACAGGGCCCAAATCAGTACCATCGCACATAGGGCAAGGCCCGCGAGCATATCCTTGCGGAGCTCTCGGCGGTCGTCTGCCTCAATCGGTGAAGGGGCGGGGTCATCTCCCTCGGCGGGGGTCGGCTCCTCGGCGGCCATGGGCCTGCGAGGCGCGCTCGTGGTTATCGTTCTCACGCCGAGGAGGGCGGAGGGTCATGCCGATCAGATGTCGACCATCGAGTAGCCGGCGATGCCGTCTGCGGTCACACCGAGGGTGCTGCCGAGAACGGCGGGGATGGCGCCGAGTTCGGCGATCTCCATGATGCGGTCTGTGACCTTGCCATTGAACAAGAGGCACTGGGCGCCCTCGACCTCTTCGGCGAAGGCGGCGAGTTTGCTGGCGCCGATTGGATCCGACGGGCTGCCATCATCGAGGATGAGCAGGGCGTGGTTCTTCTTCAAGTCGCCCATGTGGACTGACCATTCGCGAACCTCGTCAGGGATGTCGGTGATGCCGTTGCTCTCTGTGGTCTTGGCGGACTTCTTGCCGCGCTTGGCGCCGGCTTCGTCGTCCTCCTCCAACTCCTTCTTGATGCGTGCGATGACCTTGGTCGCCGTCTCCTTCTGGTTCAGGGACTTGGTCACGACCTTGCCCTCGAGGTGTTCGACCTCGCGGGATTCGGGTGGCAATGCGATGTGTGTCAGCGACTTGCCGAGTGCTCCGGACAATTCCATCAGCAACAACCTGCCGCCGCGGTCACCATCGCAGAAGGCGGTGACCGTCTTCTTTGACTTGGCCAATTCGACGAGTTCGTCCTTGACGTTCGCTCCCATCGTGCCGATCGCATTCTTGATGCCGAACTTGAGCAGATTGCGCACGTCGTTGCGTCCTTCGACGATGATGAGTGCTTCACTCTCCATCGCGTTCGGGCCGCAGGTCATGCCAGCATGGTCGGTCTCGGTGCCGAGCGTCAGGACGCTGCGGACCTCATCGAGGATGCTCTTGCTGTCGTTGCTGCCTTCGTTGACGATGTTGAGAAGCAGATCCTTCGCACGGTCGATGACCGTGTCGCGCTTGACGCTGTGGATGTTCTCGATTCTCACGATCTTGATGATCGCCTTGCACGGACCGATGCGCTCGATGGTCTCAAGGGCAGCGCCGACGACCGCAGTGGATACCTGGTCGAGGCTGCTGGGCAGCATAATCTCCCCGCTGACCTTGCCCTTGGTTGACTTCAATTCGACATCGACATGGCCGATGCGTCCGGTTCTTTGCAGTTGTCTCAATTGCAGTTCCTCGCCGAGCAGACCTTCGGTCTGGCCGAAAATGGCGCCGACAACATCCTTTCTCTGGATGGTGCCGTCCGCCTTGATCGTGGCGTGGATCATATACTTCGATTTTTGATCACTCATTGTGTTCACTTCCTTGCTTTCGCAGGCTCTTCCAAGCACTCTTTCTCTCCTTTCGGAGGGGTTTTCATTGTGCGTATTCACGGGAAAAGGACCGAGGTCCTAGGAACGTGACAGGGGTTGCCTGTATTCTGTGGGACTCTGCCGCCCTTCATGAATGCATTGGGTGATAATCGCATCACTCACGCGGCCCTGTGCGCAGAGGCGCTCGCGTGCGCGCAAGAGGGAGGGCGAACCGCTATGAGGAGAAGCGGGTCATCGGAGATTGTGCCCGCCGGTGACCCGACCGACATATCCACCTTCCATGGGGTGGTCTCCCTCGTTCTGAGGGATGGTCAAATCACCCGTGAAGAGAAGCGATTGGTCATCAAGTTGGCCGGCTTACTCGAACTGGATGAGGATGAACCCAAGCGTGTCTATGACGCCGTCATCTCTGGAGAGGTCGCCGAAGAGGGGCGCGTCCTGGGGAAAAAGGAGCGGATGAGAGTCTATGCGGAGTTGTTCAAAACCGCCTTCTTGAATGCGAGCATCTCCGAGGATGAATATCTGGTCGTCGCCTACCTACGCCACATCCTCAACATCACCGATGAAGACCATGATCAAGTGGCCCTGGACATGCAGAAATCTCTTGAGGAGCACGTCGACAAAGGCGTCTTCGACGTGGTCGAGAAAGGCTTTGATCAGGCGTTGGACAAAGTCAACGGCATCTTCCTGAAGATCCGGTCCATCCTGCCCGAAGGAGGCCGCTGAAGCAGATGGTGGGCGGAGATCCTCTCGACGATTGGTTGTCATCTCGGCCGAAGAAAGTGCATCGAAAGGTGAAGCGGCTGCTCCAGGTCGTTCGCGAGGCCTACCCCATCGGCGTGCCGGCGCTCATCGTCAAATCTCAGACCGACCGGCTCGGGGTCGCTGCGGGTCATGCCTTTCACTTGGGCACGCCCGATGATGTACTGCGACGCATCTGCTCCTGGCTCTTGACGAATGGTGAAGATGGCGTTCTCACAAATCTCGTCCCCGCGTTGTGGCGGCGACACGGCCGCGAAGATGTCGCTCTCGCAGGGCTGTTATTGCCCAATCTCGTGGATGTGAACGACGACGAGGCTTGGGATCTACTCGCAGAATCGATGGGAGAGCGTGAAGCGGCGGAATCCCTGCTGCTGACGATCGAAGAGATGTTTCGAGCCGAGCGTGCGGGGCCAGGCGACGTCCGAGTGCTCGCTTGGTGCCAAGACAGCATCGCCCATTCGCATCTGGCGCTTCTCGTCGCCCATGTCGAATGGGTTCGCAACGACCGGGCGCCGCTCTCCGATGGACTCAGCGCCGCCTTTGAAGACATTTCACTGCCCGATGGTGACAGTTTACTCGGCCGCATCCGCGACCGGATGTGTCCGCCGGAAGCGAAGGGCTGATGGGTCGTCAAGTGTGCGCCACAGCCATGGTCGAGCCATTCCTCGAGGCGGATGACCCTGTTCTCGAACAGGTGTTGGAGTGGACCGTCGCGCGGGATGCTGCGGATGTGCGGCGGTTGCTCGAGTGGTTGCCCCAGGCCGCCAGTCCACGTGACCAGCGGGCCTTGCTCGAACGGGCGCGCGCACTCATGACCGAGCTCGAGAGTGCGATGGTTGAACTCGACCGGCTTGGATGAGGGGTCGAGGTGAACGCAGCTCTCCTGCTCGCCGGCGGTGCATCCCAACGCATGGGCCGGGACAAAGCGAGTCTGCTCGTCGAGGGTGTGCCGATGGTGGTTCGCGTCGCACATACCCTTCGAAAAGCAGGTCACCGACCGATTCTCATTGCCGTGCGCGACGGCCAACAACGACGAGAGATAGGGGGGTTGCTCGCTCATCTCACCGACGTCGAATATCTGCTCGATGAGAGTGTTGAAAGAGGCTCAAAACCGGCGTTGATGAGCGCTCTCTCCCAATGCCATGCGATGGGCATCGAACGGATTCAATTGGCACCGTGCGACCTTCCATGGGTCGAAGCGGAGGTCTTCATTCGCCTCCAAGCCATCGAGGCAAAGATCGTGATTCCGCGCTCCACCCATCTCGAGCCGCTGCTCGCCAACATCGAGGTCGCCGCGGTCATCCAAGCGATTCAAAACGCCCCACGTAGGAGTGGTTTGCAGGATTTGATGCGTGGCGTGCCGCATCGGATCATCGATATGCAAGACCTTGGCGAGGCTTGCTTTCGCAACTTGAATCGGCCCTCAGATCTCACCTGATGCGAAATCATCGATCACCGCTGGATAGAGCCGGTGTTCGAGTGCCTTGATCTTCTCTTGGAGGCTTTCCACAGTCTCGTCGGCAGCGATGGCGGTCTCGCTTTGGGCTAGGATCGGTCCTGAATCCACGCCTTCGTCGACCAGGTGCACCGTGCAACCGCTGACCGTTGCCCCATCCGCCAAGGCATCCCGGTGAGCGTGAGCGCCGGGATATTTTGGGAGAAGTGAGGGGTGAATATTGAGTAAACGACCCTTCCAAGCGCGCACGAACAACGGTGTCAACACCCGCATATAACCGGAGAGAATCACCGCCTCAACGTCGTATTCAGCCAATGTGGTGAGCAAACGTTCCTCGTGTTCTTCGCGCCCATTGGTCACCTCCACGACCTCGGTCGGTGTGCTGAATGCTCTGGCCCGTTCGAGGCCTCCCACCCCGGCTTTATTCGATATGACGACCACAGTAGTGTGTGTGCATCCATTCGCTTGGTGGCGCAGCAAGGCTTCCATGCCCGATCCTGAACCTGAAATCAAGACTGCCAAACGGAGTGGGTCTTGCGGCGAGGCGTTGCGCACTCGCGCGAACCCGTCCATGCAACGGCCAGCCGTCGCTGACTGATGAGGGTTGGGCCGCGCGTCGACAGGGTGATATCAGCCCGGCTGAGGCGCCACTACATGGAGGGGCGGCTTGGTTCGGTCGATGCGATCGTCGAGCGCTACGCTCGCCGGGTTGGCCATAAGCGGCGCAAGCTGTACGTCCTCATTGGCCTGATATTCGTCATCTTCGCCATCATCGGGATTTTCCTCCCAGGATGGCCGACCGTATCCTGGGCTGTGCCGGCCGCTTATCTGTTCAGCATCTCCAACGAGAGATGGTTTCGTTGGTCGCTGACCAACCGATACTTCGGTGCAGCCCTCTACGATTATTACGACACGGGAAAGACCATTCCGCAGCATGCCAAAGTGTGGATCATCATCTGCATCACGGTGATGTCCGCCTTCTCCATCTGGATCACCACCATCGCCGGCGACCCTGGCTATGGTCAGGTCTTCATCGCCGTGGTCTGGGTCATCGGCGTCTGGTGGCTGGCCACCAAGGTCGAGGTGCGTGCCTGATCAGCGTCGGTCGCGACGCTGGTGGTGGCGGCGCCCGGTCGGTCGACCGCCGCGTGGGTTCGACCCACGGTGGGTCTTGCGATCGTCTCGCCTGCGGCTCGACTTCGAATGGAATCCCTTCTTCGGGCCACTGCGCTTGGGTTTTCGTGGCTCATGGTCGCTGCGGGGAGGTGGGACATAGTCCACATCATACTTCGGCAAGTCATTGAAGTCAGGCGGGGTGAACCTGACGAAGATGCCCGTATCCTTCTGCAATTTTGAGCACGCTTTCTTCTGCGGATTCTGCACCAAACTGACGACTGAACCCTGGGCGCCGGCCCGGGCCGTGCGCCCACTGCGATGCTTGTACGCCTTGCCATTCTCAGCAGGGTCGTAATGAATCACACAATTCACGCCTTCAACATCGATGCCGCGCGCAGCGACATCCGTGGCGATCAGTGCCATGCAGCGGCCTTCGACGAATTTTGACATGGCCCGGTCGCGCTGGCGCTGATCCAGTCCGCCGTGGAGAGTCGCGACCCCAATGCCTTCAGCTGAGATCTCATCTCCAACTCGATCCACACCCAGGCGGGTGCGACAAAAGACGATGGTTCGGCCACACTTGCGAATGGTCTCGGCGGCGATTTTCGGCTTCATTGCACTCTTCATTAGCCAGAAGAAGTGGCCCATGTCCTCCATGGTGACCTCTTTTGGCCCCACTTCGATGATGACTGGGTCGTGCTGGTAATGATCAACGATTTCCGCAACCTCGTCATCAAGGGTGGCGCTGTAGAGGATGGTCTGTCGATTTGGGCTGCAGAGGTCGAGGATGTCACAGACCGGTTTCATGAAGCCCATGTCGGCCATTCTATCCGCCTCGTCGAGTACGACCACACCAACGTCCTCGAGGCTCAGAGCCTGACTTTCGAGTAGGTCGATCAGTCGGCCTGGGCAGGCGACGACGATGTCCGCGCCTCGCGAAAGGGCGCGTCGTTGTTTGCCATAGGGTACGCCGCCGTAAATCGACATGACCTCGAGATCGAAGGTCGCGGCCAATGGGGTCAGCACCTTGTGAATCTGATCGGCGAGTTCACGGGTCGGTGAGAGGATGAGTGAGGTGGGGAATTCGGGGTCCGCGCGCGGGGTGCGGGAAATCAGCGGGAGGCCGAAGGCGAGTGTCTTGCCTGAACCGGTCGGCGCTCGACAACAGATATCGCGGCCGAGCATGGCATCGGGAATGGCTTCTCGTTGGACCTCAAAAGGCTCGGTGATGCCGCCTTCCTCGAGCGCGCGCACGAGGGCAGGGTCGATGCCGAGGTCGAAAAAGGACACGTCCATGGTCATATCTCCAGACCGGCGGGCCCGGCCCACTCTATTTGAATCCGTCAGTGGCGGAAAAGTCGCGTTCCGGTGAACAGCATCGTCATACCGTGCTCATTTGCGGCTTCGATGACCTCGCCGTCGCGGATGCTGCCGCCGGGCTGAACCACTGCGGTGATGCCCATTTCATGGCTCGTATCGATGCCGTCACGGAAGGGGAAGAAGGCGTCCGAGACCATCATCGCGCCTTGAGCGCGGTCTTTTGCACGGCGTGCGGCAATGCGAACCGCTTCGACGCGGCTGGTCTGTCCGGGACCGATGCCAACCGTGGCGAATCCTGTCGCCGTCGGTTGGATGAAAATCACACAGTTGGATTTGACCTGGGCGCACACGGCCACGCCGAATCGTGCGAGGTCAACCTGGCCGGGGTCGGCCTCAGCCTCGGTGACGCATTCAACCTCGGACCAATCGATGATCGGCGCGCCTTCGGTCTGGGCCAACCAGCCCCCATCGATCTGGCGGTATTGGACCTTCATGGCAAGACTCGTCATGCCTTCGAGGGTGAGCAGGCGTCGATTCTTTTTCGCCGAGAGGGCTTCAAGGGCACCCTCGGCATAACCCGGTGCGATGATGCATTCGACGAAATGGCCGCCGATCGCTTCTGCGGTTTTCAGCGATACTTCGGTGGTGAATGCGATGACGCAACCGAAGGCGGACTCAGGGTCGCTTGAGAGCGCGTCATTCCATGCTTCGGTCTGGTCGGTGGAGACGGCGACACCGCAGGCGTTGGTGTGCTTGATGATGACGCAGCAATGGGGCCAGGCCGCCCACTCTTCTCCGATGTGTGAGCGCGCAAATCGCAGCGCGGCATCGAGATCGAGATAATTGTTGAACGAGAGTGCTTTACCGCCGTGCTGCACCGCTGCGGCGAGGCCTTTGGGTGCCTCTCCCGCTGTGTTTCCAGGGTAGAATGCAGCGGGTTGATGTGGATTCTCTCCATATCGGAGTGCGTCGCGCAGACCGCCGGAGACAAGCAATTTCTCGGGCAGGATCTCCTCGGTCAGGGACTCGAGGCGGTGGGCGAGGGTGCTCGCCAGCGCCACATCGTAGGCCGCGGTGCGCTGGTAGGCGGTCAGGGCGAGGCGCTGACGCGTGGCGAGATCGACCGCGTCGGGGTCGCCGTTGGCTTCCTGGATGGTCTCGAGAATGTCGCCATAATCGTCGGGGTCGGTGACGATGAGCACATCCGCATGGCTCTTGGCGCTGGCCCGCACCAGTGTCGGGCCGCCGATGTCGATCATCTCGATGAGTTCGGCTTCACTCACAGGTGGGTATTGGGCGGCGACCTCTTCGAAGGGGTAGAGATTGACCGCGACCAAATCGATGCGTGGGTATCCCAGTTCTGCGAGGGTCGCCATGTCCTCTGGGTTGTCACCGCGGGCGAGAATGGCGGCGTGGATGGCGGGGTGGAGTGTTTTGACCCGGCCGTCGAATACCTCTGGGTGACCGGTCACGTCGGTGACGTCGATGACCTCCAATCCATTCTCTCTGAGGAGGCGGGCGGTGCCGCCTGTCGAGAGGATTTGCCAACCCATCACCGTCAGGGCGGTGGCGAAGGCTGTGACGCCGGATTTGTCATAGACGCTGATGAGCGCACGCGGGGCATCATCGCCCTGCTTTCCGGGCACCGATGAAGCCAGTGTTGGCTGGTCAAGGTCAACCATGGTAGGAGCCCGTTAGACAGCGAATGATTGGCCACCTTTGAACCCATCCGTGGCTCAATCGCCACGTGCGGAGACGACCTGATCAATGCGCAGCATGCTGGCGCAAGTCTCGTTGGCGGCATCCAGAGCGGATTCCAGACATCTCGCGCCTTCCATGGCGCCGGTTGGCCCAACCTCTCCCGAAGCGGTGATGCCGGTGGATGTCTGTCCTTGGCGGTGGGCGGCGCGCAGCTCGAGGATTCGGTCGAGTGGGTCGGTGCCGGCGTTGCGAGCAAGGTTGGCGGGGATGATTTCCATCGCGCGGGCGAAGGATTCCATCGCCAGTCTCTCGCGGCCCGGTTCGTGTTCCGCAGCCTCTCGAATGGCCAGTGCACAAGCCATGTGGGTGGCGCCTCCACCGTGGATGATTCGTCCATCCTCCAGTGCGAGATGGGTGGCGCGCAAAGCATCGTGAATCGCGCGAATCGCTTCCTCAGCAGCGATATTGCTCGCGCCACCGATTTCGAAGGTCACCATCTTCGGTGAGGGGCAGTCGATGAGTCGGATCAGGTCTTCAACCTGAGATGTCGCGGTGCGGCGCTCGGTGATGAGTTGGCCCGCAGTGCCGAGGTCCGTGCTCGAGATGTCGGTCAGCAATTCGACGATTCGGGCGCCGGTGGCCGCCGCTGTGTTTCGCAATTCACTATCATCCAACTCCCCTGCGGCGAAGCATCCAGCTCGCATCAATCGATGCAGTAGGCCCTTGTCCACCTTTCCAGTGCACAGGAAGACGGTCGCGCCGGTGTCGAGCAAGTTCTTGGCGAGGCCGTCGCGGATTTCATCCTCAGCCGCGAGGAAGGATTCGAGTTGTTCGACGCCTTCGATTTCGATTTCAGCTGTGCGAATCTGTTTTCGTGGAGCGATATCACCGTGGATCGCTGCGACCTTCGGGTTCTGTAGTGTGGTTGGGAGTGCATCGAGCAAAATGCGTCGGCGCAGGACGACTCCTCTGACCAGATGACTGTCGGACAGGGCGCCACTACCGACCTTGAACATCGATACGTCTTCGGCGCCGTCCTCGACGATCGAGAGTGCTTCTGCGACCAGCGCGGCGAGATGCTCGCCCGCCCCTTCTGCGCCTTTGCCGGTCATCGCGGTCAGAGCGATCTGTGTGGCCGTGTTCTCATCGACCGGCATGGCCAGTGAATCAATGGTCGCCAAGGCGACCTCGGTCGCCCGTGAATGGCCTTCGATGACGGTGAGTGGATGCAATCCCTTTTCGAGCAGGCGACCGGCTTCGATCAGTAGTTCGGTGCACAACAGCAAGGTGCCAGTCACCCCATCCCCGCAAGCATTCTCCTGGCCCTCTGCCATGGCGACGAACATTTTCGCCGCCGGGTGTTTGACCATCAATTCGGCGACGATTTTTGCCCCGTCATTGGTGACGGCCGTCATGCCGTTGGTCTTGTAGAGCATCTTGTCGAGGCCGCGCGGTCCGTAGGTTGAGCGCAGTAAATTGCCGAAGACCTGTGCGGCGGTGATGAGCTTCTCCTGCACCGCCGTTCCGCTGGTGACGTTGGTCTCCTCAGCCAGAATCACGACCGGTGGCTTGCCCGCAGCCTCTTCGCCCATCGGAAGGGCCGACCTGCGCGCTGTTCAAGAAGCCTTTGAGAGGCCCTACGGGCCTCAGCGGCGGCGTTTGCCACGCTTTCCGCGATAATGATCCGCCGCACCGGACTGTTCCCAAGACCGGCTGCCGCGGCTGCGTTCGGCCTGCATATCCCATCCATCCGATTTGCCACCGCTGATCTTCTTGGTGCCCCGGGGGATTTCGGCCACGCCTTTGACCTTCAATTTCAATTCAAAGTCCGATTCGAGTGCCTTGATGCCTGAGCCACCCGAACCGACGACCGCACCGATGGCACTGTCGTCGACATAGAAAGTTGCCGAGGTATCCGAGCCCATCTCGACATGGTGGACCTGTACACCGGTGCTGCGTTGAATCTGTCGGGCGAGTTCGGCGGAGGCGAGCTTCTTGGCCGGACTCTGTCCGCGCTCATCATCGACGGGGACGACGACGATTTGCTCGCCGAAAGAGAATATTTCGTGGGTCATTTTGTTCGATGGGAAGGTGCGAACCTCGATCACCGGACGGGCGAGATCGGATTCCATGCCGCTGGGTGCGCGGACGACCATTTTGAGTTCGAGCACCTCTGAAATCGAGCCCTTTTCGATGTGGATGACGGTGTCGAGCACCTGACTGATCATGCCGAGTTCGACCTTGCCGATCAGGCGTTGAACCGCTTCGAGTGCACTGTTGGCGTGGGTGACGCCGAGCAGGCCGACGCCGGCGAGGCGAACGTCTGCGAAGATTTCGAAATCTCGGGTTCGCCGGACCTCGTCAAAGATGACGAAATCGGGGCGGACCAGGAAAATGATTTCGGCGGTCTTCTCAAGATCGCCTTCGAGGGGTGCATATTGGGTGACGCGTTGCGGTACCTGCAGGTCACGCGGCGCTTCCATCGTCTTGACCATCGCGCCGATCTCCTCGTCGAGGAAGGCTGCGATGGCCTGCGCGAAAGTGGTCTTGCCCGAGCCGGGGCGGCCGACGACGAATACACCGCGATGATGGTCTGACAATCGCTTGATCAGGCGAGGGTCGAGTTCGTAATCAGCGAGGGTGAGGTGGGCCACAGGTCGGACCACGGTGATTTCCCAAGCATCGGCGAACGGGGGCCAAGCACAGGTGATTCGGAGGTCGCCAGCCTGTATGATTCGACATCCATCGCGCTCGATTTCAACGAAGCAATCGCTGCGGTGGGTATGCTGGTTGATCACATCGACCAATTCATCGCCCAGTGCCTCCAGCGTCGGCTTATCCCACGCTGGAACCTCCAGGTCATCCAAGCGCAATTCGGTGATGTGTCCGGCTTTGACCCGCGGTGGGCAGTCCGCCTTGAGGAATAGGGTTGAGACCGACTTGTCGGTCAACAATGCCTCGAGGGCATCGGGCAGTGGGGGGTGGTCGCCAAATGTCGCCATTCAAATCACGCCTTGGCCGGCTCGAGTTGGTACCACTGCCAGACCAGATAACCCGTCACCATCAACGAGGTGAGGAAGGCTCCAGAACTGGGGAATCCGAACATGGATTGATACATCCAATGTTGTCCGACGAAGAGTCCGACAACGACGAGCATCGACCACACTTTCATGCCACTGATCTCGAATCCATACGCCAGGTCTTCCCAGTTGCGCAGCGCCCAGAAGAGTGCAGCAGTCAATCCGATCAAGGTGAGGTGACCGACCCACCATGCAGCGGCGCTGCCGAGGGCAGCCTCGAACAGTTCGTAGACATCGTCGAGGACGAACTCCGCGATGTTGATCATGAACGGCCGAGCGGAGGTCGCTTCTTGAATCATCCCATGTCCGCAGCGCGTAGCGCAGCCCCGACAAGACGCATGCCGATGACGCCGACCTCACCCGAGTTCAGTTGTTGGACGTCGGTGAGCGAGGCACCCGCGGCCAAGTCTCGGCTCGCTGCGGAGAAGGCGCGCAATTCAGCGGTCAGACTGGGCTCACCGAGTGGCAATTCCACGCGCTCGCGGGGTGCGGCATCGAATCCACCCCACTCACGGCCGTGGGCATTGTCCGGGTGGTGGTGCATCCACAGGCCGGAATGATCCAGGTAATCGATGTGCAGGGAGGCATCTCGGCCGATGATTCGCAATTCACGCACCTTACCGCGGATGCGGCTGCGCCAAGAGACGGTGATGTGGGCGGAAATGTCGTTTTCGAAGGTCAGGTGGATGGTGGCATGGTCCTCGATGCCTGGGATGTCACTTGCCAGAGCCGTCGCCGCGATCGACAATGGTTCGCTATCCCCCAATAGGTCACGGCAAATGTCGATATCGTGGATGGCCAAGGCGGCGATGACGCCGATGTCAGGCCGGGGTTCACGCACCGAGAGGCGTTCGGATTCTATGTGTCGCACCGGCCCGAGGGTGCCGGCTGCAATCAGTTCCGCCGCCTTGCGGATGGCGGCGTGATGGCGGAACAGGTGACCGACGCAGAGCAGTCGGCCGTGGGCCTTGCCCGCATCGACCACCGAGCGGGCCTCGGCCTCATTCATGGCGAGTGGTTTCTCGACCAATACATCCACACCTTGTTCCATCAAAGCGATGGCGAGTGGGGCATGCTGTGGTGTCGGTGTGGCGATCGTTGCTGCATCGATGCCGAAGGTCTCGCGGAGTGAGGTGACGTCGGTGTGCCAATCACAGCCGAACTCCTCGGCCATCTCTCGGGCTCGATTCTCATCGACATCGCAGACAATCAAGCGGCTGACCGCGCCCTCACTGCGAAGAGCGGCCCAGGTGCGAACGTGGTTGCGCCCCCAATACCCGGTGCCGACCACCGCAACGGTCCATCCCATGGCGCGGCGGACCCGCGATGTCCTCATGATGCTGCCGCCGGGCGGGGTGGACTTGATGTGGGGCGCATGAACACGCGATGACATGGGTGTCCGGCTGCTCGTCGCACTGCGCGACCTCGACCCGCCCGCGGGGGGTGCGGAGATGTCCCTCGCAACCCTGCTGAAAGGCGTCGCTGCACCGGGACCCTATGCAGAGGATGCGCCCGATTACATCCCCCTCATGCCAACCCCTGAACAGGGCGAGGAAGAGGCCTGGTCGGTGTCCGTCTTCCAGAGCTCGGACCGTGGCGATGTTACCGGCTTGACCGGTGACAGCCTATTGCAGCGAACCGTGGCTTCTCTCCCTGTCGAAAGCCTCTGGTCTGGTCTGGCTTGGCGGTTGCGGAACAAGGTCACTGGGAGGCCGAACCTCGGCTTCCATCGCCGGCATTTGCGCAAGCGGAATCGCGCCTTCGAACGATGGTTGGCCCCCCACCTCGCCGAGGCAAAACAAAGTGGAGACACCTTGCTCGGCATCACACAATTGCACTGGTCGGCCGGGGCAGCAGAGGCCTTTCGAATGGCCGGAATTCCACACATGACCTTCGTGCGCGATGAATTGCAATTCGATCATCCCGACCTCTATCGCCCTTCTCTAGAGAGAGCGGTCGCCGTCTGTGGCGCAGGTCATGGTCTACTGCGACAGATCGAATCCGTGTTCAAACTCCGCCGTGCAGCCCACGTCCCTCTGCCCGTGGATTATGCCGGTCGCTTCGGCGCCCCACTACCCGACCGGCAAGAACGAGAGGATGGTGACGCCCCACACATCGCCATCGTCGGCGTCACCCCTGAGAAGGGGTTGCGGTTGTACCGCCGTCTTTTGCCGCACCTCGCAGAGGTCTGGCCCGAGGCACGCATCGACATTTACGGCGGCGGCGCCCACGTCGAATCCCTCTCTCACTTCCCCAACGTCACCTGCCATGGTCACACACCCGTCGAAGCGGTCTTCACCCACTGCGACATTCACCTGCTGACTGTGGAGAGCACGGGTTCTTGGGGCCGCGTCATCAACGAGGCAGGCCTATTCGGGATCCCCAGTGTATCTGTGGACATCGGTGCCCAGCCCGAAGCGGTTGGCCAGGGCGGCGTCATCGTCAACGACAAGACGGATCTCACCGAATGGACGGCTGCGCTACGAACCTGCCATGAAAATCGAAAGGCGCTCGGTGAAGCGGCTCGCGAACACGCCAAAGTCATCGATCACAGGCGCGCAGTCGCCATGTTCCGCAGCACCATTCGCGACGTGCTCAAACTCTGAGGGTGGTCTGATGGCATATACTGAAGTCACCGAGGAAGAGGCGGCCCAACTCTTGGCCTCGGCCGGAGTGGCTCCGATGGGTACCATGGAATCGCTCGATGGTGGTTGGGCCAATTCGAACTATCTCCTCACACTCGAAGATGGTATGCAACTCGTTCTGAAAGTGTGGGATGAGAGACCTCCAGAGGAAGTTGAACAGTTGATTACCCATACCTGTTGGCTCGCGGATCATGGTGTCCTGACACCCGTGCCGTTGCAACTTGAAGGTGGTGAACGGATGTTGGTCAAGAATAATCTGGCGTGGATGGTGATGCCTTTCATCGCAGGTGGCTGGCTACCCTCGGACCCTTCATCGCTATACGAACTCGGCAAGGCGCAGGCGCATCTGCATGAGGTGCCGGTTCACGAGAGTATTCCCACTGATTTTGCGATTGGGTATGTGCTCTGGGAGCGGCTTGTCAACGAAGCGAAGAAGGCCGATTCAATGACGCCATTTATCCAGATGTTGGAGGATGAGATGCCGCGCCTCCAACACAGTATTCCCGCCGACCTCCCCCGCGGGGTCATCCATGGAGACCTGTATCCGGACAACGTCATCGGGAGAGAGGGAGAGGTTCTCGCACTGCTCGATTTTGAAGAGATCTGTGTTGAATCGTTCGCCATGGATTTGGTGACGACCTTTGTTGGATTCGGCTGGAAGGACGGGCAGCCCATCCCTGAATTGTGGGATGCCCTGCTCGAAGGGTATGAGTCGGTTCGGCCGTTGACCGAGGTGGAGCGTGCCGCGCTTCCCGACCTGCACCGTTTCTCGGTCCTCGCGGTTGCAGCCTGGCGTTATTGGCAATTCGTCATCAATGTCCCCGGAACTGAACACACCGACCGATACGTCGAGATGGTCGACCGGTTGGACAAGCCGTTGCCATTCTAAGGCTACAATTTTCGTGCGGGATTGCCCGCATAGGTGCCCGGTTTGGTGATGTCTTTGGTGACAACACTGCCCGCACCGATGACGACATCATCACAGATGGTGACCGGCATGATGGTCGCATTCGTGCCGATGCTGACGCGATCGCCGACCGTTGTCGCTTTCCATTGACTCTGGTCCCCGCCCGCTGGACCCCCGTCGGTGAATGGATCGTTGATGAACATCGCACCGTGACTGATGAAGCAATCCGCGCCAATGGTCACGAGTTCGCAGATGAAAGCATGGCTCTGCACGCGGGTTCGCGCCCCGATGCTGACCTGCTTCTGAATCTCGACGAAGGGGCCAACGAAGACGCCATCACCCAAGGTGCAACCATAGATATTGATTGGGTTGACGAGGGTCACACCCTCGCCGAATTCGACATCGACCACGCCGCTCTCGAGGATTCGTGGCTCGCCCATGGAATGGATGAGGTCGAATCGTCCGCTTCAATCGGTCGGTGGCGCAGACCTCAAGAATCAGATGCATTCGGTTCGGCCCGATGCAAGCCCCTCCAGTCGAGATCGAACGGCGGTTCAGAATCCTCGATCCTTCGGTCCTGCCGCCTCTCGGCGCGCCCTCACGGATGCTTCAATGCTACCTGCCCCACTGGAAGATCGAAATTCGAGATTCAAGTCTCTGCTTTGAAGAATTGATTCTGGTCAGCGGGTTGTCCGCTGATGAGATTCAAGGTGTTGAGGACTTGTTTGAGGCCAAGTTTACACCCCGCATTCGGTTGGTAGGGGACTGTGCATTTGTGACGGTCAAAGGCCCACTGAAGAATGGGGCTAGGATAGAATGGGAATGGGAGGTTCCCACACACCGGGTGGAGGGATTGGTCAGTTCCTTTCGCTTTCCGCACGTACTCAAGCATCGCCATCGGATTCCCATCGATGATGAGTTGACGTGGGAGGTCGATATCTTCGAAGGTGAAAACCACGGTCTCGTGATGGCTGAGATTGAACTGCCATCCTTTGACCACCCCTATCCTCGGCCCGATTGGTTGGGCCCAGAGGTCACGCTCGACAACCGGTTCGGCAATGGTGCGCTCGCGCGCGAGCCGTGGATCGATCTTCGGGATGAGATCTAGGCGGTCCACGAGGTCACGGCGGCGATGACGCGGTCGACCTCGTCATCGGTCAACAGCGGCATCACGGGAATGCTGACGATATCGGCGCATACCGCCTCAGTCACCGGCAATGCGCCCGCCGCGTGCTGCGGGTGGGATGCATACAGAGGCTGAAGGTGGCAGGGAATTGGATAGTGGACGCCGCTGCCGATATTGCAAGCATCCAGATGAGCCATGAAGGAATCTCGATCGCTGACCCTCACCACATACTGATGCCAGCCGTGGACACAACCTTCTCGGACGCTGGGAATTGTCAGATTGCTCAACCCTGCGAAGGCCCCGGTATAACGCGCTGCGATCTCATTTCGGCGCGCCACCCAACCATCGAGATGTTTCAACTGCACCCTGCCGATGGCGCACTGAATCTCTGATAGACGAAAATTCGAGCCCAGGAAGTCGTGGCGATATTTGTCCTGACGCCCGTGATCGATGGCCTGTGAAATGCGGGTTGAAAGGTCCTCGCGGCTCGTGAGGATCGCGCCTCCGTCGCCGCCCACGGCCATGTTCTTGGAGGGGAAGAAGGAGAACGTCGCAAGGTCGCCGATGCCGCCGATGCGCTGTCCATTCAACTCCGCACCGTGGGCCTGGGCGGAATCCTCGATGATTGGGATATCGTTGGATTCCGCAATTTCGAACACACGCGCTGAGAAGGGTTGGCCATAGAGATGGACGCCGATGATGGCCGCAGTCTTCGGGGTGATGGCGGCGGCGACCGAGTCGGGGTCGAGGGTGTAGAAATCGGGTTCGATGTCGACGAAAACTGGCGTTGCGCCGACCTGATCGATGCATGTCGCGCTGGCGATGAACGTGTGACTGGGGACGATGACCTCGTCGCCCGGGCCGACATCCAACAACCGCAGGGCGGCGATCAGCGCGACCGAGCCATTCGAGCAAGGTGCACCGGCGAGGGCGCCGCAATAGTCGGCCCATTCCTGACCGAATCCTTCGGCTTCAGCCCCCTTGATCCACCAGCCCGAATCGAGTACGCGAAGGGCAGCTTCGCGCATCTCATCGTCGATGAACATGCGGCCGAGAGGGACTTTCTCCGCTAACATCGAGCCTGCCGGGGCGCCGTTCCTACTTGAGGAAGGCGGCCACCTTCATTCACCCTCGATTTGATAAGAAAGCGGTCGGTCGCCGGCTTGCCCTTGCAGGGGTTGCCAAGCTTGGTCAACGGCGCTGGGATGAGGTCCCAGTCCTCAGTGGTTCGCAGGTTCAAATCCTGCCCCCTGCACCAATAAGCTCAGGATTTGAGTCAGGTTCGAACTGATTGGTATCAATCTGGTCGGCCGTTCGGACCGGCGGTTCAAATCCTGCCCCCTGCACCAACTACTCTCAGAATGGTCAACACGGTTTTTTCCGGTGTGGGGAAGTAAACCTTGGTTCGCTTTCCGGAATACCGGAAACCGGCGAAATTCTTCCGGATTCCGAAGGTATATGTGACAACTACCGCGTGCCTCTGTATGATGGTTGATTGGTCTCGACGCAATCGCTCACGCGCCATCGCCCGAGAAATCTCACCGAATTTTACCAACGCCCTCGCCCAGTTCTTCGGCACGGGGCCGACCGATCTGGATGCGAGTCGAGTTGCCCATGCTGATTACATCGCCGCTCTGCGCGAACATGGGGTCGAGGTCGAAATCCTCCCTGGCCTTTCCGAGCATCCCGACTGTACCTTCGTCGAGGATACCGCAGTCGTCGTCAACGGCGCGGCCGTCATCCCCCACATGGGGCATCCGAGCCGTGAGGGTGAGCAGGTGGCCGTCCGGGAACTCCTCGCTGCGCATCTCGACATTTACGATATGCCCGAGGGTGCGAAGATGGATGGAGGGGATGTGATATTCTTCGACGATCGATTTCTGGTTGGACTCTCGACGCGGACGAATAAGGCGGGCGCGGCTTTTCTGCGGGAGGTTAGTGCGCGCCATGGATTCGGTGTGATGGAATTTGAAATTCCCACGAGTACGCTTCATCTGACGACCATTTGTTCATCTCCTCGGCCCGGTACGCTGGTGACTGCGGAAGGTCATCTGACCCCTGCTCAGCTCCATCCTCTGATCGAAGCGGATGTCGAGGTAATCTGGGTGCCGAACGAGGAATCATACGCGGCCAATCTGATCGGATTCGACCGAGGAAGGGTCATCATTTCAGCTGATTATCCGGAGACTGCGAGGCTGTTGGAAGAAGCGGGATTCTCCCTCAGACCGGTCGACATGGAACACATCCGGGCGGCTGATGGTAGCCTGACGTGCTGCTCGGTCTTCTATGCTTGAAGCCGCTTCGCGGCTTACGCGCGTACGAGCGGTGGGTTCAACAGCGCACCGAGGTTCGCAAGGGCCGATGCAGCGGACCCGTGTCTCATTCCTACTGGTGGTTCTCCTCTTCGGCGCCAGCTTCCAAGGTTGCTTCGGTGGAGATGATGATGTGGGCTTGTCCAGCAGCGATCTGGACATCTCACCCGAGCCATTGACGGGTGGCATATTCCAAAGCGTTCACTTCCACGCCGACAAGGCGATGCGGGTGCTGATTCCCTATCTCGTGCTCCAGCCTGATACAGGATATATCCAGAATGGTACCATCCTCGATCTCGGTGCGGATGAGGAGGATGAGTTGACAATTCTCATCCCGCCGCGGGCGGATACCTTCGTTGTCCTCATGGGAGAGAAGGGACGTGATCACTTTCCGATTCGTGGAGGTGGTATCTCTTGGCAAACCTGGATCGACCTGGGAATGCCTGCCACCCGTGGTGTCGAAATCATCGATGCCGAGCGCGATGGTGGCTTGCCCCAGCTGTCCAATACGACGAACACGGGCGGGAAGGTCGCCGTGCGCACCGCACCGATCGTCCGTCCGATGGCCGCAAATGTCGATATCGAGCAAGGCGGTGCACACAGTACTGGATTGGTCGCTGGAAAGCGAACCTACGATACGCTGTCATACATCACTGACGAGAGTTTGTCTCCATTGGATGTAGACCTGGCCAAGGGCTACTTGGATCGCTGGGCTGGACAGGGCAATCCTGCTTACGAAGACGCAGCGAATTGGGTCAAATCCACACTCGAGTCATTCGGATACGATGATGTTCGTCATCACCGATTTCAGTATACTGAGAGTAATCCTGAAGCATACAACATCTGTGCGTACAAGGAAGGGTATGAATATCCAGATGAATGGATGGTGATCGGATCTCACTTTGATATCGCGCCGATGGTTGTCGTCAACGACCCCTCGTCGGGGACGCCTCGTGGATATGGAACGCGGGTCGGTGCCTACGACAACACGGTGGGAACATCTGTCAACCTGAATATGGCACAGGCCTTGTTCGACATTCCAACCCGACGCGGTATTGTATTCTGCTTTTGGAGCAGTGAGGAAGGTGGCAAGCGCGGAAGTATCGCTTGGGTTCATGACTTGCCAGATGACATCACGATTACCAATTACATCAATATCGACATGGGTGGAGTGAATTGGCCAGGCAATGGAACGCCTTCTGACCGTACCGATAACAACGGCGGGGGGTCGTACCCTGCCAGTTCAGAAAATTGGCCCTTCCGCGTCTACATTGGCCCCGACACCGATGAAAATATCATCAATCAGCCCGAGATGGTCTATCTGGCAGAATGGTTGGCCGGTGATGCGTTGGGTGTCGAAGAACAGTTGGCTGTGCTCAATGGTGAATTGAAAGCGGACTGGGCGGCGAAGGGTGAACCGGGTGTCATCGTCAACGAAGCGACGACTGCTCGAAGTGATCATGCTTCATTCCAAGAAATCGATACCGTGACGGTTGGATTCGGGGGCCTCGTCGATGGTTACGATTGCTACCATCAGACGTGTGATACCCTTGAAGAGATGGAATATTGGATGGAAAATGATTACGGGACAGGTACAGAGAACCTGGTCGATTCCATCGACATGATGACTTGGTATGGCACCTTGATGTTCCTGCACCTGGACCATCAGCCCGTTCTCAACAGCTACCTGTGATCAAACCAAGCTTGTGAGTAATTCTGCGTTGAAGATTGTCACAAAGGCGATCATCACGAAAATACCGAGGAATGTCCAGAACACCGGCTCGGACCACGCCTTGATCTTCTTCCCATCCAGCGGCCCGAAGGGCAGCATGTTGAAGGCACCGAGGATCGCATTTGCAATCATCCATAGCATCACGATGAAGCCCAACCAAGAGTCAGGAGGAATCAGCACGAATGCAGGCAGCATCAACAGCCAGAGGGTCAAATTCGACAAGGGTCCGGCCAGCGCGATTCGTCCATTCTGGCCTCGATTCACATTGCCCGCGACCATTACGGCGCCCGGCGCCATGAACAAGAAACCGATGAAGAAAGCGATCAGTACACCGGTGCGCAATCCGGCCGGGTCGGCCCTGAATTCTGCCCAGCAGCCATAGTGGCGGGCGACGAATTTGTGCGCCAGTTCGTGAATGATAAATGCCGGCCCGAAGGCGATCATGCCGAGCATGAAGTAGAGTGGAATGGTGAACAACAGGCTCGGGCCGGCGCCGAGCATGCCCCCGAGCATGCCTCCATGGAACATGAATGACAATCCGAGAGAGAAAGCGAGTAGGGAAATGCCGAGATCTTTCAACTCGATTGCGGAGAAATGCCAGAACGACCCGGTGTGGAGCACGGGTTCGGGCCTGAATGACTGCGTGAATCCACGACTGAATGGGCTGAATTGCACCTGAACGACACGAGCAGCCCCGCCTTGGCGCCATTGTCCGTCGTCCCGAACGCCGGCGTGGGACACGGGTCGGTTCGTTCGGGCGAATGGGTCATCCTCAACCAGATCAATTCTCGGGGGCCGATCCTCATCCATGGTCAACGGCCTTGGGGAGCGGTCGGACCCCTTTGAGGGTTCGTGGAATGGGATGGTTCATGCGGCAAGAGGGTGCGTCACTTGCTGATGTCACTGCCGCGTCGAGCGATGAGCGAGATGGGTATGGCCATCTGTTGCCTCATGTGTGATGCGCCCGATGATGTGGGTTCGGCACGCTGCAAGGCTTGCATTGGCCGTCATGAGCGTGTGCGTGAGATGGTTGCTCGCGGTGACGGTGAAATCACCCGACTCGGTCGAGAACTCTTGGCAATGATGGCTGCACCGGAACGCCATGACCACGATGAGGTTCATGGGGAGGTCTTGCGCGGTTATGGCCATCTTCTCGCCCAACACGAAGGGCCACGTACTCCTCCCACGCAAGTGGAAATCGATGCGTTGTTCGCAGCGGCCAAGGCCCGCCCGAAAGGCAGCTTGATCCGCGACATGGCCAATCGAAATCCGTGGAAGGACGCGCCGCCAAGCGCCGGTTCAGCGCGCTCGATGTCTGATGAAATGCAAGGTGCTGAGCACATCCACGCGGGCATGCGCACCATCCCGAGTCGGAAGATTGAGACCACCTCCCGGTCGGACCGATTGGGCGAGGACAGTGCCCTGACTGATCGAGTGGCAGCGAATGCTGCGGTGCAAGATGCACCAGAGGAACTCAAAGATGTGCTCGCCGATGCCCATGTCGCAGAGCGTAAAGCGAAGCGGGACAAGTGGAAGTCCGCTGTCGAAGAACTCGATGAATTGCTCGACGATTGATGCGTCATTCCATCTGAGCGCCGATGCTCGAAATCATCAATGGCAATGCGATGAATACGGCGCAAATCCCGTTGCAACCAATGTTGAACAGGTCTGGAGTCTCGCCCGAGTATGTCGTCATAGCCAGGTTTAGGATCACACTGAAACCGATTAATGCGAGTCCGACGTACACACCTCGCTTCTTGTAGCGTGCGATCTCGACACCAGCATAAACGCCAACAAGGCTCACAATCAACGCGATAATGCCGAGGGTAATGAGGAAGCCTCCGATTGCTGTCGCATCATCTGTTCCACCAACATCTGCGAGAAAAAGTCCGCCGATGACAATTAGGCCTGACAAACCCACCAAAAGCAAATTCCACAACCCGTAAACTACACCGATGACGATGGGGAGGGAATCACGTTGTCCCCCTTGAACCACCATCACCTGTTGATGGGGCATGACGACCACTGGTTGGATTGAGCCGGTGAGAACTTGTTCGGGGGGTGCACCTTGGGGCTGCATGAAGTTGCTTCGTTTTGACGAATTATAGCATTGCTGATGGAATAAAGGGGTATCCTCAGAGATTCTCACGCGCGAAGGTGACGGCGTTGTGGAAGATGGCCATGCCCTCCCCCTCACCGTGTTCGATGTCTTCGCGGGTCCAGGTAGCGCCGAGCCAGGTGCTGTGGTTGGCTTCGGGGTGGGGCATCAGTCCGAAGATGCGGCCGGTCGGGTCGCAGACGCCCGCGATGTTGCGCATGCTGGCGTTCGGACAGATGGGGAATGGAAGTAGTGTATCTCCGGCGCTCGGGTAGGTTTGGTTGGGGTCGACATAGCGGACGACGAGTTGGCCATTTTCTGCCCACTCGTCGAGATTCGTGTCGATTGTCGTGACGAACTTGCCCTCACCATGACGCACAGGAACACGGATTCGTTCGAGTCCTTTGGTCCATACACAGGGGCTGTCCGCATCGAATTCGAGGGTCACCCACCGGTCCTCGTAATGGCCCGTGTTGTTGAGTGTGAGGCTCGCGGTTTGGGCCAGGTTGACATCCTCATCTCCGGGGAGAAGGCCCATCTTGACGAGTACTTGGAAGCCATTGCAAATGCCGATGACCAATTTCCCTGCCTTGACGAAATTCCGCACCATATCACGAATGCCGAATCGCAAGCGATTGCCGAGCAATCGCCCACTGCCAAGGTGATCGCCGAAGGAGAAGCCGCCGGGCACGGCCATGATATGGTAGTCTGCGAGATCTTTCGAACCATTGACCAATTCATTGACGTGGACTCGGTCCGCACTCGCGCCCGCCATTTCGAAGACCGCCTTGGTCTCGTGATCGCAATTGATGCCGAAGCCGTAGAGCACAGCCACGCGGACCTCGTCAGCCATCAGGATTCACCTCCCATGTTGAGGGTGTTCTTCCAGGCGTCGAGCAATTTGCCAAGATTGGCCTTGAGGATGGTCTCGCCGTTGCGTGTGAATTGGAGGGTGCGCTTATCGTCGACCTCGCCGATTCGGATGCAGGCGTTTCCGTGCATTGCCGCCTCAAAGGTGGCCGCATTATCGGGCCGAACCGTGGCGACGATACGGCCGAGTGATTCGCCGTACAGCGCAGCCCAATTGTCGGCCTCGCCGATTTCTGAGAGATCGATGGTGGTGGCACCATCGCAGCCGAAACAGCACTCGGCAATGGCGGCTGCAAGGCCGCCGTCGCTGCAATCGTGGGCACTTCGAACGAGGCTTTCACCCATCGCCGCAGTCAGGGCTCGGTACATCGTGAGGTTGCGTTGTGCATCGATTTGCGGGACATCGTTTCCGATGCCGCCGCCGGTCTCCTCTGCCAGCATGAAGGAGGCTTCGCTGGCGCCGAATTCTTGGTGGGTTTCACCGAGTAGATAGATGATGTCGCCGACGTCCTTGAAGTCACTTGAAACTGCCTTGCGTACATCGGTGTGGTCACCGAGAAGTGTGTAGAGGAGGGTCGGTGGGATACTGATCTTTTTGCCATCGAGTTTGGCATCGTTCTTCATCGAATCTTTGCCTGAGATACAGGGTAGGTCGTAGGCCCGGCATACCTCATCGAGAGCACGGTTACTGCGCACGAGTTGGGCGAGTTTGAATCGGCCGTCCGGGGTTTTCTCCGATTCGATCGGGTCGGGCCAACAGAAATTGTCGAGCCCGGCAATCTTGGAGAGGTCAACGCCGACGCAGACCGCATTGCGAACCGCTTCGTCAATGCTCGCGGCCGTCATCGCATAGGCATCGATGTCCGAGTAACGCGGCACGATTCCACAGGATATTACCGCACCCCGGGTATCGCCTTGAATCGGTGCGATGACCGCGGCGTCGCCCGGCGCGTCGTGGTTGACGCCGCAAAATGGCTTGATGACGGTCTGTCCAATCACCTCGTGATCATATTGGCGTACCCACCATTCTTTGCTGGCGACGTTGGGCCGTGCAAGAATGCGGGCGAGCATTTTGCCCATCTCCTTGGCGTCGAGATTCGGGAACTTCGGTTCCTCGTGGACGGGTGCTGTCCATTCGGATTCGAGTTGTAGTTGGGGGCAGCCGTCGTGCATGAAGTCCATCGGCAGATGGGCGACGACCATCTCGCCGTGTTTGACGATGAAGGCGCCACTATTGGTGAAGGTGCCAACCGCGGTCGCCTCGACCTCGTGGAGGGCGGCCAAGGCTTCGAAGGCAGGGATGTTTGCCTCAGTCACACCGACGGTCATGCGCTCTTGACTCTCGGAGACGAGGATTTCCCAGGATGAGAGGCCCGGTTGTTTCAGTGGCACGACGGAGAGGTCGAGTTCGGCGCCTCCGGTCAACTCGGCCATCTCACCAACGCTAGAAGACAGTCCGCCTGCACCATTGTCTGTGATGACTTGGATCAAGCCCGCATCGCGGGCCTCGAGTACCATGTCGACCATTTTCTTCTGCGTGATTGGGTCGCCGATCTGAACGGCGGATGAAGGGGACTCCTCGGTCAATTCGAGACTGGAAAAGGTGGCGCCGTGGATGCCATCGCTGCCGACCTTGCCACCGAGCATGTAGACGATGTCACCGGCGCTCGGGGTTTTGTCATGACTCTCACGTCCGTCGGGCAGGTGTCGCGGCATGATGCCGACCGTGCCCGCATAGACCAGGGGCTTGCCGATGTAGCGATCATCGAATACAATGGCGCCGTTGACGGTGGGAATACCGGATTCATTGCCACCCGCGCGGATGCCTGCATGGACGCCACGCAGCACTCGAGAGGGGTGGAATAGGCCCTTGGGTAAGTGTCCATCATAGTCGGGTGGCCCGAAGCAAAACACATCCATATTGGCGATCGGTCTGGCGCCCAAACCGGTCCCGAGGATGTCCCGGTTGACGCCTACGATGCCAGTCATCGCCCCACCGAATGGGTCCAAGGCGCTGGGTGAATTATGTGTCTCAGCTTTGATGCATAGGCTCCAATCCTTCGTCCATTCGATCACGCCTGAGTTGTCGTGGAAGATGCTGAGCAGCCAATCAACCCTCTTCTGCATGTCCAATGTGGGCTGCATGATGTGGGTCTTGAACAGTGAATCGATTTCGCTGTCCTCTCCTGTTTCCGTGTCGACGTGATGGATTTTTGCTGCGAAAATCTTGTGCGAGCAATGCTCTGACCATGTTTGGGCCAGACACTCTAATTCAACGTCGGTCGGCGCATTTGTCGGCAATCCGAGCGCCTCTCTTGCCGATTGGATTGTCGGATTTCGATAGTGGGCTTGGATGGCCAGCATCTCTTCGAGATTGAGGGCCAAGAGCCCTGCCTCAGACAATTCGATGAGGGCGGCATCATCGACTTCAAGGTCGATCACTGACGGGGTATCGTGGACCGAAGGAGGGCGTTCGGGAAAGGGGAGTTGGGGCCAAGTCGCGACCGCGCAGTGCTCCGCTTTCGCCAGGGCAGCGCGCTCGATCATCGGATTGTGCAACGTCTTCGCCAACCATACCCCGTCTGTGTCGGTGGGCAGGTCCCAGAACAGGTAGGTCATGGTCGTCGCAACCAATGCTTCCGTGTGGTGAGGAAACAATGTGAGCAGGCCGTCGAGACCCGCTTGAGCGGCGTTGTCCGTCACGCCGGGTTTGAATCCGACCATGATGGCCAGGTCGGGGGCGTCGGGGAAGAAGGAAGGGTCGTCGAGTAGACTTTGGTTGACTGTGCCATGTTCAATCACAGGGTCGGCCCACAGGTCCTGCAGGCTCTGCAGAAGTTCTGCACTGGTCAGATTCGCTTTGACCTGGTAACCGGTGATCGAGCGAATTTTTCCGACCGATAGGTTGTGGTCTGCCGTGAGCATGCTTCGAATGCTCTCGCCCCGGGTGTCCTGAAGGCCAGGTAGTTCTCGAGGGGTGACCTCGACCAGATGCACAGGTGTCCCGCTCATGCGCCTCCCCCTTACGGGGAGGCGGCTTTGACGGCTGTCCTTGAACCAACCGGCGGCCGAGCCTTCCGGCTGTTTAGAGTAGGTTGGCGAGGAAGTGGCCCGTGTAACTGTCCGGGTGGGCGGCGATTGATTCGGGTGGTCCTTCGGCGACGACATGCCCCCCGCCATCACCACCTTCTGGCCCGAGGTCGATGACCCAATCACTCGATTTCACCACATCGAGATTGTGCTCGATGACGACGACCGTGTGTCCGTTTTCTCGGATTCTCAACATCACTTGGATCAACTGATCCACGTCCGCCATCGACAGACCGGTGGTCGGTTCGTCGAGGATGTAGATGGTGGGTCGGTGTGCTGGACGATGCAGTTCGGTGGCCAATTTCACACGCTGGGCCTCACCACCTGACAGGGTGGTCGCTGGCTGTCCGAGGCGGATGTATCCAAGGCCGACATCATCGATGGTGGAGAGGATGCGATGGATCTTGCGTTGGTTGGCGAAGAACTCAGCCCCTTCACTGACACTCATCGCGAGAATGTCTGCGATCGTGCGCCCCTTCCACTTCACCTCGAGCGTTTCTCGGGTGTAGCGCGCACCCTTGCAAATCTCGCAGGTCACCCAAACATCGGGCAGGAAATTCATCTCTAATTTGATTGAGCCGCCGCCTTTGCACGCCTCACATCGGCCTCCTTTGACGTTGAAGGAGAAATGGCCGGGCGCATAGCCGCGTTCGCGCGCCAATGCTGTCTCTGCGAACAATTCCCGAATAGGGGTGAACACCCCAGTGTAGGTGGCGGGATTTGATCGGGGGGTGCGCCCAATCGGGGCTTGATTGATGACGATGGTCTTGTCCTGTTCCTCATGGCCTGTGATGCCGTGCAATGGGCCGGGTGAAGTGTCCGATCCATTCAGATCGCGTTGTAGCGCGGGGGCGAGGGTGCCCGTGACCAGGCTGCTTTTGCCCGAGCCGGAGACACCGGTGACGGCCACCATACAACCCAGTGGAATGTCGACGTCGATGTCTTGTAAATTGTTCAAGCGCGCGCCTTTCACTGTGATGCTTTTTCCATTCGGCACGACGCGTTCTTTCGGCACCGGGATTTTCGTTCGTCCAGATAGATAGGCTCCAGTCACGCTCTCCTTCGCCTTGAGCAGGTCTTTCAGGGATCCATTCGAGACGATTCTACCCCCGGCTTTCCCAGCGCCTGGGCCGATGTCGACCAGCCAATCTGCTTGGCGAAGAGTCGCTTCATCGTGCTCGACCACGATCAGTGTATTGCCGAGCTCGCACAGCTCACGAAGGGTCGACAGTAGGCGGTCATTGTCGCGGCTGTGCAGCCCGATGGATGGTTCGTCGAGCACGTACATCACACCGGTCAATCGCGTGCCGATTTGGGTCGCGAGGCGGATGCGTTGGCTCTCCCCTCCAGACAAGGTGTTGGCCCTTCGGTCAAGTGTTAGATAATCCAAACCAACCAGGGCCAAGAAGCGGAGTCTGCTCGCGACCTCTTTGATGACCTCTCGCCCGATGAAAATCTCACGCTCGTCGAGTGCTCGCGCGCCGTCGATCATCGGTGCGGTCCGGTCGATTTCATTCCAGAAATCCTCGTCCACTTTTCCTTCCTGCCAAATCTGGACGATGGCCAGTGCATCGAGCACGCTCGCCCCATTGAAGGTGGGTAGATTCACACCGCCAACAAATACCCCACGAACGGCGGGATTCAGTTTGGCGCCATTGCATGCAAGGCAAGGCTCGTCGGTCATGTAGGCCAGTAATCGATTCCGTGTGCGCTCGCTGCTCGTCTCGGTGAAGGTTCGCTCGAGTCGAGTATAGACGCCTTCCCAGGGGCGATACATCTGGTAGGATGAGCCCTTCTTGCTGGTGAATTCGTACGCGATCGCCGTCGAGCCGCTACCATTCAGCAGAATGTCGCGCGCATCATCATCCAATTCACAGAACGGGGTGTGGATATCGACGCCATAATGCGCGCAGGTCTGGCGCATCAGTGATTTGTACCAACCGGACATCATCGAGGAACGGAAGGGATGGACACAGCCCTCGTCCACAGAATTTCTCTCATCGATGCACAGGTCGTGACTGAACCTGCGTTGAACACCCAATCCTTGGCATTCTGGGCAAGCGCCGAGTGGATTGTTGAAGGAAAATATTCGGGGGGTCATCTCGGGTAAAAACGCCCCGTGAGTGGGGCATGCGAATTCCTCAGAATAGGGTGTGGTCGTGCCTTTTGGTGTCGTGCGGGCTCGGCTACCATCGGACAATTCAACGCCTTTCTTCGGCACCTCAAATGACTCGATCTCAAGGCTGCCATCGCTCAATCTCAATGCCGATTCAGCCGCCTCGGTCAATCGTTGACGGTTGGGTCTGGACAATCGCAGACGATCGATACGCACATCGATGTCGTGGCGGAGGTTCTTTTCCAGTTCAGGGGGATCTTCGAATTCGACATCCCTGCCGTTGACACGGCCGGCCAGATAGCCCTGCTCCACGAGGCTTGTGAACAGGTCGGCATGGGTGCCCTTACGGTTGCGAATGACGGGGGCCCAAATATGGATACTGTGGCCCTCAAAATGCCATATCACGTCGTCGACAATCTCCTGAACGGTCCGAATCGCCACCTCTTCACCGCATTCTGGACAGTGGGGTTGGCCAATTCGCGCCCATAGTAATCGAAGATGGTCCATGATTTCGGTGACAGTGGAAACGGTGGAGCGGGGGTTATGGCTGCCCGATTTCTGATCGATGCTGATGGCGGGTGACAGGCCTTCGATGCTGTCGCAATCCGGTTTTTTCATCTGCCCGAGGAACTGGCGCGCATAGCTCGAAAGAGATTCGACATAGCGCCGTTGACCCTCTGCATACAGGGTGTCAAACGCAAGACTGCTCTTGCCTGAGCCGGAAACGCCGGATACCACAACGAACCGCCCACGGGGAATCTCCACGTCGACATCCTGTAGATTGTGAGTGCGCGCCCCGCGCACGATGATCCACCCATCGTCAGTGCCCATCGGTGCCCCCTCGGAGTGGGTGTTCTTGAACTCATTTACAGCATCCACAACGCGTCGATGAGTTCGCCTGAGGTGCCGTTTGTGTCGGGTGGGAGTAGGGTCAATCCATTGTGAGCCACCATCGAATGGATGTTGCCGCTTCCCTGATGGGTGTGAATGCTGCCGACCAGTTCATCGCCTTGAGTGGTGATGTGAATTCTGCGCAGGCATACTTTGCCCGGCGCGCCCTTGACATCATCCAACAATCGGATTCTGACACGGTGTGTCAGTGGAATGGGAGAGAGCCACGGGGCGACGATGGTGGTGAAAACGACGTGGCTGCTGACTGGATTTCCAGGTAGGCCGAAGATTGGAGTTCCCTTCCAGATCCCGAATAATGGTGGGCCGCCCGGTCGGATCGCCACCTTCCAAAAATGGAGGTGTCCTTCTTCCTCCATCAATTTTCTAACGAAGTCAAATTCTCCCATACTGACGCCCCCGCTGGTGAGTATCACGTCGCAGTCCACCGAATCCAAGGCGCTTCGAAGCCCATCCAAAGAATCCTCTACCACCGCATGTCGCAATGGGATGCAACCGATCTTCTCGAGCAGAGCGCACAGCCCATATGAGTTGGATTCGTGAATCTGTCCGGCGTTGAGTGGTTGACCTGGTTGGACCAATTCATCACCCGTGCTGATCACGGCGACCCGGAGTTTTCGCTGAACAGGAAGGGTTGCATGGCCCATCGTTGCAGCCAAGGAAATGGCTGCGGGTGTGAGGACCTGTCCTGCTTTCAATGCCACCTCGCCTTTACTGAGGTTCTCGGCTTGCTTGCGGATAAAATGTGGGCGTGCGATGCCTTGGAGGCCATCCTCGACCATGACGATGGCATCGGCACCGGTGGGTATTGGCGCACCTGTCATGATGCGAACCGCCTCACCAGGGTCAATCGATATGGGTTGATCTCCCGCTGCTGTCATCCCGATCTCGGTCCGCTTCTCATCACTGGCGCGGACCGCCCAACCATCCATTGCGGAATTGTCGAAGGGGGGGTCATCGACGTTCGAAGTGAGATCTTCGGCGATGACTCGGCCTGCAGCCGCATCGAGAGAAATCCATTCCACCACATGAGGAAGTGGGACCGATCGGCATGCCTCAATGGCCCGTTCGATGGTGACGAAGGTCTCCATGGTCACCCCGATAGAGCCCGTGTGCTTGATATCGACGGCGTTCTCCAGTCAGTGCATGGAACCGGTGTTGCTGCTGATCTGCGCAGCCTTGCTGGTCGTGGCGATGCTGTATGCCAGTGTCGGCCATGGTGGGGCGTCGGGATATCTTGCGGTCTTGTCTTTGACAACCTATGGCGTGATGGAGGCGGCCTGGTTGAAGCAACACGTCTGGGTCCTCAACCTCGTCGTCGCCGCGATCGCATTCTGGCACTTCCATCGCGCAGGTCACCACGTTCCGAAGTTGACGATGCCATTCATCGTCGCGAGTGTGCCATTCGCTGCACTCGGCGGTGCCCTGCTCGTCGATGGAGTCCTGTACGATACACTGCTGTCGATTTGCTTGGTCTGGGCGGCCTGGCGCTTGTTATCTGTTCGTGAGATCGAGGTGGAGGTCGTGGATTCGCCCGAACTGAAAGTTGCATTGCCGGTCGGGGGTGTGATCGGCCTCGCAAGTGGGGTGATTGGGGTCGGTGGTGGCATCTTCCTCTCACCAGTGTTGTTGTTGAAGCGTTGGGCGACGCCGAAGGCTGCGGCGGCGACCAGTGCGCTATTCATCTGGGTTAATTCACTGGCTGGTCTGGCTGGTGCTGCTGCTTCGAATCAATGGATGATCGATGTGGATACACTCATCCCATTCGTCACTGCGGTGTTGATCGGTGGCTTCATCGGTTCACGATATGGGGCGGATGTTGCCCCTCAGCAATTCGTGCGGCGACTGCTCGTCGTCGTCCTATTGATTGCCGCAGTCAGGCGATTGGTCGAACTCATCCTGTGATCACATCACGCCGAGCTCGTCGACGTGTCCACAATCTGGATTGGCACATTCGACCTTGTATCGCTGGCGTTTGGGTTTGGGAATCTGATTCATCGCGCCACACATCGTGCATTGGTGACGGATGACTTGAGGTTCTGTGGGTCCGAGGTTTGCAGGGTCGTCGCTGCCGGCTTTGGACCAGCCCACACTGTCCTTGTATCCACCTTCTTTCTTGATGCCGCGGGACTTGAGGGTGAGCTTCAGCTTGCGGCGACGGCGCTTCTTGCCTCCTGCTGGGGCGGGTTTCTTCGCCATGTGACTCAGCCCTCCCATCTCGCGCCCGTATTCAATGGTTGGGGGTGAACTCTTCATTGGATGTGGATGCTTTCTCGATTAATTGGTAGGTGTACCTGCATCCCCTTGGCTTCGAGTGCAGTGGCCAATTCTGGCCGCTGTTCGGGGTCCCCATGGAAGAGGATGACATGGTCTGGCGCGCAGGCTTCGGCGAAAGCCACCAATTCAGAGTGGCCAGCATGGTTCGAGAGTTGAAATCGGTCGACCTCGCAGTGAATCTCGACGGTGTGGCCATAGATCGGTAGGCATCCCTTCTCGATCAGCATGCTCCCTCCAGTTCCGGGCGCCTGGTAGCCTGTGAAAAGCACCGCACTACGTTCATCCATACGCAATCGATTGAGATACCATAGTACCGGGCCGCCTTCGAGCATCCCACTCGTCGTGATGATCACGTCCGCATCGAGGGCACGCTTGCGGTCCGACTTGGAACGGACCCTCTTCGACCAGCGGAATGCCGCCTCGAATTCAGCCGCATCGCGTAGATGTTCTGGGTTGTTCAACCATTTCTGGGAGACGGCTTTACCCATCCCATCATAGTGGACGTTCAGATCCAATTGTGAAGCATGGAGAATTCGAAGGATGTCTTGCCCGCGCCCACTGGCGAAGGCGGGGATGATTGCAACCCCGCCCCGCTCGACCACCTCGACGATCTTCGCGATGAATCTCGCTTCCTCCTCAGCCCGATCGGGGTGTTCACGCCCCGCGTAGGTGGATTCGAGGAGAAGGATGTCGCAATCCACCGGGTCGGCCCCATTCACATTGGGGCTCGCTCGGGTGTCTAGGTCGCCAGAATGAAGAAGTTTGAATTCAGGTGTATGGATTTCGACCATGGCTGCGCCGGGCACATGGCCTGCGGGGTGAAGGCACCATTTCCAAGCATCATGATCGACCCATTCTCCGAATCCATGTGTGACCCAGGCCTCTTTGGCCTCATCTTCATCGCGGCGATCCCAAGGTAGTGGGTAGCCTTCGATCGAACTGACTTTGTAGGTATCTTTCCACATCATGCTGGACAAATCTGCGGTGAGAGTTGTCCCGTGCAAACGGGTTTGATGGGCGCCCACCAACCAGGGCGCCATGCCAATATGGTCGATGTGGGCATGTGTGAGGATGGCATCACTGATTGGGGGTGCCTCTGCGGGATACTTTGGTGGGGAACTCGGCGCAAGACCATAATCGATCAGGAGCCGGGTACCGCTAGCATCCTCGAGAACCACGCCGACATTGCCGACCTCACCCCCTCCGCCGAGGAAATGGATGCGGATACCACCATCGACGGGATCGGTGGGGTATGAGGTCGTCCTGCCGGGGGTGTACAGGACCATAGCGGCCGACGCGGCGCGGACTCGGATGAAGGTTCGGGGTGAAGGGGCCCCTTTGTTTCCAGTGGAGAAGAGCGGGGGCTCTACTGGAAATCGGCCAAAGTTCGCGATCACCCATCAACCACTATACACTACAGTCATCCCTTCCTTGGACAGGCGTGTCTTCTGCAATTGAAAGACGATGCGAAGCAGCGTCTATCCTCTGCCCCTACCACGTTCCAGTGGAAACCAAGGGGTGGGTGTGATTGATGGCCCCCTTCCCCCTCAGAGAAATCGATGCTGAAGTGTTTCGAATGCGGCGCCAATGCAGAGGAGGATTGGATCGCCTGCCCGAAATGCGGCATCACCCTGGAACATACCGCGCCCCTTCACGGCCTCTTATTGGAAAACAAGAAGCTCAAACCGAAGATTGATGACCAAGAATTTGGAACATGGGTTCAACATGGTGGCCTGTGGCTCTTCCTGAGCCTAGTTGCATTCCTCTTTGATTGGTTACCAGACGACCAAATCACCTTCTCACCATGGGTTCTCGGCGCCGGTCTGATCACATTCTCCATCCACACCATTCTACTATGGCAGCAGCGAAGACGTTGAATCCCAGGGGGGGATGGGCACCCATGGCGCGGCTACCAGACCACGTATTCATCGTCGATGACGATCTATGCTATGGCTGCGCGGCTTGTATCGCATTATGTCCGGTCGATGCCTTGCACCTCGAAGACCTCCTCGTGATCGTCGACGAGCCCAAGTGCACCCACTGTGAGCACTGCATTCCAGCGTGCCCGGTCTTCGCCTTGGAGATTACAGCGGAGGCGGCGTAATGCACATTCTTGTCATTGGGGCCGGTCTATCCGGTCTGAGCTGTGCCAAGGCCCTGACCGAAGCCGGCCATTTTGTGACAGTGGCCGAGATTCGGGCTGAAATAGGTCACCCCCAAGTCAAACCCGGCTGGGTAACCCACGGACAATCCATCTCCACCCACGCCGACCAGATTCACCTTGGATCGGATGGCTGCCGTCGACCCTGGCTGGCAAAATCAATGGCTCAACAACTCGATGTAGAGATTCTATTACGCACCCGTGGAGAGGGGCTGGACGGCTTTGATCGGGTGATTGATTCCCGTACTTATTCTGAGACGACCTGGGAGGGTGGTGTGACCCTTGCCGGCCGACAACCTCCAGCTGACATCACCGCCCACCGTGGAGATGGCACGGTCGAATGTTGGTTCCAGGGGACCATTCCAGAGGTTGACGGCGGCTGGCTCGAACGCTTCACCGGACGGTTTGACAGGGCCGATGCAAGCGTGGACGCATCCATTGCCAGGGGCCGAAGGTTGGCGTCAGAGCCAAAGGCATGAGTCGTTTGGACCGGACCATGCGACCCTCTTCGCACGTCGACGTGATTTCACACGTGCGCGCCCACGCGGGTGGGGGCCATGTGATTCTCATCGATCCAGACGACGCCATCCCGGATGTCGCCGCACAGCGTTGTATCGCAGCGGTCTCAGCGGGCAGCCGGATGATTTTTGTCGGCGGTTCTTCGAACACCGATGAAGACAATGTCCACCCGACTGTGGTCGCCATCCAAGAGGCACTTGAGTTGTGCAAGTGGAATGCCAGCCAAGATGCGGGACTTTCCGAGACTGATTGGGAAGTCCCAGTCGTGCTCTTTCCCCAAGGCGCTGCAGCACTATCCTCCGCGGCAGACGCGATCACTTTCATGATGCTGATGAACAGCCTTGATCGTGAATTCCTCATCGGAGAACAGGTCCGCGGTGCACCATTCATCAAGGAATCAAAGGTCGAACCGATGTCGATGGGATACGTGATATGCGCACCGGGTGGCAAGGCTGGAGAGGTCGGTAAAGCGGACCTGATCGAATCCACACAGACCGATTTGGTCGCCGCCTATGCGATGTGCGCCGAGGCCTATGGATTCTCAATTCTCTACTTGGAAGCGGGCAGTGGAGCACACACACCTGTTCATCCCAATTTGATTCGCGCCGCACGCGCAGCCAGCGATTCACTCGTTTTGTTGGTCGGTGGTGGCATCCGAGACGGCGCCACCGCAAAAATCGCAATCGATGCTGGTGCTGACTGGATCGTCACAGGCAACCTGGCAGAGGAGTTCACCGAAGCGAGTGCCCTTCAGACAGCCCTGGAGGCCTTCATCACAGAGATGCGGGCCTAATCTCAACCCTCAGGGTCATCATCGATGTCGACAAGGGTAGGTGGTGCGGTACCACCTGGCTGTGGGATGTCCGCAGGTTCGGGAATGGACATGTCATCCTCAATGCCGAGTGCATCCTTGCGGGATTTGACCTGTTCATGACTTCTCAACACACCGAGCGAATCTTGGAATGCAGATCCGACGACCTCACGTGTTCGCTCACTGCGCTTGAGCGTGTCCAGTTCGGCCAGACTCCGTTCGTGAAGATCCTCGAGAGATTTGAGTTCTGCCGTACGATCGGTCAGACCTCCTTCGATGTCTTGCATGGTGAGTTGCATCTGAGTGATCCGCTCATCGCGTTCGAATACATCTCGGTGCAGACGGCGCTCGCGTCGTCGCAGTGCTTCATACTCTCGATTCCGCTCCAGAAGACGACGCTTCAGTTCCTCAATCTGTTCGACCAAATAATCATGTTCAGCACTGATGGAGCGGGGACCTTCCATGACGCGCTGCATTTGAGATTCCATCTCTTTGATGCGAAGATCGCGGGATTCAAGCAGGCCACGCACCTGTTCGACCATCTCACGGAGGCGTTCGCGCTCACTCTCGAGTGCCTCTCGCTCCGCATCACCTGATTCGAGGCGGCGATGATTCTCTTCCAACTCCTTGTTGAGTAGGCGAACCTCATCCGCAGTGATGCTGGTCAATCCTGCTTCGGCTGCCTTTTCGAGGGCATCGACCAATTGATCGATTTTGCCTTCCATCTCAGCGATGACACCGCCTTGATCCTCACAGAGGGACCCGAGGCGCGCATTGTCTTCTTCCAGACCATCGATTCGATTCTTGTCGATCGAGGATGAGAGGGATTCGTTTTCCGCCTTTGCATCGGCCAACATTCGCTCCAGGTGGATGTTGCGGGCTTCCTTGTCGCGCGCGTCTTCTTCGAGCCGTAACATACGGGCCTTTTCGGGCGCACCGATATCTTCACGTTCGGCAAGATCCAACTCGAGGACGCGGTTGCGTTGCTTCACAGAAGCAATTTCACTGTTTTTCGTCGAGAGTTCATCCCAGGCAGAGAGCACTTCCTCCACCAATTGGTCTCCTCCGTATCCCTTCAGCATCCCTGCCAAAGCAGCGCGGTCCACGCTCTCCGTTCCACCCATCGCAGATGCTGACATGGTCAATCGACCCCTATCGCCTCTGTTCTATTCTTGAACCTTCACCTCAAAGAGGGTTGTTCAGAACGCTTCTTGGGACCCCTATGGGGTCCACCGAACACCGGTTGAGACACTGATCAGTTGATCGAGGTGTATTGGTCGTCCGGCATCGCTTGAGCGAGTGCCAGTGCACCTTCTGCAACCTTGGTGATGGGGTCCTCAGCACACCAGACACTGACATCACCGATGTCAGCCAGTCCTTCTGCAACCGCGTCGGCCAGTCCTTCGATGAGGGAGCCGCCGCCGGAGAGGATGATGTTGTTGCGCATGACCGGCTGATATTCGGGGTCTGCGCCAGCGACGATACCCTTGATCGCTGCGACGACATGGGGCACGAGGTTGCTGCAGGCGATGCCGACCAAATCGCCGACGTCGACGACCTGCTTCTTTCCATCCACGCTGAGTTCGACCATCATCTCACGGTCGTCACCGATGTATGAACCCGCTTCTTTCCATAGGCGAACCATGTCCTTGGTCAACTGGGCACCAGTGTACTTCTTCTCGACCATCGTCTTGAGTTCTTCATCAATCCAGTCGCCCGCCATCTCGAGGGTGACCTCGTCATCCTCGTTCGGGAAGATACCATAGATTCGAGCGACGTCGAAGGTGCCCGCGCCGATGTCGACGACGATGCTGCCACCGATTTCATCGAGACCGAAGGCGACTGCGAACGGTTCGGAGATGACCATGATCGCATTGACCTGCCCGCGCAGAATCGACACGAGATTGCTCTTGTCGACAAAGGAGATGTGACTGGGGGAGCAGATGACGCCGTAGACCTCATCGAAATCCTCAGGGTCAACACTCTCGACCAAGTGGGTGACGAATGCCTTGGCCGCAGCCAGATTGTTCTCATCATCCTGGGCCACGCCCGCAGCGAGGGGGCGATAGAGGTTGCATGCGAGCTTATTCTTCAACGCATCAGCGCCGAACAATGTGTCGCGCTTGAGGAAATTGCGAGCGATGGGATCCTTGGGTTTGCCAACGATTGTCTCGACCGTGTTGGCCTTGCCGTTGCTCGCCGAAATTGTCGATTGAAATGTGCCGAGGTCAATGCCAAGATACAGTCTGTCACCCATCTGTCTTCACCCGACGGCTACGCCGCCGCTCAACCCCACATCCATCGCAGGTTTGAAGGTTCACCTGAACTCGACTGGCCAATTAGAGATGAACTGGAGTGAAAATCACTCCTCCTCTGACTTGACGAAGGGGTCGGGCACACCATTCTCTTGCTCCGTGGACACACGCCGGGCGGCAAAGAACAGGGTCAGGATGAGGGCGAGGAGAAATCCAGCCACCATGGTGAACACCTTCACCCCCCCCTCGACCCCAGGTAGGAGTGAAACCACTTCATCAGATGCTCCACAATCTGGGCCGGGAATGATCAGCGCCTGCTCGACATCATCGACAGGGAACACCACATTCCCTCCAATATCAGAGTTCCAGAAAATGATTCCATCTTCCATCTCTTGAATCATCTCACCTGAACTCAGATTCACAATCCACAAGGTGACATTGCCCTGTTCGTATTGGGTGGTGCCTGCATGGTCAAAGGAGAATGGGGGGAGGGTCGTGGGTGTCGAAACCCAGACATCTCCGCAATCCACAGTCGCATGATCAATGATGGTGTTGGCTTCGGCGATCAGAATCACCGGCGGCTGACCATTCTCCTCGATTATCAAAGGCCATCCACCCGGTGGCACCCACGCGGTCGTTTCAATCCTCACATCATCCGGGTGGGCGCCCGGGCTCAACAATGGGGGGCCACTGGCAGAGGCCGCCAGACCATCGACCGCCCGGATTGGTTGAGCGGACAGGATCATCAAAGGCAATTCACTTGACAGAGGATGACCACCCCATATCCATTCAAAGCGCACATCGAGAACCGCACCGCGACTGTCTGAGAATAGAAGAAGCCCTTCCGAGAATGCCAATTCGCACGGCAAAGGCTCGGTCCCGTACAGCATGAAAGAGCAAGTGAGATCCATCGGCGCTCCTTCACGAGCACCACTCGAATTCCACCACGGCATCTCAACCGAAGAGAGGTCGAGCAGTACCCTGTATCCTGAGACGCGATCATTGTCAGAACCATCGAGGACGAATTCCATCAAATCATAGAGATCCAAACGCATTTGTTCAAATTCCATTTCATTGATATGCACGTCGAAATTTCCTGAGATCCAAGCTGGGCCATTCGTCGCACAACCAGGTAGGACGAGCACAGGGATGAATACATCCTCCAACTCGATTTCAATCACACCATCCTCAATCTTCCACATCCCTTCCGAATCGACGCACTGCAATACCAATGCGTCGTGACCTTGGATGGTTCCAGGGGTGAATATTACCCCAGACCAATCCCCTTCGACCTCGAGTGATAAGCGGATGTTCAGGGGGGTGCCGAGGTCCCGTTCAATCGAAAGGTAGGGTTGAATCTGTGAACCATTCAGTGTGATTTCAGTGGGTGTTTCGGAATTGAATTCCAGGTAGGATTGATTGTACAGGGCCCTAACTTTCGTCACCCCATTCACCGTGATTTGGTCTACATGGGGGATGTAAGGCACGGCATCGGTTCGTTGAATGCCGCGCGCGGCGAGCGCAAAGCCAACCCGATCCCCATCCACACCCAGGGAACCAGTGTGATTTCCAAGCCCAACCGTCGCCGCGTGAACCTCGATGGTGACCACATCAAATCCAATCAATTCATCAGCCTTGATCGAGACCGCTTCCGTGCCTTCAAGCGGGTCACCAGAGGAGATTACCTGTCCGCTGGGCAAGACGACCCGTAGATCGAGATCATCCGTCAGTGAGCCGAATGGACGTTGGTCGAATGAGAGAATCACATCGAGATTGGCACCCGGGGAGAGGGCGAGTGTCCACGAGGCGATTTCACCTTGGCCAAGAAATGGTCCCGATGCCCCAGACCCATTCCACAGGGCGGCACCCACCTGCTCGAGAGGGCGGTCACCCGGGCCGCTGAGCCAGGATGAGATCAGCGCACTCCGATGTTCTTCCTCCATCCGAAAACTGTCGTGAATCCAGACATTTGACGTCGGATCTTCAGCACCGAATTCGATGATATTCGCAAGATTCGGGCGACCCCAACCCTGTAGCGGGTCGGGTGCAGGTCCGATGATGACACCACCCTGTTGCCCCCCATCCAAATCCTCGGATGAGAGTGCGAGCAGAGCACGTAATTGCGCACCGGATGGAACAAACCCCGACGTGCGAGGCACACCTTCCTCTGTGATGACCAATTCTCCATCACCGCGTACCCACCCTTCTTGGATCATTTGTTGCAGCACGCCGGTGAAGGCGGCAGCGGCCGGAGTCGACATGCTCGTCCCCGTCGATTGGCGCATGTCATCATTGTAGGATTCAAGATCATCATCCGCGTTGGCAGACAGGATACTGGGGGCCGGTGCGACGACAAAGTTCCCCCTCAATCCCTCTTCCGAAGGACCGTGGGAACTGGCCGAGTAGAGGTCATCGGAATCATCATGCTGAGCACCACCTACAGAAACGACATTCCGTGCGTTCGCTGGCTCATAAAACCGATTTGGATTATTGCCGGGCGCGATGAATGCCAAGGACCAGGGCACCTCGCGATGCCAACGGTCAAACTCCGAGCTGCGAAGGGTGTAGGATTCGGTCGCATCCCCCCATGAATCAGAGTGGATCACCACCCCATTGGACAATGCCTCAGCCAATAACCAGTCCACACTCGGCTCGGACCACCCCGATGCGTTGACCACATCTTGGAACAATAATTTCGCACCGTGCGCGATACTGGTTCCAGTGCTCAGATTCCCATCGACCATCGCACAGGCGAGCGTGCCCGCGATATGTGTGCCGTGTTTGTGGTCGTCCTGACCGGCACGGTCCTGATCATCGATCGTGGTGTTGAGGAGAACGACCTTCCGGTGTCCAGGGCCGATCACACCGATGTCGGCCGTGTCATTTCGGAAGCAACCATGATCCATCTCGATGCCCGAATCGGCCACCCCAAGAATCACACCCGATCCATTCAGTCCGAGATCCCAAGCGGGATGACCCGTCATCTGATTTGACTCGAAGATGCTCGCAGTGAGGGCATTCCGACCCGCGGTCTCCAACAATGGTTCGACCCACCATACACCTGGAATCGAATCGAACACATTTGGTTCGACGCCGTGCACCTCAAACGTGGTTGGGAGCGCGCTACCCGTTCCAGCGGACTGCAAATTTGAAACGTCAAACCGTTGAAAAATCATCGTTTGAGCCTCGGAGGGAAGCCGCGGTTCGAGCACGACGAGGTAAGCCTCGGCCAACGGCCCGCGCAACACACTCTCCACATTGGGCAGACGCTCGCCGTGGCCCCCCCAGACGAGCATTTCTGTCCGACTCAATTGCCGGAGCGGCTCCAACCCCTCATCACGCAGAGATTCCCAACCGGCCTGATTCCATCCACCCAGATCAGTCACAATCCACTCACGGTCAATGGGTGAAGGAGGACTCCATGCGCCCGAGGCCGGCGCCAACAGGAGCATCGCGAGCATGAGGAAAACGGTGCGCACGCGTCGCCGAAAGCCCGCATTCACCATGAATCATCTCCCCCAGCGGTCAAACGGTGCGCTTAAACAGGAACGGAGGGTCGGCCGGCCCGATGCAAGCATTCCGTGCTACGGGCACCTTCCCCAACGGCAAGACCATCCAACCCTTCACCAAGGACGTTGTCGCCGCCGATGAGGCCGACGCTCGCCACCGCATCTACTCCTTCTTCGGCAGCCGCCACGGCACCAACCGTCGCTTCGTCAACATCGAGGCCTTGGGCGAGATCGAGCCGACCACCTCCAAGGAGCCGGCGGTCATCTCCGCCTTCCGCGACACCCACGACTTCTCTTCATCCCACGGCGAAGAAGAGTGAACCACCCACCTCATGCGGGCTGCAGCACCAAATACCAGATTTGGACCATTGTCCAAATTAATCTTGAACGATTCGTCGGATTGCGGCCAGAGTCTCGGGCGTCTTGATGCCCATCATTTCGATTTCGCTGGCGATGGCGATCCCATCGACACCGACACCCGCTGCAAGGCAAGCACGCACCATCTCATTGGGATATCCAAGTTCGCCGGAGCCGGTTCTGTAGCGGTTTTCTTGAGCATCGTACAGTGATTCGTGCAGTCCACGGAGCACGCTTTCCAAGGCGCCACGGCTCGCCCAATAGGCACCGATATTTGTCTCGCCGCGCGCCGGTCGCTCCGCCCCCTCCAAGTGGGTTTCCACACTACCGATGACCCGATTATTTTCGTCGCGGAGCAATGGGGCGTAGGGGTCGTCCATCACGACGGTTGCCAATGTGAAACCGAGATCGTTCTGGGTGTGGTGCTCGAGGCTGGCTTCAACCGTGTTTGCTCGAACCAAGGGTTGGGTTCCGAACGAGACGTAGACGTGTTCGATGGGGGAGAGGAGGTGATCGAGTGCGGCGTGGACGGCATTGCCCGTGCCGAGCGCATTCGTCTGGGTGATGATCCGACAATCCAATCCTTCCAACGCCGCTTGATATTCCGCTTCTCGACCCGGCGGAACGACGATGAGAAATTGGGCGAAGTCCAAGTCACAACGCCGCAATCCCTCGATGACATAGCGGGTTGCCGGCATACCACCTACATCGAGTAACGGCTTGTGGGTGGTGACTCCTCCTTCGAGCATGCGACTACCTTTTCCACCGCAGAGGAGAATCGCAGCGAGCGCGCCCATGCCCTTTGGGCATGCGACCCAGCCCATGAGGATGACGCGAGGTCCGAAGCGACGGCTTGATGACACCCGGGCGGGTCGACCGGCCCGGAGGGTCGCGGGATGCAGCAGGAAGAATTGCAGCGAATCGCACAGCTCGTCGAGATGAACCGACAGAAGATGACCCGCATCGAGGAACAACTCTCGAAACTCGCCGAGGTCCGTCTCGAACAACTCGGCGTGATCACCGCCCTGCAGGCGATGGAGACTGGGCGGCCGACCATGGTCCCACTCGGTTCGGGCGTTCAGATGCCCGCAACACCCACTTCGGATTCAATCATCATCGACATCGGCTCCGGCGTCCAAGCCGAGAAACCACGCGCCGAGGCGATCACGATCCTCGAGGCTCGTGGCGTCGAGATTGGAGATGTCATGGCCGCGTTGCAGACCGAACTCGATGAGACTGAGAAGGTCGTCGCCGAACTCGCCAGCACATTCACCACAGCCGCCGAGGCCCTGAAGGCTGAGGAAAGTGAGGAACCAACACCCGTGGTAGAGAAGAAGCCCGCGCGCAAGCGCCGCAAGCGTGGCACAGAATTGACTCTCGATGACTAGGTGATTGCATGGGTTTCTTCGACCGATTCCGCAACCGCGTCCAAGAGGTCGCCGATGAGACGGACCTCGATGAGCTGACCGCCGAAGCGGACAGCGAGGAGGGCGCCGAAGCGCTCGCCGCGGCCGCAGCCGAATCGGAACCTGTCGAGGAGGAATGGGATGACATCGATGAGATCGAGGCCCCCGCCGAGCCCGAGCAGACCCGGGATGACGAATGGGATGATTGGGACGACGAGCCCGAGGCCCCACCCTCTCCAACCCCAACCAAAAAAGAGCGTAAATTGCTCGAGCGAGAACAGAAGCGCAAGGAGAAGGAGAAGCGCAAACTCGCGAAGAAAGGGTATGATATCGACCAGGTCATCCGCCCTGATGGCAGCCAAGTCAACCTTCACATGATGCGTTCGACAACTGGGCGCAAACTGGTCGAGGTCACCCAAGCCCCACGCATGTCGGCCGGCAAGAAAACTGTCGATACCGAGAAAGGCACCTCGTTCGAGATTGATCTCGGCGGCGGCATGGTCCAGAAGGGCGGCCGGGTCATCAAAGAGGGTCCAGTATTGAACGATCTTCTCGAAGAACTCGAGGTGGTGATGCTTGAAGCCGACATGGGTCGCATGGCGATCGATGAGGTTCTCAGTGCACTTCGTCGCGAATTGATTGGCAGCCACATGCGCAAGGGTGCCGATTTAACAAAAATCATCGAAGCGAGCCTCAAGCGTGCTTTGCGAAGCCTTCTCGCCGCTGGATATTGGGATTTCAATGCCACGGTCGACAGCATGATCGAAGCCGGTGATACGCCGGTGATCGTCATGATGGTCGGTGTCAATGGTACAGGCAAGACGACGACCACAGCCAAGATTGCCCACCGACTGAAAAATGAAGGCCGCACGGTCGTGCTGGCCGCAGCCGACACCTTCCGCGCCGGCGCCATCGATCAATTGGAAACACACGCCGAGCGCATCGGTGTGCGTTGCATCTCGAGTCAGAGAGGTGGCGATTCCGCCGCCATCGCCCGCGATGCGGTCGACTCCGGCAAGGCGCGCGGCGCCGACGTCGTGATAGTCGACACCGCAGGTCGGATGACGAACAAGACGAATCTGATGAATGAACTCCAGAAGGTCCACCGCGTTGCACAACCCCACCTCGTCCTCTTCGTGGGGGATGCATTGGCGGGCAATGACGCGGTCGAGCAGGCCGTTCAATTCCAACGCATGCTCAAGTTCGACGGTGCTGTATTGTGCAAACTCGACACCGACGCGAAGGGCGGGGCAGCACTCTCGATCGCCCATGCGACCGGGCGCCCAATCGTCCTCGCAGGCGTGGGCCAGGAATATGACGACCTCAAGCAATTCGATCCAGATTGGCTGCTTGAGATGATGTTTGAGTGAGGTGATAAGATGAGTGAAGTATTGGATGGCGAAGAGAGTCAACGATTCTTTTCTCTCATCCTGATGTTGCAGCGAAGCTCGATGCTACACCTCGGCCTGATTCCAGATGATGAGGGTATGATTCACTTCAATCCAGGCGAAGCCAAGGCCGCCATCGACCTGATCGACACACTCGATACGCGCACGACAGGAAACCTCGACCCGATCGAGGAGAATCTGCTTCGCGGCATCATATCTGAGCTGAAGATGCAATTCGTCCAAGCGCCCAGCCGCCAGAAGGAGATCGAGGTGGAGATGGCGCGACAGGAGGCGCTCAAGGAGACATTTACCTCCCCGGGGTCCGCCGCATCGGACACCCTCATCGATGATGAGGAGGAATGAGACTCAACCCGCCGTTCGTTTGATGATGCCTTGCGATGTCCGGAGAATGATTCCCATGGTGCGCGTGACGACTTCGGACGACCCCGAAGACCCCCTCGTGCTGATTGTGGATAACAATCCGATGGGCACGATGCGACTGTCTCAAGTGTTCACACAGAAGGGCTGGCGCATCGAAATTTGCGAAGATGGAGACCTCGCGGTCGACACCTATGTCAAATTGCGACCGGACCTTGTCCTATTGGCACTCGACCTTCCCACGATGGATGGACACATCGCTGGATTGGAAATTCGCGAGACCAACCCGGGCGCCCGTATCGCCTTCATGGCGCCCCGCCATCAGCGGGACCTCGCCGCGGATGCAACCCATTCAGCCGGCGCGGTCGCTTGGTTGGAAAAGCCCGTCACCCAGTCGATCATCGATAACAATTGGGAGATGGTGATGGGTGAGGTGCCCGACGCACCTGGCCTTGCGGATCTGGACTCACTTTACCCCGAAGATGTCGATGATCACAGAGCGAAGCGCGACGACGAGGAGATTGTCGAAGTCGCGCCGCTTCCGTTGCCAGAATTGCCGGCCCTCCCCACTCCCACCCCAGTGGCAAAGAAGTCGAACAAAACCATCCTCATCATCCTCATCCTGACGATAATCGGTGCAGCCGGCGCCGGTGCCTTTCTGTTCTATCAGAGCTGACGATAATCATCTTTCGTCGGCATCAATTGAGCGGGTACATACGGCACGATGACGCTTCCTTGCGGTGCATCGACCACCTGTTCTACACGCGTGCTGGCACTGTGGAGCAAGGTCTCATCACCATGTGAGATCCGTTGGTCAAGGGTGGTGTAAGCACGCCATTGCCAGGCCCCTATACCGACGACCAATGCGAGCAGGACGAGCAGCAGAATCCAGCCCAGTAAATCCCCTGCACCCATCGAATCAACTCCGTTCACACAGGGCGGCGAAGGAAACCTCCGCATAGGAGCGAGCAGCACCCGCGGGATCGTTGGCACCGTGAATGCCACTGCCGACGATGATGCCATCACTGCCTGCGAGGACAGCCTCACGAGGGTCGCCATAGCGCTGACCCATCTCACCATCGCCCGTGGCGATGTTGACACCAGGTGTCCAGATCATCTTCGCATCGCTGACCTTGGCGCGCAGTTCAGCCAATTCGTCGGCGCGGCTTCCATTCCCAATGAAGCCGAAGACACCGGCATTCGCAACCCCAGCAGCCACCATCGCATCGGTGTAGCCGGGCAGGCCGAGCAGGTTGCCCCGACTCGACATCTGGGCGAGCAGAAGGACGCCACCCTCACGCCCGACATCCGACCATCCCGCACAGAGACCATCGACGATATCAGGCCCAGAAATGCCGTGCGCAGTCACGATGTCAGACCAGGAACGGATGTCGTAGACACCCGCCATCTGGCCCCGTGAAATTTTTCCAATGTCGGCGAATTTTCGATCCTCGAAGATCAACAGGTCCTCACCATGGGCGAGTTCACAGAATTCAGCCCAGGCAGCCGGGGTCCAATCATCGACCATGTCAACATGTGTCTTCAGTGCGGCGATATGCGGGCCGACCACCCGAATGAGGGCGCATAGACCCGACATCGTGCGAACATCGGCGGCGAGGATGACCGCAGTTTCCTTGCGACAGACGACCTCCATGTAGCGTCGAGCGAGGGCATTGTCACACGCTTCCCAGCGCGAACCCCAGACTTCCACTGCTTCCATCAGAGAGGCCGGTCGCGCCCCCACCTCTCAATCCTTCGCTCATCTCCACCCTGCTTCGATGGCGGAGCGCGCCCCGTCGAGCATCGAGTCCTGAACCGGAATCCACTCAATGCCGAGATCGTTGGATGCGGGCGAGGAATCGTATTCACACGATGTGCCGATACTCTTCTTGACCCAGCCCGCCGAAATTTGTGGATGGAAGGCGGCGAGGATGTAGGTGAGTGACTTTGGTAGGACGAGCCCGGGCCATTTCCGCTCGGGCATCTCTTTTCGCATAACGCGGGACATCTCCTTCATCCACATCGAACCGTGGAAGACGATGTATCGCCCCCCATCCTCACCCTGGGTCAAGGCGCGAACATGAGCGGTCGCAACATCTCGAACATCGACGATGTTGACACGCATCTTGAGCAGCACGGGAGGCTTTCGCTTCAGCAGGTGATCCACCACGGCCATCGATCCGGCGAGATGGCGCTCACTCAACATTGGTCCGAAGACGATGGAGGGATTGATCGAGACATATCGCGGCCGGGAATCCTCAGGTTTGGCCGCGACCCAATCCCGTGCCAATCGTTCCGCGCCGGCCTTGGCCAGGCCGTAGGCATTCGATTTGAGGGTTGCATCATCGCACCAATCCGTGTTGCTGAATACCTGACCATTGCGATAATTCGTTCGACGCACAGCGGCCACAGACGAGGTGTGAATGAAGCGATTGACACCCCCTTGTTCGTCGATAGCATCGAGTAAATTCTGGGTGCCTTGGACCGACGGGTCGACCACATCCTTCTGAGCGTCCACTGCTCCGACGTACAGGGCCGCAGCACAGTGAATCACGTCCGGACAGCCGCGCACCGCAGCCCGCACCTGGGCCACATCGAGGAGATCCATCGCGACGATTTCGAGACGCTCGGCACCGGGGAGGCCCTTGAGAAATTCAGCATTCACGGGATTGCGAACCGTCGCGCGCACAGCATGGCCTTCAACCAGCAACTCACGAACCACGTGAGAGCCGATGAATCCGGCCGCACCGGTCACGAGCACCCGACCTTCGCTCATGCTCACCGACACCCGGTATTCACCCATCAATCCTCGCCATCGACCCGGCCGGAACCGGAAAGGGTCAAAGGAACCGCGTGGGAGCCCCACTCATGTCGAAGCAGAGAGGCCCCAAAAAAGCCGGTTGGGGGAAGAAATGGTTCATGCGCCAATATTGGCGATTGCAGCAATCTCAATCCCTCATCTCAATCGGCTTTTGGTGCACCACCCTCACCCTGCTGATTTGGCCCTACATCTCCTGGCGCTTCCAGTCAGAAGAATCGGTTCTGGGCATCTCAATGACTTACTGGGGCCTGATCTCAATCGCAGCGGGTGTCCTGGGAACTGTCCTCGCCGTCGGATGGGCCTACGACCAATTCTTCGCCCTGTGGAAAGAGCACCAGAACGTGATCATCGAGCGCAACCCCTTCGCCACCTATCTCTTGACCCCGCGTGATGCGATGATTCTCGGCCACCTCTCCAGCTTGCTTCGCCAACAGAACCCCGAGGACCCGACGATTCAATCCCAATGCGACTGGATGGATGAATGGGTATCGACAACACCCGACCTCGAAGTGTTCCGGCGCATGGTGACTGAATTGGATGCAAAACTCAGCCGACCGGTCCCCGAATTCAGTTTCCTGCCCGATGGCGCCGTCGCAGCCGCACGAGCACAGGCGCGTGACGACCCATACTCAGGCTCTGCTTGAGCGTGTGTATTATTACACAGGTGGCGAACGAGACCCCATGGGTCGCATCATCCAATCGTTCAGCCTGCCTGAGGGCAGCCCGGCACATGCACGCCTCAAGGCCTGGAAATCCGAAGGCGCGAACATCTCCGCCCGCTTGCAGATGCTCCTCGAAGGTGATTCCACAGACCCTCATGCCAGCGATTGGCCAACCGAATGGAATCGGCCGAGTGCCGCTGTGATGAAGAGGATGGAAAAGATCCAATGCGTACTCTTCGATGTGGATGGTGTATTCACGGACGGCACAATTCTTCGCGATGGAGATGGGGTCGAACAACGCCGCTTCTCAGTCATCGACGGCCATGGGACCGCTTTGCTGCGAGAGGCAGGACTGCTCGTTGGTGTGGTCAGTCGCGAACCCAGTGAAATCACACGGTCGCGCATGGAAAAGCTGCAGATGGCAGAACTCCACGTCGGTGCGACGGACAAATCCTCAGTCCTTCGCGAGATCAAGGCACGGCATGGATTCAGCTCGGATCAGATTGCGTTCATGGGGGACGACCTCCCCGACCTTGCCGCTTTTGAAGAGGTTGGATTGTGCTTATCTCCAGCCAATGCGCAACCCCAAGTGAAGCGTGCTGCGGATTGGGTGAGTCGGTCTCGCGGCGGTGAAGGGGCGGTTCGAGAGGCATGCGAGGTCCTGTTGGCATGTCGATGAGTGGTTGACCTTCCCTTCGGGAAGAGTCAAGAATGATTCAGCGAGAGGCGGGGCCATGGCGACTGCAAACATCGTGGAAGCGATTGCGGCCGGCGAGACCTACATCATCGCCGAAATCGGACAAAATCATCAGGGCGAACTCGATCATGCGAAGCGACTGATTGAAGTCGCAGCGGATGCGGGCGTGAACGCGATCAAGAGTCAGAAACGGCACACGCGAACCCTGCTGACGGATGAGGAATACGATCGGCCTTACGATACTCCGAATGCCTTTGGAGACACCTATGGTGTTCACCGTGACGCACTCGAGTTGAGCGTCGAGGACCACCTTTCACTCAAGGCCCACGCCGAAGCCCATGGCCTGGCTTACTTCGTCTCACCATGGGATCCGGTGAGCGCGGCTCAGATGAGCGAGGCGGGCATGCCGCTGTTCAAAATCGCGAGTGCCGGCATCACCGACGAGGAGACCGTTCGCGCTGCTTGCGCATCCGGCGTCCCGGTCATCATCTCCACTGGAATGAGCACCGAGGATCAGATGGATCGCTGCGTGGGTTGGATGCGCGATGAGGGCGTGGAACACCGATACGTTCTACACTGCACCTCGACATATCCTTCCAAGTTTGAGGAGTTGAATCTCAGTTACATGAACGTCTTGGCCGAGCGCTACCCTGATTGTGGCATTGGCTTCAGCGGCCACCACCGAGGCATCGCAATGGACGTGGCTGCGGTGGCGATGGGCGCGCAGATCGTCGAGCGTCATTTCACCTTAGACCGGGCCCAGAAAGGCGGCGACCATGCCGCCAGCCTCGAGCCCGCTGGACTTGCAAAGATGGTCCGTGACATCCGGGCCTTCGAGGTCGCAATCGGAGATGGTGTCAAACAGATTTACGAAGGCGAGAAGCCGATGATCGCGAAGCTTCGCCGAGTCAAGTGAGGTGTTGCTCTGTCCACACTGGCCGTGGTTCTCGCCCGCGGTGGTTCGAAATCGATTCCCGCGAAGAATCGCCGCGAACTCTGTGGTACGCCCCTGGTCGAATGGTGCCTGCGTGCTGCGATGGCGGCGAACCGAATCGACGCTGTGTTGTTGTCCAGTGACGATGAAGACATCCTCAACATCGGCCGTCGCTTGGGATGCCAGATTCACGTCCGTCGGGCTGAGGACGCGACAGACACCACCTCATCCGAGCAATCGATGATCGCTGCCATCCGAGAGCACCCCAGTGGCGAGGACGCTCAGATTGTCATCATGGTCCAGCCTACCAGCCCCTTCACCCGCGCAGCGGACTTCGATGTTGCATTGACCGAATTCGAGGCAGGCGGATACGATTCGATGGTCACGGCCGTTGAGAGTCACGCCTTCTCTTGGCATATTGAGGCCGACGGGTCCGCAACGCCTGGTTACGACCCTCAGAATCGGCCGCTGCGTCAGTCGATGGTGGGGCGCCGCCAGGAGAATGGAGCCTTCTACATCACCCGCCGAACCCTACTCGATGCGGAGGCCTGCCGACTCGGGGGCCGCATCGGTTGCCACACGATGGCCGAGCACACCGCCACTGAGATCGACACGGATTTCGATTGGCATCTGGTCGAGATATTGGCCGAAAAACTGGGACTTGAACCTGAATCTCTCGATTAATCGAATAGCGCTTTGATGTCGGCACAGATTGTCGCCAATCCTTCACCACCCAAACCGAGATGCCCATCATAGAGCATCAGACCATCCACCCCCGCAGCGACGGCTTCGGTTGCCCACCCGTGGAGTGCAACAAGGTCGGGGTCGGACGTTCGTGGTGGCAGTGAAGAGGCCACATGATGGGGGTCTGTCTCATCGGGAACTGGCAGCTTCCGCAACAAACCCGTTCCATGCCAATCGACACTCGCAAGGCATTGGAGCCGGCGCCCATGACAACGATTCACCAGGGCGGAGAGCGGTTGGAGAGACCACCACTCACAATCCTCTCCATGGACCCATTCATTGTGAAAACTGAAGGTGGAAGCGAGGCTTGAGTCGATCCAAGATTCAAGATCGAATCCATATTGGGTGCGCATCCATGCCGATTCTCTGAGCAGCGCTCGGATGTGAACATCCTTCGCCTCCAGCCCCGCGCCAGCCAGCATGCGCTCAACCAATCGCTGACTCAGTCGACAGCGCAACTCAGCCACCCCGTCTGGCAATTCATCCCATGGGGTGAATGGTGAACCTTCCTCATTCGCTGCACCGTTCGCCACCTCGATGAGCACATCCAGATCGTGCTCACCACCCATGAGTGCGGCCCAAGCCTTGCGCAGTGGCGGACCGAACCCAACCAGCGAGGTTCCCCGGGTAAAATCGAGGTGGACCAGCCCAGTGGAGCGTGACCGCACCTCTTTCAGGAGGGCGATAGAATGGGATTCAACCTCTGCCCAGAGATGATCCATGATGTGACCATTCCCCAACCTCTTCCCTTCTACTGTCGAGGCGAGCAGGTGCCATCTGTCGGCCGCCCATGCGGTTTGCAAAAAGGTTCGAACATCACCATGGTAATGCCGATTCATACAGATGAGTGGAACGACATCCCCCCCGAACGGGTCAACTTCATGGGCGAAAGTGGACATCGGCGCATCTCCAGGCCAATCGGCGGACGCGGGCAATATTTCACCGACTTCAGTCGGGTAGAGGGCGTGATTTCGAATCACTTCCCAATGGATCTCATCGGCACCGAGCCCTCGCAAGTTTTCCAAGAGGACCTCCATGTCTTCCGAGGAGGCACCACCGCGTTGGTTCACCCAAGGATATGGATTGGCGATGATGACCAGTTTCCCAACCGTCAAGGTGACTCCCATCCTTCGGGTGCGCCGCCCTTGGCGAGGTGCCGGGCGAGAGAGAGAACCCTCGATCCGTTGCCACCATCTCGCTTGTAGCCGAATCGAGTGAATGCGATTTCACAGGCCGCAACATCCACTTTGATTTCACCTCGAATCACTTCGTGGACGCGGTCCGGAGAGAATACAGCGGCGCCGAGTCGGTCCAGCACGCGCTGAATGTCAGCCTCGGGCGCCGCGCCGCAACCGGGTGCCAATGTATTGACGAAAGCGCGGCCGAACGCAGTCGCAGGAACGACGACTGATGTTGGAGGGGAGATGATGACATCCGCTCGGCCAACCAAGGGCAGGTATGCACGCTGGTCGGTGGTGAGAATGACTGAATCCACAACATCGATGACCGTGCCTTGGGATATTTCAACCGGATGCGGCTTGAACACGATTTGGTAATCTGAATCATCCCCATAGGTCTGGATGACCTCACGGAATAGCGCATCTGTCGGTTCTTTGACACTCGGCCGGTGGGTGCCGAGCAAGAGAATCACGCGTTTGTCATCGGCGATACCCAGTGAATCGATTGCTTCGGAGCCCGTTCCCATTCCATCGATGGAAGGAGACCCTGTGATCACTTGCAATTCAGCCGGGCTGCCCAATTGGATGTTGATGTCCCGACAGACCTCAGACCAGACCGCGTTGGCAGCACAACCCATCATCGAGCCACGATAAGCGCTCCACGGCCAAGCGACGGTTGGCATTCCGTGGTCGATTGAGAGCACTGGAATCCCCTCACGCCTCGCCCAGGGAACGACCTGATAGCGTGCATGACCCTCGTGAGGGGTGACGACGAGCACAAGATCAGGCTTCCACGGTAAAGTGCCTTTGATCGCCTTGCAGCGATAGGTTCCTCCCCGTTCCACCTTTCGAATCCAATCAAAATTATGAGAATCAAATCGATTCCTCGTGATGCCGAATCGATCCCAGCAGAAATCCCTAAGTCGGTGAAGAAATGGATTCTTCGGCGAGAATGTACCCGGGCCCGGCGCTTCCTTTCCGATGTAGAAGACGTACTCATCTCCTGCGAGGTCACATGCATCCATCACGCTCTGAACGTGTTGAATGTGTGCGGGATGTTCCCCGGCGAAGATGAGCAGACGCATGCCTTCCCCCGGTGCTCGGTGCCGTCCACCGACCATAAGCACGCCGTGAATTGGTGGGGCGACACAACGTCACGTTGATGCGGAATCGCCCACCCGCCAGAGGCGGGTGTGAAGATGGGTCATCGCGGCGGCCTCAGTTTGGTTCTGGTCGGACTGATGCTATGCGCCACATTGTCGGGCTGCTTCGGCGCAGAAGAAGCCAAGGCGGCGAAAGACACCTCACCCTACCCTGACATCCGCGACAGACACACCTTGGAATGGAACACGACCGGCACCCATTCCTTCGTTCTCGAGCCCGGCCCCTATCGGGCGCTGGACGTGCAGGAAGCGACCATCGATGTCGACACGAGCGGCGTCTGGGAGGGTGGCCCCAACTCGGCCACTGTCCACCTGTCCTACTGGTTGCCCAGCAATACCGAGGCCGGAGAGGAAGTACCGGTGATCGCCGTGGTCAGCCCGTACTTTTCCTTCGGTTCTCCCGGTTCTGAATCGTCGCCGACCAATGTGGTCGGCGGTGGCCGTGGTGAATTCATCTACGACAACTTCGTTCCGCACGGCTATGCCTTCGCACAGGTCGCCGTGTTTGCCACAGAGGACAGCACGGGTTGCTTCGACTATCGCGGTGACGGGGAAGGGCTGAGCATTCACACCGCGGTCGAATGGCTCGGCACACAGGATTGGAGCAACGGAAATGTCGCCATCTACGGCAAGTCCTACGAGGGTGCAACCGCGTGGGAAGCCGCGGCGCAAGGCAGTGAATATCTGAAGACGATCGTTCCGATTTCAGGCACGACCGCCTTGGCTCCGCTGCTCTACAAGAATGGCAGCGCCGAGGCACGGAGCCAGGTCATGCACTCCAATTATGGCGGCAGTATCCTTGACTATGACAGCGATGATTTGGACAATCTATGTGGTGATGTCATTGAAGGATTCCTCGCCGGGCCGACCAGATACGTCGCCGGCGAGTTGGACCCCTACATGGACAATTATTACGACGAACGCAGCCACATCGACAAGGCGCTCGGCACCTACAATGGCTCAATTTACTGGGTACAGGGCTTGCAGGATTGGAATGTCGACCCCCACCAGGTATTCGGCGGACCGCCGGGCACGAATTGGTATCAGACCTACATCGATGCGGGTTACGATGTGCGCGGCATGATCGGCCAATGGGAGCACAATTACCCCGACCAGTGGACCAAGCACAACAATCAGGATTCAGGATATGGCGGTGAAGCCATCCATTCCATGACTCGATGGGATTGGGCTCAGGACTTATTCGAGTGGATGGAGTACTACCTGAAGGGCATCGGGCCCGCACCCGGGTTGCACGCTCAGATTCAACGCAATGATGGGCAATGGCGCATCGAAGAATCCTGGCCACCCCAGGATCTGACATGGACAGATGTCACCATCGATGCCTGCAGTGCACAGGGCTCAACCGTGGGGGGGGTCAACGTGTTGGGTGGTGGTGTCTCGAGTGTGACGCTGGATTGCCCCGCACTCTCGGATTCTGAGGATCTACATGTGGCGGGATTGGCCACCCTCCATCTGACGGTTCACGCGACCTTCGATGGCGGGCAGATCTTCGCTGAGATGCAGGATGCTGAGACTGGAATGCGACTCGGTCATGCGACGATGGACATCCGCTATCACGCCGGCGGCTATGATGCACAGACGGTTTTTCCCGGTCAAGAGGTGTTGATGATGATGGAATTCCAAGGCATCGATGCAATTCTCCCCGCTGGCCATGGAATCCGATTGGTCCTCTCAGAAACGGGTGAAGATTACCTGGCACCCGCCTGCGGCATGGCCTGTTCAATCCACGTCATGACCGATGCCAGCTCGACACTTTCCATCCCATCCATCGTCCGTGATGGAAGTGAGATTTTCATCACCCCTCAGCCCGAAGTTTGAGTGGTGCTGGTGTCGGCAAACTCACCACTTTCTCAAATAGTGGAATCCGAGGCCGACCGTTCATGGCAGGGGGCATCGGGTACCGCAAGGGCACCTTCTACCGGATGGGTCTGTTCAGCCACGACCATCGCCGTTTGGTGATCGTCGCCGCTACGGTAGTGGTCATCGCCCTGTCCAGCCTGATTTCGATGGGTTCCGATTTCGGTGAATCGTTCAACGGCAAGGACATGGAGTCTTTTGAGGCCCAGGAACGCGTCGCAACCGCCTTCGCCACGAATGACTCCGAGGCGCAGAGCAGTCAATCCGGCAGCCGACAATTCGTCATCGTCTACGGGCATGAGACGTGGGATGCTGACGACCCGAAATTCCGCGAAGCAGTCAATTCGTCCATTGCAGGATTCGCCGATGCAGACTCTATTGAAGAGATCAGCGAGCCCTGGTCGACCGATGAAAACATCTCGAATTGGCATTTCTCCGACGACCGTTCCCACCTCCGAATCTGGGTGATGTTGAATGCCGATGCCGATGCGAAGGAAGCCTATCGCGGGATGATGGATCGCATCGACTGTGGTGAACTCCAATGCTGGCGAACCGGCGATGTCGCCATCGATGTGACCTTCGATGATCGCTTGGTCGAGGATTTGATCAACGCTGAGATATTGGCCGCGCCGCTGACGATCATCATTCTGATCATCGTTTTCAGCGGCATCGTTGCGGCCTTTCTTCCAATCGCCATCTCCGTGCCGACCGTGTTGTCGGGCGTGGGAGTCATCTACTGGCTCAGCCATCAAATGGATGTCAACAATTACGCCATGAACATCATCAGCCTCATCGGGATTGGTATATCGATCGATTATGCCCTATTCATCGTCAACCGATTCCGCGAGGAATTGGCCAACGGCCACGAGAAAAGAACGGCGCTTGCCATCACCAGCGCGACGGCCGGCAAAGCGGTATTTTTCAGTGGATTGACGGTGGTCATCGGCCTCACTGGCATGCTCTTCTTCGAGGGAACAGGCCTGCCTTCAATGGGCATCGGCGGCACGATTGCTGTGGCGCTCGCCGTTTTCTTCTCGACCACCTTCCTGATGGCGATTCTCGCCGTTCTCGGTGAGAATGTGAACCGTTGGAAGGTGCCCTTTGGGATGAAGCAGGAGATTACAGAGGATGGATTCTGGTCGCGTTTGGCAGATCTTGTGATGAAGCGCCCTGTGCTGGTCCTCGTTCCGATTCTCATTCTTTTGATCGGTGCGGGCCTACCCTTCCTCAATGTCCAACTCGGGCTCGGCGGGCTCGACCTGCTGGCGCCCGATGAAGAGGCGCGGGTCGGCAGCGAGATCCAAGAGGAGGAATGGGATGGATATGGTGAGGCGAGCATCTTCATCGTGTTCGATCTCGATGGTGCCGACCGATTCTCCGAGGACACAATCGACAGACTTCACGACTTCTCAACCGAAATATTGGCCCGCGAGGATGTCTCTTCGGTCACCGGCATCCATCATCCGAACTCAGACACCAACAAATCGACCCTGAAATCGATCTATGCACAACCCGAGACCGAACGGCCTGTGGCGATTCAAGAGTTGACTGAGAGAATGTCGACCGAAGACGTCATCATCATCCAGATCATCTACACCTCTGAGCCCGGGTCTGAACAAGCCCACGAGCTGGTCCGTCACGTGCGTTTAGCAGAGGATTCCATCCCCTTCGAAGGCAAGGTCGGTGGCTGGGCCGCCGTCAGCGTGGACGTCATCGATGAGATCTATGAAAAGACGCCTTACGCCATCACCTACATCTTGCTCGCCACCGGCGTTTTAATCTTCTTGCAGGTCCGCAGTGTCCTGATTCCACTGAAGGCGATGGTGATGAATGTGCTCAGTTTGACCGCATCATTTGGCATGCTGGTATTTGTGTTCCAAGAGGGACATGGATTCGAGAATTGGCTGAATTTTACACCCCTCCCTGTGGACCCTACCACCCCAATCATTCTGTTCTGTATCGTCTTTGGCCTATCGATGGATTATGAGGTGCTGATGCTCTCTCGAATTCACGAAGCCTACCTCGAAACAGGCGACAATACCGAGGCGGTGCGGCGTGGGCTTCAGCAGACGGGGAGACTGATCACCGGCGCTGCTGCTGTCATGGTGGTGGTATTCGCATCCTTCGCCATCGCCAGTGTTCAGATTGTCAAAGCGATTGGACTCGGGCTGGCCCTGGCCATCGCCATCGATGCAACCCTCGTGCGCGCAATCGTCGTCCCAGCGACGATGCGTTTGATGGGCGATGCGAATTGGTGGTCACCAAAGTGGTTGGCCAAATGGTTCCCTCCGATTCAACCCACGCCACCCGACGAGGCCGAGTGATCAGAGCAAGAAATCGCCAAGATCTTCCATGATCCGCAGGCAATTCTCGTCGTCGGGCGCATGTTCGAGCGCGGTGCGCGCCGCATGGTACGCCGCCATTCGATGCCCCATCGCCTCGTGAGCACGCGCGAGATTCGACCATGGATGGCCGGGCGCATCATAGCGCTGTGAACGGGTCGCTGCAGCCAACCAGGGCACGGCCGCAGCCGGTTGGTCCATCTGCATCAGAATGGCCCCGATATCATTCCATGGATTGCCGAGTGCCGCATCGGTCTCGATCGCTTTGCGACACCAACCGAGCGCACCCCAAGCATCGTCCATCTCGGACAGAGCCCAGCCGAGGAAGGTGGCGGATTCAGCTGTGGGGGCGAGTCGAAAGGCCTCACCCTGGTGTTCGGCCGCAAGCTCATGAATGCCCATCTGCAGCAGAAGATGCCCCATTCGAAACAAATCATCCGCCAATCTCTCGCGCAATCCCCCGCGCACGCCGATGGGAAGGTCGATGTGAACCGGATCGATCGAAAACCAGACCCGCTCGACCATGTCGAGCATGCGGGCGGGCCCGAATCGATCGCGTGTCGGTTTCGTATTGGCGTCACACCAGGCGAGGTCGATGGCGAATCGGTCCATTGCAGGGGCGGTGCGTGATTCGATTGCCGCACCCGTCTCGATGCCGATTCGCACCTCCTCGGACCAGGCATCGACATCCCAACAGGTGACCCATTGAGCCATCAATTCACCTTCGGCATGATGCTGAATCAATTGCAGCATGCTGCGTCCCTCGTTCTCGATGGGCACCACAGCCAGACCTTCCTCGTTCAATCGCATCAAAAGGCTGAGAGGCAGGGAGGAAAACATCCCCGTGGAGAGCAGACGATCGAACCCTCGTTCGGAGGTATGTTCCTCCAACTCTGCGGTACCGATGAATTCAATCCGACAATCGAAAGCGGTCGCCGCCACATCGAGACGCAATTCGGACCAGCGTCTCGCCAACTCATGACGCCGCACATCATCGGGCTCGAGGACGACGATGCGCGAAGCACCGAGGTGCATCAAAATCTCAGTCCACCAATTGCCCCGCGGACCGAGCAGCAATACCTCATTGCCCACCTCGACCTGCAACAATTGCATGATTTGGCAGGTTTCAAACAAACCGGGAAGCAACGAATGCGGCACATCGAGCAGCGGCCACCACGGAATCCTCAGATTCGACGCTTCGAGGTTCGGCACTTCGTCGGCCAATGGAAACGGTAGGGCATGCGGTCCCCTCGGACATTGTGCCAGAGCCGCCCGCACTTCTTCCAATTCGACCACGCCAAATTCGGCCAGTCGATTCAGATGCAATCCATGATCGGGCAGCAATGGCCAATCCTCAACCATCGGGAGTGCACTCACATCACAAGACGGTGCACCGGAAAGCGGCGGAATCGCACTCACGTACCGCGAGTTGACGAAGGGGCATTTGAAGACCGCGGCTCGCACGCCGGTCGCGGAGAGGATTTCAGCGCAGCAGAGAATCCACGGAGTCGACAATCACGGCTGGAATCTGTTCGGCGCCTTCAGGGAGAGCATCGACATCATTTTGGGTCGCTTCTCCACTTAGAACGAGCACGCCAACGACCCCCGAACGGGTCGCCATCGCCATGTCGGTGTAGAGCCGGTCCCCGACCATTGCGCACCGCACAGGGTCGAGCCCCAGAGATTGGATTCGATGTAGAATCATGCCCGGTTCGGGTTTGCCACACACGTGCTCGCAACGCACCCCCGTCGTCGCCTCAAACAGGGCCATGTAAGCGCCAGTATCGGGCAGTCCCCCCTCGGGTGAAGGGCAGACCATGTCGGGATGGCTGGCCACCATCGGCACTCCATTGTGGAGGTGGACCGAAGCGGTGGAGAGCTTTTCGTAGGTGATCTCAGTATCATAGCCGAGAACGACGAATTCCGGGTTCTCAGACCGCGTGTTCACACCCGCCGCCTGAAGCATCCCTCGCATGCCCTCCGTGCCAACCAGATAGGTTTCCGTGACGCCAGCAGCCGCCAACCAGGCGAGCAAATCATGGGTCGAGAGAAGCACATCATCCGCCGTCGCGGGAATGCCGAAGCCTTGCAATTTGTCGATGTACTGCTCCACAGATCGACTGCTGTTATTGGATAGGAAATATCGTTTCACGCCCTTGGCCTCACAGCGCGCCAAGAAGTCCAGCGCGCCAGGAATCAGTTCGGAACCGAGGTAGATGGTTCCATCGAGGTCGAGGAAGACCGCATCGATTTCAGACAGGCCTGCATCCACTTTCACCACCTCAGAACAGTAGGGTCTTGATCATCCACCACTTTGAGTGGAATTGACCCTGCGCTTCCTTCGATGCAATCATGTCGGTCAGTGCACGTTGCAGTTCAGGTTTCTTTCCGGCCTTGCGGATGAACCAGTTCATCAACCGCCTCTTCCTGACTAAACGCTGTATCTTGTATGAGTTTGTTAATTCAGGTTCTAGGTGTTCCCACAGCGTTTGATGATATCGCTCTGCAAGAATTTCTCCAACCCTCTCCTCTTCGGTTGCTGCGGTGAACAAATCCGCCACAATCTTCGCGCTGAGCAGGGCATTGCCAATGCCTTCACCTGAGAATGGATCGACCAATGAGGCGGCATCACCGACACATAGCGCCCCTGCCATCGCCACACGGCGAGGCTGGTAGGACGGTGGGTTCTTGCGCGGGGAACCGAAGGGTAATTGCCATCCTTTCGACGTCCCTTCGACCAATTCAGCATCGCTAAATCGGGCCTTGAAGTGAGGGTGTTCTGTGATGGCGTATTCTTGCAGTGCCTTCAGCTTCACACTCTGTTTGTCCATCTCTGAGAGGACCATGCCGATGCCGACGTTCGTCACACCATTGGCGAGGGGGAAGATCCAGAAATAGCCAGGAATAATGCCATCGATGAAATGCAATTCGATCGGACCTTTATCGCCATCCCAGGATATTCCCTTCGGTGGCTTGACGCCGGTCCAATATTGTCGGAACCCGCCGCAGTAATGCGATTTGTCGACCATCGGTTCACCGTGGATACCGACAATTTTGCGGGCGATGGGGCAGTTGTATCCGCCCGCGCCCACACTGATTTTCGCACTGAATGTGAGGGCCGGATTTCCACTTCGCTTTCCACCGACAAAGCCGGCGACACCGATGATTTGAGCATCATCCTCTGAGGTCAGAATCTCAGTGACAGTGAAATCCTGGATGACGGCGCCCCCTCCATCTTGCACCAAACCCGCGGAATGGCGGAATAGAATGGTGTCAAATTGCTCTCGGGGAAGGGCGTACCCCGCCTCGCGAGATTCCACCTCTTCTTCGGGCAGTGGGATCAATGCTTCATGCCCGTTTGGACTGCTGAACAGAATGCCATCGACGCGAAAAGTTGGGGTCGCTTCAAGGTCCGCCCTGACGCCCAACATCTCGATGTGGGACAGTGATTTGCCACCGACCGCATCGCCACAGGTCTTGTCACGAGGCCAGATGTCTTTCTCCAAGAGTAGGACGCGGTGCCCCGACTGTGCAAGGTAACCTGCGGCGGCGCTGCCACCCGGTCCGCCACCGACGATGATCGCATCGAAGTGCGACCTGTCCTCTGGCACAGGCCCGCAATCGATTGGCGCCTCCCAGTCCATCAGTCCACCCACCCGACCCTCGTGGCTTCAGGCCTTCAAGCGTTGGGGCGGCGCTTTCATCCGATGCGGCCGCGTCGTCGTGCCATGGGTTGTGAAATCCACATCGTTCAGACGACCCTTCCCAGTGCTTGGAACGAGGCCGAAGTCGGCGCCTTTGCTCAGGGATTGTTGCAGGCTGGGGCCGCCTGTATCCATCACGACTCCATCCGCTCAACCTACCGTTGGGAGGGTGCGATCGAATCCTCCCTCGAATGGCGCCTGCAGGTCAAAGTGGGAGAGGATGGCTTGGGGGCAGTTCTCGCTGCAATCGAGAAAAGTCACCCTTACGATGTACCTGAAATCATTCACTGGTCGGCCAACGCCTCCCAATCCTATGGGGAATGGGTGAATTCAGCCTAGCGCGGCTGCTGCGCCATCAAAGTCGTAGAATGATACCATGGTTTGGGTATGACCCATGCCATCGATGGCGCTGAGTTGATCGAGAATCGCATCGCCGAGATCTTCCATGTCCCTCGCCACCACCTCGATGATGAAATCCCATTGGCCGGTGACGATGTCGATGCCGACCACGAACGGCAGGCTGCTGATCTCTTCTGCCACCTCACGCCGGTCGGTCAGGCCGCGGGCACCCGCCCAGTTGGCCAGAAGATATGCGTGCAATGGATATCCAAGGCGAGACCGATCCAATTCGACAGAGAATCGCTTGATGATGCCCTTCTCTGACAGTCGACGAATGCGGTCGTGCACGGTGACCCGAGGCATGTGCAGGGCATCGGCGATCGCTTGGGTGCTGGCTCGGGAATCCTCACACAACATGGCGAGGATGCGCTCATCCTTCTCGTCTGCAGGCATGATGTGAACGAATAGACGATTGAATATTAATTAATCCGACGAATAGTCGATAATCTAGGAACAACCCGACAATATCTCGACACTTGGGTATATTTCCCGGCGTTTGGTTGAAGTCGGAACGCTCGATGGCAGTGTGATGGCCGACGATTGTCGCGACATGCGCTTCGCGACCCGTTCCGTTCACAGCGGGACCCAACACATCGAGGGTGCGGTGAATACCCCCATCTTCCAATCCTCGACCTACCGTCTCACCGATGAGCGCTATGCGGGCTGGGCGGCCGGAGCCCAGCATACCCTGCTCTATGCCCGACTGTCGAGTGTCAATTCCGAAGCGTGCGTGGAGAAGATCTGCGCCATGGAAGGGGCTGAGGATGGCGAGTTGTTCGCCAGTGGCATGGCGGCGGTATCGACCACACTGATGGGTCTGCTCAGCCAGGGCGACCATATCGTTGCCAGCGCTGACGTCTACGGCGGCACTTACGGCCTGATGACCGGAGAGTTGCCCCGCTTTGGAATCGAGGTCACAATGGCCGACATGCAGGACCCCGATTCGTACGAGGCAGCCATCCAGGATAACACACGCATTCTCTACATCGAGACCATCTCAAACCCCGTGCTGAAAATCTGCGACATCGAGGCGATGGCCACCATCGCCAAGCGCCATGATATCCTGTTGGTCATCGACAACACATTCGCCTCACCTTGGGGCTGTCAACCGATTGAATTGGGGTGTGATCTGGTGATTCATTCGACCACGAAGTATCTCGGAGGCCATTCCGATGTCGTCGGTGGTGCTGTGGTCGGTCGGGCGGACCTGATCGCTGAACTCTTCCCGAAGAAGGTTCACTTCGGCGGCGGCCCGGACCCGAACGCCTGCTATCTCCTCGAGCGTGGCATGCGCACCCTCTCCGCTCGCATGCCCATCCATACGACGAATGCAGCCGATATCGCGGGTCGTCTCGAGTCACACCCGATGATCACCAGTGTGAATCATCCGAGCCTTGCAAGCCACCCAGACCACGAACTCGCGAATCGTATCCTGCCCAAAGGTACCGGGATGATCGCTTTCGTCGTCGTGGGTGGGGACGCAGCCGCGCTTCGATTCATGCGCAGTTTGAATATCATCTTCGAAGCGACCAGCCTCGGTGGCGTCGAAAGCCTTGTTGAGTGCCCCTTCAATTCCAGTCACATGTTCATCCCAGAGATGGTCCGCCACGCTTCGGGTGTGGTGCCCGGCTTCGTGCGAATCAGCATCGGCATCGAGGACGTGGAAGACCTCTGGTCTGACATCGATCAGGCACTGATGGCTTCAGCCACGACGGTCCTACCCGCATGAGGTCTCAATCATGGCGAGTGGGTGGAGTCCAGCCGAACTCTCGCCAAAGGAAAATGCGGATGGCATCGCCTACCACCGTGCGCTCTACCACGACGGGGACCTCAACCGGCCCGCCGGTTGGCATGAGGACTCGGTTCACCACCTACTCGATCTCGCCAGCCCCCACATCCAGAATGGCTCTGTCGTCGTCGATTATGGAACGGGCACCGGCGGCTCAGCCATCGAATTGCTGAAACGCCTGGATGCGGCTGGAATCACCATCCAGCTGATTCTCATCGACCCCCTGGTCTCATGGTTCTCTCAAGCGAGAGAAATCCTTGCCCACCGCGATGATGTGCACTTCGAATTATCCATCGAACAAGATGCAGCAGGCCGCACTCAATTCCGCAGACTGGAAGACATGCTCGATGGGCGAAAGGCGGACGTGATCATCTCATCCTCCACCCTCCATCTCGTGCCGACCCGGGCCTTGGAGGATCTCTGCGAACAATTCTCTGCGAACCTTGCACCCGAGGGTATTCTCGTTTGGGATAGCGGGGATATCGAGAGCGAATTACGTCCCGATGACGTCGCTTGTTTGCACGACCCATATCGAGGGGTCCGAGAACAACTCCGCAACGACGAGGCCCGTCAAGCCATACTCTCTGAATTCCATACCGAAGATGCGGCGAGGGCCGAACGTCGTCTCGACCACATCTTCCCCGTCCCGTTCAGCATGGATGTCATCTTGTCCGCGCTCGAGGGCGCGGGATTTTCAAGTCAGATCACAGATCATGTGGTCGACTTTGACGCCGTGGATGCGGAGCGGTTCATCCTCGTTCCCCGCCTTGCAGAGATCGCCGCGCCCCTCATCGAGGGCGAGCAGCGAGACGAGGCGATCCGAGACGCATTGGCACAGGTTTTGGCGGAGATGGAAACAGCAGGCACGGCCACGTCTCAGGGTTATCGCAGCCATTGGGTGTATGGGCGTCACAGCCTTTCAGGCTGACACCGGCCCCCATGCGAAGCATGATAGCAATCTGGAGGGAGGCAATCACATGGGACTTCCACTGGGCGCTCACAACGACGTGGTCGAGGCAATCGGCAATAGCCCACTCATCCGCCTCAACCGTCTGACGAACCACCTCTCTACAGCCTCGGTCTGGGCCAAGGTCGAGCGCTGCAATCCCGGAGGGTCGATCAAGGATCGAATCGGCTTGCAAATGGTGCTCGATGGTGAGGCCAGTGGCCTGTTGAAACCAGGTGGTACCATCATCGAAGCGACCAGTGGCAACACGGGCATCGGATTGGCGATGGTCGCTGCACAGCGAGGCTACCGCTGCATCTTCACGATTCCAGACAAGATGGCGAAGGAGAAGATCGACCTTCTCTCAGCCCTCGGTGCAGAGGTCCACGTCTGTCCTACCGCGGTCGAAAAGGAGGACCCCCGGTCCTATTACGAGGTCGCCGCCAGATTGGCGCGTGAAGTGCCCAATGCCTGGTATCCCGACCAGTATTCTCATCTGGCAAATCCACGCGCCCACGAGTTGACCACCGGCCCGGAAATCTGGGCGCAAACCGACGGCGCCATCACCCATTTCGTCGCCACCATGGGCACGGGAGGCACCATCACAGGATGCGCGGCCGCCCTACACTCAGCCGCCGAGAGCGCCGGCACGGAACCCCCTCAAATCGTCGGGGTGGATGCGGTGGGTTCGATTCTCAAGGAATACTTCGAAGACGGCACGATGGGCGCGCCGGACACCTATCTGGTCGAGGGATTCGGAGAAGATTTCATACCACCCGCTACCGATTTCAGCCACATCGATGAAATCCGCCAGGTCGACGACGAAATCTGCTTCCGCACAACCCGTCAACTGGCGCGCGGTGAAGGCCTATTCTGCGGCGGCTCGGCCGGTGGAGCCGTGCACATTGCCATCCAATTGGCCGAGGAGGCAGAAGCGCGCGGTGAGTCGGCGATGATCGTCGTCATTTTGCCGGATGCAGGCAATCCCTACCTATCGAAACTCTACAATGATGAATGGCTTCGCGCCAATGGGTGGGAGCCGGATGAGTGGGCGTGAAACGATGGATGACTCGATCGGCGAATCGACACGTTCGGTGCACGCCGCCGCGGACGCAGACCCTGTGACCGGCTCGGTTCAGGTTCCGATTTTCCAGACCTCGACCTATGTGCAGCGGGATTTTGCCGATCACACAGGATATGAGTATTCACGCAGCCAGAATCCAACCCGCGATGCCTTGGAATCTGCGATGGCAGAACTCGAATCCCCCGGCGTTCCAGCCACGGGGAGTGCGTTCGCGAGCGGAATGGCAGCCATCAGCACGGTCACTCAACTCCTCAGCGCGGGCGACCATATTCTCGCCGCTTCCGACCTTTACGGGGGCACGGGTCGACTGTTTGATCAGGTCCTCGCAAGATTCGACATCAGCACCACCTACTCGGGACTTGGCCCCGGAGACCTCGCGGCCTGTGCCCAGCCCAACACCCGGATGCTATGGCTGGAGACACCGACGAACCCGCTGCTCAGTATCCATGACTTGGCTCAATTGTCCAGTGAAGCCCATGCCAGAGGTTGGCTGGTTGTGGTCGACAACACGTTCGCAAGCCCTGTACTGCAACGCCCCCTTGAACTCGGCGCCGACATCGTTCTCCATTCGACCACCAAGTACGTGGCCGGTCACTCCGACCTGATCGGTGGCTGCGTCGTCACCCGGGATGCAGAACTCACTGAGCGCATTCGATTCCTACAGAACACGATCGGTGCTGTCCCAAGCCCATTGGATTGCTTCCTCACCCTGCGTGGCATCCGAACCCTCGCCCTGCGGATGGAGCGACACTGCGACAATGCCGAGTATCTCGTCGAGCGCCTTGCAGCCCACCCCAAGGTGACCCGATTGCTCTATCCTGGCCTTGCCGACCACCCCGGTCATGCGGTTGCTGCGGCGCAGATGCGCCGCTTCGGTGGCATGATCTCTCTCGAAGTCGAAGGGGGAGAGGCCGGGGCCCGACGCCTTGCCGCAGCCAGTCCATTATTCGCCACCGCCGAGAGTCTCGGCGGCGTCGAGAGCCTAATCAATCACCCTTGGTCGATGACCCATGCAGCGACGCCGGAAGCCCACCGTCTCGAGATTGGGGTCACGCCCGGCTTGGTTCGACTCTCGGTCGGCATTGAGGATGCGCCCGATCTTTGGGCCGACCTTTCCGCGGCACTCGATGCGGTTTGAGACTCAGGATTCAGAATCTTCGAGCGACGTCCCTGTGCGCGTCGCCAAGGCCTGCATCGCTTCGACATAGGCCTCGGACCCACCGCCTTCAGCGAGCACCCCACTGGCTTCGAATAGCGTCTTCAGCGCCGGTACCCAGTCGCCACCCTTGTCCTTGGCATCGGACTCGAAACGCCATCCTTCGGATTCGACTCGCTCGTGAACATTGACCCAAGCCCATCCGAGGGCCCCTTCTTTGCGCGCCAGATTGATCGTGCCGCCAACCCCGGAAATACGGGCCTTGCGAACCAATGCATCTGCTCGGCCACACAGGCCTGACAATTCTCCATCCCCCCAAGGGAAACGGTCGGTCAGCAGGTGTTCAGCCCGCTCGACCTCCATCTTCTTGAGGAAGGCACCGAAGCCCTGCTTTCGCTTCGTTTGTCGTTCGATGATATCGGCTGCGGCCTCCCCGACAATGCCGTAAATTTCTTCGAGAACCAGATCACCCCAGTCCGGCCACAAGGCGACCAGATTGGCATGGCATGATGACTCGGTCAGGCGGAGTACGGGTGCATCGATCTCCTCTGCTTTACCGTCACTTCGCACGGTCAGACCACCCTCTTCGAGTGCGGCGGTCAAGATCAGTTTCATCGCCGCTTTCTCCGGGGGCGAACCGCTCATCGCATCGAGCATCAGTGAGAGGTCGTCCATCGACCACCACCGCTCACCGATGATGCACCCTACATCGAGGTTCAGACAGAGGGCCTTGCGCAGCGCCGGCATCAGTCCAGAATCCATCAATGAGAGATTCAGCCAAGCATCGATGACCTCGTCGACCTTCTCTTGAGCCGCCTCAGGAAGCGGTTCATCCTCGGGCCAACCCTCGGGTCGCCAGCCCCACTCGACCTCGGCGAATACCGAGAGTTTGGGAGGCAACATGCGGAGGGCGACAGACCGGGCGAAGGATTCCTCTCCAGTGACACCAGAGAGGTCAGATTCAGCCAGGGCGACAGATTCGTCTCCGACCTTGAACAGGAGGCAATCGTCTCGACCTGGAGCGGCGTCCTTCGAGCAGTGAACCCCATCCCGAATCGTCATTTTGAAGGGGACATCGGCCAGACTCTCCTCCAACCACCCATCGGGAGGTTTCGGTTCGTGACCTGTGCAGACAATGCCATCTTCGACAGAGAAGAACCACCAGCCTGAACGGGCGTGATCCTCCCAAGCAAGAAGACGCTGGCGCGGGTGAGGGTGATTCTGAAAAGAGACCAATGTGGTCTGTTTCCCAGTTCCACGACGAACGAATGAGGCGCTGCCGAAGATGGGGTGATTGAACACGGCGACCATGCTGCGCTCATCATCGTGGGCGGCGTGAAGCGAGCCCGCCAAAGCCCGTGCGACTGTATCGCCACGGCGTCTGGACATCCGCTTGCCCAACCACTTCCTGTCGTTTTTCCGCGCGATGACCTTCTCACATTCTGCCAGTGAGCGCTTGACGGGATCCTTGCGGGTTCGCCGGGCGGTGTAACTGATGATCGGGAGTAGTGATCGAGGATCATCTAGCAGATTGGACAGGTTCTTTTCCAAGCGTTTGAGCACGCCAGCCGAGGCACGCTTTGTGCCGCGAACGCGCATGCGCTGGTTCTTGTTCCCACCGGGAAATTCCACCTTGCTTGGACCTGCCGTGACACTCCCTCCTCATTGCCGACACTGGCCTATGGCTTGACCGCTTCCCTCACCAGCGTTTGAGCGCGGCGGCCTCAACATCGTGCAGATTGGCAGGGATGAGCAGGCAGTGAATTCGGCCGCCTTCAACCTCTGCAATCTGTGCAGGGCTGCCTTTGATGATGCGAGATTGAGACGTGCCCATGTCGGTGCACAGGACCAGAACCCAATCCTCCACAGACACATCCAATTTCTTTGCCATGCCGCGGAGCACATCGATGGCAACCGCGGGACTCATCGGTTTCTGATCGCTCTCACCCATGCCTGTGGGGTCAAGGTCGAGCAGGGCGAGAGTGTGCAGGTCACGCTCACGATTGGCCAGGATGATCTCGAGTGGTGATGTTGGCAGATAATCACCGTAAGGATAGGCGAAGGTGCATTGTCGTCCGAATCGATAGGATTGGAGGCCGGCTGCACCGGTGACGATCGTGGTGATTGAAATCCCATGCAAGACGTGGCAGGGGACACCATTCTCCTGACATCGCAATTGCAGATCGACATGCGTGGTCGCTTGAAGAGGGTCTCCCACAACGAGCAGGGCGACCTTGGAATGAGAGGCAAGTTCGAGGAGTTCTGCCGCACCTTCAACCGCTGAGCGCATGCGAAGTTCCCAGCCCCCGATGACCGATTCGAGCCGATCGAGTTGATTGGGTGGCAAGAGGGCGGTGTAGCCTTCTAAGAAGCGGTGGTCCGCCGCCTTTGCAGCTAGTCTTGCCGCCTCGGACATCTGATCCAGATCACCCGGGCCGAGACCGACCAGCCACAGTCCATGACCCGTCATCCTCTCCCTCCGTCAGCGTCAAGCGGGGTGCGCCTGTGGAACCTGTCGAGAGACATGCGTCATTTGAGCGTGCCGAGCGTCGACACCCAACGCGTTCTGCAGGTGCTCGAAGAGACCGGTGCCCTGCCCGAAGGCGCCCGCGTCATCGCCGATCCGACCGATGATTCCCGCCGACTCATCCCGATTCATGAGGGCCACGCGAGCGATTATCCATCCGTCGACATCGAGGTGGAAGGCCCTGCACCGCGCACCTATCGTGACCAACTTCCCGTTGAGATCAGAGGTGCTGTCGAATGGCCGACCGGACATGAGATCCTCGGCGATTTGATTCTCATCAAACTCGATGCCGAGCAGCGCCTGCACGGCACGGCGATCGGCAACGCTCTCATCACCCAACACCCTCGGGTGCGCGCCGTCTACGAGGACCGGGGCGTCGTCGGAGAATTCAGGATTCGTGACCTATCCCTCCTGTCAGTGAGAGACGGCGCCGTGGCGGGGACTCGAACCCAGGTACGCGAGAGCGGCCAGATGCTGTGGACGGACCCGGCCGAAGCCTACTATTCAGCCCGATTGTCGCGTGAACGCGAAGGCACACTCGTCAGCGGCAAAGCCCTGCGTGAACAAATCGGTCGCCCCATCGATGTGTGCGACCCCTATGCGGGGGTGGGTCCATCACTGAAACCACTGATTCGAGAATCGGGTTTGGTCGGTCACCTTTTCGCCGGCGATCTCAATCCGGCCGCGGTGCGGTTGCTGAAGGACAACATCGACCACCCGGACACCACCTTCGAATGCGTGGATGCTCTCTCATTGGGTGGCAGAGAAGAGATGATCTCCGCCTTTGACCTGCTCTTGGTGAACATCCCCCATGACACCTTGTCCCACCTGCCGAGTTTGACCCCTCTGGTTCGTCCGGGAGGCTTGATTCGTGGTTGGGCTGTGGTCGATGAATCGGACCACGAAGCGGCTGTTTCGACCTTAGACGACCTGCTCGGCGAGACGAGGTTAGAGATCCGCAGATCCTACTCATCCACGTCGAATCTCTGCAGGTTTGAATCGACGATGTGAAGGCGCCCCCGCCGGGATTTGAACCCGGGTCGGAGCCTCGACAGGGCTCCATGATAGGCCACTACACTACAGGGGCTTGGCGACTCGGCGACAGCGGACCTGTATTTAATCGGCACGTCATCCGCCGTTTGGGTGCGACGATGACCGATGAAGACACAGCGGATGAAGATGGGTCCGATAAGATGCTGGCGAAGGTCACCGGTGCCCCCGCTTCTCCCCCTCCTTCAGGCCCTCCGGCCAGCCCTCCCTCGGGCCCCCCATCGGGACCTCCGTCAGGGCCGCCGGGCGGCGGCGCGGGCGGGCCGACCATGTTCGGTGGAGGTGGCGGTGGACCCGCAGCCCCTCCACGCGCACCTCCCTCCGCGCCGGCAGGCGCTCAGACGATGCACTCCGGCTCAGCCGTTGCCGTCGAGGCCGGCGTCCAGAAGATTGAGGCAGCCAAGCGCACGATCGAAGGCGATGAGAAGGCAGAACTCGAACGTCTCAGAGATGAGAATGAGAGCTTGAAACAGGGCATGGCTGCGGCTGGAGAGATCATCCAAGATGTTGAGAATCCCCCGATGCCGCCGATCGTTGGCGAAGGTTTCGTCGTCCCCGGTGAGACCGTCGGCATGTTTGCAACCCTCGGTCGCCAATTGCACAAGGAACGCCTCCTGCACGGCACGGCTGGCTCCTTCAGCATGCTGTCACCCACCCACTCCGGCCTGGTCCACGTCACCCGCGAGGGTGCTGCGCTCGGTTTGATGAACGAAACCGATCTGCTGACAGGTCGATTGGGCGACGTCGCGCCGCTCGGTGCGGATGAGGATTGGCAAATCCACAGCGTCGGTTTGGCGATTGCAAGTCTGGAGCACGAAGGCCGCGGCGCCTGCATTCACGTTCACGCACCCTACACGACGACGATGAGTATGGAGAAGGATCGGTATGCCTTGGTACCGAACGACTTCGAAGGACGCTCAACATTCGGAAGAGCCACCATCGTCGATGTCCAATATGACGACATGGAAGGATACCTGGTCGAAATCACAGAGGCCCTCAAGCAGACGGGCAACAAATTGTTCGTCGCACGGGGCCATGGATTGTACGCGCTCGGCGCCGACCTGTTGGAGGCGTGGGGGCACGCTTCCGCCTTTGAGCACAGCATGCGCGTGCTCTACCTCAGTGAGATTGCGGACTTCTGAACGCCATCACCTTGATTGAGCGCCGCTGTCGCGGAACGAACGATGAGTGAGACGCCTCTGGTCATCGACGTGGTCGATAATGGCGGGCAGTGGACCCATCGTGAATGGCGGATGCTTCGCTACCTCGGGGTCGACACCCAGATTATCGAGAACACCACCCCCGTATCCGACCTTCGAGACCTCGATGGCATCCTCCTCTCGGGCGGGGCAGCCCGGGTCGGCCTGACCGGCGAGCTGGGCAATTGCGCAGCCTACCTCGAACTCGACTTGCCGGTGCTCGGAATCTGTGCGGGTCACCAGTTCATGGCGGGTCATTATGGTGGCAGCGCGGCGGAGTCGGAGACCCCCGAGTTCGGCGCCGCTTCAATCCGCCTGATCGACGGCGGTGGACAAATTTTCACGGGCACACCCGAAACCCAGACTGTATGGGAATCACACAACGACGAGGTTGACGTCGTGCCGGATGGATTCTTCATCACCGCCTCCAGTGATTCGTGCAAGGTGCAGAGCATGGAGAATGAGTCTGGAGATCGATTTGGGCTCCAATTCCATCCCGAGGTGAACGATTCGGAATTCGGTAGGGAGATGTTTCAGAATTTCATCGAGATTTGCAGAATCGCTCGCGGTGATGCTTGAACGGCCCCTACGGGGCCTTTTGCGGAGGCGACGGCTTCAAATGGGAGGGGCAGGTCGGCCGCTTCGATGTCAAAACCGGTCGAGTACAAGTGTCTCCGCTGCGGCAACCTCGAACACTTCGAGGGCACCCGCACCGGCATCTCCTGCAAAGCGTGCGGATTCCGCATCTTCGTCAAGCCCCGTCGTCAGGGTCACAAGACCCTGGATGCGGTCTGATTCGCCCGGCGATTTGAAAGACCGCGGCGCCCCCGATGTGGGCGATGGCTTCGTGGCTCTCGATTCATGCACCCCAGCGCTTCGATGCGCTTGCGATGCCCGATGCCATCCGTGAGCAGTTCATCCGCGCAAGCCTCCATGGCAATCCCCCTCATCTGCTGATTTCCGGACCCGCCGGCGTCGGCAAAACCGCCGCCTGGCGTCTGGTCGCTCGGCAAGTGCTCGGCGCCGGTTGGCGATCGACCTGCCACGTCCTACAGGCACGCGACCTTTCGGGTTCGCGCGGCGCCATGAAGACCTTCGAAGAATTCCTTCGACCGGCCGGCATCGGGTCTGAGGATACCTTGGCGGGCCGCACCAGTCTGGACGCCTTCGACAGGGGTATGTGGGTCGGCCAGATCGGCGAGGCACCCTGTGGAGAGGAATCACCCCTGACAGACGGTCGCGCCCCTGTCAGCCGATTGATCATCATCGAGGATGCGGACCATCTGGGAGATCGACGTCAACCCTATCTGCGCCGCATGATGGAATCCGAATCCCACACGACCCGTTTCATCTTCACCGCCCGCGCGCCGAGTCGCATCATCGATGCGTTGCGCAGTCGAATGCAGCACATTCGCTTGCCACCGGTGGACGGGGCTCAAATTCAGGCCACCGTCGAAAAGGTCGCCTCGCTGGAGGATGTCACATTGGCCACAGGTTTGGCCGCAGACATCGCCCACGTGGCGAACGGAAACCTGAGGCGGGCCTTGTTCACCACCGAATTACTCGCTCACCGTGGGCTGACATCCGAACGCGACCACCTCTTCGATGTGGTCTCAGCGAGCACCCTTCAACACGCCCGCCGCATGCTTGAACTCGCTCTGAGAGGCCGCGTGATCGAGTGGCGTTGGGAGAAACAATACGGCCGCAACGTGAAGATGCTCGAGGGCGCGATGGGACAACTCGACGAGATGATGGGCATCCATGCACTCGATGCCGATGACATCGTCCATCAGGTCCACATGGAATTGGTCGGCAATCGACTGATGCTCGCACCTGTGTTGCGCGACGAGATGCTCGCCGCCCTGTGCGAATGCGATGTATCACTGCGAGGGTCCATGCATCCGCGCATCCAAATCGAGCACTTTTTGCATCGGGTTGCAGGCGCGGGAAAGCGCCATGGCCTCTGTGTGAGTTGATACGGGCGCGGCAGGATTTGAACCCGCGATACCCGGCTTAGGAGGCCGGTGCATTATCCAAGCTATACTACGCGCCCGCAATCTCCTCCAACCCCCCATTCAAGGACATACCGGCCGCCAGAGGCGTCACGCTGATGACCCACCCGACCACCGCAGTCTCCGTAGCGATGATTCAAGACGATGCGGATGCGAACCTGCCGCGCCCCTACGGCGACGGTTTCGAGGCTGACGAAGGCTTGGATCACATCATCGCCGCACGCTTGGAACGGCGTGAGCGAGCCCGTCGATTCTGGGGCCGATTGGCCGGCACTTGGCTGCTCAAAGGGAGTCGCTTTTTGCTGCCCGTTCTCTTCTCCTTGGCGGCGATCGCCGTGATGGCCCGACCTCAACAAATCGATGGTTCTCTGATCGCAGCCTGCGCCGCCTTCGCCACGTTCTGCTTCCTCACACCCTCTCTGGTCGCAAGCAATTACGCGCTGTGGACTGGCCTCGATCGTTTGGGCGCAAGAGACCGCAGTCGAGAAGAACGCGATGGCGGGGTTGAACGGATTCTCAATGCATTGACTGAAGCGCGATTGCACGAGTTGATGCGCTCGTCGAATCAGTACGCCTTCGCCTTCTTGCTGTGGTTGGCCGATCGCTTCCCAGAGGGCGATGAAACCCGTGGACTGCTATTGGTCGGCAGTGTACTCGCCGCCAGTATCGCCCTGGCTCACACCTTCCTGATCGAGCAACGCACACCGAAGCATTCCGACCGGCTGCCCTTCCTGGTCCATCACGCGCCGAGCCAACACCAGAGCACACTCGGAGATGCCCTCACCGAAATTCTGCAAGCCCATCTCGATCCCGAGAGCGCGACTAGATTCAAGCATTGGAGAGGGGATGTTGCATCTCTAACCCGTGAGGGAGTGACGCCAGCCCAGGCCATCGAGCGATTGCTTCACCTGATCCATCTCGAGGGCCAGAATCTGTTGACCAGAAGGCAGATGATCGCCGAGGTGGAGACCGTTTTCAAACCCGAAGCGGTGAATTCCATCCTCTTTGAGAATCGCCATCTGGACCTGCCTACCCTGTCCAGATTGATGGGCCATACACGGGCATGGCAGCGCGGCTTATTTCGGCAATTGGACCGACTGCAATTCGATTTGATGGACCACAACGAATCGCTGGCCGGACGCGAGTGGAGGATGGATGCGAGTCTGCCCAATCGCTGTGGAGAATCCCGCGGTGACCTCTTTGTCCTCGTCAACAATCTCGGGACAGAGGAAATTCCAGTCGAACTCGAGGTCCACGTGCCCGACGGTCAGCCCTCCCGGCAGTTGTTCCGACTGACGCCCGGGCCCCTGCCCTCACCTGATCACCCCCTACCTTTGTCCTCCGCCGGCGAGGATGATGTGGTCGAGTGGTTGCCGCGTCTGACGGATGCTGCACACGTTCTCTGGTTGGGTGTGGCTTGGGTGGATGGCGTGGAAGGTCGTCGGCCGGTGCGACTCGAATTGCGCCACGTCGACGGTCGGACGATTCGGTCCGACACCCTGTGGACTCAGGTCCATGCGCGGGGCAGCAGTGGAGATTCTATGCGACGCCGGATGGAATTGGCACGGACACTGGCCAGGCGATGGCAAAAACAGGCCCTGGCGCGCTCCGACAGGCCGGGTCTTCTCGCACCATAGGTGCGAAGCGAAGGTGGGATGCAAGCGAAGGGGTGCGTTTATGATGCACCTTCAGGTGGCCGAGACCGATTGGTGAAACCATGGAAGCATGGGATGTTGTGGTCGTCGGCGGCGGGAGTGCCGCACTGCGTGCAGCCATCTCCGCATCAGATGCGGGCTCAAGGGTGACCGTGCTCTGTTCGGGCGCCCTTTCCTCAGACACCGATGGCGTCGCCCCCAGTGGCCTCGCTGCCTCGATTGGAGAGACCGATCACACCGGCCACGCGGCCGACACAATTCGCGTTGGCGCGGATCTCTGTGAGAGAGATGTCGTCGCCACTTCGACCGCCTCCGCGGCCGCCCACCTCGCCGAACTCGAGCGTTGGGGGCTGGTGCTGCGACGCGCTGGCAACGGCCTACCTCACCTTGGCCACCTGCCCGGCCAGAGCAATGGACGGACGGCGAACACCGGCGATTCAACCCCCAGGGAAGTCCGCGGCATTCTGGAAGAGCAATGCATCAAGCGAAACATCCCACGCCGCGGTGACATCGAAGTCCTCGATTTGGTGATGACCGAAGGCGGCGCCCGCGGTCTCATCGCGATGAACATCCAGACCGGGGAGATATTCGGTGTACAATCCCGCTCGATCATCCTCGCCGGCGAAGGATACGAGAGTGCATGGAATGGCGATGGTGTCGGCATGGGTGCGGCGGCGAGTTTGGCCCTGCGTTCGGGCATCGCTCTCGCCGATCTTGAATTCACCACACTCCACCCGCTGACCGTGAAGGATGGCGGCCTCCAACTGCCGCTCGATCTGCTCGGTGCAGGCGGGGTGGTCAATGGGCCCGACGGCCAGCCATTGCCGACCGATGACGGACCCGAGGCCCTCGGTCGCGCCATCCTTGCAGCCGGTGGCGCTTCTCTCGATATCACCAACATCTTGCGCACGGACCAACCTTGGTTCGCGGGCATTCACGACGCCTTGTCGACAAGTTGTGGCATCGACGCCTCGGCGATGGGCATTCCATTGATGCCGACCGTGGCGATGACCATCGGTGGCATTCCAACCGATTCGAGCGGCCGTGTGGTCGACTCGGATTGGGGCGTGGCCGTGCCCGGCCTATTCGCTGCAGGCGATGCGGCCTGTTCGGGCCTGCACGGCGCCGTGGTCAACAGTGGCGACCGGTTGCTCGGCGCCCTCTCGTCGGGAGTGGCGGCCGGAGCGAGTGCATCCGAACATGCCGAATCAGCGAAATTCTCTGGCTCGGCCGCGATTTCCACCGCTCTGTCCGAGGCCCACCACCTGCACGACACCGTTCTGTCCGAAGCGGGCAACGGCGGTACCGGTGCCGGTGCATTGCTCGCAAGCCTCGCCGCAACCATGCGCGCACACATGGGCACCAGCCGTGACGCGACGGGCTTGGCCACGGCCGCAGCTGAGATCCGCACCCTGCGGAAATCAGAATTCGGCATCACCGACTCCAGCCCTGTGATGAATACTGAGTTGGTCACGATGCGCCGCACCCAAGGCCTGCTCGCCATCGCAGAAGCCGCAGTGATCTGCGCCAATGCGCGCGAGGAATCCCGCGGCTCCCACACGCGAAGCGACCACCCTGAGTCGGATGCGAACCAGATTCACCACAGCCTCGCTTCGGGCGATGGTTCATCCGGCACCCTCGCGCTCCGCAACTGAGAAGCGTGGATTCGCATTGACACCATCCATGCGGGCCGAGCGTGTCTTCGCAATTCTCTGCCTCGCGATGTTTATCTCCGGCTGTATCGGCACAGAGGACCCCATCGGGGACGACAAAGACGTTGACCCGATGATCAGCGCGGACTTCACCTCTTTACTTCCTGACGAAGAGATTGCGCCTGTGACGGCCAACCTGCGCACGATGGATGTGGACGGAGATGGCGTCGACGAGGTCGTCTTCACCGAACCGATCGCCGGCCGCATCGGTTGGGTCGAATCCACCTGCACCCCCGCCTCTTGTGAAGCGACCCTGATCGAGGACCTCGGCGCCCCGGCCCGCACTGCATCAGCGGATCTGGATGGGGATGGCATCATCGAGATCATCGTTGCCGACATCGGCATTCTCTACCCCTCCAACGAGAAGGGCGGCCGCATCCTGTCCATCGAGAACGGAGAGGTCACCGTGCTCATCGAAGGACTCGGACGCACGGTGTGCGCGGAACCGGCAGACTTCGACGGCGACGGTGATCTCGACCTGACCCTCTGCGAATTTGGCCATGACGAGGGCAGCATCTCTTGGCTGGAACAGAATGCGACCGGCGGCTGGGAACAGCACATCATCGATGCGAGGCCCGGCGGCATCGACGCGAGGCCGTACGACATGGATGGGGACGGAGACATGGACATCGTCGCAACCATTTCTCAGAACTCGGAGGACATCATGTACTACCGCAACGAAGGGAGCGGTACATTCCACAGTACCGTAGTCTTCGATGCGAGTGAGACCTGGTTCGGCATGAGCGGCCTGCGTTTGGCCGACCTCGACCTCGATGGCGACATGGACATCGTCTTCACCAATGGGGATACCATGGATTTCGATACACCGAACGGCATCGACCCGAACCAATTGCACGGCGTGGCCTGGTTGGAGAACGATGGAACGGCCAATTTCACCCACCACGATCTCCTGCGCAACTGGGGTGCTTACGACACGGTGATGCTGGATTGGGATGACGACGGAGACCTCGACATACTCGTGATTTGCCTCCAGATGGATGGACAATTCCCAGCCAATACCACCGCGAACCAGCTGATTCTACTTCTGAATGAAGAGGATGGATGGGGGGCCAACGAAGTGCGAACCTCAGCCAACCACCGGCTGTTGTCGGCCACCGTCATCGATGGCCGGGTATTCTCGGGAAGTCATGACCCACTCGGGCGAGGGGGCGAATTGTCTCGACTGGGAATCCTCAATTTCATTGTCGCCGTGGCCTGAGTCGGATTCATGGTGCTGCTCATCCTCGGACCGCCATGGCGGAGGAGACGTTGTTCACCAAAATCATCCGCGGAGATATTCCTTCTTCGAAGGTTGCTGAAGGCGATTTGTGGTACGCATTTCTGGACATATTCCCACGTCGGGATGGCCATACGCTGGTCGTTCCAAAGGAACAGGCCCAGCGCATCGCCGACCTATCTGAACAGAGCCGACGCGCCCTGATGGATGGCGTGGTCGAGGTGCAGCGAAGATTGTCCGCCGAATACGGCACGACAGATTTTGCCGTCGGCATTCACGATGGACCGATCGCCGGTCAAGAAGTGCCTCACGTCCACATTCACGTCTGTCCGAGAACCGAGGGTGATGGGGGCCTGACCCTGCTCGCCTGCTGGCCGGATGCACCCACACCCGGCGGTGAGCCCGACTTCGCAGGATTGGCCGACCTCTCCTCGCGATTGCAGGCACATTGACAGGCACGACGCCTCGAGGTGAACACATGGCGGATGAAGACATTCAGGTGATTCATTCGGGCGAGGACGGCGCCGTCGATCACCATGGCGAGGCCTTGTCCACCCTCTCACGCCGCGCCTCCATCATCGACGTTCCACGGGTCGAAGCAGCCCGTCGGACCGGCAAGAACCCCGGAGATCACCCCGGCATCAACTGGTTCTATGCCATGATGAGGGGATTCTGCCGGCGCGCTTTCATCCAACAATTCCGGACCATCGAAATCACCGGAGAGGAGCATACTTCATCGGACGCGGGCACTTTGACCGTGGCTTGGCACACCAACGGACTGATCGACCCGATTTGCTTCGTCACGACCCAGCCGAAAATGCTCGTTTTCGGCGGCCGTCATGACATGATTACCCGACCCATCATCGGCTTCTTCGCCTCCCGTGTCGGTGGTCAACCGGTGTTGCGTCAGGCCGAATTGATGCGTGGCGGAGCGTCCGCAGAAGCGGCGGCACGCATCAATGGCAAGACAATGTTGACCTTGGCTGAATGCATTGCCCACGGGCATGCGACCGCGCTGTTTCCCGAGGGTACCTCACATGAGGAATCCAATATGAAACGCCTCCGAACCGGCCCGATGCGCTCCGTCATCGCGGCGAATTCAATCGCTGATGAGAAGGGATTGGATGAGCCCCACCTGTTACCGGTCGGCCTGCATTATCGCGTATCTTGGTATTACCGAACGGACCTTTGGATTGAATATGGTTCACCCATCTCTTTGGCCGGTGCGATCCATCCGGCCGAGGACCGTGCACGTCTCTTGGCAGGCGAGTGGGTCGAACCCCCGCACGACACGGTCAACGCGATTCGCGACGAGGTCAAAGAACGATTGACACCGATGACACCAGATGCGAAATCATGGAGGGAATACTGCACTTGGCACGTTCTGGGAAACCTACGCACCATCGCAAACGGTGGTCGCAACGAGACCTGGCGCGAAGAGGTACTCGCCGCCCGCAAGGCCCGCGATGACCTGCGGGCTGGTGATACCACACTGTCGGATGCCCTCCCCGCGTCCAAACGCATTGGCGATGCGTTGGATGCGGCCGGTATCGACGGGCGCTCACTCGGGCCGCGCGGGTTGCGACGGCCCTGTACCCACGACCGCCTCGCCATCCTTCCAGCACTCATCCTCGGTCTGTTGGCGCTCCCCCTCACCCTGATTTCGAGCGGACTTCTCATCGCCGGTGCAAAATTCCTGGGCGATCGTACCGACGAGGGTTTGGACGCCCGCACTACCCATCATTTCCTCGCTGCTCAACTCGGCCCGCTGCTCATCTGGCCACTCCCTATTCTCGGCTTTTGCACAGCGGCCATCATGCTCGGCCATCCCTTGTTGCACGTCGGCGGTTTGGCGGTGATTCTGCCCTTCGCATTCCACCTCTCGAATTGGATGATGATCAAGGCCTGGGATTTCTATGTCGACGCCCGAACCGCCCACCGGCTCGGGCGACTGCGAGGTAGTCGGGCCGGTGATGCGATTGCCACCGACGTTACCGGCGTGCTCGCTGCGCTGAAATAGGTCGCCGCCCGCCAACGGTACATGGCGGCCGGGGACATCGAGGAACGCGTTCGCGGATGGCTGTCCAGTGAAGGGCTTGAGACCAAGGTTCGTGAGGACCCTCGCGCCGATTTCCATCTGCTCGTGAGATACCCACCGACCAAACATGGACACGTCTTCAATGTCCTCTCCCCCAAGGACCGCGATCTGCTGGTGATTTCCAGTGTCACCCAGGTCGACGCAGGTCAACAGGACGAGATGACCAAACATGCCACCGACGACCCCCACGGTTGGGAGGAATGGTTGCACGAGACCCGCCTCCACCTGACCCGCGCACACGTCGATTGGGTGCTACACGTCGGTCACGGAGAAGAGAAGCCCGGCGCCTTGCAGGCCTTCAACCTCTCAATGCCAACATGGTTCGATGGAGTGACTCAAAACGAGGTCATGCAGACCCTCCGCAGGTTGTGGTTGTCCAAGCTCAGCCTCATTCATGAGATCAAATTCTCCTATGGCCCTGGCGTCGGCAAGCCGGGCCCGGTGGACGATTGGAAGAAGAGCGGTCACCCCGCCCCACAGAAGGGTGACTCCGCCCCATCCACCAAAGAGGTCGAAACCGATGAAACCGGTGGATTCGGCACCGGATTCGACCCTTCGGACTGGGTCTGAAACTCGCCAATTGCGCTCATGCGCGCTCGCGCAAGAACTGACCACTGAGGGGTTCGGTTAAGTAGGAGTGGAACTGCGTTTTGAAATCGTTGGAGAGTCTCTCCACGGGGTTGAACAAAATGAATCAGAACAAGCACGGAAGCATCACGATGGTGATGATCTTCTTGATGAGCACACTACTGATCGGATATACACCACCCGTTGCCGAAGGTGCAACAGTGGTCATCACCGACGCGGTACAGGTCGTGGACGGCGGCTCAATGAATGAGCGCATGGCCTCGATGACCAGCGACAGTGAAGGCAACATCCACATCGTGTGGAGCCGCAACACGCAGCATCTGTACTACACGATGATGAATCCGCGCGCTCAAACGGTGATCGATGCCACCCAAATTTCCAACCCCGGCTCACACCGCGCTTGGCACCCCGACATCGACATCGATTCGGAGGACCGTGTCCACATCACCTGGACGGACAAGGCGAGCCAGCACACCATTTGGTACACCTTGCTCGACCCGAGTCTGGATGATCAGGATGGCTCGGCCTCGGACGATGGCACCATCACGGTCGTCGACGACACGAAGGTGTCGCAGCGCCAGCAGAACCGCGACTGGCCAGCCATCGCAGTCGACAGTCAGGACAATGCCCACATCGTTTGGGAAGATTCCTACGACCGATTCGACAAGTACTTCCAGCAACCCCAGATTTACTACAAGTTCCTCGAGATTGACCAGACCACCCGCGAGGCCATCACAGCGATCGACAGCACCCTGTTGACGCCGATCATCGGCCACAAGGGACACCCCGACATCGCCATCGATGCGGACGACATGGTCCAAATCGCCTGGGACGACACCCGCGGCGGCAAGGTCGAGATCGTCTCTCCAATCGATACATCGGGCTCGATGTACTCCGAGTGGGCTGACATGTGCACCCTCTTCTACGGTGGCAGTTGGACCAACGGTGGCAACTTCGTCGGCATCAAGCCGATGCTCGAGGAAGCCAACATCACGGTCTTCGAGACCCTCTACGCCCTCGGCGGATACTACCCGAGTGCAGCGAATTCCGGTTCTTGCGCCGCGCAGCCTCACCACGAGCAGCCCCGCTCGAACATGCTGACCCTTGGCGATGATTCCGGTGGCCTGATCAAACTCTCAAACACGATTTTCAACGGTGCAGCCCAAGGTGGCGGCTACCAAGGTGAGGACTGGGGCCCGGGAAGCACCTGGGCCTGCCTCTCATGGGTCGACGCGCAGGGCAACGTGCCCGGCAACCCGCCGACTACCTATGACCACAAGTGGAACCCGAACGCCACCAAGATTGTCATCCCCATCTCCGATGAGGGACCCAAGGGCGGCGACCCGCCCCAGCAGTCCGATGACATCCAGAGCATCAACGAGGCGCACGACGCCTGTGTCGATGCAGGCGTCATCCCTGTGGGCATGTACGGATCCTCTTGGGGCGGCAACAATCAGGTCTCTTCCCACATGAAGGATCTCGCCCAGTGCCCCAATGGTCAGGTCAACATGAACCCGAGAATCTGTCCGGGTTCGACCACACGAAATACCGACGCGGGCGGGCAGGTCTACGCCTTCCCTGCCTCTGGATCCAATCAGATGGATACGCTGGTCGAAGCGATGGTGTTCCTTGCGACCAACAACAGCCGTGAGATCTACATGACCGTTCTCGATCCTTATGCGAAGGTTCAGAATCCCTCACCGGGCTGGACCTACGGCATGGCTGGCCTCGAAGAAATCGGCGGTCGTTACACCGAGGACCTCGGTCCCAGCCAGGACGAGAACGGCTACGGCCACCTCGTCGTGGTGAACGACACCCGTGTGACGCTGGACGACGCGTTCAGCCTGCACCCTTCGCTGGCCATCGACAACAGTGGCGACACCCACATCACGTGGATGGACGGCCGCGATTATGGATTTGACAAGGACGACAATTACGAGGTCTACTACTCCCGCCTCCGCCTCCGTGGAACCGCGGACTGGAACGGCGTCTCAGGCGGACTGCCGACCTACGGAATCAAGAAGATCGTCGACACCCGCATCTCCTACACTGAAGGTGCGGCAAACGTCAATCCGAACGATTACTGGAGCGCATCCTCCTACATGCCTCAGGTCCTTGCCGACGCTCAGAACAACGTCCACATCTCGTATCTGGATAACTCCAATGCGAGTCAAGGCGAGTCGATCATGTACACTCGGCTGAACCACACGAATGACCAAGCGGATTGGCCGCTCAACAGCATCGCTGCAGCCGTCCTCGACCCGTGGGAGTTGGTCGATGTGACCACCTGGCATTCCGACAAGCTCGGCCCGAACACCGGCCGCGCACCCGAACTGTCCCAGCCGCCCGCCTTCTCCAATGACCTTGGCAGTGGGGCGCACATCGCTTGGTCGGACACGAACAAGTGCAACGATGAATCGAACAATGGTGCCTACACGCTATGCTATACCCACGTCTTGACCGGTCAGGTCGACGTCGAATTGGGTGATGGCGAGACCTATTACCACGTCATCGAGCCCGGGGAACAGACGATCTACAACCTGACCGTCAACAACACGACTCCTGGACCGGTCGACCTCGTATCGGACACGTTTGCTGTGAATCTCTCCGGCGTGCCGGTCAATTGGACGGCGAATCTGTTCTTCGCCGACAACCATACGGCGATTTTCCCAGAGACACCGATCTTCCTGGCCGGTGGCGAGTTGGTGCGCGTTTACCTGCGCGTGCGTGCGCCCTCGATCTATCAGGCCAACCACGATGAACTCGCCCAAATCACCGTCTCGGCGATTTCGTACAAGGATCCAGCCATCCGTTCCGATCGGCTGACCCTGACCCTGATGGATGTCAAACACGGCATTGAATTGGAGACCAGTCATTACCAATCTGACGTGGAGCAAGGACAGACGGCGATATTCTCGATCACCATCACGAACACGGGCAACGTGTTCGACTCCTTCGCCTTCTATGACCCGACCACACTGCAGGGCCAACAGGAATGGCTGCTGCCGTGGGGCTGGCAGATCAACTTCCCGTTGATGGTCAGTCTGGACCCCGGACAATCGGTCACGAAGAACCTCGAAATATCCGTACCGACCACCCAAGACCCGGGCACCTTCGCGCTCTATCTCAAGGGCTGGTCGATGGGTGAACCCGTCAAGAGTCAGGCCAAGGGCACCTATGACGTGCTCGAGTTGTGGGTCAACGTCAGCATCCGCTCCACAGGCAACATCGTCTTCGAGATCTATGACACCTCGGAGTATGTGATGCCGGGCGAATGCCACACCTACGACATCGACGTCATCAAGCACTTCGCACCGGGCTACCTGGTCTTCACCACGCCTGGCGCACCTGAACTGCGCCCCGCAGGCGTGCCGGAGAACGTCTGGCGATACGACCACTGGACTGTGAGTTTGGACTTCACGAACGCACCCGGTGGCAATTCAATCAACATGAGCGAGCCGCGGCACTGGTCGAACATCGACCACCCCTATACTGTGGGCGTGACGGTTTGTGCACCGCAGAACGCGAGCGCGGGACTCGGTCCGGCCGTGACCATCAAGGCTCACCTGCAGAGCGCTTCGCGCGTCTCTGATTCGGCGATTCTGTCGACCAATGTTGAGCACGTGTACGATCTTGAGATGGAGTTCCCTGAGAAGGTCTTCACCGCCGATCCCGCCGATGTACTGACCGTCAGCACCACGGTGGTCAACAGCGGCAACGGACCGGACCGTTACGACATGCGCGTCCATTCCGTCAGCGATACCGAGGGCAATCAGTTGCTATGGGATGTCGAAATCCCACGTGCCCACCTCCTTGAGTTGGACCGCGATGATGAACAGACCCTCGACATCATCATCCGTATACCGGATGAAATCGTCGCGGGTGATTACCAGATCGTCATCAAGGCCTACAGCGAGGAATCCTTTGATGGCACCCTCGAGCGGGATGCAGTTCTTCTCGAGATCCAAGTCAATGAGTACCATGACATGCGCATCTGGCTCGACCCACTCGTTGAGAGTCAGGTCAAGACGACGGCGCCTGGACGCACCGTTCGCTACCTGCTGAACGTCACGAACAATGGCAACGTGCCCGACATCGGCACCCTGCACAATCACACAAAGAGCGGTGAGATTTGGGACCGCGTACCCGGCATGGGTTCACTGGACACATGGCAGATTCGCTATGCGATGGTCGAGGATTTCGACACCGAGTTGCCCCGCGAGATCCCCTGCGCGTCTCTGGGTGTTGGAGAGGCCGCACCCGCACAGGGCTGCGCCTACCATTCCGATGGGACCTGGTCCCTCGCTGAGATGCCCGCATACAGTACGGTTCAGGTGATGGTCATCATCGACATCAGCCCCTCCGCTACGCTTGCAAACCGCGAGATTGGCATCAAGGTGCTCTCCAACTACGGCAGCGCCCCGATGGGCGATGCCGACGAGACACCCGCCTGGGAGGACAGTTGCACGATCGATGCCGACAATGACGGTGTGATGGACAACGTCTTCCCCTGTGACACGAACGAGCAGATTCTGCGCATCCGCTTGCGCGCACCTGACTTGGAAATCATCGAGGTCCGCGCTGTCAAGGATACGGCTCCGGTCGGCGACATGATTCCGATCAATATCAAGGTCATCAACCGTGGAAACGTCCACGCCACGGACATCAACATCGTCCTGTGCGAAGATGAGACCGCTTCGAATCTGCGCAAAAACATCTGCGAAGAAGAGAACGTCGCCTATCGCCAGGTGATCGGCGCACTCATGCCGCCCGACGACTCGGGTTCTGGGGATGAGGACGCTGTCGAGATTACACTGCTCTATCCGGTCAAGGCAGGCAGCCACAACATCGTGGTCATCGTCGACCCGGGCAACTACATCATCGAAGCCAATGAGGCCAACAATCGCAAGGAAGTCGGTGAGCTCTCCAGCGACAACGGCTTCTTAGACGTCGCGATGGAGGTCGCAGGTGAGTGGTCGGTCCCGACCATGATCATGCTGCTCACCCTCGCTCTGATGGCTGTGGCTGGCATGGTGATGGTCGCCCGACGCCGTGAGGCGTTGGCCCGCGTCGATGCACAGTCGAGCATGATAACTGTCGACGACGACATGCGGTTCTGATCGCCGTCTCGTGAGACCTGAGATCCCCTCCGATCGTGATGTTCGGATTGGTATCTCGTGAAGGCATCCGCGATGAATATCGCCTTCACCTGCGGGCGGATGCCTTCCCGACCGACCTGCGGTCGGTGAGTGACGAATCGATTCGCTCTGCTGCCAACCGGCATCACACGACGGCGCTCAGAATGAGAATCCATTCACTTGGCTGAGGTTTTGGAGAGCCACCAGGGCAGAAGACGGTCATCGGTGGTGGCGATCAGCGTGCCGGATTCGGCCCCGATCTGACGCATCATCAGGCCACGCAAGGCATCCATCATCTCCTCCGCGCGCTGAGGCTGAATCTGTAAACCAGCACAGAAGCGGTCGAGGTCGACCGGCCTGCGCGGTGCCTCGAGCAAGGTGTGGGCGAGTTGCCGCTCTTCGTAGAGATCGAAGGTATCATCGACGACACGACTCGCCTTGTGCTTGATTTGTTGATGCAGGGCGATGAGGGCATCGCGCTCCATATCGAGTCGGTCCAACTCATCGTTGAGATCCGATAGCATCTCGAGTGCCTCTGCCATCGGTAGCCGACGCCGCGTGCCGACCCTGCCAGCCACGCTCAGCACCTCATCCGGCAACCGTGCGGACAGACGGGTCGGCCCGCCGGGCGGCAATTGTCGATGCTCAGCTCTGAACAGGTCTGGGCCGAGGTCCAGGCGTAGAGAGAAAGATTGGGTCACGGCATAGATCCGTTTGGGCGGACCTCCCTTTTCGCTCGGGACCTTCTCACTGGTGACAAATCCCGCCTTTTCGAGCACTTTCAAGTGCTTCATCACAGCCTGTTGGGAAACTTCGAGGAGATCTGCGAGTTGCAGCGGGTAGTGTGGCTCCCGCACGAGACGCTCAAGAATGGACCTGCGCGTCCCGTTCTCCAGGATCGAGAGCGCGGTGTCAAAATCCGCTGTCACTTCACAACCCGGTGTTAACTAGCCAAAGGACCCCTATCAATCCTCGGCCATCTCAACCTTCGTCCCACGACTTCCAGTTGGTGCCCTCTTCAGCCGGGGTATCAGCGATTTCGGGATTTTCGGTCAACGCCTCCTCAACGGCTTGGATCTCATCGATCACTCGGGTTTGGGCCGCGATGCCATCGGGCTGGTCAGCGAATGGAGGCGGTACCTGAGACTCGGCCGCCTCGCCTGGGACATTGAGGTCCAGAGGCGCGCCACTGCGCAGACTGGCCCACACCTCGTCCGTGGTCGGCACACGTTGTGAAACCCCATCTGTTCCGGGAGCGATCGGTACCTGGACACCTCCCGCGGTCTGCATGACGATGTTGGCGCTGCCGGCCTGACGTCGACTGGTCAACCACAAGGTGCCGCCGATGGGCAGCATACAGGCGCCACACAGCAGGGTCATGCAACTGACCTGGAGCAGCAACAAGGTGTTGCCTCCACCTTCGATCTGTTGCTCATCGATGATCCAGAGCGTGCTATTGCGGTCATCGAGATTGTGAATTTCATGCTCACCATCCGCTTCAGCCGTGTATGTGCCCGTGATTTTGTAGAGCTGATTATCCACACCGATGCGATCACTTTGGAGCCATCCCGGCGATGCACGAGATATCTCGGCGCCGGTATGAACTTCGGTGAGGGTACAATTCGCCTTCGAAGAATCCACCCTGTAAGCCAGATAGACGTGTCCTTCGGTCAGGTTGATCGTGACGGTTTGGCCCGCAGCGACCATGGCCACATGGTTCTCACTGGGGTCCATCGCCGCCTCGAGATCTTCCCAACCCGAGTAGAGAACTGTAGACCCGATGACGATGAGAAGCGCGCCTGCGATGAGCAGACGCTTGGGCCAGACCGGGGGAGTCACACACCCACCTCAACACCGACGTTCATGGGGGTTGCGCTCAGATCCCGAGTCCGATTTCATTCAATTTTTCCGGCAGATAGGTATCGGTCACGAAATCGAGACCATACTTTGCCAACGACTGCTGTTCGGCCTTCTTGCCGAGGTCGAGCATCATTTGAATCTGGCTCTGCCACCAACCATCGGCAAACCGGGGGTCGGTCAATTCCGCCTTCAAGGCTTCAACGTCCTTGCTGCTCAACGTGTCGCTCGGCAGGTCATAGGCCTCGATGTCATCGGCGGTGATGCCGAGATATTGGGCCGATGGGGTCGCGAGATATTCCGAGATGTGCGCGGTCTTGATCGCGCCATAAGCGATACTTGCAAAAATTCGGAATGACCAGGGATCACCGTCGAGGAAGACGATGACAGGCAGGTCCCATTCCTCGTTCATGCGTTTCATGATGCGGCGAGTCGACCGTGCTGGCTGACCCTTCAGGTGGAGCAGGCCACACTGATATTCCTCATCAAAACCATTCTCCACGAGCCGGTCGAACATCCCACCTGTCTCGATGGCCATGATGAATCGAATGTCGTGTTCGATCAATCGAATTTTTTCCAATTCGACGTTATAGGGCAGACCGTATCCCGAATCCCCAACATCATCCCGGGCGTTGATACGCATCCAGTCACCGCGGCGATTGCGCTCGTCGAGGGTGAGATTGCCGATCATGCGGGCCCCATCCTCTTCAGGTCGGAGTTTGAAATCCTCGCGCAGGCAACGCGTCACGATTTCAAGGTCCTCGGCGAGATTGTTCGATTCGTTCTGATTGCCGAACTTTCCATTCCCCCACGCCTCGGAGATGTAGTACATCTCACGAAGGGTGCTCGACTTGCCGGCGTCGATCATCCCTTCGATGAATTCGATCGTGTGCAGTGCCCGCAGCAATACAGTTGCAGATGCCAGCGAGGTCGCATCGCGAATGGAACGCTTTTTTCCATACTTGAAGACACCCAGTTTTTCATCAAATCCGATGTTGTTCTTGGTGCGAACGGGCAGGGTCATGGTCGGGGCTTCGCCCTTGAGCATGCGAGAGTACATCTCACGGGCAACGTCATGGAGACTCTCAACGGTCTCCTCACGGGTCTTGCGGGTGGTCGCACTCATTCATCTCCCTCCGTCGACGACCAGGACATGATATCACCTGGATCAATGGGTGCTTCAGTAGTCTCCGGCTGGCTTCCCGTCGCGACGGGTGAGGCCAGCTCCACGACTTCCTCCTCGACGGCGACCACTTCTTCTCTGAGCATTTCAGCGAGGATTACCTCGTCGAGTTTGGTCGCGCCGATGATTTCGCCTGCGCCGCGGAAGAAGATGTCGAATGACGTCCAATCACCTTTGGAGAGCCCGCCGACAGCGAAGCTGACACTGAGGCATTGCCCCGGTTCGATGGCCGGCAATTTCCAGGCCCACAACCCCTTCGCTTCACGCCGGCCGCCGAGCGAATTGTCGACCATCTCGACGCTCTCGCGTTCGGGCCATGTGCAGAGTAGTGTGTATGCGCGCGAGCGAGCCGTGTAGTTGTAGACGTCGATGGTCACCCGCGACAAGCGCGCTTCAGATTCCCATTCGATGCCCTCCTCGAGGAAGACCGCATTCATGATGCGGGTGATGACCGGCGCCAACGGGACGGGTTCAGCACCGAGGATGGCGATCGTCTTGTCGTGAATTTCTGGTAGGATGATGTTGACCAGTTCGAATTTCTCCTGGGCCTTCTTCTTCTGTGCACTCTTCTTCAGGTGATTTCGCAGGCCGCGACCGACCTCGAGCATGGCGAGTCGAATCTCATCGAAGACATCGACATTGTCGGCCAAAGCCTCCTTCGCCTCACTGGTGAACTGCACATTCGTACTGGCGAGGTGAACCAGCACAGCTGCTGGTCCCTTCGGGATCCCACGCCCACCGGGATGGTCGAGCCCGTAGCGCTTCCAATCGATCGATTCCAACGCCTTGGTCAGGAGACAGCCACCCTGCTGGTACATCAGCGGCACCCGATTGGCGAAGCGAAGCATTTGGATGGGTTGGTCTGCGGGCAAATCGCCCCCGAAAATCAGACCGACCTCGACTTGGAATGGATTTCCATTGCTCACCCGCGGCTCACGGGTCACCGTCGAGACAAATCTGGAATCGATGGCCTTGGACAAGCCCTTTTTGATGAGCAAGTCCTCGATCGGCGAGAGGCAATCTGTAGGTGGCGCAGGCATGCGGGCATCGGTCAAACTGGCCAGCAGTGTGGTGACCTCTTCGGGTTTCAGAGATTTCGGCCGGCGAGAGGAACTCAGGCCCGCCTTCGAAATGATGGTCTCACTACGCGTATTTGAGAGGCTGGAGAATGTATTGCGCAAGAAGTAGCGTAGCGGTGTCCGTGCGCCCTCTCCTTCGGACGGGGTACTCGCGTCCCTCAGCAGGCGTTGCAGGGTGCCGATCTCCAAGCCATGTGGATGGGGTTTGATCTCTTTGACCGCCCGGGGCAATTGGTCCGTCACCCGCGGCCAAGAGGCCTGATCCGTGACCATGCCCTGCTCATCATATACACTGAAATCGATGCTCGCGTGGGGATTGACGATACTCGTCATCTTGAGGTATTGATAGACGGATTGCTTACCGCGCTGGTACTTCGCCTTCATGCGCGTCTCAATGCGCAATCCATGTGGAATGGCCAGACCCGTGTGCTCATCTTCCCAATGGAATCGCTTCTCACCGGTCGTGATCGCCTTGTTCTTCTTGGTGTCCAACCCGATATCGATACGGATGGCCGGATTCTCTTCGGTCCGCGTCGCTGCGATTTTCGAGATGATTTTACTCGGCTTTCCGGTCGTCAATTGACCGTACATCACGACCCCTGTGATACCGATGCCCTGCTGCCCTCGGGTTTGACGAATGGTGTGGAATCGGGAGCCGAACAACAGAGAACCGAACGCCTTCGGAATCGCCTTTCTCGGAATGCCCGGACCATTGTCCTGAGCGATCATCACGAGTTCGTCTTTCTTCCCTGCGACCTTGTGAATCTCGATTCGAATTTCTGGAAAGATGCGGTGCTCCTCGGCCGCGTCAAGGGCGTTGTCTACAGCTTCCTTGACGGCGGTGATGATGGATCGTGGCAGTGTATCGAAGCCGAGGAAATGCTTGTTCTTCTCAAAGAATTCAGAGATGCTCGCCTGTTGCATGGTGGATGATGGTCTTGCCATTTGCCTCGAACTCCACTGCCCCAGGTCCTCCCTCACGCCGAATGCGGAGGGGCCAGCCGGCCGCAATCCCCTCCGGGACAGCGGGGGCGTATAAGCCTCAGCACAACGACCGGCAAATCATTCCGATTTTTCGATGTCTAAGATTTGGTCGAGCCTATTCTTGGCCAACCGGTGCATCCAGATGGCCCCTCCAATCGTCAGAATCAGGCTGAAGATCATCGTGGCCCACCATAGCGTGTCACGTTCGGGACCCGTGCCCGCAACGATCGCTGCGACGTCGCCCAATGCCGCACCCCACCAAGCATAGAGTGCGGTGGGAACAAACGTCAGGAGGTTGCCTTTCAGGTAATCCGAGGAGCGGATGCGGGTCGCACCCCACAGATAGTTGGAGAAATTGTATGGCAGGACCAACGACAGGCGAAGCAGAGCCGTGACGATAAATCCATTCTCTTCCGCCGCTTCATCCAAGGCGCGCCACATCGGCTTCTCGAGGGAGGGCTCTAACCACCGCCGCCACCCGAAATATCGCACCATGTAGAACGGGACGAATGCGCCGAAGAATGCGCCCAATCCTCCTGCGACGAGCCCACCGGTGAATCCGAACAGGGCGCCTGCGACCAATTTCATCAGTGAGGAGGGAACCATCACAGTGGCGAGGATGACGAATGCGAGCGCATAGAGAAGGACACCAGTCCACCCCATTTCGACAAGCGGTGCCCCCGCCCGTGACAACCACAGGACAACCGGCGCGAAGACGATGGTGTATCCGCCGTAGATGATGAGAAGCCCAAGGCCGAGTTTGACCCGATCTTGATTCAGTGACATCCCTCAGGCAAACATGTCGGGGTGCCAGGCTGTGATATGGCCGGTGAAGGCGCTGGCCATCACGGTCAGTGGGCTTGCCAAATAGAGTCGGCCCGGCCCCGATCTTCCCTGGAAATTTCGGTTGATGGCCGAGACGGTGACCTGTTCAGCCTCGTCTGAGACTCCTGGCCCCGCACCGATGCAGGCACCGCAGCCCGGATCGATGAGTTTGACACCGGCACGCTCGAATAATTCGGTCCACCCTTCGCGCTCGGACAATTCCTTGACCGTCTTTGAGCCGAACTGGATGTAGCAATCGACACCTTCAGCGATTGTCAAACCCGCCTCGAGTGCGGCACGGGTCACCATCGCATAATAGGCAAAATCGTCATCCTTCCCCGCCGTACAGGACCCCGCGTATGCGATGTCGATTTCAACCGTGCCAAGATCAGCGATGAAGGCGCCATTGGTCGGGTCGGACGGCACACCTTCGTCAGGATTTCCTGGATGAGCGACCATCGGCCGAATCGAATCCATATCGATGGAATGTATGCCTCCGTCGTAGACCGCATCGACGTCCGGCAGGACGAATGCGGCACGGATGTCAGCCTCTGTGAGATTTTCACGTCGCGCCAGCAACCACTCGACTGTGCGGTCATCCGGCTCACAGATCCCGGTCTTGGCACTGCATTCCGTCGCCATGTTGCACAACGTCGCCCGCTCATCCATCGATAGTGAAGCAAGGCCTGGGCCGCCGAATTCCATCGACCGGTCCAGTGTGTCGGAATGCTTGGCATAACGCCACAGGATGTGGAGGATGATGTCCTTGGCCGTGCAGCCCGGATCCAATGTTCCAATGAGTTCGAAGCGGATGCTCTCTGGTACATTGACGAAGGCGAACTGATTGTGGACCAGGTTGGCATACTCGGTTGAACCGACGCCGTAGGTCAACGCATTCGAGGCGCCACCCATGCAGGTATGGCTGTCAGTGGCCTGGATGAAATCACCGACGTCAATGAATTCCTCCCGTGCGACCTGATGGCAGATGCCAGGACTGACGCCATCCACGGCGGAATAATCGCGAACGCCTGTGTGGCGTTGAAAGACGACTTGAAGGTCACGCAGCGCCTGAATCTTGGCGGTATGAGCACCGAACCTCGGCACGCCGGTCGCATAGAGCAAGTGGTCTTCGAATACAGCGAACTTGGGTGGATTTGGCAGGGTGTAATCCGGTCCATACTCAGCCGACAGAAAGTTGTGGACCTGTGCCGTTGTGAATTCATGGGAATAACCACCGTCGACACTCGCAAGGACCGCATCACCGGGCGATACATAGCAGGCTGAACCGTTCTGGCCGAGCAACTTGTTGGCGATCATCTTCTCCACCATCGTCATCGGACGCGGTTCTTCACTCGCCGGGGGTAAATCGATCTGACCGGCCTTCAGTCGCTTGGCGAATGGGAAAATACCCCCACTCTCGATGATGAGTCTAGTCACCGGGTCATTGCGTTCGGTGAATTCGGAGAGTGAGATGATCTCACCGGCTTGCAATCGAATGAGCATCGCATGATCACCCATCAATTGGCCGAGGTTGATGTTGTTGCGCGCATGAATCGGCGCGAACGAGGCCGCGATAATCGTTCGAATGCCCGACCACCGCTCACACTGGGGTGCGGTCTCGCGACTGCTCCCCGTTCCTTTTCGATGACCGGAGACGATGACCTCGAACCCTCCATCCTTCAGCGCCCGCGGTCCGAAGACCCGTTCACCCTCGTGCATCAGACCGGCGTAGGCATTGTCAGCAATTTTGTCCGGGTCGTGGTCAAAGCAGACCCAGGCCGGCGTCATGACGTCGGTGTTGATGTCATCCAGAAGATCCTCGACGGTGAGATTCTCCATGCGCAGATCTAGCCCGTCGTAGAGTTGGGCTTTGATGAGGGCGAGGTCCTTGGTGAGGAAGAGAACCCGTTTTCCCGGCGTCAATGAGACGTGTTCCGGGGGCCAGAATTCAGTCATCGCACACACCACCCACAAGGGATGAAAATTCCTAGCGAGCGGGCCTATATGACGGTTGGTGACTGCAACCCATGATTGTGGAAGTGTCACCTACATCTGTATTTCGGAAATTATCTTCCGGATTGCATGGGCGTGGGCCGGAAATTCACTTCCATTGCGAAGCGAAAGGCTTGAAGACCATCCCGCCAAAGTTCAAATACCCCACTCGGGCCGAGTTATAACTACTTCCTTCAGTTTAATTGGCGGAAGCGGGGATGAGAAAATGGCAGGAGACACGCAAGTTGAGGACACTGTGAAGTGCCCTGAATGCAATTCAAGAAATCTTGACCGCGACGAGACTCGCGGTGAAATCGTGTGCAAGGATTGTGGCCTTGTGCTCGAAGACAATGTGATCGACCAAGGCGCAGAGTGGCGCGTGTTCAGCCCCGAACAGGGCGACCAGCGCGCACGAACCGGTGCACCGATGACCGTCATGCTGCACGACAAGGGTCTGTCAACCGACATCGATTGGCAGAACAAGGACTACTCTGGCAAGACCATCAACAGTCGCTACCGCAGTCAATTCTACCGCATGCGCAAGTGGCAGAAGCGCAGCCGCGTGAGCAACGCGACAGAGCGCAATCTCGCCATGGCACTGGCCGAACTCGACCGTATGGCGAGCCGGCTCGAATTGCCCAAGTCGGTGCGCGAAGCAGCGGCTGTGAACTACAAGAAGGCAGTCGAGAAGCGCCTCATCCGCGGTCGTTCGATTGAAGGCGTCGCCGCGGCGAGCCTCTATGCGGCCTGCCGCCAATGTGGTGTGCCCCGCACACTCGATGAGATCGGCCAGGCGAGTCGAACCGGTCGCAAAGAGATCGGTCGCACCTACCGCTTCATGGTCCGTGAACTGAAGATGAAGATCATGCCGACCGGGCCCGAGGACTACATCTCGCGCTTTTGCAGTGGTCTCGGACTCGATGCTGAAGTTGAAGCAAAGTCCTACGAACTCATCAAGGCAGCCCAGGAGAAGGAGTTGACCAGCGGTCGTGGACCGACTGGAATCGCAGCCTCCATCATCTACATCGCCAGTGTGTTGTGCGGCAAGCGCCGCACCCAACGCGAGGTCGCCGAAGTCGCGGGCGTGACCGAGGTCACCATCCGCAACCGGTACAAGGAACTCATCCTGAACCTCAACATCGAGCTCGACATCTGAGGCGACTCGGATGGCCGACACGGAGACCCTCCGTGGTGCACTCGAGCAGGCCGTGGAGGGCTTGGCCTACATCGGATGGAAGCGCATGTTCGGCTACGACGCCGTGTTTCGTGATGGGACGATTTTCGCCCTGATCTGGACCCAAGCCTCACACGACACAATCCTCTGAGGGAGTTCAATGAGTGACTGGAGAGAGCAGAATCAACTCTCTTCGCGGCTGTTCGAGCGCACGCGTCAGGCGATGCGCGAGGCCATGGCGCGGGGTTGTGCGGACTGGCCCCTGCCAGAACCGCCTCTGTTCGACCCGGATTTCCCCGTGCGACCGCCGACTGACGCCAGCCATTTGGAGACCATCGCCATCGCACTCCTCGATGCCAATCGGGCCGCCTTCGACAATGATCTCGAGGAGATTGGTGAAGCGTTGGTCCCGCATCGTCTCTCCTTGACAGCAGACCCGGCGAGAGAATCCCGGAAGTGGTTGGAACGCCGCGGTGGTGAGGTCGCCGAGCGCGCCCTCTTCGCTCGCCTCGAGATCATGTTGGCCCAAGCCCTCGCACCGGATGCACCCGATGCGGACCGATGGTGGGTGGCCATCGCCTTGCTCAATGGCTTGTCCGCGTTCGATACGCCGATCGCCCGTCAGCAAGGCTACCATCAGATGGAGAGCATCGCATTGGCTCGCCCACCCGGCGCCTGGCACGGTGGGGCTGCACCCGGCCCTCATCTTCTCGATTGGCAAGAGGGCCGTGAAGCGGGTGGTGGCCAGACCTTGACCGCCCACGAGGGCGGCGCCTTTGCCGCCGGGTGGTTGTTGGACCGCATGGAGGCGGCGGACCCGCCCCGGCCCGTTCTCGTCGAATGGCTCGACCTGGCCATGGCCCGCGGCAATCTTGTGGAGCCACTGAACATCCTCTCACGCCTGATCCGGATGGCCGGCGATGGCGAGCCCGCACTCGCAGCACGCATCGCGGGCCTTCTGCCTCGTGCCCACGACCTCGACCACGCGGGTGCTGTACTCCTCCAGAGCACGCTGATGTCGCGCGAGGCGGCGGTCCGTTGTGCGGTGGCGGATGCCTTGGATGAAATCATGCAACGACGCGGCGTCATGGCGCTGGAACTGCTGGATACGCTGATGGCGGACGACGACGCAGCGGTGGTTCGGATTGCGACCGGGTCCTTGCGACTGGCCGAAACCCTGGATGGCGATGGATTCCTCAATCGTTGCCTGCGCGCCGCCCATCACGACGATTCGGGTGTACAACGCCGCTTCGCCCAGACCGCATTGCGCGACTGCATCCAGCGTGATCCCGCCGATGAAAAAGGACTCATGGTGGCGCTGTGGACGGGCGAGGACGAGGTCGTGCGCAGTCGGGTGCGTGAACTTCTGCTCCACATGGTCGAATCACATCAGGACGAATTGACGGGCATCCTCTCGCGCATCATCACGATGACGGGAGAGGGGAGTCTGGACGATTTCTGGCGGGTCTATCGCGTCCGCCACCCCGAGGGCGTGGATGCCCTTCGCGAACGGGTCGTAAAGGCCGGGCCTTGAGGGCATGAGCCTTTCAACCGGAGCCGTGGACGGCCACACATGGGGAAGGACCGCATCGACCCCGGCCTCCTGCTCGGGCTCGGTCTTGCCTGTGTGCTTTCGACTTTGATCGACGGCTGGACCCCGGCGGGGCCGTGGGGACAACCTTCGTTCACACGCGGGGTGATCGGACTCTTCGGAGGCGCCCTCGTCTACATCGCATGGTTCCGCATCAACTTCGGTATTTGGGGCCTGATTCCCGCCCTCCGATTGTGGCGAGATCCCTCTCGCAGCAAGAAAATCCTCTTCGCCACCGGCATCGGTCTATTCTTCGGATCAAAGGTGGCGGGTGACCAAGCTTGGATGCCGGACCCCGCACCTCTGCTCCTCAATCTCATCGCGTTGCTGATGCTGTTACTGGCCGTATACACCCACCTCGTGGTCGATGGGCCATGGGCTGACGAAGAGGAATGAATCAGCGCTTGCCAGGCTTCCAAAATTGAAGCGGCAGTGGATTCTCACCGATGCATGCGCGCCACGCCAGATGGTCCGCCCGCTCGTTCCATCGATGTCCGCGGTGGGCACGGATGTGCTCACCCTCGATTTCCCTGAGCATGCCGACCTCGGCCCACAGGTCTTGGACGCGCGCAGCCAGTTCGCGGTTGGCTTTGGCCCGCCAATCCCCCGTGGCGATGTTCAGCGCATATTGGGAATCTCCCCGCAGGGTGACCGGAGCATCTCCACCCTCGGCCAGCAGCCAGCGAAGGGCGTGTGCCAAGGAGGATAATTCCGCGGTATTGTTGCTGCCGACCTCGGCGCCGAGCCAACCTTCCGCGGCTGGATCCGTGATGACCAAACCACTCCTTTCCTCGATGATTTCACCATCGCCCCGGCCGAGCCCGGCATCTCCGCGCACGACAACCAAGCCCCACCCAGCCGGGGTCTCATGGGTGACGTTGCGATTCTCCTTGCAGGACCCATCGAAGTAGAGTGTGATGCGCTCGGAGAGCGGCACCGGTTCGACCATCGCGCTCATTCTCCGATCAGTGCGGCGTAACCTGCAGCATCGAGCAGTGCATCGAGCGCGCTCACATCATCGAGCTCCATTTTGACGATCCAAGCGGCATAGGCATCTTCGTTGATGGCCTCGGGTGCATCCTGCAATCCAAGGTTCATGGCGGTGATTGTGCCGTCGAGAGGAACAAAGATTTCGGAAACCGATTTGACCGACTCGACGCTGGCAAACGCCGCATTTCCTTGCACAGCATCCCCCTCATCGGCCAAGAACTCGATCCACACGATGTCGGTCAATGCATCCTGGGCATGGTCGGTGATGCCGATGACGGCCACCCCGTCCTCGATGCGCACCCACTCGTGTTCTGCGGTGTACTTCAGATCATCTGGAATGACGGACATCACGCTTCCTCAACCCGTTCGGTGCGCGAGGGGCGCCTCAACCTTTCGACGGGGACCTGACGCCGTCGGATTCATTCGCCACGGGGCCTTCGCCCAGCCATGGAGACCCCCGGACTCGCCGCGGAACGCCTCTTCCTCGGTCTCGGCATCGCCCTGCTCCTCATCACGGCATTCGCCCTGATCGATGGCCGCTTGCCCCCTGCGGATTGCCCCGAGGTCGAGACACTCAACGCGCCGGCCTGCACCTCATCGAATGTCAGCGGTTGGTTGGTGCCCGGCGCAGCTGCCCTCGCCCTCGCGCTCGGCCTCCTGATGCGGATGTCGCGCACCTCGGGCGACGGCTCGCTCTTCCCGCGTCTATTCCCATCGGAATCTCAAGCCGAGATTGCTGAACGCCTGAGCGAAGACCACGGGGATGCGGATGACACGGATCGCCTGTCAGGCGATTGGGCCAAAATGGAAGTGAAGATGCTCGAATCCGGCCATGCCGAAGAGGAGTGATCAGTAGGTCTCACGGATGAGCTTGTGAATCTTGTAGGGCAATAGGGCCCGATTCACCGGTGTGACCTCGAGGATGCGTGCATCATCTCGACGGCGGATGTCTTGGAGAAGCGGATGCCGACTTTTCTTGTGTAGCGTGAGCAGGGTTGGTTTGTCGACCTCCATCGCCTTCCGCACGATATCGACGAACTCCTCCGATTCAACGCTGAATTTTCCGATTTCATCGATGACGATGACTTCGTAATTATCCATCGCATCCTGGATGGCGGGCACAGCGACCTCTTCCAGCGCAGTCACATTGAGGCCGTAGCCGAGCACGCGAACGCGAGAATCGATGTTTTTGTGGGCCATAACACCCTCTTCACCGGTCTGGAAATTGATGCATTTGAAGCCGACCCGCCCCCCATTTTCAATCAGGGGTTCACAGCGAATTCCACCGAGCAATTTGGCCTCAGTCACGTCTTCACCGCGGGCCCGCATCTCTTCGCGGCGCTCCGCGTCCAACATCTGGACAACCTTCTCCATGACAGCCGATTTACCGCTTCGCGGCAATCCGGTGACGCCAATCTTCGGATGTATGCCCATGGTCACTTGCCTCCCATTTCAATTGCTGACAGCCCTTCAATGACCGTGGAGGGGCTAATGAACTCTCCGTAGGACATGGCCGACGCTTCCGAACTCAAGTCTCTCGCAACCGGAAGTCGGAAATCCTCACACAAATGGCGTCGCGACCTGTGAATTCACAGGTGGTAGAGGCAGCATTTCGAGCTCGTAATTGTTCACATTGTTGTTGGCAGCCCATGCACGAGCCCAAGCGTCCAATTGTGAATCATTGAGCAGTTCACACAACCAGACAAGGCCCGCGTTGAGGTCACCGTGCTCTTTGGTGAGGCGTTCGACGACACAGTCGGGCAGCTCGAGATGGTTCACTGAATTGCCCAGCACACAGCCCGCCGGCAGCACGATCCAGCGAAGCCTGCGAGCCTGCTGGGCGTTGACGATCGCCTGACAGGCGAGTCGGGGATGCTTGGGTGCAGGGATTGGTCCTCTCCACTGGGCCTGCTTGCGCTCGGCCGCATTCTCTGCGATGGTGGAGTCGAAGACAGGGTGGTGCAGCCAGACGCCACGACTCTCGTCGTTGCGGAAGTGGATGCCGCGGATGAAAGCCGTCCCACGGCTTCCCTTCTTCCACGGTTTGATATCGCTGCTCCACGTGGTTTGGTCGACCTCGCCGACGCGCACGCGGAGGCGAGTTTCGCCAGCCAGCCAGTGGTGGGGTTCCGCCAGACGGGGCAGATCGGCCAACTCATCGATGACCTTGAGCAGACCTTGGCGCTGGAATCGGTCACGCGGCAGGCGGGGCACGGCCCATTCCTCGCGGCTCCATGCGCCCCAGCGGTCGCGGCCCAGAGAGAACAGGGGCACCGTGGGTGAGAGCCCATTCTTGGAACACAATTCATTCGCTTCGGCCGGACCGTGACACATCAATTCCTCGCTGATGCCTTCGACGGTGATGCCGAGGATGAGTACACCTTGGGTCACGCCGGTGAACAGGCGAGCGGACTCGGGAAAGGTCCAGATGCTGGTCCATTCGTGTGAATCGACCAATAGACGACGCAGGGGCGCGCTGCTCTGTTCGCGCAGCAGGCTGTCGGGGACGATCAGACGAACTCGACCTCCTGGGCGCACGAGTTGTAAACTGCGCTCGAGGAACAATCGATAGAGGTTGACATTGCCGCGCAGTGTACTGAATCGCAGGCTGCCATCCGCCTCGGTCAGACCGCGCAATTCCTCACCGAGTTCCTTGCGCAATCGACTGCCTTCAGGGTGGCCGCGGAAGCGGTCCTTGATGCGTAGCCAAGGCGGGTTGCCCATCAGCAGGCGCGGGGATTCACTCCACGGCCAGTCGCCGCGCAGGGCATCACCGACGCGGACGACATCGGCAAGAATCGACTCGACTTCGCTTCGAGCGAGTCGCCCCTCTTCCGGTTCGTCATCCAGACTCGCGATTCCCGCACGCACGGCGGCGAGCAGGAGCCGTTGCCGGGTCATGTTCGCAGCGACTTCGCAGACATCGAGCAATTGCATCGATGAGAGCAGGACTCGACTGTCTTCAGACCGCTGCTCCACCGGCAGATCGGCCAGACGTTCCCCATGCCACTTGAGCACACGGGCCGGGAATAGGCCACCGCCGACGGCAGGGTCGGCGAAGGGCAATGGAATGCCGGTTCGAGTTCGAATGCCCGAAGCGACCTCCGCTTCAGCCTCTTCATCGATTTCAAATTCGTCATCATCGGAGTGGGAACCATTCATCGCTTCGACCTGTGCCCTGAACGCAGGCGGCAGGGCCGAAAGATTGAGGCTGGATCTCGTCGAATTCGGTCGGGGAGAGATCGGTGTATCGCTGCGCAACTCATCGGCGATGATCGCGTCGGCAAGACGGCTCGGTGTTGGGTGGGCGCCACGTGGACTGCGACCATCGGCCTCCGCATCGTGTCGGCACAAGAGGTGGTCGAGAACGTGACCTGCATCCGTCAACAGGCTGGCGGGAAGCGTCGGCCAATCGGACGGGAGTTGGCTGGCCTGAGGTTGGTGGGTGCGCAGTGCATCCTCCCAAGCTTCGAGCCAGATTTGCATCTGTTCCTTCCGGTCAGCGCATTCACGGTCGAGCCGCGCATACCAACCGCTCACGTTCCCGCGCATTCTCATCCCGCTCCGACCCGGGGCGAGGGACATCCCGCTTTCAATCCGTCGCTAGCGCGCACGCACGTATGCGAGCCCGCTCGCGTGAGGGAAAAGCCCTCAGTGCATCGATTGGGGCGTTTACCCCACCAATGACTCGTCTCCGGCGAGACCCACGCCGAGCAACCCTCGTCCTCGTGCCATCCAGCGCCATCCTTCCTCCACCCAGGAGAATAGAGATTCAAGCTCGGACCCAGATACGCCCGCAGCATTGGCGATGGTGCGAATGGCGGCCAGCTCCGTCTCGTGATAATCACCATCCACCGCAGCGATCACCAATGCATCCCGAAGAACGACCCGCCTCGCATCCGGCGACATCTGACCGAGCAGCATCTCCAGATCGACCGGCTCGGTCAACCAAGGTCGCATCTTCTCGCGTTGGTGTGGTCGAATCATCGCCCGCCCCATCGCTGCTTCAATCGCCGCACTCTCCTCACGAACAAGATCACCATCCGCGGCCGCGACGTGAATCAACACGCCGATATAGGCCTCTCGAGATCGCTCATCGAGCAGATCGAGCGCATCGGGCAGCACGCGCCCACCCACTCATCCGTTCAGCAGATCCAGGCCTTCCTGCATCCAGTCATACCCGCGCAGCACCCATTGGAGAAGGCCATCGACAACATCGACATCCAATCCAACATGGGTCGCGATTGCATCTAGCACGACCCGCTCTTCCGGGTCCACATGCCCATCCGCCGCGGTCATCAGCGTCGCATCGCGCAAGGCGAGACGTCCAGCAACCGGACCGAGTTCGGCCAGGCACTCCTCAAGGCCCGGCGGATCTTTCAGGTATCCACGAACCTCCTTGCGTTGGCTGGGGGAGAGCAGGGCCGTACCGAGACGCTGTTCGAACACCGCCATCTCATCGATGGTCAACTCATCATCGATACGTGTCACGTGGGCCAACAATTTGGCATAAGCGAAGCGCTCGGTTTGCGGCAGCGTGTGCAGCGTGTCCGGAAGCATAAACCTGCGAGTGTGAGAGGGGATGATGAACCCTGCGCTTATCGTCTTGGGGAGATATTACGCCTGTGAAGCATAACTGCTGAGAATAGAACACCAATCGTCATGATGAGTGAAAATCCAGGTAAACCCCCATTTCCTGAATCTTGCTGGTATTCCTCGGGTTCCGACTCAGGCTCAGGTTCAGTCATATTGTCCCAGTGCGATTCAGGGATTCCGATGCAACTGAGAGCGCCTGGATGATTCTGACTGGGTCGAATCCAGTCCCCATCAGGTAATCTCAGGTATATCCTAACACAATAGGTCCCAGCACCATTGTCGATTTCTACTTCAAAGGTCTGATTGAAGGTAGATTGACCGGTGAGCATGGGAATATCATCACCACCGAGTTCGGTCATGTGTGGTTCATCGTCAATCACTAGATCATGCCGAACCCGATACTCGATGGTGATTGGCACATCGGGGTCCATCGACTGTACCTCAAGAGTCACATTGAGATGTCCGGATTGGCCCAATTCTGTGTGTGCCCAATAGTCCATGGGATGACTCTCATTTTCATCAGTGCATGTACCATCACTGCATATCTGACCATCCGGGCAATCACTGACAGTCCATCCCCAATCACACGATCCGATGCGTACGAAGGTAACGAAGTAGTCGCCGCTGTGCGTCCCCATTTGTCCCGTACGAACCACCCAATCATCACCGACTGAAAATTTTCCGTCACCGTCAACATCACCCCATGTCGTTTCCCACCAGTAGATGTGTGTAATGTTCTTGGTACCGCTGAAAAGGGACATCGACGACAACAATTCGTCACCTTCCTCACCACCCTCGACCCGCATCACGATATCAGTCAGATTGGTTCCAAGGAGTTCACCACCTGTTCTCACCGTCCAGGGGATCATCGAATATGTTGAGTCCGACCACGTGAGCCCCACGATATCACCATCCGAACTCACATTGCCCGAGGAGTGGATGTACTCATCCTCGGCGTTCTCCTCCAGCCAGTCACCCACTGATTGGGAGAATGGATTGTGTTCGCCCCCCGCGTATGGAATCAGACAGACGGCATAGTTGTCGATGTTCTTGATGACAATATGATCCGCCGTCAAACTTGTTGATGCCCACATCCCATCTTCGTCGATGTAAACGGCCCACTCCCAAGAGGAGTTGCTCGTAGTCCCATTAACCTCAATGAACACGGTGCCTCCGTTCTGCTGCGCGGTGGTGTAGGTCATATTCTGCGTGTCCAATACGTTCGTCATCAGTTCTAGAGCCGTGTAGTTATCATACCAATCGTCGTTTATCTCGTACAGGAAATCCGACCTATTCTCATCGATGTCATAGAGCGTGAGTTGGGTGTTGAAGCACTGCGCGTCATCACACCCCTTCGTGACTGTTTCTGAGTTCGCCATCGGTGCCAGTGAGCAGAACATCAACACAGTCACAAGCATCAGAATCGACGCCCTAGCACGAATGCCTTCGGTTTTCATCGCTCCGCGATGGTAGGGGTTGTAGTGAACCTTTCTTAACCGACTGAGCGCATTGCGTACATCAGGGGTAGATATGGGAGAAGAAGGTGCCATTCAGTGGCATCATCTCTGTTACAAATCAGCCATTCAGAGTGGTCGATTCATAGATCGGTCGTGCATCGGGCTACGACCATTCCTACAACGCAGTCTGTATGCTCTGTCAAGATTCGAGCACAACCCATTTCTGACATCTGATGTCCAGCTGCCAAGATTCTCGCCCTGTCGATGGTCGATTACTGAGCACCCGGACATCAGTCGTCTTGGGTTTCAACATCGGATGGCTTCCCAGTCAAGGTACCACGGA